>ERZ888423.800-NODE-800-length-31202-cov-74.635278_pt1 | contig 31202 bp, 29 predicted proteins | sample MGYA00520523_ERZ888423 | MGnify/ENA primary metagenome ERZ888423 (study PRJEB32303, sample SAMEA104408611) | aquatic metagenome | biome: Brackish water; feature: Pelagic; material: water | place: Baltic Sea | collected 2014-06-08T10:24:00 | depth 30,27 m ...
CATAAATGGAAACGCTGATGTCAGCAGCATTACTGCCATCCACATTGGCGCAGAAGATGCTATTGATCTTTAGTGCTTTGCCGCTTGCTGCGCTATTCGCCAGTGCATTAGCCAGCGATGCGGTCACGGCATACCGGGCAGTCTTGCCGGTAATTGTGGTGGGATTTTTGAGGTTAGGAGCAGCCATTAGAAGATCATTCCAGCGATGGTGGGGCTAATACTTTCAGCGCCAAAGGGGCCCAACTCGACCCATGCGGAACTGTTTCCGTCATTCACATAAGTATAAAGTATTCCTGATGTGCTGTCTAGCCACTCGTCACCGGCAGACGGAGATACTGGTGCAGAACTGGAGTAGGTGTAGGTCGTACCACCACCACCACCACCGCCAGTTGCAGCAATAGTAGTGTCCGTAATAGTTAAGTTACTTCCTACTGTAAGATAAGTTAGCTCACTTGCGCTGTCGTCCCAGAAGACGATCTTGTCGGCAGCCGCATCAACGGCGGTGATCTCTCCGGGAGTAACCGCACCAATAGATAATACATCCGCAGCACTGGTGCCAATGGTGACAGTGGCTCCAGGGCCAGTGGCTCCGGTGGCGCCTACACCAGTGGCTCCTGTAGCTCCACTTACCCCAACTCCTGTAGCGCCCGTAGCGCCGCTTACACCGATGGCGCCTGTTGCGCCAGTTGCTCCGTCGAGCCCGGCTGCACCCGTAGCCCCGGTAGCACCAACACCAGTGGCGCCCTGAGCACCAGTAGCGCCTGAGACACCAACGACGCCAGTGGCACCTGTGGCTCCATCAATGCCAGCTACACCTGTAGCCCCGGTGGCGCCAGATACGCCCACCACGCCAGTAGCGCCAGTAGCTCCGGAGATACCGATAGATCCAGTAGCGCCGGTTGCACCATCTATCCCAGCGACTCCAGTTGCACCGGTGACTCCGACAGCCCCGGTGGCACCCGTAGCCCCGTCAGCACCAGCAGCACCTGTGGCTCCACTTACCCCTACGGCACCTGTAGCACCAGTGGCCCCGGATACGCCCACCACTCCTGTCGCGCCAGTGGCGCCGCTAACGCCCACTACACCAGTGGCGCCGGTAGCTCCACTTACTCCAGCAACACCAGTTGCACCACTTACGCCGATGACCCCGGTGGCGCCTGTCGCCCCTGAAACACCTACAACACCAGTGGCACCCGCAGTGCCAACTCCTGTGGCGCCAGTAGCACCGGTTGCGCCGTCAACCCCAGCTGCACCTGTTGCTCCGCTCGCTCCTACCACGCCGGTGGCGCCAGTAGCGCCATCGAGTCCGGCTACACCTGTGGCACCAGTTGCACCTGAAACACCAGCAGCTCCTGTTGCTCCAGTTACTCCGGAGACACCGATAACTCCAGTTGCGCCTGTGACACCAACTACGCCTGTTGCGCCTGTTGCCCCATCAAACCCGGCTACACCTGTGGCACCAGTTGCGCCATCAACACCCGCAATACCTGTAGCCCCCGTAGCACCGGAAACACCTACCGCTCCAGTGGCCCCAGTGGCTCCTGAAATACCGGAAGCGCCCGTTGCACCAGTTACTCCTGCACCAGTTGCTCCCGTGGCGCCTGTAACTCCAACGCCGCTGATGCCTGTAGCTCCCGTAGCACCTATGCCTGTTGCGCCTGTGGCTCCGCTAACTCCAATAACACCTATGGCACCAGTAGCACCAGTAGCACCGTCAATGCCTGCGCCCGTAGCGCCTGTTGCTCCGTTAATACCCGTTGCGCCTTGAATGCCCGTGGCGCCGGTAGCTCCAGCGGTCCCGGCACCAGTTGCGCCTACCGCTCCAGATGCGCCTGTCGCGCCTGTGGCTCCATCAATGCCAGCAACTCCGGTGGCGCCAGTTACTCCCGCTCCTGTAGCGCCTTGAGCACCCGTAGCGCCAGTAGCTCCACTTACTCCCGCTGCACCAGTAGCGCCTGTAGCTCCAGACACACCAATGGCGCCAGTTGCGCCCGTAGCCCCATCTGCGCCAGCAACACCTGTTGCCCCCGTGGCGCCTGTAACACCAGCCCCCGTAGCTCCAGAGGGACCGGTTGCACCAGTGATCCCGACCCCAGTCGCGCCAGTAGCACCGTCAACGCCTGCGCCAGTTGCACCTTGAATACCAGTGGCGCCAGTCCCGCCGATGAAGCCTGTAGCACCTTGTATGCCAGTAGCGCCGGTTGCTCCTGCGCCAGAGGCTCCAGTTGCGCCGATCCCTGTAGCTCCGGTGGCACCCGTTACGCCAGCACCAGTTGCGCCTTGGACACCTGTTGCACCTTGTGCGCCAGTAGCGCCTTGAATACCGCTGGCTCCAGTTACACCCGCCCCGGTTGGGCCAATTGGTCCAGTAGCTCCAGTAGGTCCTTCAACTCCTGTTGCTCCCGTAACACCGGCGCCAGTTGGACCAATTGGCCCTGTGGCTCCAGAGGGACCCGAAATGCCTGTGGCCCCTGTAACTCCGGCGCCTGTTGCGCCTGCAGGTCCCGTCGCACCAGTTGCCCCATCGCTTCCAAATGATCCAGCGGGGCCTGTAGGACCTGTTGCGCCGCTAACTCCGGGAGTCCCGGTCGGACCAGTAGCTCCAGGAGTTCCAGCAACACCGGTCGCCCCCGTGACGCCAGTTACACCTTTCTCACCTATATTTGTCGACGCACGAACCCATTGAGCTCCGTCGAAGTCAATGTAGTACACGAAGAGATCACCGATCTCAGAGTTCCACCACAGATCTCCTTCCTCGGGTAAAGCGGGCGGTATAGAACCAACCGCGACCGGGGCGCTTGATGAGGATCCTCCGCTCACAACCTCCCATGTCGCTCCGGAGGAACTAACGTAATATACCCGCATCAATTCGTCAGCGGGGCTCCACCACAAGTCGCCTTCTTCTGGACTTGCCGGAGGACTGGTCCCGATGACGACAGGCGGCGGAATGACAATACTCGGCGATGAGAGGGACTGCCAACTTGCGCCCGCGCCGCTTATGTAGTAAACCGAGAAAATTTCGGTGCTTGGATTCCACCAAAGATCACCCTCTTCCGGATTCGCTGGTGGGACCGACCCGACTGTGACGGGTGGTGTCTGTACGAATGAAGCAGTAGTCGCAACTTCCCAGCTCGACCCGGATGGATTTACGAGAAAGATGTAGAGTTCCTCGTCCGCCGTATTCCACCAAAGATCACCAGAGGACGGGTTCGCAGGCGGTGTAGATCCTACACTCACCGGTGGAAGAAAGATCGGCTCAGTGGCGTTCGTCCAGTAAGCGCCATTCCACACCCAAGTTACGTCTCCGACGGTGTACGCCTGTCCAATGGTAGGATTAGAGGGAAAGTTAAGGGACATCTCAGGAACTTACAGAATTGCCGGATGTGATAACCGCGCCGTCGTCGGCAGGTTGCTGAGGAACATATGAGTTGCTGGCTTCGCTACCGAGCCCGTCGCCCCAATTCGGATCATCATTATTGTTTTCCGCATTGTAGAAGTCGTAGCGATAATCCTGTACCCGGTCCCCTGCGGAGTCCGTCCACCAGCCACTAAAGCCCTTACCGCTAACGCCATTGTAATACTGAGGAATACGCCAGGAGCGTAAGATACCCGCCCGTGAGTTGATCGCCATGTCAGCGTCAGGGCGTACAGCAGGATTGTACGTCGTAGCCGCGTCGAGTTCCTTAATCGCCCTCTCATAGTCCTTGAGAATGTCTTCACGGCGGCGAACCGTATCAAGGTAGTATCGGGCGAGAATCAAGGCTGTGCGGCGCCGATTAGAACTTACAAGAAGTTTTCCTGCCTTTGTCGATTGGTTGATGTACGAATCGATGAGAGCATCGCCGTCCTGGATCGCCATCCACAGGCGGTCTGTGTTGGGTTGAGCCGCATCGGCATCATCAATGTTCGTGATTTGAATCGCTTCTCTCAGACCATACGCGAGGATAAAGTCATCGGGTGTTGCGGTACGTGGGTTTTGACCGCGGTCAACCCTTGAATATCCTTGACCATTCGCGTACTTTCCGAGATTTGCATTTGCCTCCCACCCAAGAACTCTCTCATTGACCTGAAGTAAGTTCTTTGCCGGGACTTTGAAGAAAGAGCGAACGGCGTTCCTACGGATCGTGGCGGCGCTAGCGTCAGGCTTAACCGGGGCTCTCAACGCTAGTTCGACAACGTTTGGTGGTGTATAATTTACGAATAATTTATCAAGCGGCGTGATATTTCGGCCAATAGTCAACTCCACCGTTGCGGAATCGACGTAATTACGCTGTGCGACTGGAAATTTGCCGTAGTTGACCGAGAAACAAGTTAAAGGAACCGCGATTGAGTCGTCAAGAGATTGATCAAAAGTCAGTTGAATGACCGTAGAGCTTTTAACTGTAGCTTCTAAAAGTTGAGGAGCTGCCATAGCTTACGCTGTGTAGAGGTGAAGGTACTGGTCGCCCTTAAAGTTAGGCAGGAACCCGAGTGAGGTCCAGAACGCGTGCGGAGGATCGAGCACTTTAATCTCAGATACGCAGGCCGGAAGTTCTTTTAGAATTACCTTGACGGCTTTATAGACGGGGGTGTCGTCCTGCCAGTTGAGATGTTCCCAGTCGGTGATCGTGACAGTACTTCCAAAAAGCTCGTAAGACACCGATCCTAATAGAGTTCCTGGCGGGCGATCATCTTGTGGAACAGAACTTCTTGCCGCCTCTATCAAGACCCCGTCTAAATCACCGTCCCCAGAGATCTCCAAAGATGCCTCAGGTCCGGTGTCTCCGTTGATAGAGGCCCAATAGGCATTATTCAGTTCGGCTCCGATCTCGTCGCCTACCGGATCAGTCTCAAGAGGATCACCGAAATTCGGATCAGTAGCCAGGCTGCCTACAGACTGGGGGATAAGAGGCAGAATGCCCGGTGAGTCCGCGTACTGGTCGTAAACTAGCACTCTGGCAAGCTTTTCTTCAAGTTCTACTACCGTCTGGAAGTAGACCCATGCCGCCGTAGCGTAAGGTTTTGGACCTTCTCCACCAATAGTCTCCCACCATTCGACAGGGCGGCTGGTGGTATCGTCATAGTCTTTGATGTCGTAGTTGGGCATCAGAACCGCCCCGGATCTAATAGGGGGCCCACAGGCGCTGTTTGTTTCTTGGCCTGAGCATTTGTTCTACGTAACTTAGATTTTGGTTTTAACCGGTCGGGCAGCCCGATCTTCTCCATCTCCTTGAAGATAGACTTTGCGCGGTCGGTATTACCAGCCGCTCTGGCTCTTTCGTAGTCCGAAAGAAGCAATTGCATGCTGATAGCCATTTAAGACCTGCGTTTGAACGTTTTTACCCCGTCAGGTTAGGAAAGGGTAAAGTGGCTCATCCTCTGTTCCAGTAAATACACCCGAGTCTAAATCAACTTTCGGCGGTTCTGCTTCTCCCTTGATCTCAATGATTTGTTGTTTAAGACGATCCGCCTCAATCTGATTGCCGGCCGCGATAGCTTTGAGAAAGTAACGTTCGAGCATGGGAATGCTATCTAAGCCCAAAGTAGTCATTAGGTCGTAGCCTCCACATCGTCATTGACCTGGCCTTCACTATCACCAGAGCTGTCAGGAACCTGAGTTAGGTGAATATGCAGCCTGTCGATATGCCTCACCCATTTATAACCTCCGCGATTCAAACATACACATAACCAATCATGTCCTTGCGGACCGCCGGTCTCTATGAGCATACACCCAATGTTGTCAACCGAAGCTTCAGGAAGTTGCCCAGACGGATAACATGGAAGGCGGGTCATCGCCGAGTTTTGAGGTTGCTTTGCCTCGCTAAATTCGCTAGGATCATATACAGGATCGCCAAAATTAAGACGGTTTGGATCACCGTCTCGGGGCGTAATTGGCACTCTCGCCCCTTTTAAGCCGGGCGGTTGCTTTCCTTTCAGTGGAACACCGGGATAGATCCAGTCCGTTTCGGTTGGCTTTCCGCTTTGTTCAAATCCTTTTCCTTTAAGATATTCCGGATTAGTTTGATCGAGAATAACACGGACTCTCCCTTCATTTTTAGGGTCCGCTACATCTACAATAGTCCCGAAGGTGTTTTGCATCTGGCCACTCATTCCAGCAGCTTGTTGAGCACCGCGAAATGATTTAAGGAGAATGCCAGCCAATTGGTCGATGTTGTTTGTAGTTTTTGCCATGAGTTAGTTAGATCAAGGGCGGGTGTTTGAGGCTCCCTTCAGCCCACGACGGGTTGCGGCTTTCTTAGGTGTAAGTGGTCGAACAAGCTGCGAATGGTGTTTTATCACCGGGGCGACAACTTCTACTTTGGGCTCTTCAACCGTTTCAAAAACTACAATTTCTACGCTTAGCTCCTCTTTTGTGGTCGAGAATCCTTGGGCTTTCTTCTGTTGTTTTGCTACTGGAGCTTCAATCTCTTCGTGTTCCATGTTAGTTATGAAGGATGTAACGGGTGTTAGTATTAACTGGGCTGTTTTCCAGTCTTTCGATGCCAAACGGATCTAGGAATTGATAGTCCTCTGTGAGAATAGGTATATTCTCCTGAGTGGCAAGCTCATCGACGATTCTTTGAACATTGTCAATAGACTTTGAGCGGTGACAGAAGAACGACTTAGGATCAAATACCGGATCGTCCCCCGCCGACATATCGGCTACGAAGTAAGCGTAGCTAACGGCGTAGTTAGAAAATGACGCTTCGTCGGGATCATCCGGAAATTCGACATTCGGAATGAGAGTACGACTGGCATCACTGACTACGGGCTCAGATGCCCCAGTGTATCTAAGAGCGAAGTCTTCGATATCAACCGCGAGGAATCCTGTAAGATCCTTGTCCCGACGATTCCACTTAAGGTAATTTCCTACTCTTGTCCCATCGCCGTTGAGCAAACGAGACTCGTAAGCGTCGTAGTTGATGATTGTGGCTCCGACGTACGGTAATGACGCGCTCGGCGCCTCAAATGCTTCCAGAGCACTCTCGAATCCGTCTTCTTTGATGCCGTCCCCATTTACCACAGTGGAGACTAAATAATCCTCCACGTAAAATACAGCATCATCTCGAATAAGGTCCGGGTCAATACTATAGACTTCATCATAAAGTAGCGGCTTCTGGTCAAGCACAGGAAGCTGAGTCTGTGACGTTGGAAGAGCACGACTGAAATAGCTTTCATTGGCAAGGACCGCCTGGGTTCTGTTCCAAAACTTGCTATTTCGGCTATAATCGACCGGCAACCGTGCGAAATGTCTGTAAGAGCGCGGACTTTCGGGGCCAGAGTTCTCGTCGGCAACTAAAGAATTGACATACACGTTGTCAATTTCGATGTCTGGAACGTTTAGAACGCGATTCTTCCAGAGTCGAAGAGGCGTCAACGAGTTCATCACCGATGGGCACATACGCCATCTCGGGGCGGAGAAGATTAACTGATCAAGTCGCACACGCAGCATCTCCACTGGGCATGGAATCACAAGAGAGTTAGGATCCTGACATGGAACACAGAATGGGTCAAGATCGCGGTCGTAAAACCCGTCGTTCGCATCGGCTGTGGGAGGAGACGGACTCTCAAAATCGCCATTGTCAAGAGTGCAATCCACGACGATTGGTACTGGACCGTCTGTGGAGCATGGAGTACAGTTTGAAGGTACAGTAATTGGAGTAATAAAAGCCGGATCATACCCCAGAAGATCGTCACCTTCGGTGATAAGCTCTAAGCCCGACTCAGTTGCAAGAATCAGTATTTCAACAATGGTTTGAGTTGTATAGAACCCATCATCAATCGCTGGCGGACTGTAAGGCCCACCAATGAAATTGTTTTGGTCGCTCACAACGCAGTCTATCGGGAAGGGAAGATTTCCTCCGGCATAAGACCCGTTGTTATACGCGATGCAGTCTACGCCTGGGAATGGCTGAACCAAATCGTACTCGGTGTTGTCATAGATTACGCAAGTGTCCAGAGACCCTTCATCAATTACGGCCTCGGTATCTTGAGCTTGACCGTATAGATAGGGTCCATTGTCCACAGTACCACACTCAGACCCACACTCAGTGTTGCTCAAGGGCGGAACAAGGGGATTGATGCCTGGCTGGTACAGTTGGCCGTCGACCACATCACAGTTCGGGGGTGTCAGATCTACAAAGTCGCAGTTAGGGGCGACTATCTCGTCAAAGACCCCGTCATCAAACGATAGGAAACCTCCTACAAATGTAAGATTGCCAACGCATGGGATGTCACCTTGAGAGGCGATTTCGATTGAACTTCGCCGCCTGTCATATTCTCCGTCGTCAGTCCCCATCCACGCGGCTTCTGCAGCGACTGGAAAATAGGTGGAGTTGTCAAGCGAAGGGTCGAACACCCACTCAACACACGGGAACCGAGTCTCACCATACGTTGTCTTAGGCTCGTACTCAAAAGATACTGTTTCGAGCTCAAGTCCATCGAAGGCGATCTCATCCCCATCGTATTCTCCACCTGAGGCGATAAGAACAGTCTCGTTATCCGCCCCGGGATCAGACATAAGGATTGGACCGGCTTCACCGGCGACATCAACAATTAAGTCGTCACTCTCAATGATCCTCTCATAGTCCTCGGGTAGGCCATCGCACACTGAGAAAGGATCTCTATCGTAGAGCCCGTCACCTACACTATTGGTGGGAATAACCGGAAAGTCATAATCTCCGCCGTCAAGATAAAATTGTCCAAGTACAGCGGGATACTCGGCGTTGTCTATGAAACAGGTCGGTGGAAACAGAAATTGTACGCCATTACACCCAAGTGCATTGCTTGTCTCTGGGCCTGGATCAGTCGAGATTAGGGATGGATCGGAATCGAAAAATTGGCGAAGAGTGAGTGTGTAGTTTGGCGTGTCACAAATCCCAAACTCGGGATCTGGTGGTAGGTAACAAGCGGAGTTATCATAGCTTGGGTCGTTAATCGCTAAGGCGTCAAAACTTTCGGTAAAAAGCTCCGCGGGCTGCTGGCCAAAGACGCCATCATCACTTACGGTGGAGGACGAAGTTCCCGGGTATTCGCCATTATTCAAACTGTCAACCGGTGGGATCGCGTCCTCAAATGTTCCGTTATCAATGATGCTCGTAGGCTCGTCCGGGCCATCTGTTTCTAGAATAATTCCCGTTGGATCGAGAATGGAGCACGCCCCATCATCTTCGGAAATTTCAAATCCATTCTCTGTAAGTATAGCCTCGTAATTCTCAGTCTGGATCCTTACGATTTTGGTCTCTAAGGAAACGGTTGGCTGATAAAAGTCGTCGCAATCACCGATGTAAAAATTGTAATGGTCTACGGTCCGCGGAGTCGCCGGGCCGGGGACAAGACCGACTAACTCCAACAGTCCTGCGATCGTAATGCTCTCGAGAACATTGTCTAATGAGAGGCCCTCTTCCTCGTTGAATCCGTGTATGTCAAGTGCGTCGAAAACGAAATGAGCGGCAACCGAGCTACCTTTATTTCCCCAAACGCCAACATATTGGTCAAGTACCTGCTGAGAAGTCCAATCTGAAATATCCCGCCAGGACTCCAAAAAGAACAGGAAAGGCGAAGCTAAAGAATCTTTGATCCTTACGCTAATCGCTTGAGACTCAGTGCCCTCGCCCAATAAGCGCACGGATGTTATTTTCTGATCTAAGTCCTGTACGACGTATAGCCACTCCGTAGCCCCAGTATTAGACTCTACATCGACAAGAGCATTGAAAATATACTCCCCGCCTGTGATAAGTCTAGGGGTCTGCTCGTATAGAATCTCGCGAGGCTGGCCGAAAGGAACAACTCTCGTCTGGTCGTTTTCCTCAAAAATATCGAACGTACTGTCAGCGGAGGCTCTGACTTCTGAGCGGTTATACGGCGCGGGCCGCTGTGAGTATTCTTTGTCTTTATTGTATACACCAAACGCTCCGACCTGTACGGCTCTTTTCTCAGAGACGGTCTCTGGAAGTCCTTTCCACTTATAAGACCCATCTGTGGTCGCGATCCTCGACCCCCAGTAGTTCGGACCGCTGAATCCCAATAGTTGGGCATTCCAGTCGACCTGACCGTTGACACGTGATATCGCTAGGTTAAGAGCTGTCCTCTGTGCCTCCGTCATCGGAGTTGGAAGATGGCCTCTTAGCTCATATTGCTCTTTGTCGAAAACAGGACTCGCCATGCTCTACTCAGTACGTCCCATTATTCGCGAGTGCGGGAAGACTCGCTTGAATCTGTGCTTTTTGATAGTCGACGTACGCCTTAGTCGCCCCATCACTGGGCGATAGCGGATAGGCATTCACATCAGATATTAGCCCTGTTATCGGATTTTCTCTCATATCAAGAGTACCCGTTATCTGAACATTAGCCCCGGAAATCACGTCAGTACTTGCCATTGTCTAATGAAGGAATAAGGGCGAAATCAGTGTACGCTTTATTGGCTAATGAACTAGAGAGAGTCGGATCCGAGAGAAGAATAATTCTGTTTGGCCGTACACTCGAGTCTGATTGAGAAAATGGAATCTCCGTTCCAATGATGACAAAACCCTGCGGGTCTGTCGCTACCACATCCCCGATCGGCTCGGTTCCGAGAGCCGCTTCCCCAACTACGGTCCGTCCCGGCTCAAGTTCAACTCCTGAAGGGAATATGATCTGTGGGGTTGTAGTGTCTGACTCTAAAGCGAAGTTTTCCTCTAAAAGCCTCTCATAGAATAACTCACCTCCTTTTGAGGGAGACATATAGAGCGACGAGTAGCCTTCGATGCTCGAGACCAATGATCGTAGCGTTGAGTCCTGAAAGTCGGTAAGCCAACTCGCGACAGGCTCATACTTTACGGAGGTTTGGCTTCGCGTATCACGGATCTCAGAGATCTCGTAATTGTTTACGGTGATGATCGCGAGAGTGATATGCGGACGGTTGATCTCGTCGTACTCACCTTCGAGAAAGATCTCGGCTTCAGACGTAAAACCGGTCGGTCTTTGAACGCGAAAGACCGCTTCTCCGGAATATCTTACCTCGGAGACATCAGCCGTGCCGCCCCAGAAGAAGAATTTGAAGTATCTATATCCCACCTCGCTCGGAGACTGAAGTGACCAGACGCCATTGCGAGAAGAAACAGAATCTTCTAGATTCCATATCACCGCGTCGTCTGAAGCGTACAAGGCGCACTTAGCCGAGGCCAACCCAGACGAAGTTGCTTCAATGGAGAATTCGCGGGCCACCACGGACTCTGTAAAGTCCATGATGACCTGTGATCCGTCTGAGTAGGCGCCGGTCTCAAAAAATTCTGTCGGAGTCCAACTACCGTCGGTTGGTTCTGAAAAAATTGAAAGTACGGGATGATACTTCGCTTCTGCCGAAGCGAAATAGATTGTTTGACTTGCGCCTAACGAGTAGTTCTGAACTTCGTACTTTGAGTATTTGGCCTCGTCCGGAGAGACCTGATTGAGATAGTAGCCTACCTGATATGATCCGTCCTGTATCCCGCCGTCGACAATCGTCTCAAGATTGACAGCAAGTGTGTCAGTCTGAATCTGGCCGTACGCCCACGTGATAGTACCATTATAGACAACGAGAACCCGCGGATCATTCTGTAATGCTCCGACTTCCAATGACCCTGGGCCGAAAGTAACACCGAACTGCGGCTCCACATAGACCAACCCGCGCCCCACCTCACCAAAATACTCTTCCCGATATCCTTGCGAGATTCCAGGCAAACGATCGTAGATAGGACGACCACTTGAACGGCCCCAGACGGTACTGACTGGACTGAGATTAAGAATATCAAGTGCTTCTGAGTTAGCTACGTCAATACGAGCAAATCCGTCTACAAGCGGCTTTGTGACGATCTTTCCAAGTTTAGATTGCGGCAGAACTTGGCTCATAGCGCGATAGTACCGGCGCCGTAGTTAATTGGCCCAAAGGCAAAAGCGCTCTGCGGAAAGTAGGAGAGTTGCGTAGGATCTGAGGAGTACCGAGTACTCTCCCACACGTACGTGTATGAGGCTTCTGTGTTAGACTTAGATGTGACATTCACTGTCGCGGTTCCCAACTTATTGGTTGAGACCTGTGCCCCGAGTCTCGAAAAAATCCGAGCGTTACACTCAGACAACACGACAAACTTTAGCAGGTTGCCGAAAACCTCCTCTACGCGGGGTGTGTTAGGCTGCTCACCAGCCCAGGTTGTTGCGAATTCCGGTGGCGTAAAAGATTTTTCTACGCGATAAAACTTCTGGGACGAGATCGTGATGTCCTGTATGATGTCCTCGTATCTATACGCGGAATCATAGTACTTGACAGTCTCAGGTCTAGTTGACCTAACAAATACGCCGTTGTCAAAATAGACCTCGAGATCTAAAATCGGCGTCACGTGCTGCGTGGCTTCGTACTGTCTTAAGATAGAACCGTTACGGAAAGTCGCTGCATCTTTCGGGGCGAAACGAAATAGTTCTCTATACACAGGAATGCCGCCCGGCTCATCCTGCCACCCGATAGACGACCAGAAGTAGGCCCCGAAGTTCTCTCCGACTGGACCGCGTACTAGCAGTGTTTGACCCACGAGTAGATCTTGGCTAGACACGATAGATCCCTGATCAATAAGAACCTGTGTTAATGCTGAAGACACGAAATTCTGTGGGAGGCTGGCGTATGACACCGCATAGTCATAACGGAAGATGTCTGGAAGCACCTCGACAATTAGACCATCTCGGACCATCTCGTCAGGGTCCTGTGTGTTTGGCGTAAAATCGACTTTAGACTGGAAATAACGAGGTAAAGGCAGATTCGCCTCAAGGAGCCTCTTACAGGCGGGAGTTACCTCGGGGCAAGATTCAGCCAAGAGGAAACAATCCTCTAGTTGCGTAGCATCAAACCCGCCTTCTGGTCTATATCGAACATACTCCCCTAACTGAAATCTAGCCTGATAACGGAAGGATTTGTCATTAAATAATGGCCGCCCCGCGCAGTCGATATAGTCTGTTACTTGAATGATCTGAATAAGTCCGGCGGTCACCAGATCGTCTATGGCTGTTTTATAAGACCGATCGTCAAAGCCAATGAATGTGAAGTCTGTGAGAACTTTAACAAAGATACGAATCGCCCCACGTAGACGGTCCACGTAACATGAATCTTCGGCGATTACGCCTGTCAAAAATTGCTCAGGAGCGGGAGATACAAGAAACTGCCCGACGGTGTACGAATCTCCGGGCAGCAGAAGGTCGAACTCGATCCGTTGCGTCGAGACGTATCCGGCCTGTTGTGCCGTACCAAGATCAGACGAACTCTCTTCAACAACGAAATTTTGCTTAGCGACCCAGACCGGATACCCCGCTCGCTTATTCAGGGGCGCATGCTGCGGCGTTCTTGGCTCATAGACTTCTGTATTCAGATCCTGTGGCTCATAAGCTACGATTTGAGGGTCATACAAACCGCTGGCCGTCACAGCTTCGATACTGGCCCCAACTGACCAGGATGTGAAGACTTTGGCAGTGGTCACTAGTCCCGCTCCGACTAATTCAGCTGGAGTACGATTTCCGTTGTATGAGAAACCCGCGAGAACGACATGAAGTGTGACGTTAATGCCATCTGGCACGGAAATAACATCACCTGTGGAGTAGTCTCCTGGGGCGAGTTCCTTGATCAGGGAGAATGAAAGCTTATCTATGTTCGCGTAGTAAGACTTGCTTGCCGTTATAGGCGTAAAAGCCTCGATCACTGGATAATAGGCCGGAATCGATCCGGTAGCATTAACAAGCACATCACCGATCTCAAATGTATTTCCAGTGCGAAACTCCTGGGGTGCTACAACCGTGAATGATGGGGCTCCCAGCCCGCGAGGAGTGAAGTAAATACGAAGAGCATCGATATCGGGGTCTATAAACTGATTAGTAACACCGAGAGTCAGCGGAAATGATGTTGCTAACGCCCCTTCGATGTCAGAGACATTGGGATCGTAGCTAATCGGAAACACCGCATTTGGTGTGAGAATCCCGAACAGGTTATTGCGAATCGTCTCCGTGAATGTACGCAGATCCTGGGCGTATGGCTTATTGGGATCGTAGAGAACGTCGACAAACACGTCTGCGTCGTCGACTTCCATCGAGTATACCGATCCTTGAAATTCGGTTGGGAGGGAGAAACGAATGAGATTCTGAAGGGAGGATCTTTGCGCCGTTGTTAGTGGACTACCGTCGGGATTGATGACAAAGAATGATACCGCCGGAGCACTCTCCACAAAGTCAGATTCGTAGCGGTAGATATCCTTTTCGGACCTACGCGGGAGCACGTTGACTCCAGTTCCGGGACCAAGCGCGTCGGAAAAGAAATCCTCCCAGTCCTCAGCAGATACCGGATTACGACGCCGAATCAGTGAAAAGAACCGCTCTTTGACTTCCTGAAGTAGCTCTGGATCCTGTCCACCAACCGCAGCCTCAGGATTTGTGACTCCGATAACGCCCGCGAGTGAGGTCACCGAGTTGACAATAGATCCGGCAGGAACGTTGTAAGCTGAGCCCCTCAGTAAAGAAACAGCACGTACCCGCCCGAACTCCTCGCCGGGCGGTATGCGCAGTCGGGCCGTAGTGACAAACGAGATCGATTGGCCTCCGGTTAAGTTCGGATCTGTGGAGACCTGAAAGCCCGGAAAGACAACAAAATCCTGAGACGCGGGAGTGATCTGTAACTCGATCTCTACAACAGATCCTGCGCCCGTACGTCTTTGTGCTCCTAAGAATGGCCCGATCCACTCGACAAGAACAGACTCTGGGAAGGAATTTGCGAATGCGAGAAGTTCAGCTTGAGCGAATGCCTGACCCTCAAGTAAGGCTAGAACAGGCGATCCGCTTGAAAAATCATTTATTGACGATCCGGAAGCTTCGTAGACTCTCTGTGCCGCTGCCGCTACGAGCTCCGATTCGTTCCGCGGGTCAAGATCGATCGGCGGGAGAGGAGCGTATTGTGGCATCAGAAGAATCCTTCGTCTACTACTGGAAAGTTGTTGATGCGCTCATTTAGCACCTCTTTAGTCACAGCATCTGCCGCGTCTAACTGAGCGTACTTGATAAGAAAACTCTGTTGCGTGCCGCCCTGATTGAATTTGGCGTTCGTATTCCAGAATAACGGAGCTGACAGACCGTTGGTATTCGTCTGATCACCGAACTGGACCAGCCCCATAAAACTTTTACGTCCAGTAACAGGCACTGAGCCGTAACTTTGATCGGTTTCGAGCGTGACATACACCGTGTCCAGGCCGCTATTGCCTCCGCGCTGAATATCATTCTTGTTAACGGGTGCGTAATGCCAGTCGGCATCGGCTCCGTCAAAGCTTATCTCACGCGCTCCATTTAGCCACTGGGACGTAACGATAACGCCCGGCCCATACAATGTTTTTGACATGCACCACAGCACTAGACTTCTCGAACAGTTTTACCCCGCATAAAAAAAAAAGCCTCCCCGAGAGGAGGCTAAATTGCGCTAGTGATAATGGTTAATTATCACCCATAATTCCAGTCATTGACTGTGAAGACCAACTCAATGGTTCCAACGTCACCGGACTCACGGTCCATCTCTGCGACTGTAAGTTGTTGAAGTTGGCAACCGCTTAGGATGTACGGGGTGCTATTGCTAGTCTCGCCGTTACATGTGGTTGGTTGGATAGTAATCGTGATAAACTCACAATTGTATGTCGACCAGATTGACTCGATCGCATGAGCGAGAGCCGGATCGTATGGGGCCGTGACGGTTACATCATCGACAGAACGTGGACCCACAACCTTATAGATGCGGTTTCCGGTTCCATTGGCGTATTGACCGCTTTCGGCTGTATCTGAGATTCCCGAGAAGTTTGTCCAAATCGTCTCCAGTCCGGAGATGGTGACGATAAAAGAAGACTTAGGGATTGGAATGATAACGGGCATCGGAGTTCCTCCTTATATGAGTATTAGGAAGGATCAAGCGAATACGTCGTTGATATAGAAGCCAGAACCAAACAGCCCAGTGGAGCCAAGACCGGTGATATTCACCACTCGCTCAACGGTAATTTCAGCACGAACCACGCGACGCTCGCGAATGTAGTACTCAGGACGAACAGCAGGAGTGCCGGTCAGCTGGTAGGTATAAGCGAAAGCGGGAGTAGCGGCATTAGCACCACCAGCGGGCATCACGGAGTCGGATGCGGACAGGGGGCTATAGAACAGCACCATGGCGTTCTCAGGGAACACGGGCTGCAGTTCGCCAAGATCGTTCAGACGACGTCCTTCAGCCACACGGATTCCGCGCTCGAGACCGAAGTAGCGAGCCAGCACGTCAACGTCGATCGAGTCGGCGGAGGTGAACTGGATGCGCTCCAGGATCGCAGGGTTGGTCAGCAGACTATCGAATACGGCAGTACCGATAACAGCGCCATTAGGGCGAATACCGATCTGGTTTGATACCGCACGCTTCCAGTTCAGAGCGTCAACGATAGGGTTGTTGGTAGCGGTACCCCAAGGGTTGCCACCATCAGTGATACCAAGAGCGGTAGCGGCCGCGGCATAGGCGGTCCAGTTTGCAAAACCGAGACCCAGGCTGCTAGCAGTCGAAGGCTCGTAATTGCCAACGGTAGCTACGGCTTCAGCCACAGTCACTTCGTAGCTATTCATCAGACGGGACATCGCGTTGCGAGTCTCGATAGCACGGAGGTCAACTTGAGCTGGGCCTTCGCCTGCGTTTTCAATCACTTCTTCGGGAAGTTCCCAAGCGATCACTTCCTGTTGCAGAGCGTAAGCGTCGGTGTCGAAGCGGCTCTGAACGGCGGGGATGTTGGTGCCGTACGCGCGGCGATAGTCTTGAATAGCGAATGCTTCCTTACCGAAGCGCAGGATCTTACCGGCGCGGGTGGGGGTGTCAACAACGGGCGCAATGAAGTTTGCGATCGAAGTCTCGGGAAGCATGAAACCCTGAGCCAGGGTTGTAAGGATGGGATCGACACCGCCGTAGGTGTCTCTTAGATTCATCATGGACTTTAATTCTCCTTCTGCAGAAGGTATGAGGAGGTCTTGGGCTTACACCGTGATAGATCACGGAAGCCAAGATTTGGTAATCAGGATCAGAAGCTGACGAGGGCGAACTGTTCGCCGCCAATGTCCAGCACGTCGCGGATGATCGGGGTGGTGCCGTTAACAGTCACGGCGGTAGAGGTCGCGGTGGCCGCATCAGATGCAAGTCCGCCAGCGATCACTTCCAGAGCGGTTCCGATGTCATTAGCCGCGAGAGTGCCGTCGCCCTCAACCAGAAGCAGACCGCTTGTAGCGACGCTCAGCATGCGAGTCTCGTCGGTAGCGAATCCGGTCGGAGGAACGTTGTCATTGAGCGTGAATTGCGATACGCCAACTGAGGCACCGCCATTAGACTGCTCAACAAGCAGAGGGGGGTGGGCGCCCGGTGCTCCTGTTAGTTCAACCACACGGAATTGGTTGACAACAGTGCCTTGAGCGACTTGGAAAGTTTCGGCGAAGCGGATGTATTGCTTGCCGTAAATGGGTGTAGACATTTTGTATCTTTGTTAAGTGAAATTTAATCGCTTCGTATTGAAGCGGCCTTTGTTCTGATTTACCCGTTACGGGTACGGGCAGTTCCTTTACTATCGAAAATCTAAACGGCACCTGCATCTGTCGAGACATCTACAGCGAGTTCCAGGCACGGGTAAGGAGCCTATGGGTTGCCAGCCCGCGGCGTCATAGTCAAGACAATCACGGCAGCATCGTTTATCGCGTTTTGCTACCCGCCTCATCTCGCTAGCGCCTAATTCTTGACTGCGGGTCATTTCACCCGCGTTGTACCAACGATAGGCCGGAGTCACAAGATAGCGATCTAGTCTTGCTCTAACACCGGACCAAGTGGCTGGGATTGATTTCCCCGGTTCGGCATTCATGTCATCTTCAGAAATCAATCCAAGGATGTCTTCCTCAATCTCGCTTGCTGTGGCGAAATCTACCTTACCGTATTCAATTTTACCCTGGTCGAGCGCTTTTCTGATATCTTCGAAAAATTTCCAAAGATACTGCATTTGGCCCATCGCCTCGGCGTAGGCAGCATCAGATAACTTTGACTGTTTACCGCGGCCGAGACGCACAGCGGTGAGTGCGGATATGAGAACATCTTCCGCCGTTGTTCTTTGGAACTCGGCGAAAGTTATCTTTCCTGCGGCAAGTTTGCGAGAGAGCTGATTCGCCCTCCCGCTCATCTCGTCCTCTAGTTTCTCGAGAGAGGCCATTGAATCGGCCAGGTCCTCGGCGCGTTCGATATAGTCGCGTTTGCGCTTAGCTGCCTGACCGATCCAGGTCAGAAGTTCCATCGCGTCAGGTTGAGAAGAGAACTTGCTTTAGAGCCTCGGTGTAATCCACGCCCTCCTCCTTGGAGATTTTGAGTGCTCGCTGGTGGGGATCAAGATCCTCCTCACGGACGGCTACATCACCACCCGCCACTTCAGAGTAGCAAACCTGAGCGGGTAGACTCTCCAAAATAGCCATTAGTGGCGAAGCAGCGGTTTCGCCTTCAGCAAACTCAAGCGTGCCGTACTCAAGACCTTCCAGATAATCCACAAGGCTCTCCTGAGATACGACGGCCTCGGTAAGTTTTCCGGCATCGTACAGACCCTCGGTGAATTGCTCAAGGCGCATCCGATTTGTCTGACGCTCAGCGTACTCAGCCTGTTCGCGAAGGCGACTATTCGCCGCTTCGAGTTCTTCGAGGCGTGCCATCATAGCCGCGAGAGGATCGGACTCGGAGTGATTGATCTCCATGACCCGAACCTTACCGCCCTTGATCTGCTTACCGCCGCCCTTCTGTGAACCAAGCGTCATATACTTGTCAGGATAGCCAGCAATCTCCTTACCTTTGCCGGTTTTGGTACGGTCGGTGTCTTGAGCTGATGACTTTCCGGTTGTTGCATCCTCGTAGTTCTTCTCCATCTCCCCGCCATCACTTCCCTTAGCGAAGCGATCCTCCTCCTTGCCAGTCCCCTTCATACCGCGGTCAGTCTCGCCTTCGACCCCGGCTTTACCGAGTTCGCCACGACCTGACTGGTCATTGTAAGGATCTTGTGTCTTACGGCCCTTTAATCCGTCCTTGCCGCGCTTAGGTTCTGTCGTCTTATTAACATACTTGTTGTTGTCAGTCTCGACATGCTGCTCGTCATCATCTTCGAGTTCGTCCTCATCAACCTCTTCATAACCGAGATTGATTCCCTTGGATGTGGATCGGGTACGGACAAGACCACCGGGACCACCCTCAGTCTCCTTAGCTCCTACATCGGAAGCATTCAGGTTATCAGTACCGCGTTTCTTCTTACCAGCCTCGAAGGTGGGTTCGTCGTACTTCTCCTCATCCTCTTCAACTTGAGGATCAGCAGCGCCAGACTTAGCATTCTTCTTTACCTTGGAAGCCACAGGACCCTCTCCGTCTGCGGTCTCAACCTCACCATGCTCTTCGGAATCAGATTCTTCGTAGCTCATTTTCTTATCCTTTGAGCCGCAGGATGCCATGTCCTCAGAATCCTTTTCGCCCATCGCTTCATCTTCCGAGATTCCGCGGGCTTTAGCCATTTTCTTGGCAGCCATCTTCTTAAGTGGGTCGGGAAGATCTTTGTCAGCCATCTCAGAGGCCATCATCGAATCTTCATCTTCCTCATCATCGTCATCGCCCTCACGACCCTGCTTACCGCCCATCATTGGCTTTTTCTTGGTTTTAGCCATCATGCCCATGTGGGACATTTTACCTTCGCCGAATAGAGCTTCTTCGGCTTGTTCGTCTTGTGGAGCTTCGATTTGCTCAGGCTCTTTACGAGCGTTTTCTTCAATCATTTGAGTGCGTGCCTCGTCGAGTTTTTCTTTAAGGAGCTCAAGCGGACCGAGGTCACGCTTGAGGGTTGGACCAAGTTCCTTATCGAATACTTGATCTGGTGACAGAGCTACAGCGAAGTCAAGAACTCCGTCGGTAGACTCTTCATATGCGAAGCCTTTAAGGCCTTTGACAGCCGGCGGTTGAGCGCCTAAAAGGGCTACATGTCGCAAGGACCACTTTCCGGGCTCCGGATTGATTTTAGAATCAGGAGAATAGAAAGAGGCACTTACTTTTTTGTAGAGCCCGTTCTGTACATAATCTGAGGCCAATGGGGAGAAGTCGATCTCAGCAAAAAGTTCATCACCTCTCACTTTCACACCTTTCACCCAGCCCCAGGCTGGAACTTTGTCGTTGTCTTCATGTCCGATGCGGATCGGAGCCTCATGAAGCTCGGGCTTATACGAATTAGCGATCTCTTTAAGGTCACCCACGGTAAAGTCCCGCGTAACGCCTTGAGCCGATGTTTGTTTTCCGGCCTTGAAGATGTGAACTTCTTTAATCATCTACTTTAGCAAGGGTGACCCCATAACGTTTTTACCCCGGTCGCGTGATTATTCACTTGGTTTCAATCTCGGCGATTAACTTATTCAGCTCATCATCTTCTGACTCGTCAGATTCCGGCGCGGTTTCTAAATCGGAGAGCAACTCGTCCAGCACCTCATCATCCTCACTCTCTTCTTCTGGAGGTTCTGTCTCTAGCTCAGCCTCTAATTTGGAGATTTCCTCATCGAGAGCCGAATCACTCTGCTCTTCTTCCGGCGCGGTTTCAGTCTCTGAAGGTAGCATCACTTCTTCTTCTGCCGCGACCGCGTCCTCCTTCTCCTCTAATTCAACCTTATATGTCGTTTTGATCCATTCTTTGGTGGGGCGATATCCAACTTGCGAGATGAGTATGCTGACATCACCCATGGTAAGCTTACTTCCTTCATCTATTTTGAAGTCCCGACGGACCTTAGGCGCGACGACGTTCGTACCAAAGTTTAAGTCAACAATCCAGCGTACGAGAGTCTCGTTAAGAGTTTCGCAGAGCAGCTCACCGAGCTCCTTTGCTCGAACCTCCCGCACCTGAAGTGCGACTTCAGACGAAGCCCGTGATCCCGCCTCCGCATTGCCGGTCTCATCCTCACCTGAGACCAACATGTTAATCTCTTTGACGAGAGACTCTCGCAGCTGCGTAAAGGTATCTGGCGATCCCTGGGGATTGATAAACTCGAGATCGTATCCCTCTGGAAGGATGAGTGCGGTCTCCTGCGAAAGGTTTACGAGGTGATTGTAAAGTGCGTCAATCTCCTGAGTTGTCGCCGCTAATGGAGCCTTAGCTACAGCGGTAGGATTTGCGTAGCGATCGCTGTATAGGAGCTGAGATTCGAGAGCCCGCCGCTTGAACTTAACGATCGGATAGAGAGTGCGACCAAGACCGCAGCCGTACGGGTCGCCGTTCGACTGGGTCCAGTAACGGAAGACGATAAACTTCCGCGCGGGAAGATCCTCCCCGACAAGGGTATTCGCATACGTCACCATCTTCATCGAGAAGCCCATGTCGGCCTTCTCGTCCACAGCGAAGAGAAAGCGACGAGGATCTCTCGGTCGTACGTCATAGGCTTTTACGCCCGCAGCTGAGCGCCTCCACATGACCTCACCGACGGAGAATCCAACGATGTACGCTTCAAGCATACCTCGAAAGATTTCATCCATCGGCAGGTCTTTTAGTTCTTCCTCAACGAATTCCTTAACCGCGATATCACCGGGAAGGTCACTCGCCGAATCGACAACCAGATCCCGAGAAGTGATCTCCTGAAGGACCTTCATCCATGCCGACTGAACGTTCGGATCGAAAAGAAGGCGCTGATATACGATTAGCGCCGAGATACCTCCTTTCTGAATCAGAAGGTCATCATTCGGTCTAACAACAAGATTTGTTGGTGACTGATCGTTAAAAAGCCCGGGATAATACCCGTAAATCGTCTGACGGGCGTAAGGGTTTGTGCTGTACTGCGCAATATCCCCTTTCGGGATCGGTGGAATATCGAAACGTTTTGCCACGATCAGATAACCAGAGAGAGTGTTAACGGCGGCTGGGGTGTGCCATTAACCGTGTATAGTATATTGATAGCGTAAAGACCGTTATCACCGCCGGTCCAACTTCCGCGAACGGACAGGTCTGAAACCCCGCCGACTTGTTCTAAAATCGCTTCTGAGATTCTTGAATCGATAGCAGCTGGATTCATGGTCTCAAATGTGTCGTCTGGTAGACCGTACTCCGCCCGCATGACTCTTTCAAACGGTCTCGTCTCTAGCACGGAAATAATTTGCTGCTCAACGATATTTATGTCCTCTGTGAGCATCAGACGACCGTTCTCAACCTGAAGCGGGTATGTAAGCCCGCGGATATCAGCCATTATGAAACGTACCTCCTCACGATTTCAGCATTGATTTTTCGTACGAGAGTCTCCCAGTCTTTTGCCCGGTTAGATCCGAGCCGCGTGGCTTCACTTCGTAATTGATCTAAGGGCAGACTCGCGTATAGACTCGGGTCTACCTCATTAAGTTCTCCTGTGGGAGCGTTCAGTCCCAACTCAAGAAGACCGGAGCAATAAACACTCAGAGAGGTGTTTTGCTCAGCGGCATTCTGCTTGAGAAGGGAATGAAGATCTTCCTCGACGTCGAACGCCAGGCGCTTTTTAGCCATGTTTGATCTCCTTGTTTATCAGAATCCGGACAGACCGGACTGCTCGAGAGCGGCGGGGATACCACCGATTCCCACGCGAACCAAGTCGACTTCGATGCGCTCCAGTGTTGGGACTGGAACCACGAAGATCTTCACATTCACGTATCCATTTTCGAGAGCACCACCCAAGTTGTTTCGCTCGTCGCAGACCACTTCGAAAGCGTCTGATGGGCTGGAACCGAAGAGTGCGCCAGGAACATAGAAGTTCTCGTACAGTGTGTTGTACGCGATAGCACGGATCTGGTTGAATGTCACCGCACGACCGTCAATCACATTGAAGATCTGACCATCGAACGCGGAGCGCATTGTGCCGTAAATCACGTTCAGGATTACGCGGGTGTTCACGAACTGATACAGGGCTTGCTCAGCATTACCACGGTTGACGCGGGTGCGTGAGCCCCAAACGAACACAGGACCAAAGGTCTCCCCGGTGTCAGGATCGGTGGTGCTATAGCCAGGCAGTTGACGAAGAGCGTTAAGACCCTGTGGGTTGCTGACTTCTTGCTGTGCATTCGTGATCGCGATCTGGCAACCACGTGCTCCGGCAAGGCTGTATTTAGCACCAGCGGGTGGCAGTCTGAATCCAGAGGCGGAGTCGCGGTACCTGCGAATGGCGAGGCCAGTGACAAACGGAGTGGGTTGGATGAACACACCCGCATCATTTCTGATGTACGGAGCATAGTATGCCAGGAATCCCTGGGTCGTGCTGTAGAACTGTGACTCCAGGAAGAGTCTCGCGTGACTGTCGATACCCTTCTCGATAGTACGAACTTGGGGAATACCGCCGTTATTCACACCGCGCAGAGCCTCATTGATGAGATCGCCTGCGGTCACGGCGTTGAAGTTCCACAGGTTGTTGGGAACGTCGGTGGAAGGCTCAAGGAGCTCAACCAGGGTGTAGCCATTGTACAGGGTGGCGTATGACTGGCCCGTCTGCAGAACCGGGTGAATGTAAACGTCCTCGATTGAGGTGTTTGCCTGCTCACCAGTACTCAGGGGAACGCAGTAGAAGTTATTTTCTCCAGCGAAGTCTTGAGCGGCGTTCAGCGGGTTGGAGTTGTCGTCCTCGGTGTACTGGAAGGTGTAAGGATTAGAGATGCTAGTGACCAAGAATTCTACACCAGCGGCGTTGTTCGTACCAGCCGAACTGATGTCGACAGCGGTACCAGCAACCGCAAGAGCGGAGGACTCGGCAAGCTGAATGGTGTTAGCATTGACTACGATCACAAAGTAGGATGTGTTAGTAGTCAGTCCAGTCGCGAGAGTAGCACCGGTCGCAGTGTTAACTGTAACCTCATCCCCGGTCAGATAACCGTGGGTAGTGATAGCAATCTGATCAGACAGCACGGTGATATCACCTGAAGCGACTTCGTACACGGGAACTCCCTCAGGAGCCTTAGCGTATGATAGACGGATGTCAGTGCTGATATCGTTGGTGTAAGCGACTCCATAAGGGTCATTCACGCCGGTTTGAATAGCCACGTTCGCTTCGTCGCGCACGCCAGCCACGGCCAGAGTCACGTCCAGTTGATACTTACGACCGCGCGTGTAGCGAAGTACGCCGGCGTCACTAAACTGACCGCCATCAACAGCCGTCGACAGTTTCTTGTAGAAACGTGTGGCGGTCGTTGTGGTGATCGAGCCTGTTGGGAAATCAGCGAAAGCATTCGACGCGAGATCAGAGGCTGAACGGGCGAGTCGGAAGAAGTTACGGTCGACCTGCTGCGCGAAGTACACTGTGGACAGAGTGCTAGTCGTGCCGCGGAAGATTGTCTCAGTGGCCGTGATAACACTACCATCGAAGTACAGCTTATCAGCGGTCTTCACCGGGTGCTCAGAGGAGAAGATCAGACAATCGCGACCCGTGGTCAGGACCGACTGGGCTGGGCCGCCGAGGGGGTTTAGGACGGTCGCAGAGTCAGTACCAGCGTCTCCGAGAAGGATCTCAGTGCCGGCGTTGGCGTTTGCTAATGTCAGGGCGAGTTGAATCGTATTGTCATCGATCTTGATGACGTAGTACTCGGTACCGGATGTCAGGCCCGCGGGAGCGGCAGCACCGTCTGAAGGCACTAAGTAATAGTTGACTGCGTCACCAGTACTGTAACCGTGACCGACGATCGTGATCTCCTCAACCGTGTCGGCTACGTCAGCCGCGTTAAAGTAGAATAGGCTTAAGCCGCCACTAAAAATCGCGTCTGAGGGATTGGACAACTGACGGACCAGACCTTTATAGTCGTGTTGGGTCGTCGGGGATTGCAGCGTGCCGGGCAGGTGCAGGGTGTTGAAAGAAACGAGATCTACGCCGCCATTAGCTTCCACCAGGCTGCTGATCTTGCCCTTGATCTCCACCTCGAACTCCCAAGCGGGGTCAGCGTAGGTGAATACCAGCATCACGCCACCCTGGGGTGTGCCTGCGGTTGTCAGGTTCACAGCCTGATTGATCGAGGCCCGTGAAGTGCTTGTAGCCAACCGGATCTGATTGGATGCAAGAGAACCGTCCACATCGCTAGCGATCACGAAGAACGAACCGAGAAGAGGTTCGTTGGTGACTCCAGTCGCTACGTCAGTGTAAAGAGGCGCGGTGGGAAGCGGGATGTTCTCGAACAGAGCCGAACTCACCAGGGTGCCGGAGGGAAGAGCCACAACGGGCCAATCTTCTGACAGGGTGATAACGTCTGTGCCGGTGTTTACGCCGCTATTAGCGAAAGCTTTCTGGCTATCTTTCATCGCAAGACGGGTGCCGTCAAGCAATGCCACATTGGCGGAGCCAGCCGCGTTGCCCGCCACGTAATTAGCAGAGCTAAAATTCAGCGGTGATGTGTCAGTCCACTCATAGATAACGTTATCTACGAGATACAGTCCGTCAGTTTCAAATCCATTGGAAGGATTGGCGGGAACAAACTCGCTATAGATACTGATGTCAGTCACGTCAAACGGACCGCAGTCGACCAGAGCCATCCACTTGTGGTTTTGATCGGAGCAAACCTCCTCCATCGTCTGCCCAAGATTCACCCGTTCGGCTTGACCGTACTTACGGAAAGCAGCAGGAGAGATCAGATAGCCCTGTGGCAGACGGGGATCTTCGAAAGCGGTACGAACACACTGGATGTAATCGTAAACTGTTTCGTCGGACTCAGTGATGTTGGCGATCGCATATCCGGCTGCGGCCAGAATATACTGAGCACCTGTGATTTCGTTAGAGTTCACAACCTCAACAGGGGCGTTAAACACGCGGCCAGTCAGGTACAGATAGGAACAATCGTCGCAACCGGGAGTGCCTTCGCCCTCTTGACGAACATAAACGCCGGCGGAAATGTCGCTATTGGCCTCGATGGCGGTACGAACAGCGTCGCGAATCGCACCGGAGACTTGTAGGTTATTGCTTGTATTACCGAGAACATAGTCTTCGGGAATCAAAACGGGAACGCCCAACCAAGCGCCAGCACTATTCTTTATGCCAAGTTGAATGCCGTTAATCTCCAGCTTGACGTAGATGGTGTCACCCTTCTCAAGGGGGCTGGGAGCCGCAACGCCATTGTCCTTATTAGCACCGGGATCAAATGCTACCTGTATGATATTGGAAGGCGTACCAACGCGAGTAACGCGTAGGTCACCAACCGAGCACTGCTGGAAGAAAGCCTTGACGCCGTAATAGGAGTCAAGTTCAGCGCCGCTGGTAGGCAGAGTTCCGATTAGATTCTCGTACTCATTCAGGCTACCGACGAAAATCGGGCGGTTGAATGGGAAGCGAGCGACAGAGGCAGATTGAGGTGCCTCAACAACCATGTAAACGGTATTGAAGCTAGCGACAGACGCGCGAGACGCGATCGCTGATTCGTAAATAAAAGTACCGGGAGCACCGCCACGGGCGCCTCCGAGAGAAATGGTAGCCATTTAGAGTTTAACTCCTTCTTTTTGATGTTGAGAGTGCTGAGGGCTTCAGACAATCCCTCCGTGGTCCCCGTAGGGGTCTCTCAACCACGCTGAGTATCGGCACTCGCTTGCGGCGAGTCAAGTCCGTACCCGTTTGTTCTATCCCTTTCCAGGAGCGAATATGCCGCGTAATCAGACAATCTGTCGGTGAATTCGTCCAGGTTGTCCCATGGAAAGATAGCGGAAGCAACATCTTGTTTTTCGGGATTCGGGTTCGATCCGCCAAGATTTAGTGCGGTACTAAGTTGGTTTAGTGTCCCAGGCGATCCCGATGCACCGCTTGAAGCGGTTTTACCCAGAATCCCGTCAGGTCCCGTAATAAATACCGGCACTCCTTGGGCCGGATTTGTTCGAATGTCAAAGCTCTGGTTAAGATCGATCACCCGTCGAAACTCGCGTGAATCGCCAAAGTAAGCGTACGCGATCTTGTTCCAACTATCACCAATCTGCCAGACGCGTGTTTTTCCAGCCATCAGAATCTTAGGGTTTTGCCCTTAACAATAGCTTTTTTGACCGAAACAGTTATTTTCGGCATCGACATCGCTGGTACGCCTAACCAGGGACGCGCGGTCATACGGGATGTTCCGCTCATGTGAAACGGACCGTAGTTTGTGGTCTTAGTCGCAAAGAGCCCTACGCCGACCGGCTTAATCTTAACCTTATCCTGCATCGTTCCGGTTTTGCGAAGGATAGGCCAGGTTCCGGTTGGTGTCTTACGAGCCATCCAGCCCTGTCCCGTTTGGGGATCGCGTTCCCTACTCCAAGACTCTTCATTGTCCTGTTGAAGGATATCGGCGATTGGCATCTTCGATGACGCCCACCAATTCTCATTAAATAGCTGTGCGGAACCCTTGAAAGTGATGTTCACTACCTTTTTCTCGTAGCACGCTTGGTCTCGCTATTCTGTTTTTCCACGAAGTCCGTAAGGATCTTCGCCATCACGAGTATCTTAGAGATCGGTTGGTCTTCCAGCCACCCGAGAGACTGGTCCCAGCGTTGTTTGCAAAAATGAAAGGCCATTTCCAGCCATTGGTCTAATCTCATTACCTTCTCTTCGAGGATCTCAGTCCCCATCCACCGCGCTAAAGGCTCGATATAGCGAGAAGGGATCTCAAAGAGGTCGTCTTCTGTTAGATCACAGAGGCGCATTATCACGAGGATGATCAGGTGGTTTAGCGTGATCTCCGGGTAGTCATTCTCAATGAGGCTGAAGAAGTAAAAGTCTTTTGGCCTCAATTCCCGCATTCGTATTGTCGTTCCGTTTGCGAGAGTGATATCAAAGGAGAAATCCTCTCGCGAAACGACTATCAGTCGTTTGGGTCTTCATCCTCATCCGACCCACCGGCTTTGCCTAGCAGGTCAGTGACCTTTCGTAGGTCACGCATCTTGAGTTTTTGAAGCTCATCGAAGGTGATCTTGCCGGCGCTGGTTGACAGTCGGGCCGCCAATTTGAGTGACCGTTCCATGTCTCCCGCATTACTCAACTTCTCGATGAAGAGAAGGTCGCTGGCGGTCATCTCTCTAAGTACAACTTCACGTCCGTCGGACAGCGAGGCAACGAACGAAGTGTCGGCCGTCTCGTAAGATGGCGGAGTATTCGCTCCTTGCGCTAGTTCCTCAGGGGACTTTCGTAAAACGCGTACGCCTTGTTTAGGTGTTTCTTCCATAAGATTTGTTTTGAGTTGCCTCTATCGTAATTTTTTACCCCTCAATTCACGGCAATTTTAATTGCGGCGTGGGGGTCGTAGTCACTCAGCTCGTAGTCGTCAATAGTGAGATCATCGATGCTACTAGGTGTGTGCACTAATCGAGCCTGACACTCCGGTTGGAGATCACGTCCAAGCATCTCGTCGACAGTATCATAACAATTTTGATAGATGTGCGAATTGGCGCTAGGCATATAGACGAATCGCGCCGTTTTTCCTGTCATCGCCGCTACAGTCTTAAGGATAAGTGAGTATCGAGCGATATCCAGCGGGAACCCAACTACCATATCATTTGACCTCGCCGGTACCATCACGTCGAGCCAACCACCTATAGCGGGCGAGAAATGCATAGCGATATGACACGGAGGACACCCCGGCTTCACCGCGGTCGGATTGTGAGTGATCACGGTGCCCTGACGGGTGTTCGGCTCTAAGATCAGTTTCTCGATAACAGCCGAGATCTGGTCTATTTCGCCGCTAGTGATAAGAGTCTCGTTAGCTACTTCGATCGCGGGAGCGGACGATGGCCACCGTCGCCATTGACGACAATAAGCGGAAGCTCCGAGTTCACCGTTTTCATCCGCAAGGAAGTCCCAGAAATGCTTAGCAGGCCCGAGCGCCTGAACATTCGTGACTTTTCCAAGATCGAAGAGCAGCTCTCTAACTACATTCTTCCATGGTAGTTTGCGTAGACGAGTGAGAGGAAATCCTAGACGAAGATCAACCCGTGTTGAACAGCCAAACGCCGCTCGGGTCTCGCCGTTACGTCCGGTGAATACCTCTCCATGATTCATGATCTCATAGAGATACTCACCATAGACGTAATCCCAATTGTCATTCTTGACCACATGATCTTCGAAATAAACGAGGTGTCCTCGCTTCCCACCTTTCTCCCTGATAGTCCGATCAAATGTCATCCGTAAACCTTCTTGAGTGTTTCCTCGTAGTAACGTTCAAACTCGGGGTCGGAGAACCCCTGAGGTAGTTGAACATATATCTGGGCCGCTGTCCTTATGCTTTCCTGCGCCATCGCCCGCATCCCTATCTTGTGCCTTTCATTCGCATCATCGACCCAGTCCCGACAATACTCAAGCATGAATTTAGGATCACGAGGCATCGGGAATGGCATTGAACTTTCCTAGTACGGCGCGACAGTTGGCGAGTGCAGCCCGACCATTGGCGTCCAGATTGTGAATCTGATGATTGGGGAACATCGTGATATTCTCATAGAAATTTAGGAGTTGCTGGGTGTAGATCTCATGCTCCTGCATTCGAGAGATGTACTGGTCGCGGATGTACCAGAGTGCAGCGCCAGGCGTCTTCGCTCGGATCTCCTCAAGGTGGAAGGGGGCTGACCAGTGCCAAGGGCGAAATACTCCGATATGAACGACCGAGTCTACCGCCGCGGCTGTCTCAATCTCGAGATCGATGATGTCCTCAAAGTGGCCCGCGTTATGTCGTCGATGTTGTTCAAGGATGTAGCTGCACGGATAGGCCCGATCAAAAATCGCGAACTCCTTGCCGCTCTCTTTCCAATCACAGATCGTCTCACGATACATATCAAAGATATTTTCGTTATAATCAGGCGGTGGGCCGTGATGTGCTACGAACGTGTCACCAGTGCTCAGTTCCTGAACCATGGACTCTATTAGAGTTGATTTTCCAACCCGGTCCGGACCAGAAACTATGATTAGCATTGTCATGTTGATTAACGAGAGATGATAAACGAACCGATTGTTTCCTCAGTGTAGTACTCAAGATTTAGTACTACATCGACAGAGCTTAGCATGCGTCGCTCCCGCCGATCGAAAAAGGTTATCGTGGCATACGGTCTATTATCGGCCAGGAGGCTCAATGTATAAAATTCGGCTTTCTTTTTACTCATGGTTTGTCATCCGAAGGATTAAATGGGTGATGGTCAAAGCAGCCCTTTCGCGATCATGTCTACCCGGGTATTGAGTTTCTTAACCCACCCGAGTTCCGCCATCTGCGCCATCGAATAATCGTTACCGTCGGGTTCGTCAATCCCCCGAGGATTTGATGGCGTGGCTGTGCACTCATCCGGGGACTTTCTTAGCCTATTGTCGATAGCGACGGACGAGAAGAAAGCCCGGCTTAGCGGAACGTCACACATCTTGACGCTCGCTTGAAAGCGGGCCCATGAGTACAAGTGGGCCATTTGAAACAACACGGCGAAACTTTCTGCGTACTTCTCTGGAACCATCCACCAGACTTCATCGTGAATGGAAAGAATAAACTGGGCCGGGATCTTGAACCGCCGTGCTAACCAATGGGTGGCCGTGAGGATCACAGCGAGCATCTCAGCTCCGGAGGATTGAATCGTCCAGTTGATACGACCGGTGTGGAAGTCGTCTCCTACGGCCGCGGGACGGAGAGCTGTAGAGATCTTTGTTCCTAAGCATGGAAGGGTGGGAATCTTCGTGCGTAGCGCGATGTCTTCCATGTAGTTGTAGCAGCCACTGTCACTACCACCCTCATACTGACCATCGGGCGTCTTCTGGCCTTTCTTAAAGATCAAGGCCCGATTGCTAAATTGGCGGAGTTCGGATGCGCTTCGGTCCTTGTAAGTCTTCTTGATGGTGTTGGCGATCGTACGGACTCCGGCGCCGTACAACATCGCGAATCCGACTCCCTTAGCGACATCTCGATTCGTGTCTATAGCTTTAGCAAGTTTGGTGTGAGCGTCTGTTCCTTTCTCCTTAGAGCCTGATAGTACGGTGTGTGCCATCGGTGAAGCGCCGATAAATCCGCCTTCCCAGGCATCAGCGTAGATGCTGGCAATCTGCAGCTCCTGTCCGTCGAAGTCGGCCCCAACGATCTTCCAACCAGGAGGGCATTGAATGCGGGTTTTTAGTTCAGTTCCGATGCGGTGTTTCTTTGTCGAACACATCGTGACCATAAGCGATTCCACAGTCCGGCGAGTCACGGTACCGTGCGCAATGATCTCTGGCATCATCATATACCAACCGCGACC
>ERZ888423.801-NODE-801-length-31198-cov-10.181453_pt1 | contig 31198 bp, 25 predicted proteins | sample MGYA00520523_ERZ888423 | MGnify/ENA primary metagenome ERZ888423 (study PRJEB32303, sample SAMEA104408611) | aquatic metagenome | biome: Brackish water; feature: Pelagic; material: water | place: Baltic Sea | collected 2014-06-08T10:24:00 | depth 30,27 m ...
TGCCGCCATAGACGCGCACATCCGGGCCGAGCAACTGGGCGACGATGTCCGTAACGTCGGCATCGACAACATGGCGCCAGAAATAGGGATTGTGCCGGTACGGTTCCTTGATGCGGCGCACCCGAGGATTATCCGGCCGATGGCTGTCCTCGAGGTCATAGAGGTCGTTATTGGCCGATACGGCGCCCGCGCCGGCGATGATCGCATCGGTCTCGGCGCGCAGTTCCGCCAGCTTGTCCTTCGAGAGGACGCCCTCGACGACGATAAACCCGTCGTCGTGATAGGCTGCGATCTGAGCATCGGTCAATTTGACTGGCATCGGCGCGTCCCCCCGCAAATTTTTCCCAATCATGAGCCTGGGGCCGAATATTGTCATCCCCATTCGATCAGATCAGCGCATGGACCGCGCGCTCGCGTGAGCTTGCCATGCTCTACGCGAGCGCTTCTCCGGCGAGAACCCGGTCGATCAATGCGACGGTTTCATTGACCCCATAGAGCGCGACGAAGCTGCCCATGCGCGGCCCGGACGATTGACCCAGCAGGATCTCGTAAAGCGCCTGGAACCAGGCCCGCAGGTTCTCGAACCCATGGGCCTTGCCGACTTCATAGACGATATTCTGCAAGGTCTGGGCGTCGGGGCTGGCTTCAGCCTTCAGCTTTTCGGCCAGTTCCTGAAGCGCCGCGCGCTCGGCCGCGTCGGGCGCCCGATACTGCTTCTCCGGCTTCACGAAATCTCGATAATAGGCAAGCGCATAGCCGACAAGCTTATCCAGCATCGGCGCGGTTTCGGGCGAAAGCTCCGGCTGATATCGGGCGATGAAGCCCCAAAGCGTCGCCTTTTCCTCGGCATTGCAGACTGCCGCCAGATTGAGCAGCAGCGAAAACGAGAAATCTGCCTCAGCCGCGGGCGGCGCGCCTGCATGAATGTGCCAGACCGGATTTTCCAACTGCGCATCCGGCGCTTGCTCCGCAATTTTCGTCAGGTGCTGGCGATATTCGTCGACCGCCTTCGGAATGACGTCGAAATAGAGGCGCTTCGCCGCCGTCGGCTTCTGGAACATGAACATCGAGAGGCTTTCCGGCGGCGCATAAGCGAGCCAGTCCTCCACCGAAAGGCCATTGCCCTTCGACTTGGAGATCTTGCCGCCCTGGTCATCCAGGAAAAGTTCATAAGTGAAGCATTCCGGCGGCTGGCCGCCCAGGATCCGGCAAATCTTCGAAGAGAGGATCACGCTGTCGATCAGGTCCTTGCCGGACATTTCGTAATCGACGCCAAGCGCATGCCAGCGCATCGCCCAGTCGGCCTTCCACTGGAGCTTGCAGGCGCCGCCGGTGACCGGCGTCTCCACCAGCCGGCCGCTCTCGGGATCCTTGTAGACGATCGTCCCGGCATCGAGCCGCACTTCCTCCGCCGCCACCTGCAGCACGTCGCCAGTCGTCGGCGATATGGGCAGGAACGGGCAATAAGTCGCCCGGCGCTCCGGCCCGAGCGTCGGCAGGATGACCTTCATCACGGCATCGAAGCGGCTGAGCATCTGCAGGAGCGCCCGATCGAACCGGCCTTCCCGGTAGCAGACCGTCGACGACTGGAATTCATACTCGAAGCCAAAAGTATCGAGAAAAGCCTTCAGCCGCGCGTTGTTATGCTCGCCGAAGCTCGGATATTCGCCGAAGGGGTCGGGCACGGCCGTCAAGGGCTTGTTCAGAAAACCGGCCAGCATTTCCTTGTTCGGCACGTTGTCCGGAACGCGCCGGAGGCCGTCCATGTCGTCCGAGAACGCGAAGAGCCGCGTCGGGATATCGCTGAGTTCCTGAAATGCCCGGCGCACCATGGATGTCCGCGCGACTTCGCCGAACGTGCCGATATGCGGCAGGCCAGACGGGCCATACCCGGTTTCGAAGAGCGCATAGCCCTTCTCGTTGCCCCCAACCTCAAGCCGTTTCAACACCTTGCGCGCTTCGACGAATGGCCAGGCGCGGGCATCAAGAGCGGCGGCGGTCGGCATGAGAACGGGTGCTCCAACAAGAGTTCAATGAGGGGGTCGAGAGTAATGCGCGCCAGCGTTGCGCAGGCGTCCTGCCCTGGGTTCTTTAAGGTCGATCGAGGCATCGGCCCCTTGGCGATTCCGCCAATGGCAGCGTTGATCTAGTCGCCGAGCAGGCAGGCGGTCAACTGATGTTCAAGGTGTCGCAATTGGACGCCTTCGCGTTAAGCCAAGAGACTGACCGCTTTTTCGTGATTGCGCCGATGGCCGGATCGACCGACGATGTCCTTAACGAAGTGTTAATCGATCAAGGCAGGAGGCCATCGACCATGCGGCCATTGAACGTCATCGGCATCGCCCTGACAGCGTCGGCAGCGGTCGCCATCGCCTTCGGCTCCAAGGCGTCCCTCGGCGCTGAGCGGGATCGCATGTGGCTGGAAAGCCTCCGTCAGCCGGTCAAGGAAATGATGATCCACCGGCGCCGGGACGGCATGATCGAGGAAGCGGCCAAGTATTCCGGGCGCGACGGCGCCATCGGCGTCCTCCGCGATCCCGGCCATGCCCTGCCCGCCACGAAGACATTGGCCGCGCGGGATGCCGCCGCTTTCGAGCGGGAGCTCAAGCGGCGGTTCCATTCCGAGAGCCGCACCGTCATCGCCTACATGCCGCCCGCGCCATTGCCAGCCGAGGGACGTATGGTTTCCGGGTTCGTCACCCGGGTCGATGCCGGCGGCAAGACCTGCGATTTCGCCGTCGCGGGCTATAGCGACAGCCCCGGCCAGACCGAGATCGTCGCGGTGGCGCGGGTCATGCTGTGCGACGGCGACACGCAGCTCTCGTCGCCGGATATCCGGCTGAGCCCGCTCCTCGCCCAGAGCGAGCGGCAGGACTAGCGATGCTGCGGGCTCTGATCCTCTTGGCCGCGCTGACGCTGAACGCAGCCTCTGCAGCCGCAGCGCCGGAACAGGAAAAGACAGCCCTGCTCAGCGCCGTCGTCGACGGCGGCAAGAGCGTGATGGTGGTTACCCGCGCCAGGCAGGGTCGGCTGCGAGAGGCGGCGGCGGCGCCGGCGCTTTCGGTCGAAGCCTTTTCGATCGCGCTTGGCCGGACGTTCGGGCCGGAAGGCGGGCCGCTTGCGGCGCACGCCAAACCCTGGCCGCTCCCCCAGAGCGGACCGCTCGCAGGCGGCTTCGTCGCTGCCGTCGACGGCTTCGGCGGACGTTGCGGCTTTGCGATCGGCGGCCTTGATTTCTCGGGCAAAAGCGGCGCAGAGGGTCTGGATGCCGCTGCGGCCTTGATTTTCTGCGCACAGGATGCGGCTGCGCTCCGCCGCATATCGGCGCCTGAAGAGATTGCTGCGAAACTCGCAAAGCTCCCGCCCGGCTAGAGCACGGCGCGCTCGGGCGAGCGCGCCCTCCCTACTCTGCCTTCAAGATAGCGATCGAATTATCCGGTCTCTGGCGGTTCCGGCCATGACCGGTTCGATCCGGCAAGCGGCGGCGCCCCTACCAGTCATCGGCCATGCGGTATAGATTAGAATGAAATTGCCGTAGTCCGGGAGGCTGCCCCATGGCGCTTCGCTCCGTTTCGCTCGACGATAAATATCTCCTTGAAGAGGGCCGCGCTTATCTGACCGGCACCCAGGCCCTGGTGCGCCTGCCGCTGGTGCAGCGGCGCCGCGACGCCGCCGCCGGCTTGAACACCGCGGGCTATATCTCGGGCTATCGCGGCTCGCCGCTGGGGGCCTATGACCAGCAACTCTGGAGCGCCCGCCAACACCTCCAGGAAAACCACATCACCTTCCGCCCAGGCTTGAACGAAGACCTTGCGGCGACCGCGATCTGGGGCGCCCAGCAGATCGAGCATTCCGGGGAAGCGAAGTATGACGGCGTCTTCGGCATCTGGTATGGCAAGGGACCCGGCGTCGACCGGTCTGGCGACGTGTTCAAGCACGCCAATCAAGCTGGAACGGCCCGCCATGGCGGCGTGATCGCGCTCGCCGGCGACGACCATATGGCCAAGTCCTCGACCGTCGCCCATCAAAGCGAATTCGCCTTCGTCGATGCGCTGATCCCGATCTTCTCGCCGGCGGGCGTCCAGGAGTTCATGGACTTCGGCTTGCATGGTTTCGCGATGTCGCGCTTCAGCGGTCTCTGGGCCGGGTTCAAGGCGATTGGCGAGACGGTCGATTCGTCCGCCGTCGTCGAGCTCGATCCGATGCGCGTCCAGCCCATCCTGCCCGAGTTCGATATGCCGCCGGGCGGCTTGAACAACAAGCAGATCGTCATCGAGTTCCTGATGCTCGAGGAACTGCTGCATCGCTACAAACTACCGGCCGCCAAGGCCTATGCCCGCGCCAACCGCCTGGACCGCGTGATCTTCGGCGGGCCGGAGCGGCGCATCGGCGTCATCACCGTCGGCAAGTCCTATCTGGATGTCCGGCAGGCCTTGGACGAGCTTGGCCTGACCGACGCCGACGCAGCACGGCTCGGCCTCTCGCTCTACAAGGTCGCGATGCCCTGGCCGCTGGAAACCGAAGGCGCGCAGGCCTTTGCCGAGGGCCTCGACCTGGTCATGGTCGTCGAGGAAAAGCGCGGCTTGATCGAGCCGCAGCTCAAGGAAGCTCTCTACGGCATTCCGGCCGACCGCCGCCCCAAAATCATTGGTAAGCAGGATGAAACTGGCGAGACGCTGTTCCCCGCCTACGCGGAACTCACGCCCGGCATGATCGCGCGCGCGCTTGCGGATTGCCTGAAGCGCGCCGGCATCGACGCCGACGGCCAGCGGCGCCTGGACGAAGCCCTGCTGCGCTATGACCGGCTAACCGCCGCCAGCACCGGCAACCAGCCGCCGTCCATCAGCCGGACGCCGTATTTCTGCTCGGGCTGCCCCCACAACACCTCGACCAAGGTGCCGGAAGGCAGCCGCGCCGGCGCGGGCATCGGCTGTCACTACATGGCCCTCTGGATGGACCGGGACACCACCGGCTTCACCCATATGGGCGCTGAAGGCGTGAACTGGGTCGGTCAGGCGCCGTTCGTGCATACGCCGCATATTTTCCAGAACATCGGCGACGGCACCTATAACCATTCGGGCTTGCTGGCGATCCGTCAGGCGGCGGCGTCCGGCGTCAATATCACCTACAAGATCCTCTATAACGACGCGGTCGCGATGACCGGCGGCCAGCCCCATGACGGATCGATGAACGTCTCCGACATCAGCCGCCAGGTCCATGCGGAAGGCGCCAAGCGCATCGTCGTCGTGACGGACGAGCCCGACAAATATCCGAAGGATTTCGGCTTCGCCCCGGGCGTCACCGTACATCATCGGCGCGAATTGATGACCGTGCAGAAGGAACTCCGTGAAATCCAGGGCCTGACGGTGCTGATCTACGACCAGACCTGTGCCGCCGAGAAGCGCCGGCGCCGCAAGCGCGGCAAGTTCCCGGACCCGGCGAAGCGCGCCTTCGTCAATGAACGGGTTTGCGAAGGCTGCGGCGATTGCGGCGTCAAGTCGAACTGCGTCTCGGTCCTGCCGCTCGAAACGGAATATGGCCGCAAGCGCATCATCGACCAATCGGCCTGCAACAAGGACTATTCCTGCATGGAGGGCTTCTGCCCTTCGTTTGTGACGGTCCTGAACGGCGAACCGAAGCAATCGCCGCCCGTCGCCGACGATCCGCAAAGCGTCCTGCCGTCGCCGACATTGCCTGGCCTCCACAAGCCCTATGGCATCCTCTTGACCGGAATCGGCGGCACTGGCGTCGTCACTGTGAATGCCGTGCTGGCGATGGCCGCGCATCTGGAGGGGAAAGCCGCAACAGTGCTCGATATGGCCGGCCTCGCCCAGAAAGGAGGCGCGGTCTCCTCGCATCTCCGCATCGCCAATGCGCCGGAGGAGTTGCACGCGACCCGCATCACCCTTGGCGGCGCCGACCTGCTGCTTGGCTGCGATATGGTGACGTCAGCGCAGCCGGACAGCATCGCCAAGCTCGAGAACGGCGTCAGCAAGGCGGTCATCAATACCTACCGCCAGTTCACCGGCGACTTCACCCGCGATCCGAACATGCGGTTCCCGACCGACGAACTGAAAGGCCGCATCGAAAGCGCAACCGGTCCGGGCGGCACGTACTTCATCGACGGCACCGAGCTTGCAACGAAACTGATGGGCGATTCGATCGCGACCAATCTCTTCATGACCGGCTTCGCCTGGCAGAAGGGACTGATCCCGCTCGGCATCGAGGCGATCCTGAAGGCTGTCGAACTTAACGGCGTCGGCATCGAGATGAATACCCGCGCCTTTCATTGGGGCCGAACGGCGGCGCACAACCTCGCCAAGGTCGAAGCCGCGGCGGGGCCGAAGCGTCAGGCCCAGAAAACCCTGACGCTGGACGAAACCATCGCCGACCGTTTCGCCGAACTCACGAAATATCAGAGCAAGCGCTACGCCAACCGCTATGCCGCCCTGGTGCAAACGGTCGTCGAGGTGGAGCGCAAGAAGACCCCGGGCCTGACCGGCCTCGGCATGGCGGCGGCGCGCTATGCCTTCAAGCTGATGGCCTACAAGGACGAATATGAGGTCGCCCGCCTCTACGCCGACCCCGCATTCCGCGCGCAACTGGCGGCGCAGTTCGATGGCGACTTCGAGCTACGCTTCAATCTGGCGCCGCCGATCCTGTCGAAGACGGACCCGGTCACGGGCGAGCCGATCAAGAAGGAATTCGGCCCCGGCATGGAGAAATGGTTCCATCGCCTGGCCAAGCTGAAGGGCTTGCGCGGCACCCCGTTCGACCTGTTCGGCCGGACCGAGGAGCGCAAGCAGGAACGGGCATTGATTGAGGATTACCGGAAACTCGTCGCCCGCGTCCTCGCCGATCTGACGCCGGAGAACCATGCGTTCGCCGTCGCCCTATTGAGCGTGCCCGAGCAGATCAGAGGCTATGGTCACATCAAGGTTCGCCATATTCAGCAGGCGAAAGCCGAAGAGCAACGCCTGCTCGACGCCTTCGCCAACCCGAAGTCGGCGAGGCTCGCGGAGGCGGCGGAATAGCCTGCGGGGCGGACGCCGCTACAGGCCTAGCGCATGCTTGGCGATGATGTTTCGCTGAATCTCGTTCGATCCTGAATAGATCGAGGCCGCGCGCAGGAACAGGTAGCTCGGCATCAGGCCGTTGCAATAGTCGGCGCCGACCGGCTCGTCATTCCAACCCTGCTTCAGGGCGCCGAGGTTGTAGGGCTGGGAATAATAGCCGCCCGCGATGACGCCAAGCTCCGAGATCATCTGCTGCACTTCCGACCGGCGCACCTTGATCAGCGAGGAGACCGCGCCAATGCCCTTGGCCGCGCTATGGGCCGACAGCGCTTTCAGCATCACGCTCTCGACGGTCAACAATTCAGTCTCGACGTCCATCAGGCGGCGGCGGAAGGATGCATCGTCGATGAGGCGGCTGCCGTCGCCGGCCCGCTCCTGCTTCGCAATCGTCTGAACCCGCTCGAGCGCGGTTTTAAGCTCGCCGCAAGCGCCGCCGGAAATCCGCTCATGCTCCATGAGATGCTTGGCGACCGTCCAGCCCTTGCCCTCTTCGCCGACGAGACTGTCCAGCGGCACTTCGACATCGGTGAAGAAGGTTTCGTTCAAATGATGCAAGCCGCTGGTCGCGATGATCGGCCGGATTTCGATGCCAGGGGTCGTCACCGGGAAGATCAGGAAGGAAATGCCGTCCTGCTTCTTCGGTTCGATGGAGGTTCGGACCAGGCAGAAGATCCAGTCGGCGTGATGCGCGAGGCTCGTCCAGATCTTCGAGCCATTGATGACATACTTGTCGCCCTTGCGCTCCGCCCGGGTTTTCAAGCTGGCAAGATCGGAGCCGGAGCCAGGTTCGGAGTAACCCTGGCACCACAGCCGCTCGCCGGAGAGAATTTTCGGCAGATGCTCGCGCTTCTGGGCTTCAGTGCCGTACTTCATCAGCACCGGGCCGACCATGCCAAGGCCAAACGGCGACAGGCGCGGCGCGCCGGCGAGGCCGGTCTCGTCATCGAAAATGAAATGCTGCGTCGCCGACCATGCGCAGCCGCCATGTTCGACCGGCCAATTCGGCGCAATCCAGCCTTTTTCCGCAAGCGCCTTGTACCAGCGCATATAATCTTCCTTATGCACCTCCTGGCCTGACAGCACTTTCTGCTTGACGTCGAGCGGCAGCTTTTCCTGGATAAAAGCCTTTACTTCCGTGCGGAAGGCTTCGTCTTCGGCTGAAAAAGGCATCGTTTGGCCTCCTGAAACGCAATTCCCATGCGCGCGCGGTCCCGGTTGCGGCGCGCTCTCTGCCGGAATGCTTGCATGGCGTTTCGCCTGCGTCCATCCTCAAGCGTCATACCCCGTATCAGAGCGGTCGCCGCTCCGGAATCCACGCCCGCAATGTCGATAGCCCGCGTCTTCGCGCCCTTGGCGATCGCTGTCGCCATCCAGGCCTTGCCGACGTTCGCCAATCTGGCCGCGACGACGCTGGCGCCGGAAATCCTGCGCGATCTGGCGCTGCCGCGTGGCATGACGAATGGCTATGTGGCGCTGCTGTACACCTGCGCGACCCTCGCATCGTTCGGCGCAGCCGCCTTTGTCATGCGCCACGGCCCCGTGCGCGCCAGCCAGTCATCCTTGCTGCTCTACGCGGTCGGCATGGCCGGCGTCTTCATCCTGCCGACGACGGCAAGCTTCGTGCTGGCGGCGATGCTCTTCGGGATCGCCTACACGATGCCGATTCCGACGGGCGCCCAAATTCTTGTCTCCAGCACGCCGCCGCATCTCCGGAATACGCTGTTCGGGGTGCGCCAGATGGGCGTCCCCCTGGGCGGACTGCTGGCGGGTCTGCTCTTTCCCGCGATCGAGGAGGGCTTCGGCTGGCGCTGGGCGTTTCTGGCGACGGCAGCCGCGTGCCTGCTGCTGCTGATCGGGCTGCAAGCAGTGCGAGAGCGCTATGACGCCGAACGCCAGCCGGCGCTGCCGCTGTGGCGGAGCGGCGGCCATGGACCGATCGCGGTCCTCAGGTCCAGTCCGGCGCTCCGGCGCCTATGTTTGGCGGGCGTGCTCTTTGCCGGCACGGAAGTCACCGCTGTCGCGAATATCGTACTGTTCCTCGACCGCGATCTTGGCTGGAGCTTGACCCATGCCGGCTATGCCTTGAGCGCGCTCAGCCTTGGCGGCGCGGTCGGGCGCCTGTTCTGGGGCATGGCGGCCGACAGCGTCGGCAACCGCCGCATGCTGTTGGGCTGGCTTGGCCTCGCCATGGCCGCATCGATGGCGGCGCTCGCGTTCAAGAGCGCGGATGCGCCGGCCTTCGTCTATATCAGCGCCTTCCTCGTCGGCTTTACGGCCGGCGGCTGGACCGGGGTCGGCGTCGCGGAAAGCGCCCGGCTGGCTGGATCGCTCGGCGCAGTCGCCGGCACGGCCGCATTGACCCAGATGATGTTCCTTGGCGTCGTGACCTTGCCGGCCGGCGCCGGCCTCGCTCTGGCGCTGGGCGCTGGATACCCTTACGTCTTTGCCGCCGTCGGCGTCCTTGCGGGGGTCGGCGGAGCGCTCATGCTGACGGCGCCTCCGGAGACCGAAACCATTCCATCCTCGCCACGCATCCCCTGGACGCCATTGTTGCTGACGATGTTGACCCAGGCCGTCGCGACCATGGCGGCTTATACGCTCTCGACGGCGTCGCCTTTCATCGCCCCGGATTTGAACGTTCAGAACGAGGATATCGCGCAACTCGTGTCGATCGTCTATCTGCTGGGCGCATTTTCGGCGATGACGATCCCGCCGTTCATCCGCCGCTTCGGCGGCATCGCCATCAGCATTGGCATTTGCACGATGACGGTCGCGATGCTCGCGATCTCATCCATGGCGACGTCGCTTGCTTCGCTGGCGCTTGGCGCCGCCGTGCTCGGTTGCCTTTATGGGGCGACGGCGCCGTCGAGCAGTCATCTCCTTGCCCGGCTCGCGCCGCCGAAACGCCGGAATATGGTGTTCTCGATCCGCCAGATCGGCGTGCCGCTCGGCGCGATCTGCGGCGGCGCGCTGGTGCCGGCGCTGATCTTGATCGGCGGTTGGCGGATGGCGTTCCAGGGGCAGTTGGTCTTCGCAATCCTGCTGGTCCTGGCGCTCTATCTTGTCCGCCATTTCTACGACCGGGACGTCGAAAAGCATCAGCGCATCATGTCCTTCCAGGGACCGATCCGGCTCTGGGCGCTCTTGCGCGAATTGCCGGAGCTGCGCCCTCTCGCCGTCGCGGCATTCATCTATTCCGGAGCGCAATTGTGCTTTGGGGCTTTTCTGGTGACGCAGATTGTCCGGGTTTTTGGCAATGACGCCTATCATTTCGCCAGCGCCATCGCGCTGGTGACCTTCCAGCTTTCGGGGATCGGCGCCCGCATCGTCCTGGGCTATCTGGCGGACAGCATCATATCCCCGCGCATGCTGCTGGCGGCGCTGGGCGTGATCATGGCGGGCGCCGCCATCGGCGCGGCGAACATCGACGGGGCGTGGCCCTATTGGCTGATCCTGCTGAATAGCGGCCTCGCAGGCGCGTCGGCCAGCGGCTATACCGGGCTCGCGGTCGCGGAGTTCGCCCGCATTGGCGGCGTCGCCCGGACGGCGGAGACGACTGGTCTCTGCGCGGCGATCATGTTCCTCGGCGTGGCGGCCATGGCGCCATTGTTCCGGCTTGGCATTACCGTATTCGACGGCTATGCCGTGCCCTATTACGCGATCGCGGGCCTGACGCTCGTGAGCGCCATACTGATCGCCCTTACCCGAAAAGGCAGCACATGACCTTTGCCCGCCTGACGCCGCCGCCCCTGATCGACCACGACCATATGGTCGGCGGCTTGTTCGTGAAGGAATGCCGACCGCTCAATCCGACGCAAACCGCGACCCCGATCTTGATGGCCCATGGGTCGAGCCATGGTTGGTGGGCCTGGCGGGTCTGGCAACCGTTCTTCGCGGCGGCGGGCTGGCCGACCTATGCCCTGTCCTTCAGGAACCATTCCGGCTCGGACGCGGTTCCGGACGATGTCTACCTCTCGCTTGGCCTGGACGCCTATGTGGAGGACCTTCGCGCGGTCATGGCCTGGCTTGGGCGGCCGCCCATCCTGATGGGCCATAGCCTGGGCGGGATCGTCGCTCAGAAGGCGGCCGAAGGCGAGGACGCGGCGGCGCTTATCCTCGTGGCGTCGATCGGGCCCGCGGCCGTCGGTCCCCAGCGGCCGGGACCGCCGCCTGCGCCGGACAAAGCAATCCTGCCGTCAAAGTCGGAAGCGCGCGCCCGCTGGATGCACGATCCATGGCCGGACGCGCGTTTTAACGACTTCTACGCATGTCTGACCGCAGAGTCGCCCGGCGTGTTGGCCTGGTCGGGAACGGGACGCACGGTCGTCGACGCCGCCAAGATCGATTGCCCGGTGCTTTGCGTCGGCGGCGCGGACGATCGGTCCTATGTTCCAAAAGCGGCAATGCTCGCGCGCGTCTACGGCGCGGATTGGTTTGAACAACCGGATGCAGGCCATGATATGATGCTCGAAGCTGCAAGTATCGATACAGCACAACGCATCAATCATTGGCTTGTATCACGCCTGGGATTGGGGAGATCGCCATGCATCGCGACGGCGGAGAAAGACTAGCGTTCACGATCGCCATCGGGCTCTTGCTGGCCGGTTGCGCCAGCGATGCGCCGCCTACGGGCTCCCGGCAGGCGCAAGAGTTCCGGCAGGATCGGCAACTGCAGATGCAGCCCCTGCCCGCGGCCGAGTTCCTCAGCCAGGACCTGCGCATGGTGCCGGTCGCGCGCGATGGCCGTGGCTGCGTCCAGTATCGGCTTGAGTCCGAGGCCCGCCCCGGCCTCAATGCCTTGTTCTACCGCACCGTCGCTGGCGACTTCAGCACCATCAAGGAAGAGGCGTCCTGTACATGACGGAATCTAAATCAGGCTGGCGGCATGTCAGCATCCAGAAAACCGGGCGCGTCGCGCTGGTCCGCTACGACCGGGAAGATGGCGTCAACGCCCTCTCGCTCCAGGGCATTCGCGAACTGACTGAAGCGGCGGAGTGGATCAGGGCCGATCACGATATCTTCTCTGTCGCGCTGGTCGGGAGCGAGCGCGCATTTTCGGCCGGGCGCGATCTCAAGGATCCGGAAATGGATGCACGGCGGAACGCGCCGCTGCTGCATCGCCGGTACGCGGCCGGCGCCGGCGCGCGCCTGTGCAAGGCCTGGGAGGATCTCGAGCAGTTTACCGCCTGCGGCATCGAGGGCTTCGCGATTGGCGGCGGCCTGGCGCTGGCGGTGTCGCTGGATTACAGGATCGCCGGCAAGTCGGCGCATTTTCGGGCGCCCGAGGCTGCGCTTGGCCTCTCGATGAGTTGGGGCTCGATCCCTCGTATCGTCAATCTCGTCGGGCCGGCGCGCGCCAAACAGATCCTGATCCACGCCAATGCCCGGATTGACGCCGAGGCGGCGCTGAGCTGGGGCTTGATCCAGGACATCGTGGCAGATGGCGATACGGCGGCGGCCGCGATCCGAGCGGCGGAAAAGGCCGCGGAAATTCCGCCTGTCGCCGCCCGCATGATCAAGCGCGCCGTCAACGCCTATGCGAACGCGCTTTCAGACGCCGTCGTCCACATGGATACCGATCAGGTGATGCTCGCGGAATCGGGCTATGACCACCTGGAGGCCGTCGATGCGTTCCTGGCAAAGCGGGAAGCGACGTTCACGGGATCATGACCTGATCCGGATCGGCGCTTCGGACGATTGAAGCATTGTGCTTTCCGGGAATGGCGCCATGTTCTAGATCGATCAGCGGTCCGGCGGCGAGCCGGACCGCTGATTGATCGACGTTTTCACGAATGCAATCCCGATCAAGCGGAGTTATGTATCCATGCCCTTTGCCTTTCGCAGCCTCGCTGTCCTGTTCGCCGCAGCCGGCATCGCCAGCAGCGGCCCCGCCGCCGCGCGCGACCTCGAAAACACGCTTTATCTGGATCTCGCGTCCGGCCGCGTCGTCATCGAAATGCGCCCGGACGTCGCGCCTGTGCATGTCGCCCGGATCAAGGAGCTGACGCGCCAGGGCTTCTACGACGGCATCGTGTTCCACCGCGTGATCGAAGGCTTCATGGCCCAGACGGGCGACCCGGAGGGCAATGGCACCGGCGGCTCCGGCCAGAAATTGAAGGCGGAGTTCAACCAGGTCAACTTCGAGCGCGGCACGGTCGGCATGGCGCGCTCCCAGAGCCCGAACAGCGGCGACAGCCAGTTCTTCATCATGTTCGACGCGGCGTCGCACCTGAACGGCCAGTATACGGTTTGGGGCCAGGTCGTCGACGGCATGGACCATGTCGACCGCATCAAGCGCGGCCACCCTGCCATGAACGGTTCAGTCGAAAATCCAGACAAGATCGTCAAGATGCAGGTCGCGGCTGACGTAAAGTAAGCCTGACCTAAGCTGTCACATCAAGGCTGACCGCGCCCCGTCCGTCGATTTCGTACCGGGCGCGGTCGCCGACGGCGGCAAAGCGCGTTTTCAAGGTCGAGCCGGTGATCACCCAATCCCCGGCTTTCAGATGCCGCCCGCGCTGCAGGAGATTGTTTGCGACAAAGGCGAGCGCCGCAAACGGGTCGCCCATGGCGTCCCCCGTCACGGCGCGCTCGACCTTGCCGTTCATGGTCAGCGTGACCGGCGCGCCGGTCCAATCGACCGACTGCCAATCCGCGATCTCCGGCCCCAGGATAACGCCCGCATTCCAGGTATTGTCGGCGACCAGCGACAGGGCGTCGAACCCGGCATAGTCCGCCCCGCGATCCTCGATCAGTTCGAACGCTGGCGCGACCGATCCCGCCAGGGCCCGGATGCCGGCTGCGTCATAGGGCCCATCCGTCGCATCCTCCGCCATGCGGACGGCCAGTTCGAACTCAAGCCCCAACCGGACATAATCGCCGGCCGATACCGCTTGCCCTTCCCGCACAATCCGGCAATCCAGAATGCCGCCGACGCAGGGCTGGTCGATGCCGCAAAGCTCCTGCATGGCGGCGGAAGTCAGGGCGATCTTCCAACCGCCGATCCGCCCCTTGCCCGCCGCGACCCAGCGGTCGAGCAAGGCGGACTGAGCGGCATATGCTGCATTCAGGTCCGTAGGGCGGAGGTCGCCGGTCAGCCATTCGAAGCGCGCGCCTGCCGCATTCGCTTGAAAGAGGTGCGCCGCGATCCGTTCCGCCTGTGTCATGCTTCGCCCTTATAGCCATAGTCGCGGCGCGCGCCCGCGGGCGTCACATAGCCGTCGGCCAGGTCCGCCTCGATCCGTGAGGCCGTGCGCTTGCCAGGATCGCCATAGCCGCCTGCGCCTGCAAGCCGGAAGCTGACGATATCGGATTTCCGCAAGTCGACGACTTCCTTCGACCCAAGCTCGCGCGCGTTCGGCCCAGGATTGAGGATGGTTCGCGCGGCCGCCCCCGGACTGCCGCCGAAGACGCCGAACGGCTGCCGGAGATGCCGGTCGCCAAGGCCCGTCATCACGGCGGCGTCCGCCAGGAGTTCAATGTCCTTGCGCAGCCCCGCGCCGCCCCGATAGGTGCCGGCGCCGCCGGTATCGGCCATCAGCTCCAGGCGGCGGATGCGCACGGGATTGTTGGTTTCATGCACTTCGACCGGGATATTCCGGCAGTTCATGACCGGCGCCAGCGCTTCCGCGCCATCCTTGTCGCTGCGGCCGCCATAGCCCCCGAAGGCCAGGTCGTACATGACGAAGGACTTGCCGGTTTTTGGGTCGATCCCGCCGATATTCGGGTTGCCCCAATGGCTGAACGCGCCCATCGCCCGATGCGGCAGAGCTTGCGCCAAGGCGCCGTTGATCGCGTCGAAGATGCGGATCTGAACGGCGGCCCGGCCGCCGCTGGGCGCCGGGAAGGTCGGATTGAAGAAGCAGCCCTCCCTGGCCTTCGTCTTGATCGGCCGCATGCCGCCCGAATTCTGCGGCAACAAGGCGTCGCAGAAAACCTTCACCGCGAACACCGTATAAGCCCGCGTGTAGTTGATATAGGCGTTGAGCGCCGCCGGCACCTGATCGCTTGAGCGGGAAAAGTCGACCTCGATCTCCTCGCCATCGACCGTCACGTCGACGGCGACGACAATCGGCGGCGTTCCGGGTCCGTAATCGTCGAGGGCGTCATCGAAACTGTAGACGCCGTCTGGAATGTCGCCGATCAGGCTTCGCATCCTGGCTTCGGAGCGATCCAGAATTTCGTCATAGGCTGCCTCGGCGACGGCCGCGCCCTGATTTTCGTAAAACTGCTCCAGCCGGCGCGCGCCCGCCCGATTGGCGTTCGCCTGGGCGCGAAGATCGCCCTCGACCTTCTCCGGCACCCGGACATTGCCAAGGATCATCCGCATCAGATCCCCGTCGAATGTCCCGCCCCGGATCAGCTTGACCGGCAGAATCCGGAGGCCTTCCTGAAACGCCTCGGTCACGCCATGGACGCGCTGCGACCCCGGCGCGGCGCCGCCGACGTCGATATGGTGCGCGGTCGTGACCACAAACCCGATAAGCGCGTCCGCGACATAGGCTGGACTCACCAAGAAACAATCCGGGAAATGGCCGGAGCCGAGGAAGCTGTCGTTCAACAGAATGGCGTCGCCCGGCTGCAAGGTATCGGCCGGAAAATAGTCGAGCACGGTCCTCACGACATAGGGCATGGAGCCAAGATGCCCCGGCGTGAAATTGCCCTGGGCGATCAGCCGGGCTTGCTTGTCGAATACCCCAGTCGAAAAATCCTCGCCCTCGCGGACAGCTTCGGAAAACGCGGTCCGCCTGAGGGTCGAGCCCATCTCCTCCGCGATTGCGAGCAAGCCGTTCCAGACGACCGTCAGCGTAATCGGGTCGACGGCGGGCGTATTCATGGGGGCGTTCCCTTCCCAGTCTGAATGACCAGATGGCCATGCGCCGTCAGCCGCGCCCGCATGCCCGCCGGCACGACGATGGTCGCCTCCGGATCCTCGACAATGGCCGGGCCGACGATATCGGCATCGACGCCAAGCGTTCGCCGGTCATAGATCGCGGTCGGCGCGAACGCGCCTGTCTCCGGCTGCCAGGTCGGCCGCTCGCCGGCAGGGGCGGACCCCTGAGGCGCGCGCCAGCCGAGGTCGATGGTCCCTGCCGGGTGCGGCAGGGTCGCGACCAGGTGCCAGTCGACCGCCTCGATCGCCGCCGCATCGTCATGGTAGCCATAGGCTTGGGCATAAGCAGCATGGAACGCGGCTTCGACCGCGGCCGGAAACCCGGCGTCAATCGGCCCGTCCGGCAGCGCCGCCTTGATTTCGTAGCCTTGCCCGCGATACCTGAGATAGCCATAGCGATTCCAGACCGGCGCCCCGTCCGCGCCAAGCCGGGCGAGATCGGCGTCGGCCCGCGCTTCGAGGTCGCGGTAGACCTTGGCGATCCCCGCCGCCGCCTCGGGCGCGGCGAGGTCCATGACGGCTGTCACCGAAACTTCGATCTTCGGCGCAGCCTGCAAGAGGCCAATGGCGCTGCCGACCCCCGCGCCGAAGGGCACGATCACCGAGCCTGCCCCAATCGACTGCGCGATCCGGGCGGCATGCGCCGGCCCCGCGCCGCCGAACGCGACGATCGCATAGCGCCGCGGGTCGCGCCCGCGCTCGACGGAGACGATCCGCATCGCCCGCTCCATGTTGCCGTTCGCGACCGTGTGAATGCCCCACGCGGCCGCCTCGACGGACAGGCCGAGCGGATCGGCGATATCCCGCTTTATGCCAGCCCTGGCCGCCTCGACATCCAGGCGCATGGCGCCCGCGTTGAAGAACTCCGGGTTCAGATAGCCAAGCGCCAGATTGGCGTCCGTCACCGTCGCCCGCGTCCCCCCGCCGCCATAACAGATGGGTCCAGGATCGGCGCCAGCGCTTTCCGGCCCGACATGGATGACGCCAAGGTCGGTCCGGGCGATCGAACCGCCGCCGGCGCCGATCTCCAGCAATTCAACCGCCGGCACGTTGATCGGCAGGCCGGAGCCTGGCCGGTACCGGATCGGATCGATCTCGAATGTCGGCGTGACGGCAGGCGCGCCGCCGTCGACCGCGCCGAGCTTCGCCGTCGTGCCGCCCATGTCGAAGGTGATGACATGATCGGCGCCCGCTTCCGTGCCGATCATCGCCGCCATCAGCACGCCCGCGGCGGGACCGGATTCGACGATGCGCACGGGCTCCGCCCGCGCGATCTCCGGCGATATCAGCCCGCCGGCGGACTGCATGATAAACATGGACTTCGTGAAACCGGTCGCGGCCAGAACGCCTTCGAGCCGCCGGACATACTGATCGACAATCGGCCGGACATAGGCGTTGGCGACGGCAGTCGACGTCCGCTCGTATTCCCGGAATTTCGGCGACAAGGCAGCGGCCAAAGTGACGGGCAAATCCGGCGCCGCCTTGGCGAGCGCGTCGCGGATCGCTGCTTCATGGGCGATATTCGCGTAGCCGTGCAGCAAGGCCACCGCGACGGACGTATATCCGCCCGCCAGGACAGCGGCGACGGCGGCGTCGACGCTGGCGCTATCCAGCGGCTCCAGAACGGCCCCGTTATGATCCATGCGCTCGACGACTTCGAAGATCGCCCGCCTGGGGGTCAACGGCGGCGGCTTCTCCATGTAAAGATCGTAGGTCTCATAGCGTTTCTGACGGCCAATGATCAGGACATCCCGAAATCCGGCCGTCGTGATCAGCGCAGTCGGCGCGCCCTTCCGCTCGATGATGGCGTTGGTCGCGATCGTCGTCGCATGCAGCGCCGCGTCGAGGTCCTGCCCGGCGACGCCGGCTTCCGCCAGCAAGCGCGCCAGCCCAGCCTCAACCGCGCGCGCCGGATCGTCGGGCGTCGTCGGCAGCTTCAGGAAACGCGGCGGAGCGTCGCTCGCGGCCAATACGAAATCCGTGAACGTCCCGCCGATATCGAATGCGATCCTGTACATGCGCCCAATCCTGGCCGCTCGCGCGCCGTGCCGCAAGCGTCTTGCTCTAAGACATCAAGCCCGGTCAACTAGGCCATCCTGCGGCGAGTCCGCCAAAGGATGCGTCAATCCGGAATTTCGGAAAATCATCGCCAAGGGAGCTCAGTCTATGTCTGAAGATCGTATGGAAAAAGGCCGCGCGATTCGCGCCGAACTGATGGGCGAGGCCATGACTAAGGCCATGGCCGCCACCGTCTATGACGATCCGATGATGCGGAAATTCGGCGACTATGCGATCGACGCCGTCTTTGCCGGCCTTTGGGGACGGCCGGGCCTCGACCTGAAGACGCGGGCGCTGATCTGCTGCGTTTCTGATGTCGCGACGGCGGCCTGGCCAGAGCTGAAGATCCATCTCCACATGGCGCGCGGGCAAGGCTGGACCGAGGACGAGCTTTCCGAAGCGCTGCTGCACATGGCGGGCTATGTCGGCCTGCCGAAAGTCCGCGAAGCGATGATCATCGCGCGGGAAGTGTTCGAGGGCATGCGCGACGAGGTCAAATAGGCCTCAGACGGTCTCGAGCTCAACCGGGAAATACGGCGCAAGGTCGTCAACCTGCATCAGGTGATAGACGTTGAAGCGATAGGCCGGGCCGGCACTCAGTTCCGGCGGGGTGAACGGAAACGCGATATTCCCGCTGGTCGAAAGTCGGCCCGGAAAGCCGTGGTGCAACAGATACTGTTTCGTCGATTTGACGACCGCGAGCGCCCGGGCGGCCGTCGGGGCGATACATTCGCCGAGAATGAAGATCTCCCGCGGGGCATGGGCGGGGGGCGACGGCCAGGGGAACACCGCGTCCAGACCGTATGTGCGAAAGAACAGCTCATAATCAGGGGCTTCGTCCGGCCCGCAGACAAGCGACCGGACGACGGCCTCGACCTCCGCGAGGTTCTCCTGCACCCGGCCGATGAAGCGCGGGTCCGCCGATCCGGCCAGCAGCACTGCCCGCTGGCCGACCAGTGCGGCCCCCTCCAGCTTGATCGTCAGTTGGGCCGCCGGCTCCCAGGTTGCGCCCTCGACCCGCGTCCGCCGGGCGTCCAATGCCGTATAGCGGGCGTTCTGCACATTGACCGCGCCAGCAGGCTCGATAATGCGATGGGGGTCGCCTTGCTCATAGAGGCTATGGGCCGCGACGGACATCGGCGTCGCAGCGCGCGCCGGGTTCATGCTTTCCAACTCGAACCCGGACCCGTCCAGGGTCGCCAAAATCGAGTCGCGGCCGCCCGGCAGGCAGCAAAGCGACGCACATTCGACGATCTTGGCCATATGGGTCGCCGCGGCCGGCTCGAACCCAAGCCATTCCGGGATCGCGGCATAGATGCCAGTATCGCAGGCCCTGCCCGCGATAATGATATCGGGCTCCAGGTCGAGCGCCCGCACGAAGGCCTCGGTTCCGGCTTGCCCGACAAGATTGGCCGATGCCGCCGCCTCTTCCGCCGTCAGGTCCGGCAGCACGCCCATGGACTGAACGCGCCCGTCGGCGATAGCGGCGCAGACGGCCGCCGCCGAAATATCCGAGCGGATAACCGCCATGCGGAAGCTGAGGCCGGCTTCCGCCGCGATCTCCCGGACCATCGCCAGGGTCGCGTCGAGATGGGCGCCTGCGCCAGCCGAACCCGCGCTGCCTATAATCAGCGGCGCATCGAGCTTCCGAGCGCCGACAAGCAACTTCGCAAGGTCGCGGCGGGTCTGCTCCGGCGCCGTCGCCATCTCGCCGGAACCAAGAAATGTCGGGCCGATATCGGTCGACCCCATATCCGCGCCGATCATGTCGGGCGCCCGCTCAAGCGCGGCCTGAAACGCCGCGTCCGGCACGCCATAGCCCAGTTGTCCCGAGGCGCCGACCAGTTTCAGGCGCTTGTCGGCGGATTTCCGAAACCGGTCCCTCAGCCGTGCGGCGGCGCTCATACGTCGATCTCCAGAAGCGGGACATGCTGCTGCGCGCCATAAACATCCCGGTCGCGCGGCCCGCCCGCGGCCGCCGGTCGTGGCAGGGTGATCTTGATCGCGAGCGCCGTCGGATAGGGGATGATCGCGACCGCATTCGACGAAACGCCGTAAAGGCCCGCGACCGCATCCGCGCCCAGACCCTTCGCGGCGAGGCCCCGCGCATAGTCGGCCTCGGTCTCGAACATGATATCGAAGGTCAGATAGAGCGGCCCGGCGTTCTTGCTGCGGACCACCCGCGCCAGATCCATCAATCGCATATCCGCCCCCACCTATTTCCTTGCCGGTCGATAGCTCTCCGGCGCCAGTAGGCCGAACCCGATGGCGACAATCGCCATCATGACCCCGCCGACGACCAATGACGTTTCCGGCCCAGTCACGTCAGCGATGAAGCCAAGCAGCAGCGGGCCGATGACATAGCCGAAGTCGCCAACCATCCGAAAGGTGCTCATGGTCGTCGCATTCATGCCGGGCGGCGCGCTGTCGGCCGCATAGGCCGCCGGAGCGCCGCTGCCGACAGAAGTCGCGATGCCCCAGATTATGCAGGCGCCTATGAAGACCGGATAGACATCGGCGAAGGCGAAGACGCACATCGAAATCGCCGTCACAGTCGACGCCGGAACGATCACCGCCTTCCGCCCGAACCGGTCCGCAATCACGCCGCCCGGAAAGGCCGCGATCAGACCCGCGAACGAGCCGATGAACAGGCCGAAGCCGATCTCGGCGACCGATAGCCCCAGCCGGACGCTGCCGATCAGCGGAATGATGCTGAACAGACCGCCCGTCCGGATCACGGCGAACATCAGCGAGACAAGGCAAACCAGCAGATAGCCCCGCTTGGCTGCTAGCAGGCGCATCTGCTGGCGGAAGGGCGGGCGCTGGACCGCCGCGCCGCCATCCCGCGCGCGGGCGAAATCCTTGGTCTCCTGCACCGCCAGCCACGCGACCGCCGTACAGATCGCGCCCAGGACCGCATAGGCCAGGAACGGCGCCTTCAGGCCATAGGCGTCGGCGATCAGGCCGCCCGGAAACGGGCCGATGCCGACCGCGAAAATAAACGTCCCCTGATAGATCGAGATCATCCGGCCGCGCCGCTCCGGCGTGGAAATATCGGCTAGCACGATCTGGCCCGTGGTCAGCACCATCCCGGCGCCGGCGCCGGCCAGAAAGCGACCCGCGAGGAATTCCGGGTAGGTGCTCGCCCAGGCGCAGGCAAGGTTGCCGGCCGCCGTGACAAGACCGCCGATGGCCAGGCTATGCCGGCGCCCCAGTCTGTCGGACAAGCTGCCGGCCTGGGGCGCCGCCAACATCCGGCTCAGGCCATAGATCGAGATCGCCATCCCGATCGCGGTCGCGGATACCCCGAAGGATTTCGCATACAGCGAAATCGTCGGCACGATCGCGCCGAAGCCCAGTTGGTTAACGGCGATCAGCACGCACATCCACAGGAGGACGCGCCGCTCTGCCGGATTGAGGCCGAGCTTAAAAATTTTGCCTACAACTCAGCCATCGTCGCATCGAACGCGCGCAGGGTCTGTTCGATGTCGGCGTCCGTGTGGGCCAGGGCCATGTAGTGCTTGCTCTCGCTTTTCAGGATGCCGCGTTTGCGCATGCCGGCATTGTATTTCGCCGCCAGCGCCGGGTCGCCCATGCAGGACCGGTAATCCCGCACCTTGTTCTGATTGAAGACGATATCGAACATCGGCGCGTCGCCGACGATCTGGGCCGCGACGCCGTGCTTCTGCATCGAGGCCTTGTAGCCGTCGATCAAGGCCTGCCCCTGGGCGAACATGTGCTTGTAGCCGCCAGGACGCTTCAGGATCTCCAGCGTCTTCAGGCCGGCCGCCGCCGCGACGGGGTTGCCGGAGAGCGTGCCGATCTGGGTCATGAACCGATCTTCGCCGACGGCGGCCTTGTCGAAATGCGCCATGATATCGGCGCGGCCGCCAATTGCGGCGAGCGGGAACCCGCCGCCGATCGCCTTGCCCATGGTGCAGATGTCCGGCGTCACGCCGTAATAGGCCTGGGCGCCGCCATAGGCGAACCGGAAGCCGGTCACGACTTCGTCGAAACAGAGGACGATGTCATTCTCCATCGCCAGTTGGCGCAAACCCTCAAGGAAGCCGGGCTCGGGCGGGATCAGGCGCTGGAACGGCTCGACGATGATGCCGGCCAGTTCATGGCGATGCTCCTTGATCAAGGCCGCAACGGTGGCGAGGTCGTTATAGGGCGCCACCAGCATTTCCTGCTGCACGCTCCTTGGGATGCCTGCCGAGTCGGCGACGCCTTCGGGGAAATTCGACGCCCGCTTCGGCGTCGTGCTGATCAGGCCATAGTCGCTCATGCCATGATAGCCGCCTTCGAACTTCAGGATCTTGTCCTTGCCGGCGAACGCCCGCATCAGCCGCATCGCATACATGTCAGCTTCGGAGCCGGACGACACGAAGCGCACCTGCTCGACCGCCGGCATGGCGTCGACGATTTCGGCGGCTAGGCGAATGCCGTAGGGATTGTTCGCGAAGAACGTCGTGCCCTCGGCGACGCAGGCCTGGGTGACCGCCAGCACTTCCGGATGGGCATGACCGACGATCATCGGGCCGGAGCCCAGGAGGTAGTCGACATATTCCCGCCCGGCGACATCCCAGACGCGGCATTCGCGGCCGCGGGCGACGATCACCGTATGGGAGACGTTACCGAAGCCGCCGGCCGGCATCACCTGCCTGGCGAGCGCGATCAGCGCGTCTTCTTCCGTCGTATCGATAGCTGGATTGACTGAATCTGGCATATTCGCCTCCTTGAGAGCGATCAGGTGACGGGCGACCGGCCGCCGTCCACATTGATATCGACGCCTGTGACATAGCTGGCGGCATCGGAGGCCAGGAAGCAAGCGACATTCGCGAACTCTTCCGCCTCTCCGATCCGGCCGAGGGGGATCTTCGCGTTCTCGGCCATTTCGACCTTGAAGGCCTCATAGGTCAGCCCGCGATTATCCTTGGCGTGCCGGCGGACATGCTGGTCGCTATCGATCAGTCCGGTCATCAGCGCGTTGACGAGGATGTTATAGGGCGCGCCTTCGTTCGCCAGGATCTTCGACAACGCCAGCCCCGCCGCGCGGCTGACGGCGGTCGGCGCACCTCCAGCGGCCGGCGCCTTCGCGCCGGTATTGAGGACATTGATGATGCGGCCCCAGCGCCGCTGCTTCATGTCGGCGAAGGCCAGCCGGGAAAAGCGGATCTGGGCGAAGAGCTTGAGTTCGAGGTCGCCGCGCCACTGTTCGTCCGTCACGTCGAGGAACGGCCCACGCAAGGAGGAGCCCGCATTGTTCACCAGAATATCCACCTGCCCGAACGTTCCGACCGCCTGGGCATAGGCTGCATCGATGGCGCTCGGGTCGGTGACGTCGCACGGAATGCCGATGGCCTTCCCGCCGGCAGCTTCGATCGCTTGAACGGCCTCGTCCAGCGGGCCCTGGCGCCGGGCGACCGCGACGATATTCGCCCCAGCCGCCGCCATCTTGACGCCCATGGCACGGCCGAGCCCCATGCTGCCGCCCGTGATGAGGGCGGTCCGCCCTGAAAGATCGATCTGCATCCTGTGCGTCCCCCGAATTCTTTGACTCGTCCCAGAACCGTCATGGTGCGACTTCGGCGCGCATCCTGTCCAGCGGTTTGCGGCGGCGCAATATCAGGGCTAGCATTTTGGCCTTCCGGTTCGCGAAAGGGCTTCCGCCACAATGACTGCACGCTATTCGCTGGGCATAGACATCGGCGGCACGTTCACGGATGTCGTCGTCTATGACCACGCGGACGACCGGCTGTTCTCCCGAAAACTCCTCACGACCCATGACGACCCGGCCCGAGCCGTCCTGGACGGCATCCGCCAGGTGATTGCCGAGGACGCCGTTCCGGCTGGCGAAATCGGCCGGGTGGTGCATGCGACGACGCTGTTCACCAACGCCCTTATCGAACGCAAGGGCGCCAGGACCGGCCTGATTGCGACCGCAGGCTTCCGGGATATCGTCGAGATCGGGCGGGAGCGGAAGTACGAACTCTACGACATCCATATCCAGAAGCCGAAGCCGCTCGCGCCGCGCGAACGCCGCCTGGAAGCCGTTGAGCGGCTGCGGTTCGATGGAACCGTGCTGCAGCCCCTGGACGAGGCCGGCGTTGCGGCGGCCGCGCAGGCGCTCGCGGATGACGGCGTCGAATCGATCGCGGTCGCTTTCCTCCATTCCTATGCCAACCCGGACCACGAGCGCCGCGCCGGCGCGATCGTCGAGGCCAATCATCCCGGCATCGCGGTCAGTCTCTCCGCCGATGTCGCGCCGGAAATCCGGGAATATGAGCGGACATCGACAGTGCTCGCGAACGCCTACATCAAGCCGCTGGCCCGGGATTATCTCGACGGCATACAAGCTGGCATCCTGAACGCCGGGGTAGAAGCGCCGCTACTCCTGATGCTCTCAAGCGGCGGCCTCGCCGATCTCGTCGAAGCGAAGCGCGCGCCCGTGGCGTTGCTGGAGTCGGGGCCGGCCGCCGGCGCGCTTGCCGCCGCCTATTTCGGGACAGCCGAAGCCGACGGCGACGTTCTGGCGTTCGACATGGGCGGAACGACCGCGAAGCTCGCCGTGGTCGACGGCGGCAAGCCCGAAGTCGCCTATCACTTCGAAGCGGCGCGTGAAAAGCGCTTCGCCGAGGGCAGCGGCCTGCCGATCCGCACCTCGACCATCGAATTGATCGAGATCGGCGCTGGCGGCGGCTCGATCGCCCGCCTGGATGAAATCGGGCTGCTGAAAGTCGGGCCTGATAGCTCCGGCTCCGACCCTGGCCCGGCTGTCTATGGCCTCGGCGGCGAGCTGCCGACAGTGACGGATGCGAATTTCGCCCTTGGCCTGCTCGCGCCCGAAAGCTTCGCTGGCGGCGCCATGCGACTCGACATGGCGGCCAGCGCCGCATCGCTGGAGCGCCTGGCGAAGGCGGCTGGCCTGACGCCGCCGGAAATCGCCGCCGGCATCCGCGATCTCGTGAACGAAACCATGGCGTCTGCGGCCCGCGTACACATCGCAGAACGGGGCAAGGACCCGCGCCGCTACAGCTTGCTCGCGACGGGCGGCGGCGGACCGCTCCATGGGGCGGAAGTCGCCCGAAAACTGGGACTGAAGCGCATGATATCGCCTGCCTCGGCGGGCGTCGCGTCGGCGATCGGGCTTCTGATCGCGCCTGCCCGCGCCGACCGGGTGGCGACCATCGCGAAGCGCATGGATCAGCTGGACTGGCAGGCGTTCGAGGCGACGTTCGCCGCCCTGACCGAAAGCGCCAACCGCGTCATCGCCGCTGCCGGGCTCGACCCGGCGGCGAGCACGGTCGATCGGCGCGCGGACGTCCGCTATGTCGGCCAGGCCTTCGAGGTGATCGTCGACCTGCCGCCTGGGCCCTATGACGCGCAGTCGGCGCCGGCGCTCGTCAAGGCGTTCGAGGCTGCGTATCTGGCGAAGTTCACGCGAACGCCGCCAGCAGGCCCTGTCGAGATCATCAATGTCCGGGTCGCGGTCAGCGCCCCAAGCCGCGCCGCGAAGGCAAGCGGCGCCGGCGAAAGCGGCCGGACGGAGAAGCAGATCGGCGTCCGGCCGGTCTGGTCGCCAGCCGACAAGGACTTTCAGGCGACGCCGATATATGACCGCTATGCGCTCAGGCCCGGCGACGCATTCGACGGCCCCGCCTTGATCGAGGAGCGGGAATCGACCCTGGCTGTGCCCGTTGGCGCTCGCTTCAGGGTCGCCAAGCAAGGCGAGATCGTCGTGGATTTCGAGCAAAGGACAGCGCCATGACCGACGCCGCGTTTGACGCAGTCACCCTGGAAATCCTGTGGCGGCGGATGATTTCCGCCGCCGACGAAGCTGCGAAGACGCTGCAGCGCGTGTCGTTCTCGACCCTGGTCAACGAGTCGAATGATTTCGCCTGCGTCCTGACCGATGCGACCGGCGCCTCGCTCGTGCAGAACACGGAGAGCATCCCGTCGTTCAATGGCAGCCTGCCGCTTACGGTGAAGCATTTTCTCGACGTGATCGGCGTCGCGGACATGGCGCCCGGCGACTTCCTGGTGTGCAACGATCCCTGGTTCGGCACCGGGCATTTGAACGACATCACGATCGCCAAGCCGGTCTTCTACAAGGGGAGCCTCGTCGCCTTCTGCGCCTCGACCGCCCATGCGCCCGACATCGGCGGCAAGGTCAGGTCGGTCGTCGCCCGGGAAGTGTTCGAGGAAGGCTTCGCCATCCCGGCGATGCATCTGATCCGGAAAGGCGAGCCGGACGCGACATTCTTCAAGCTGTTGCGCGCCGCGGTCCGGACGCCGGACCAGACTGAAGGCGATATATGGGCGCAGGTCACCGGCCTCGACCTGATGGAGCGACGGCTGATCGCGCTGATGGACGAATACGGCATGGCGGACCTCACCGCATTCGCCGATGAAATTCATGGGCGCTGCGAGCGCGCCATGCGGGCCGCCTTCGCCGCCGCGCCCGACGGGCGCTATGAATTCGAATGCGATACCGACGGCTTGGCGGAACCCTTCCACTACAAGGTCGCCGTCACGATCGCGGGCGACCGCGTGCATGTGGATTGGACCGGCACGAGCAAGCAGGTCGGCCGCGCGATCAACTGCCCGTTCGTCTACACCTTCGCCATGACCTCCTATGCCTTGAAGTGCATCTTTCTACCGAACCTGCCGAACAATGAGGGCGTGTTTCGCTGCATCGAGGTCGAGGCGCCCAAGGGCAGCTTGGTCAATCCCGAACGGCCGGTCGCCGTCGGCGGCCGCATGGCGACGGGGCATTACCTGCCGACAGTGATTTTCGGCGCGCTCGCCAGGGCCTTGCCGGAGCGCGTGATGGCGGCATCCGGCTCGCCGCTCTGGTCGATCATCCAGACCGGCGTCAACAAGGACGGCAAGCCCTACGCGAACACGCTTTTCTTCAATGGCGGATCCGGGGCGACGGCGGAAACCGCCGGGCAGAGCTGCTATTCCTGGCCGTCGAACATTTCGAACGTGCCGATCGAACTGACGGAACGCAACACGCCCTTTTTTGTCGAAAGCAAGAGCATCTGCGCGGGCTCCGGCGGCCCCGGCGCCTTCCGGGGCGGCGACGGTCAGGAAGTCGTGTTGCGGCATGCGGGCGACGGCGACATCGGCGTGATCTTCATGGCCGAACGGCTGCGCCATCCTGCCCCCGGTTTCGTCGGCGGCGGCGATGGCGCGACCGGCGCGGTCCTCATCGATGGGGCGCCCGCGGACGCACGGGCCGACCACGTGCTCAAGCCCGGCCAGACCGTCACGCTCCGCCTGCCTGGCGGCGGCGGGTATGGCGCTGCTTAGATCGAACCAGTCTCAGATCATAGAGTCGGCGCAGTCCGCGCGCGCGAAAGCCCCAGGTTCTCCCGGAGCGTCGGGCCGGCATAGTCGTCATGGTAGACGCCCCGGCGCTGCAGTTCCGGGACGACATGCTTGACGAAGTCGATATAGGCGCCGGGCATGTGCGTCGCCGCCAGCACAAAGCCGTCGCAGCCGCCCTCCAGGAACCATTCCTCCATGCCGTCAGCGACCTGGCTGGCCGTGCCGACGAACATCGCCATCTCCCGCAACGTGCCGCGCGCGGAGTGGACGACAAAATCCCGTACCGTCGGGTTCGGCTTGCCCGACAGGCGCACCACCCGGTCGCGGATCGCCTGCAAGCCGCTGATCGACGCCAGTTCGTCGGCGGAAAAGGCCTCGTCCATGCCCTTCGCCGCGAAGTCGTAGTTCAGCGCTTCGGACAGCAGGGCAAGGGTATCGATCGGGCGATGCAAGCTGTCGATCAGCGCCGCCTTGTCCTCGGCCTCCGCCTGACTTTCGCCGATGATCGCGTAAGCCGCCGGCGTCAGGCGGTAGCTCTCGGGATCGCGGCCAGCCGCGAGCGCGATCTCCCGCGTCTCGCTGTAGACGCGCTTGGCGAAATCGAGATTGGGGAAGATTGCAAAGATCAACTCGGCCCACTTGACGGCAAAATCCCGGCCTCGGCCGCTTTGCCCGGCCTGAATGATGACGGGGCGGCCCTGGGGCGTCGGCGGCACCGTGAAGGGACCGCGGCTGTTGAAATAGCGGCCGCGATGCTCCAGCGCCGTCACCTTCGCCGGATCGGCGAACACTCCAGCAGCCTTGTCCATGACGATGGCGTCGGCCGCCCATGTATCCCAGTGACCATGCACGACGGACAGGAATTCCTCCGCGCGATCGTAGCGCTCGTCATGGCCGAGCAGCGCGTCCTGGCCGAAGTTGGCCGCTTCCGAATCGTTCAAAGAGGTTACGACATTCCATGCCGCGCGGCCGCCAGTCATATGATCGAGCGTCGAAAATTGCCGCGCGATATGGAAGGGTTCATAATATGTCGTCGACGCGGTCGCGCCGAGGCCGAGGTTACGGGTGACCGCGCCCATCATCGCGAGAATCGGGATCGGGTCCATCTTCACGACCCGGACGCCATTTCGGATGGACTCCGCGGCGCTCATCCCGAATCGGTCGGGCATGGCCAGCCTGTCGTCGAAAAACGCCAGATGAAACTTGCCGGCTTCCAGGACCTTGGCGATCTCCTGATAATATCCAGCCGTCAGAAACTCGCCCGACGAGTCGGGGTGGCGCCAGGAGGCGGGATAGTTCGAGCAATTTTGCGCTTGCAGGAAGCCTACAAGCGCCATCTGCCGCTTCGCCATGGTTAGTATCTCTCCGCGCGATCACGCTGCCCCCTGGCGGGGCCTGCAACGGTTGGGACAGGCATTCGGCCGCAATGCCAGACGGTGTTGGGACGCTCGCGCCCGCGATCCGTCACCTGGCTTCCTTGGCCGCCTCGAAGTTCAACTCGCAGAGGACGCCGTTCGGATCGCGGACGAATAATTGCCAAAGCCGTCCGCCTGGGACGACCCGCTCCTCGAAAGCATATCCGGCGCCGCTCAGGTCCTGCTTGAAGCGCTCGAAGCCCTCGGCGGCGAAGGCGATATGATCGATGCTGCCCGTCTCCGTCGCCGCTACTTCATCGGTCTTCGAGATGTCGATCAGGTGCAATACTGCGTCGCCGCCAGAATACATCCAGGCGCCGGGGAAGGCAAAATTCGGCCGGTCGCCGACCTTGAGGCCGATGGCATGTTCCCAGAATTCGACGGTGCCAGCGAGGTCGCCGGTCCGGATGTTCACATGTTGCAGAATTCCGATAGGCATCAGCCGCCCTCCCATGAGTATTCCGGGAGGACTCAAGCCTAAAGCAGCGCGCTGAACAAGAGCGGCGGCTACGCCTTACGCCGACTTCGCGTCGGCGACCTCGGCGATCGTCGCGGTCACGACCCTATTGCGGCCGCCGGTCTTGGCCTCGTAGAGGGCCGCATCGGCCCGCCCCAGGATGTCCCCAACGGTTTCGCCAAGAACGGCTGTCGTCACGCCAAAGGAACAGGTCATCGCGATCGTCTGGCCATTACCCAGATTGAACGGCAGGTCGGCGATCGCGGCGCGCAACCGCTCGGCGATACGGCCTGCTACCCTTGGCCCGGCGTCCGGGGCGACGACGGCAAACTCTTCGCCGCCAAGCCGCGCCGTCATGTCCGAGCCGCGAGTGCAATCTTCCATCCGCCGCATGAACTCCTGCAGCACAGCGTCGCCGGCCGGATGGCCGTGGGTGTCGTTGATCGCCTTGAACCGGTCGATATCCGCGAGGATCAGCGAAATCGGCTGATGGGATTCCTCGGCATGGGCGAGCAATCGGTTGAAGTGATCGGTGAAATAGCGCCGATTGAACGCGCCCGTCAGCGGGTCGCGGGTCGCCATGGCGCGGTTGGCCCGATGCTGGTCCCTGAGGTGCTCATGAAACCGGTGCCGCTTGATCTGCAGCCGCGCCCGAGCCACCAGTTCGGCATGATCGAGCGGCCGGAACGCATAGTCGCTGGCGCCCAGTTCAAGGCCCTTGTAAAGGCTTTCGGTCTCCCAGGAGTCGCCGATCAGCAGGATCGGGACGCTGCGCGTCTCCGGGCGCGCCCGCAATTGCGAGCAAAGCCGCAAGCCATCGACAGACCCCGAAACCTCGATCACGGCGAGTTCGGCGCCGTTATCGGCCAAAGCCGCGGCGGCGGCGTTGCCGTCTTCGACCACCCGAACCTGGCTGCCGCAGATTGCGGCCGCCTCGCACATGGAATCAACGTCGCTGCCGGGGAGGTTGATAGCAAGCCAGACGCCGCCATCGCCCGAGATATCCGCAATCGAATCGCGGATGCCGTACTTGTCATCGGTCGCTTCGCGCAGTTTCAACTCATCAAGGATGCGCTTCAGCCGCGTCAAGGCGCGCACGCGGGTCAAAAGCGCGACATCGTTGACCGGCTTCGATAGAAATTCGTCCGCCCCAGCTTCCAGGCCGCGAATACGGTCCTCGATCGAATCGAGCGCTGTCACCATGACGACCGGCACATGGCCGAAATCCGGGCTTTCCTTGATTTTCTGACAGACCTCGAAACCCGTCATGCCAGGCATCATAACATCCAGCAGCACGACATCGGGCGCTTCTTGAGCCATCATTTCAAGAGCTTCAGCGCCGCTGCCCGCGCACTGCACCTCATAATATTCCGCGGTCAATCGAGCGGCGAGCAGCCGCTGATTGATCGGAATATCGTCGACGACGAGGACGCGACCGGTCATGAGCGGTGCTCCATCAAGCTAACCGAGGTGATGACTAACGGCTTCAAGAAACCGCTTCACTGTAATTGGCTTGGAGATGTAACCTTCGCAACCGCCCCTGCGGATACGCTCTTCATCGCCGCGCATCGCGAGCGCGGTGACGGCGATAATCGGAATATCCCGCAACGATTCCCGGTCCTTGATCCATTTGGTTACTTCCAGCCCATTCACCTCAGGCAGTTCAATGTCCATCAGGATCAGATCCGGCCGATCGGATTCCGCGAGCGCCATCGCCGCGCGGCCGTCGTTCGTCAGGATCGTTCGATAACCGCTACCCTCGAGGACATCGTTGAATAATTTCATATTTAACGGGTTGTCCTCGACGATGAGAATCGTCTTCTGCCGTCGTTCAAGTGGTTTCGCCAAGACAGACATATCTTCAACTCCAAGAGTTAAGGTGAGGCTAAAGCATGAATGGTTAACGAGGTGTAATACCAGCCTGCGGTGAGGCAGACTCATTTTCGGGATTCCCAAAGCGTTC
>ERZ888423.802-NODE-802-length-31196-cov-8.917536_pt1 | contig 31196 bp, 29 predicted proteins | sample MGYA00520523_ERZ888423 | MGnify/ENA primary metagenome ERZ888423 (study PRJEB32303, sample SAMEA104408611) | aquatic metagenome | biome: Brackish water; feature: Pelagic; material: water | place: Baltic Sea | collected 2014-06-08T10:24:00 | depth 30,27 m ...
CGGGGGCACGACCGCCGGAATCGGGGGCACGACCGCCGGAATCGGGGGCACGACCGCCGGAATCGGGGGCACGACCACGGGAACCGGGGGCACCGCCGCGGGGAGCGCGCCCAGCGCTGCGGCAGCCGCTGGGATCGGTCCGGGCAACGCCATCGGGATGCCGGCCATATCTGCCACAGGGGCTGCCGCGCAGGCCGCGCCAGCAGGGTCTACGGCGGAACCCGCCGCATCGGACACGCACTCGTAGCCGCCAGTCTTGAACGGCGCCGCGGTCGTAGCTGGGCTGAACGCCAACGCGGCCCCGAACAACGCTGCGCCGGCCGCGACTTCGATGGTGAACCGAGCGAAGGTCCTTGACATGTTTTTCCCATTCCGTGTTGAGGTCTGAGGGGAAACTACAGACCTGTAAGACACGGCGCGGGGAGGCGAATCGGGCGGTTATCGAACCGTGGCCGAGCGGAGGCATCACAGTTACTACCGGGTTGGCGAAGCCGTATTTCGAGCGAGGGGACGTGCGAATCAGCTCAGGCCTGCGGCATCCATGCCGCGCAGTTCCTTCTTCAGATCGGCGATCTCGTCGCGCAACCGGGCGGCGAGTTCGAACTGCAGATCGCGGGCGGCCGCCATCATCTGGGCGGTGAGTTCCTTGATGAGGTCGGCAAGTTCCGCGCGGGGCATTGCCGCGACGTCGCGGCCGTCGATGATGCCGGAACTCCCTGCCCGGCCCGGCTCGCCCTGGGCCCGCCTGCCCCGGGAGGCGTTACGGCCGGATCCTCCGACGTCGACGTTTACGTCGGTGTCGTCGGCTTCGCTGTAGACCTGGTCGAGGATGTCGGCGATCTTCTTGCGCAGTGGCTGCGGGTCTACCCCATGCGCCTCGTTATAGGCGATCTGTTTTGCCCGCCGACGATCGGTCTCGTCGATGGCCTGTTTCATCGAATCGGTGAGTTTGTCGGCATACATGTGGACTTCACCGGAGACGTTGCGCGCGGCCCGGCCGATGGTCTGGATCAGGCTGCGCGCCGAGCGCAGGAAGCCCTCCTTGTCGGCGTCGAGGATGGACACCAGCGACACCTCGGGAAGGTCAAGACCCTCGCGCAGCAGGTTGATACCGATCAGCACGTCGTAGTCGCCCAACCGCAACTGGCGAAGCAACTCCACCCGGCGCAGGGTGTCGACCTCGGAGTGCAGGTAGCGAACCCGGATGCCCATCTCGAGCAGGTAGTCGGTGAGGTCCTCGGCCATCTTCTTGGTCAACGTGGTGACCAGCACCCGTTCATCACGCTCGGCCCGGACGCGGATCTCGCCGATGAGGTCGTCGATCTGCCCCTTGGTGGGCTTGACCACGACCTTCGGGTCCAACAAGCCGGTGGGCCGGATCACCTGTTCGACAAACTCGCCGCCGGTCTGGGCCAGCTCGTAGGGCCCGGGAGTGGCCGACAGGTACACCGTCTGGCCCACCCGCTGGCTGAACTCCTCCCAGGTCAGCGGCCGGTTGTCGACCGCCGAAGGAAGCCGGAACCCGAACTCGACCAGGTTGCGCTTGCGGGACATATCGCCCTCGTACATGCCGCCGATCTGCGGGACCGTGACATGGGACTCATCGACGACCAGCAGGAAATCGTCCGGGAAGTAATCCAGCAGGGTGGCCGGCGCCGAACCAGCCGCCCGGCCGTCGATATGGCGCGAGTAGTTCTCGATGCCCGAGCAGAAGCCAACCTGTCGCATCATCTCGATGTCGTAGTTGGTCCGCATCCGCAACCGCTGAGCCTCCAGCAGCTTGCCCTGGCCCTCCAAGTCTGACAGCCGCTGGGCGAGTTCGGACTCGATGGTCGAGATCGCCTGCGCCATCCGCTCCGGGCCTGCGACGTAGTGGGTGGCCGGGAAGATCCGCAGCGAGTCCACCTTTCGGACGACGTCACCGGTCAGCGGGTGCAGGTAGTAGAGCGCCTCGATCTCGTCGCCGAAGTACTCGATGCGGACCGCAAGTTCCTCATAGGACGGGATGATCTCCACGGTGTCGCCGCGAACCCGGAACGTGCCCCGGGTGAAGGACATGTCGTTGCGGTCGTACTGGACATCAACGAGAAGTCTCAGCAGACCATCTCTGGGCACCTCGGTACCGACTTCCAACTCCACCGACCGGTCCAGGTAGGACTGCGGCGTGCCGAGACCGTAGATGCACGAGACCGAGGCGACCACCACCACATCGCGCCGTGACAGCAGATTCGACGTCGCCGAGTGCCGCAACCGTTCGACATCGTCGTTGATCGAACTGTCCTTCTCGATGTAGGTGTCGGTCTGGGCGATATAGGCCTCGGGCTGGTAGTAGTCGTAGTAGGACACGAAATACTCGACGGCGTTGTGCGGCAACATTTCCCGCAGTTCGTTGGCCAACTGGGCGGCCAGCGTCTTGTTGGGAGCCATCACCAGCGTGGGCCGCTGCAGCCGCTCGATCAGCCACGCGGTGGTGGCTGACTTGCCGGTGCCGGTCGCGCCGAGCAGCACCACCTCGCGCTCCCCGGCCCGGATCCGGCGTTCGAGTTCGTCGATCGCGGCGGGCTGGTCACCGGCCGGCTGGTAGGGACTGACCACTTCGAACTGGGCGCCGGTGCGCACCACGTCCTCGACCGCCCGGTACTCGGACTGGGCGATCACGGGACGTTCGGCGGCGAAAGCCATGGGTCCAGATTAAAGGTGGCGCCGGACAACAACGCAGTGGCTGAACACAAGGTGAACAAAACCTGAACGGGATATGGCCGAACCAGGCACATTGCCGACTGGGGATTCATAGGCTCCCGGCGTGGAGGTACGCGCGCTGGTGGCCACACTGGCGGATTGGGCACGGGAGGACGTCCGGCTGTTCCCGACGTTACGGGGATACCGGAGGCGCTGGCTGGGCCGAGATCTGCTCGCGGGTCTGACGTTCGGCGCGGTGACGATGCCCGGCCAGCTCGCCACCGCCCATCTGGCCGGCATGCCGCCGATCACCGGCCTGTACGGATTCGTGGTGGCGACCATCGTTGCGGCGGCACTATCCACCAACCGCCACCTGGCCATGGGCGTGGACAGCACGGTCGCGCCGATCCTGGCCGCAGGTCTGGCCGCGCTTGGTGCGGTGGCCGAGAGCCCGCAGTACATCGGCCTGGCCCTGATCACCACATTCATGGTCGGGGTCTTCACCCTGATCGTCGGCGCGGGCAGACTGGGCTGGGTCGGCGACTTTCTGTCTCGGCCGGTGATGATCGGATTCTTCGGCGGGATCGCGGTGATCATCGTCGTCAATCAACTCCCCGGAATCTTGGGCGTCGCCGAGGGTCACGGCCGGACGCTGCAGAAAGTTGTCCATACGTTCGGACAGTTGCCGGAGGCCAATATCCCCACCGTGGTCCTGGGACTCAGCTCGCTGGCCCTGCTGCTGGGATTTGCGACACTCAACGAGCGAATCCCCGGTCGGCGAATCCCGGGGGCGCTGATCGTCCTTACGCTGGCCACCGCAGCGACGGTGATCCTCGGACTTGGGGAGCACGGCGTCGCCACGCTCGGCCCGCTCGACCAGGGGTTGCCGTCGCTCCGACTGCCTCCGTTCACCGTGCATTCGGTGGAGATCGCGGCGACCACCGCATTGGTCATTGCGATCTTCTGCCTGGCCCAAACCGCGGCCACCACCCGCTCGGCGGCGAACCTGGGCGGGTACGACACCGACGTCAACGCCGACTTCCGGGCACTGGGAGTGGCTAACATCGCCTCCAGCATGGTCGGGTCGTTCGCCATCAACGCCAGTCCCCCGTCGACGACGATCATTTCCGAATCGCGCGGCAGAACCCAGTTGACGTCGCTGGTCGCCGGGGCAATCGCGGTGGTTGTGCTGTTCTTCAGCCAGATCATCGAGAACCTTCCCTCGGCGACATTGGCAGCAGTGCTGGTCTACATCGCGATCAAGATCTTTCGCGTCGACCAGATGCGGGCCACCAGGAACTACACCTGGAAAGCCTTCACGTTGATGCTGATCTCGCTGATCGGCACGGTGCTGCTGGGCATTGTCTACGGCGTCCTGTTCGCCGTCCTGGTCTCCTTCATCTACCAGGCATCGCGCACCGCCCGTCCGGAGCTGCTCCGGCTCGGCCGCTCCCCCGAGGGAACCTGGCTACCACTGACCGACCGACGGGCCGCACCCGTTCCCGGTATCGCGGCATTCGCGCTCAACGGACCGCTGTGGTTCGGCAACGCCAACTGGTTCCGGATGCTTCTCATCGATGCCCTGCCGGAGACCGCCGAGGGCGATGACGGGGAGGAGGGCGACGACCGCGAGGAGGTCGATCTGCTGGTACTCGACGCGCGGCGCATCGACGACGTCGACTTCACCGGATTCGAGGCGCTGTGCTACGTGGCGGAGATTGCCGCCCTGCGCGACGTCCCCTTTCTTGTGGTTGTCCAGCAGGGCAGAACCCAGAAGGCCTTCACCGGCGGCGGGTTCTCCGAGATACTCGGTCGGTCGCGGTTCTTCGACACCATTCCGCTGGCCATCGCCGCCTACCCGAACCTGCGCGCCAATCAGCCTCTGCGGCACTCCGTCGAGCGACAGGACCCGGAGGTCGCTCCCGAGGTCGTAGGCTTGGATCATCCACCCGCCCAAGCACGAAACCTTCGACCTCGTCGCCCGCACCAACACTGATCCCAAGGGGATGGTGCGGGGCGTCGACGAGTACCGGCTGTTCCCATGGGGGCTCTACATGGCTCGCCCCACCCCCGGGCGGATCCAGTTCCATTACCTGGAGTCCTGGCTGCTTCCATCGTTGGGCCTGCGGGCCAACGTCTTCCACTTCAATCCGGGCCATCAGCGCGACCAGGACTATTACCTCGACGTCGGCCGCATCACCGTCGGGCCCGAACGCTGGGCCGCCGAGGACCATTACATCGACCTCGTGGTTCGCACCGGCCGCGGCACCGATCTGGTGGACCTCGATGAGCTACTGGAAGCGCACCGGATGGGCTTGCTGAGCACTGAGACCACAGAGGCCGCGCTGAAATGCGCGGTTGCCACCGTCGCCGGCCTGGCTGCCCACGGCCATGACCTGAACGCCTGGCTGGCCGGCACCGGAATGGAGCTGAGCTGGCGATAGGCGTATTCTCGACTGCCGTGGGACGCATGAGGCGATCGCTGACCGCAGGTGTCGCGGCGGCGCTGACAATGGCGGTCCCCCTTGCGCCGGGTGCGGCGGCAGCCGACGATGACGACCCTCAGCCTGACGATCTGCAGCACAACGTCACCTACCGCGCCCGGGTAGACGGGCTGGCCAGGGGTGCGCTGGTCAGCTACCGGATCAGCGACAGCCAGGTCAGCAGCGTCGACCCGACGATGCTGCCCGGTCGCACCTTCGAGGCCACCGCGGTGCTGTCCGATCCCGAAGAGGCCGGGATGCGGATCTCCATCCAGTGGCCCTACTCGGCCAACCTGCACTGCGAGATCCTGGTCGACGACCAGTTGTACGCCCAGGCGGATCAGTTCATCGGCCCCAAACTCACGCCGGCCCGCGACGACCCGGACTATGGCGCGATGAACTGCGGAGCCCCGTTGAGCAATGCGACGGGTCTGCCGGCCGACGTGCTCGATCCGCCGGCACCGTTGCCAGGCGACGGTGGCGATCCGCCGGTCCTCGACGTCCCGGCACTGGAGTCTCCCGCCCTGGAGATACCCGCGGCCGACCTCGGCGCCCCGGTCAGCTGACCGACCCGGGACACCAGTCGGTGCCTTCCGCCCAGGATTGCGCCCGGCCGTACGCGTCCAGGATCCATGCCGCCGTGCCGTGATGGCGCTTGGCGTCGAGGTAGTCGGCCCGCACCCCTGGGTTGGCGTTGAGCCAGTCGACGAATAGCAGCGCGAACCTCTGGTTGGGACTGCCGTCCACTCTGATATGCACATGGGTGGGCCGGCCCGGATCGGCTGAGGCGTGTAGCCGTTTGGGCCACAGTGTCGTTGACCCGTCGATGCTTCGGTCCGCGGTCACCGACTCCACTTGGGGATAGCCCGCCCGCACCAGATCATCGGTGAGTTCGTCGGCGAGTTCCGGTGCGGTGACGGTCACCTGGACGTCGATGATGTCGCGGGCGTCCAGACCGGTGACCGCGGTGGACCCGATGTGGTCGATGCGCAGCGCACGATGCCCGCAGGCGGTGTTCAGCCGGGCCCGGATACGTTCGGCCTGCGGTGACCAGGACGGGTCCGCCGGCACCAGGTCATCCGGGTCCGGTGTCGGCCTACCGGTCGCGAGATTGTACGCGAACGGAAGAATCCGCCGGTACCACAGCTCGCGGGCCCGTTCGACGAGGTGGCCCGCGGTGCCGGAGTTGTCCAGCCAGACATCTGCGACCCGGCGGCGCTGCTCCTCGGTCGCCTGAGCGGCGATGCGGGCCCGGGCGTCGGCCTCACTGAAGCCGCGGTGGTCGATGAGCCGCTGGACACGGACCTCAGGATCGGCGTCGACGATCACCACCAACGGGAACATCGGCGCCATCTGGGACTCCACCAGCAGGGGAATGTCTTCGACGATCACGGCATCCTCGGCGGCCGCCGCGATCAACTCGGAGCGGCGGTGCGCCACCAGTGGGTGGACGATCCCGTTGAGGGTCTGGCGCTTGTTCTCGTCACTGAACGCGATCGCGGCCAGCGCCGGTCGGTCCAGCGCCCCGTCGGGCCGCAGGATCTGCCGACCGAATGATTCGACGAGCTTGGTCAGCCCGGTTGTCCCCGGTTCGACGACCTCGCGGGCGATGACGTCCCCGTCGACAACGATGCCGCCACATTCTGAGAATGTGGCGGACACCGTTGACTTGCCGGCCCCGATCCCCCCGGTCAGGCCGATGCGCAGCATCGCGGGTTAGGCGTTACCGGCGAGCTTCTCGCGCAGTGCCGCCAACTGGGCGTCACTGGCCAGCGAACCGCCGGCCTCCTCGCCGGAACTCGAACTCGTCGACGAGCTCGTCGGGCGCTCCTCAGCGGCAGCGGCATCGGCAGCAGCGAACTTCTCCATCTGCGTGGTGTGCATCTTGTGCCGGCGCTCGGCCTCGGCGTAGCGGGCCTCCCATTCGGTGCGCTGCTTGTCGAAGCCCTCGAGCCACTCGTTGGTCTCGGCGTCGAAGCCCTCCGGGAAGATGTAGTTGCCCGCTTCGTCGTAGCTGTCGGCCATACCGTACTTCGAGGGGTCGAACTCCTCGGTGTAGTCCTCGTTGGCCTGCTTGAGGCTCAGCGAGATACGGCGGCGTTCCAGGTCGATGTCGATGACCTTGACCATCGCGTCGTCGCCGACGGCGACAACCTGGTCGGGCACCTCGACGTGGCGCTCGGACAGCTCGGAGATGTGCACCAGGCCCTCGATGCCCTCCTCGACGCGGACGAACGCGCCGAACGGCACCAGCTTGGTGACCTTGCCGGGCACGATCTGGCCGATGGCATGGGTGCGGGCGAAGTGCCGCCACGGGTCTTCCTGGGTTGCCTTGAGTGACAACGAAACCCGCTCGCGATCCATATCGACGTCGAGGACCTCCACGGTGACCTCGTCGCCCACCTGAACGACCTCGGACGGGTGGTCGATGTGCTTCCAGGACAGTTCAGAGACGTGCACCAGGCCGTCGACTCCGCCGAGGTCGACGAAGGCTCCGAAGTTGACGATCGAGGAGACGACACCCTTGCGGACGGCGCCCTTGACCAGTTGGTTCAGGAACTCGCTGCGGACCTCGGACTGGGTCTGCTCGAGCCACGCCCGCCGCGAGAGCACCACGTTGTTGCGGTTTTTGTCCAACTCGATGATCTTGGCTTCGATCTCCTTGCCGATATACGGCTGCAGGTCACGGACCCGACGCATCTCGACCAGGGATGCGGGCAGGAAGCCACGCAGGCCGATGTCGAGGATCAGGCCGCCCTTGACGACCTCGATGACGGTGCCCTTGACGGCCTCGTCCTTCTCCTTGAGCGCCTCGATGGTGCCCCAGGCGCGCTCGTACTGAGCGCGCTTCTTGGACAGGATCAGCCGGCCTTCCTTGTCCTCCTTGGTGAGGACGAGGGCTTCGATCTCGTCACCGACGGACACCACTTCATTGGGGTCGACGTCGTGCTTGATCGAGAGTTCGCGGGAAGGGATGACCCCTTCGGTCTTGTAGCCGATATCGAGCAGGACCTCGTCCCGGTCCACCTTGACGATGGTCCCCTCGACGATGTCGCCATCGTTGAAGTACTTGATGGTCTTGTCGATGGCGGCGAGGAAGTCCTCAGCCGAGCCGATGTCATTGATGGCTACTTGCGGCGAGGTGACGGTGGGACTGGGCATATTGTTGGGTTGCTCCGGACACGGTTAATCGTAGGGACAGGTTTCTTGGTGTTTGGCCCGCAGAACAGCGCGCGGAGCCTCGGGTGAGCCTACGCGACCGGTGACAGCCAGGACAAACCCGGGTCCGGCCCCGGCTACTCTCCTGGGGTGTCCCACGCCACAGCGTTCAGCAGTCTCGGGCCGCCGTTGCCCGCCCCGGTCCGCAAAGTCGGTGCCCCGCTCGCGGCCATCATCGGGCTGGGCACCCTGGTCGGGCTGATCCTCAGCCTGCTGACGGCGGTCGACCCGGGTGGCACCGTGCTGGGGTTCGCGCTGTCCAGCCTGGCGATGACCTGCGTTCTGCTGTGTTATCTGTGGCTGGACCGCTGGGAGCCGGAGCCGCCGCGGCTGCTGGTCCTGGCGTTCCTGTGGGGCGCCTCGGTCGCTGTGGTGCTGTCGGTGGCCTTCGAGCACGTCATCGAGCAGAGCTTCGGCCTGGGCGGGGAGAAACCCAGTTTCGTCACGGTGGCCATCGGCGCTCCGGTGATCGAAGAGGCTGCCAAGGGAGCGTTCCTGCTGCTGATGATGACCGGTCGACGCCGCGCCGAACTCAACACGATGACCGACTGTCTGATCTACGCCGGTTTCACCGCGGTGGGATTTTCCTGGCTGGAGAACATCTTCTACATCGCCAGCGGGGAGACGGTCGCCGGCTCTTTGGCCATCGCCGGGATGCGCCTGGTGCTGGGGCCGTTCGCCCATCCGCTGTTCACCACCATGATCGGTATCGGCGTGTACTTCGCCCTGCAGCAACGGTCCCTGCTCGCCAAGGCGGGATTCCTGCTGCTCGGCTATCTGGCTGCGGTGGTCATGCACGGGCTGTGGAACGGCTCGGCGTTACTGGGTGCCAGCACCTACCTCGGCGTCTACGTGCTGTGGATGATGCCGATCTTCGGCCTGGCGATCACCCTCGCGGTGGTCAGCCGACGCCGGGAGCGCCACATCATCGCCTCGAAACTGCCCGGATTGGTGGCGCACGGCCTGGTGACGCCTCCGGAGGCCACCTGGCTGGGTTCGCTGCAGTCCCGCAAGACAGCGGTGGCCAGCGCCCGCCGCTTCGGCGGGCGGCGCGCGGCCTGGTCGGTCAAGCGGTTCACGATGGCGGTGGTCGAACTGGCCTATGTGCGCGACCGGATCGACCGCGGTTTCGGCGATGATCGGGTGTTCGCCCTCCAGAACGAGGAGGCCCACCGACTGGTGGCCGCCCGGGCGGACGCCGGGCCCGCGCTGCACCTTCTCAACGGCTACCGGTTTCCGGTGCGCTAGCCGCCCTAATGCGCCGCCGTGTCCCAGCTGCGTCCGTAGCCGACCGACACTTCCAGCGGCACGTCCAGCGGGTAGGCCCCACCCATCCGCTCCCGCACCAGTGCCTCGACGGCCTCGCGCTCTCCCGGCGCCACCTCGAGCAGAAGTTCGTCGTGCACCTGCAGCAGCAGCCGCGAGGACAGGCCTGCCTCGCGTAGCGCCCGATCGACCCCGACCATCGCGACCTTGATGATGTCCGCGGCGCTGCCCTGGATGGGGGCGTTCAGCGCGGCCCGTTCGGCGGCCTCCCGGAGTTGACGGTTACTGCTGTCCAACTCCGGCAGATAGCGCCGACGGCCCAGCACCGTGGACGTGTAGCCGTCCTTGCGGGCCTGCTCGACGACGGCGTGCAGATAGTCGCGGACCCCGCCGAACCTGGCGAAGTAGGAGTCCATCTGCTCCTTGGCCTCTTCGGTGGAGATCTTCAGCTGGGCGGACAGCCCGTAGGCGCTCAATCCGTAGGCCAGCCCGTAGGACATCGCTTTGACCCGGCGGCGCAACTCGGCGGTGACCTCGTCGATCGGTACGCCGAAGGCCCGCGACCCGACGAACGAGTGCAGGTCCTCTCCGGTCCGGAACGCCTCGATCAGACCCTCGTCGCGCGACAGGTGGGCCATGATGCGCATCTCGATCTGGCTGTAGTCGGCCGTCATCAGCTCGCTGTAGCCCGGGCCGACGACGAAGGCGTCGCGAATGCGGCGGCCCGCGTCGGTGCGGATCGGGATGTTCTGCAGGTTCGGGTCGGTGGAGGACAGCCGGCCGGTGGCCGCCACGGTCTGGTTGAAGGTGGTGTGGATACGTCCGTCGGGCGCAGTCGACTTCAGCAGTCCGTCGACGGTGACCTTCAACCGGGTCACGTCGCGGTGGGCCAGCATGTGCTCGAGGAACGGATGCCCGGTCTTGTCGAACAGCGACTGCAGGGCGTCGGCGTCGGTGGTGTAGCCGGTCTTGGTCTTCTTGGTCTTGGGCATGCCCAACTCATCGAACAGCACCACCTGCAATTGCTTGGGTGAGCCGAGGTTGATCTGCTTGCCGATCACCGAGTAGGCCGCCTCGGCGGCATCGCGGATCTGCTCACCGAACTCGCGTTGCAGGGTGTCGAGCTTGTCCTGATCCACGGCGATGCCGATGGTTTCCATTCGGGCCAGCGCCGACTGGACCGGCAGTTCCATGTCGCACAGCAGCGACGTGGATTCGATGCGGGCCAGTTCCTCATCGAGTGCGTCGGCGAGGTCGGCGACGGCCCGGGCCCGCAGCAGCAGCGTCTGCACGGCCTGGTCATCGACTCCCTCGGTGTCATCCAGCAGCGAGAGTTGTTGCTGTTCCTGGGTTTCGGCGCGAAGCTCGCGCCGCAGGTACCGCAGCGAGAGGTCGTCGAGGGCGAAGCTGCGCTGCCCGGGCCGCACCAGGTAGGCGGCCAGCGCGGTGTCGGAGGTGACGCCGGCCAGCGTCCAGCCACGGCCGGCCAGGTCGTGCATGGCGATCTTGGCCTCGTGCAGCGCCTTCGGGGCACCCCCATCGGCCAGCCAGTCGCCGAGCGCGGCCTCATCCTCCGCGGTCAGGGTGGTGGTGTCGATATAGGCGCCCTCACCGCCGGCGGTGGCGATGGCCACCGCCGTGGCATCGCCGTCGTACACCGTGTGGGTGCCCACCACCGCCATCCCGCAGCGACGTCCGTCGCGGGCGTGTGCGGCCAGCCAGGCCCCCACCGCACCGGGCTCCAGTGCCCCGCCGCGCACCTCGAAGCCTTCGTCGACCTCGGGTTCGACGGCGGCCAGGGTGTCGAACAGCCGGTCGCGCAGCACCCGGAACTCGAGGTCGTCGAACAGCCGGTGGATCTGGTCACGGTCCCACGGCAGTAGCCGCAGGGTGTCCGGGGTCTGGGCCAGCGGCACGTCACGCACCAGATGGGTGAGCTCCCGGTTGAGCACCACGGTGGAAAGGTTGGCGCGCAACGACTCTCCGACCTTGCCCCGCACACCTTCGACGTTGTCGACCAGGTTCTCCAGCGAGCCGTATTCGACGATCCACTTGGCGGCGGTCTTCTCCCCCACCCCGGGGATGCCCGGCAGGTTGTCGCTGGGGTCGCCGCGCAGCGCCGCGAAGTCCGGGTACTGCTCCGGTGTGAGCCCGTACTTCTCGACCACCGCTTCGGGGGTGAATCGGGTCAACACGCTGACGCCCTTGATCGGGTAGAGCACGGTGACGTCGTTGTTCACGAGCTGCAGCGAGTCGCGGTCACCAGTGACGACCAGGACCCGGTACCCGGCCTCGTCGGCCTGGGTCGCGAGGGTGGCGATGATGTCGTCGGCCTCGAACCCCGGCTCGGCGAGGACGGTGATACCCAGTGCGTTGAGAACTTCCTTGGTGATGTCGATCTGGCCGCGGAACTCATCCGGGGTGGCGCTACGGGTGGCCTTGTACTCGGGGAACCGCTCGGCGCGGAAGGTCTGCCGTGAGACGTCGAAGGCGGCGGCGATGTGGGTGGGAGCCTCGTCACGGAGCAGGTTGATCAGCATCGCGGTGAACCCGTAGACGGCGTTTGTGGTCAGGCCGTTCTTGGTCCGGAAGTTCTCCGCCGGCAGCGCGTAGAAGGCCCGGAAGGCCAGCGAATTGCCGTCCAGCAACATCAATGTCGGCTTCTCGCTCACGCCCATACTCTAGGCATGGCACCCGACGCCTTCGGAACTGAAACACGTTTCAGTTCGGCTGCCGTGATCGCGTAGGCTCACCTTCGTGCCAGCTGCTCCGGACGCCGCCGCCGAACTACCCGCTGTCGACGGCTGGTGGACCGTTGACGACTCAGGGGTGCCGCATCTGATCGGCGCCAAATGCCCGCAGTGCGCCACCTATGTTTTCCCGCCGCGGGAGAACAACTGTCCCAATCCGGCTTGCGCGGCCGACGAAATGGATGCAGTCGCGTTGTCGCGGCGCGGGACGTTGTGGAGCTACACCGAGAACCGCTACGCCCCGCCGCCCCCCTACCCGGCCACCGATCCGTTCGAGCCGTTCGCGGTCGCCGCGGTGCAGTTGGCCGATGAGGGACTGATCGTGCTGGGCAAAGTCGTCACCGACACCCTGGCCGCCGACCTGAAGGTGGGGATGACCATGGAGCTGACCACGATGCCGTTGTACGTCGATGACGCCGGGCTCCCGCGCACCGTGTACGCATGGCAGATCGCAGAGGCAGATCGCTCATGACTGAACTCGTCCGCGACTCGCTTCGCTCCTGCCCGCCGGACCCGGTCTACATCCTCGGCGCGGGAATGCACCCGTGGGGCAAGTGGGGTCGGGATTTCACCGAGTACGGCGTGGTCGCCGCCCGCGCCGCATTGCGCGACGCCGGACTGGACTGGCGTCAGATCCAGTTCGTCGCCGGCGCGGACACCATCCGCAACGGATACCCGGGCTTCGTCGCCGGTGCCACCTTCGCCCAGAAGCTGGGCTGGACCGGTGTCCCGGTCTCCTCCAGTTATGCGGCCTGCGCCTCGGGGTCGCAGGCGCTGCAGTCGGCGCGGGCCCAGATCCTGGCCGGGCTGTGCGACGTCGCCCTGGTCATCGGCGCCGACACCACCCCGAAGGGGTTTTTCGCCCCGGTCGGAGGGGAACGCCGCAACGACCCGGACTGGCAGCGCTTTCACCTCATCGGGGCCACCAACACGGTGTACTTCGCCCTGCTGGCCCGACGCCGGATGGACCTCTACGGCGCCACGTTGGAGGACTTCGCCGAAGTCAAGGTGAAGAACTCCCGGCACGGCCTGAACAACCCGAACGCGCGCTACCGGAAACAGAACTCGGTGGAGGATGTGTTGGCCAGTCCGGTGGTGTCCGACCCGCTGCGACTCCTGGACATCTGCGCCACCTCCGACGGCGCCGCCGCGGTCATCGTGGCCAGCAAGGCCTTCGCCGAGAAGCACCTGGGTTCGGTGGCCGGGGTGCCCTCGGTGCGGGCGGTGTCCACGGTGACACCCAACTATCCGCAGCACCTGCCGGAACTGCCCGATATCGCGACCGATTCGACCGCCGTCGTTCCCGCCCCGGAGCGGGTGTTCAAGGATCACATTCTCGATGCGGCCTACGCCGAGGCCGGCATCGGACCCGATGACCTGAGTCTCGCCGAGGTCTACGACCTGTCCACCGCGCTGGAACTGGATTGGTACGAGCACCTGAGCCTGTGCCCCAAGGGCGAGGCGGAACAACTGCTGCGCTCCGGTGCCACCACGATCGGCGGCCGCATCCCGGTCAATCCCTCCGGCGGGCTGGCGTGTTTCGGCGAGGCCATCCCGGCCCAGGCCATCGCCCAGGTCTGCGAGTTGACCTGGCAGCTTCGGGGTCAGGCCACCGGCCGCCAGGTGGAGGGTGCCACCGTCGGTATCACCGCCAACCAGGGACTGTTCGGCCACGGATCCTCGGTGATCGTCGCGCGGTAGATGTCCGAGACAGTCGTGGTCACCGTGAAGCCCGGCAGCCGAAAGGGTCCGCTGGTCACGGTAGGCGACGATGGTGCGCTGACCGTTTACGTTCGCGAGCGTGCCGTCGAGGGCAAGGCCACCGAGGCGGTCACCAAGGTACTGGCCAGTTATCTGGGAATACCTAAAAGCCGACTGGAACTGGTGTCAGGGGCGACCGCGCGGGTGAAGCGCTTCCGGGTCAGCTAGCCCGCGCGATCGATTGCGGGGCCGCTACGCAACACCCAGATAGGCCGCGCGAACGCTGTCATCGGCCAGCAATTCCCGGGCCGGGCCTTCGCGGGTGACGGTGCCGGTCTCCAGGATGTAGGCCCGGTCGGACCGGCTCAGTGCCTGCTGGGCGTTCTGTTCCACCAGCAGCACGGTGGTCCCCTGGGCGTTGATCTCGGCGATGATGCCGAAGATCTGGGAGATCACCATCGGCGCCAAACCCATTGACGGTTCATCGAGGAGCAGGACCCGGGGCCGGGCCATCAACGCCCGACCGATGGCCAGCATCTGCTGCTCGCCGCCGGATAGTGTTCCACCGACCTGCTTACGCCGTTCAGCCAGCCGGGGGAAGGTCTCGAACACCCAGTTCAACTGCTCGTCGTGCGCGGATTTGGACTCGAATTTTCTGCCGTAGCAACCCATCTCGAGGTTGTCGGCCACGGTCATGCCCGGAAAGACGCCGCGGCCCTCCGGAGCCTGGATGAGACCGTCGATGACCCGCCGATGCGCCTTGACCCGGGTGATGTCGTGCCCGTCGAACCAGATCGAACCGCCCGCCAGCGGGCGCAGTCCGGAGACGGCCCGCATCAGGGTGGTTTTGCCGGCCCCGTTGGCGCCCAGTAGGGTCACCAACTCCCCCTGGTTCACGACCAGCGAAACCCCGTGCAGCGCTTCGATTCTCCCGTATCGGACAACCACGTCGCGGACCTCGAGCAGGGGTGCGGCGGTGATTTCAGAGTTGGTCATCGGGAACCCCCAGGTAGGCGGCGATCACCGCGGGATCCTCGCGGATCTCGGCGGGCAGACCGTCGGCGATCTTACGGCCGAACTCCAGCACCACGATCCGGTCGGTGACGCCCATGACCAGGCGCATATCGTGCTCGATCAACAGCACCGTGTAGCCGTCGTCGCGGATGGCGCGGATCAGGTCGATCAGTGCCGCCTTCTCACTGGGGTTGAATCCGGCGGCAGGTTCGTCGAGGCAGAGCAGTTTCGGCTCGGTGGCCAGCGCCCGGGCGATCTCCAGGCGCCGCTGATCCCCGTACGGCAGGTTCTTGGCCTTCTCCCCGCCGCGGTGGGCGATGCCAACGAAATCGAGCAGGGCGGCGGCCTTCTCGATGGCGTTGTGCTCCTCGCGGCGGTGTCGGGCCGAACGCACCAGTGCCCCTGGCACCGAGGTCCGGTGCCGGGCGTCGGTGCCGACGACGACGTTCTCCAGTGCGGTCATCTCGCCCCACAGCCGGATGTTCTGGAAGGTGCGCGCGATGCCCAGGCGGGTGATCTGGTGGCGTTTGAGCCGGCCCAGGGGTTCGCCGTCGAACATCACCGAGCCCGAGGTGGGCCGGTAGACCCCGGTGATGACGTTGAAGCAGGTCGTCTTGCCGGCGCCGTTGGGACCGATGAGTCCGAGGATCTCGCCCCGCCTGATCGCGAAGTTCACCGAGTCCAGCGCCGTCAGGCCGCCGAACTTCAGGGTCAGATCCGTTGTCTGCAGAAGTGTCTCGCCCTGGGCCGCGTGCATCTCGCGATGCAGTACCGCCATCTGTTCGTCGATCACCGGTTCGCTCATCGGTCCGCCTTGTTCTCGTTGGCGCTGGCCAGCAGCCTGCGCGCCGAACTCCCGTAAGCCAGCAACTGCTGCCGGACCGGGAACAGGCCCTGCGGCCGGAAGATCATCAGCACCACCAGGGCCAGGCCGAAGAACAGGTATTTGAGGTCGCCGAGGTTGATCCCCATCACCTCCACACCGAGCAACCGGTTGGGCAGGTAAACGATGATGAAAGCCCCGAAGATCACGCCCAACTTGTTGCCCTGCCCGCCGAGCACCACTGCGCACAGGAACAGCATCGAGTTGATGATGTTGAACGTCGGCGGCGCGACGTACTGCACCTGCCCGGCGTACAGCGCGCCGGACAACCCGCCGATGGCCGCACCGATCACGAACGCCCACAGTTTGAACCGGAAGGTGTTGACGCCCATGTTCTCTGCGGCGTCCTCGTCCTCCCGGATGGCCACCCAGGCCCGGCCTACCCGGCTGCGCTCCAGGTTTCCGACCAGCAGCAGCAGTGCCACGATCAGGATCAGGCCGAGCCAGAACCACCACGTTCCGTAGTTCGCGTCACCGGAGGAGTTTCCGCTGGAGAACACCCCGTGGGGCAGCTTCTCGCTCGCCCCGATATGCGGGTATGCCACCTCGTTGAGACCGCGCGGTCCGTTGGTCACGCCGGCCAGGTTGTCGGCGAGCAGCCGGATGATCTCGCCGAATCCCAGGGTCACGATGGCCAGATAGTCCCCGCGCAGCCGCAGGGTCGGGAAGCCGAGGATCAACCCGGTCAGTGCGGTGACGGCCATGGCAATCGGTACGCAGGCCAGCCAGGCCCAGTTCTCGTGCACCCAGCCGTCCGGTCCCACCCTGTTCCACGGGCTGTCCGGGCTGGTGAGCAGCGCAACGGTGTAGGCGCCGACCGCGTAGAAGCCGACATAACCGAGGTCGAGCAGACCGGCCTGGCCCACAACCACATTCAGTCCGATGGCGATGATCGCCAGGATGGCGAATTGGGCCATGGTGCCGCCGAAGCTGATACCCGGGGTGTCAACGAACGACGGCGTGTACAGCGGCAGCAGCGCCAGTGCGCCGAAGCCGATGACACCGAACCCCCATTTCTGCACCCGGGTCAGGCCTGACCACCACTGCCGCAGCGCGTCTCCCGGAGCCAGTAGTGCGCTCATACCCGGGTCTTCCCCAGGCTCTCACCGAGGATCCCGGTGGGCTTGATCAACAGGACCAGCACCAGCAGGACGAAGGCGACGACATCGCGCCACTGGGTGCCGAACAGCGCCTGGCCGTAGTTCTCCATCACGCCCAGTAGCAGTCCACCGATCAGGGCTCCGCGCAGATTGCCGATCCCGCCGAGCACGGCGGCCGAGAACGCCTTGATACCCAGCAGGAATCCGCCGGAGTAGATGATGCCCTGTGGAACACGCAGCGTGTAGAGCAGCGCCGCTGCCCCGGCCAGCATGCCGCCGATCAGGAAGGTCGTCACGATGATGCGTTCCCGCGAGACTCCCATCAGGGTGGCCGTAGTTGGGTCCTGGGCCACCGCGCGGATCCCGCGGCCGAACTTGGTGCGGTGGACGAACAGGTAGGTCAACCGGGCCAGCACCAGTGCGGAGACGATAATCACCAGGGTGACGTTGGTGACCGAGGCGCCGAACACCTCGAACTGGGTCTTGGGCTGCACCAGGATGATCGGCTGCTGGGCGTTGCTGCCGCCGTAACCTTTGATGATTGTCGGCAGCACGAAGTGGACGAACTCCTGCAGTACGAAGGACATACCGATGGCGGTGATGAGGAAGGTCAGCGGGCGGGCGTTGCGCCGGCGCAATGGCCGGTAGGCGACGAACTCCAAACCGACTGCGGCCGAACCGGATACCGCCATGGCGAACAGCATCGCGATGCCCAGATACAGCACCGTCAACATGACACCGCGGTTGTAGGCGTTGCCGCTCGGTGCGAAGCCGAGGATCACATCGAGACAGAAGTACGCCCCGAACATACCGAGCATGAAGATCTCGGAGTGCGCGAAGTTGATCAGCCGCAGGACGCCGAACACCAGGGTGTAGCCGACGGCGACCAGGGCATAGATCGCACCCCAGGCCAGTCCGTCGATAGTCAGTTGCCAGAAGCCGTTACGCAGGTTCTCGACGTTGAAACCGATGTCACCGGCCAGGCATGCGTATTGGCCGACGCACTCGTGAATCATCGGAGACTACTGAACCTTGTAGATCCAGATCAGGTTTGATGTGAGCTCACCGTTCTCGGTCCACTGGTACTTGCGGGCCACTCCCTGGCCCTGATACGTGCGGACGAAGTCCAGCAGGGCCGGACGGGTGTCGGCGCCGGAGTCGATGCCGGTGAGCAGGATCGTGGCCAGGTCATAGGATTCGAGGCTGTAGGTACCGGGGGCCTGTCCGAACTTCTCGGTGTACGCCTCGGCGAAGGCGCCCGTCGGCGGGCCGCAGGGGCAGGACAGCACCGCTCCCTTGGATGCTTCTCCGGCGGCCTTGACGAACTGCGGATCCTTGAGTCCGTCCGGGCCGGCGAACAGGCCGGTGTAACCGGCATCGCGCAGTTGCTGCAGAAGCAGGGCACCTTCGGTGTAGTAGCTGGCGAAGACGACCACGTCCGGAGACTGGTTCATGATCTGGCCCACTGCGGCGGAGAAGTCCTTGTCGCCCTTCTTGATCGAGATGGTGCAGGCGGAGTCAGAGATCGGGCCCAGCGTGTCGCGCACAGCCCCGGCCTGGCCCACACCCGCGTCGGTGCTGTCGTCGACGACGCACGCCTTGTCGACGTCCAATGTGTTCTTCAGATAATTGGCCAGCGACGGACCCTGGACACCGTCGTTGGACAGGCCGCGGAAAAAGGTCTTCCAGCCCTGCTCAGACAGCGCGACGTTGGTGGCCGACGGGGTGACGGCCACCAGGCCGGCCTGGTCGAACACCGCACCCGTCGCCTTGGTCTCCCCCGACCAGGTCGGGCCGACGAGTCCGATGATGGACGGGTCGTCGACAATCTGCGGCGCGACCGACGTCGCCTTCTGCGGGTCGCCCTCGGTGTCGAAGGTCTTCAGCTGGACCTGGCAGCCCGGGTTGGCGGCATTGTGCTGGTCAACGGCCAGCTGCGCGCCGTCTCTGACATTGGCACCGAACGGGGCGTCCGCACCGGTCAGCGGACCGGCCATCGCCAGCGACAGCGGAGGGCAGGTCGCCGTGCCGTCCCCGGCGGGATCAACCGGGGCGGCCGCGCCGGCCGCCGCTTCGACCGCCTCGCCGTTCGGGTTGATCTGGACCTGTTCGACGATCGTCAGATCGCCCTGCGCCGCGTTGTCAGCGGACTTGGGCTGCTCGGCGCACCCGGTCATCCCCAACAGAGCCAGCCCCGCGGCGCTCACGGCCATCACGCTTCGTGTCCGCATTCCGCGCACGTTCTACCTCCGGATAAGCAAGTTGGGCTTCAGGCACAAGTCCCGTAGACCATAGCCGCACGTGGACCGCGATGGCGCATTCCGCCGCGTTGGACCTACTGGACTTTGTACATCCAGATCAGCGTTGTGGTGAGTTCGCCGTTGTCGGTCCACTGGTACTTGCGGGCCACACCCTGTCCCTCGTATTTCTTGGCGTAGTCGAGGAGGGCCTCACGGGTGATAGCACCCGAGTCAATGCCCTTGGCAAGGATGGTGCCCAGGTCGTAGCCCTCGGTGCTGTAGGTGCCGGGAGCCTGGCCGAACTTCTTGGTGTACTCGTCGGAGAAAGCCGCGCTGGCCGGGCCGCACGGGCAGGACAGCACCGCATCCTTGGACGACTGACCGGCCTGCTTGACGAATTCCGGGTCCTTGGTGCCGTCGGCGCTGACGAACCTGCCGGTGAAGCCGGCGTCGCGCAATTGCTGCACGAATGGGGCGGCCTCGGCGTAGTAACCGCTGTAGAACACCGAGTCCGGCGACTGACCCTTCACCTGGGTCACCGTGGCCGAAAAGTCCTTGTCGCCCTTCTTGACCGAGATGGCGCAGGCGGGATCGGCTACCGGGCCCAAGGTGTCACGGACCGCCTGGGCCAGCCCGAGGCCGTAGTCGGTGCTGTCATCGACGACGCAGACCTTCGTGTCGCCCAAGGTTGTCTTCATGTAGTTGGCGACTGCCGGGCCCTGGACACCGTCATTGGCCAATCCGCGCAGGAAGGTGTTCCAGCCTTGCTCGGAGAGCGTCACGTTGGTTGCCGACGCGGTGGCCGCGAGCAGACCGGCCTGGTCGAAGACCCCGCCGGTGGCCTTGGTCTCCCCCGAGAACGCAGGTCCGATCAGACCGATGATGGTCTCGTCGTCGACGATCTGCGGGGCGATGGCCGTCGCTTTCTGCGGGTCTCCCTCGGTATCGAAGGTCCGCAGCTCGATCTGGCAACCCGGGTTGGCAGCGTTGTGTTTGTCCAGGGCCAGTTGCACACCGTTCTTGATGTTGATACCGAGTGCGGCATCAGGACCGTTGAGCGCACCGGCCATGGCGATCTTCACGGGCACACAGGTGGCGGTGCCGTCACCGGCCGGGTCGGCCGCTGTGATTCCGGCCTCCGGCTTGACCTCGGCGCCGGCCTGGTCGATCTGGACCTGCTCGACGATCTTCAGATCGACCGGAGCGGCCGTCTCACCTGATGCCGAGGTTCCGTCACCCGCCGACCCGCCGTCCGGGGACGGCTGGCTGCAGCCGGCGATGCCGAGCATCACCAGCGCCGCCGAACTGATTGCGATTGCGTTCCGTGTCGCCCGACCGCGCACGTTTCACCTCCGGGTCAAATGGTCGTTTCCGGCATCAACCACCCGTTCCACCGCAGGGCCAAGGCGTCGACGCTTCGGTAGAACATAGCCAACCGGGGCCCAAACCGCGCGTGCTGGCCGTCCGGGACGGGGTTCCTACTGCGGCGCGGCCGGATCCGCGGGACCGTCCAACGTCTCCAGAACCACTTCGGCAACGCGTTTCATGGTGGTACGCCGGTCCATCGCCGCGCGCTGCATCCACTTGAAAGCCTCGGGCTCGGTCATCCCATGACGAGCCTGCAGCAGGCCCTTGGCCCGCTCGGTCAGCTTGCGGGTCTGCAACCGATCGCCGAGGTCGGCGACCTCGCGCTCCAAGGCCGCCATCTCCTGGAACCGGCTGACGGCGACCTCGATCGCCGGAACCAGGTCGGTGATCGAGAACGGCTTGACCAGGTAGGCCATCGCGCCGGCATCGCGGGCCTTCTCCACCAGATCCCGCTGGCTGAACGCGGTCAGCACCACGATCGGGGCGATCCGCTTTGCGGCGATCTCGGCCGCGGCGTCGATTCCGTCGCGCCGGGGCATCTTGACGTCCATGATCACCAGATCCGGACGCAGGCTCTCGGCCAAGTCCACGGCCTGCTGGCCGTCGCCGGCCTCCCCGACAACGGTGTAGCCCTCCTCACGCAGCATCTCAGCCAGGTCAAGACGGATCAGCGCCTCGTCCTCGGCGATGAGCACCCGCCGCGAGGGGTTGTCACCGGCGCCGGTCGTAATGTCGGTCATGAGGCTCAATTGTGGCCCGGCGGGACCCGCACGGGAATTCGGGGTTGGGCGGCTACGGGCCCAGGCCCATCCACTATCGTGAGACACCGCGATCCCAGCGGGCCCTCGTATCCCAACTGGCAGAGGAAACGGATTCAAAACCCGTGCAGTGTGAGTTCGAATCTCACCGAGGGCACCAGAAAAGAACGGCTCGCCACGGTCCAGTCGAGACGCGGCCACCGCACATCCCCCCGTGCTAGGTATGCGGTGACCGCTCGCTCCTGATCATGAGATCCAATTGACGGTCGCGCAACCAAACCAGAAACAAACCTGTGGTCGTAATTTTTGCCGTCTCGGCCCCTCGGGATGTAACGCGTTCGCCCGCAGAAACGTTCAACTAGGTGGATGGTTGAGCATCAGACTTGACCGCGACACCCACGGGAGAACGTCATGAGTTCAGTTCACCTGATCCGGCGGTTCGCCGTCCTCACCGGCGGCTCCGCGCTCGCCTGCATGGCGGTACTCGCTGCGGCATCGAACAGCCAGCTGGCGGCAGAATCCGGGCGCATCGACGCCCCCCTGAACCCCACCACGTCCGTCGCCCCGTCCTACGGGCCGGCGAACCCCGTCGACTGCACCGATCCCAACAACGCGGTCAACTGCCCCGGCTCCGTGGATTCCCCGATGGTCGACGGCACCGCGGAGCCGGGCTCACCCTGGCGGGACTGATTGACCTCGGCGTGACCTCGATCCGGCATCGACTGCCTGACGAGGGCTACGCTGCTTAACGTGTGGTCCGAGCGGAAACGCGTTGGGCGGTTGCTGCCGGAAGGGCCGTTCCGGCGATCCGACTGTGAGCGCCTGCAGCGCAGGCCCCCGGCCCGCAATCAGCACTGGGCCGATTCCGTCACCCGCCCACAGCGCGTGCTCAATATCGCCGCATGGATCGCAGCCTTCGTCACCGGGGCACTGGGCGTTCTCCAGACGATCACCGGTCAGGGCGTGCTGTACATCGGCCTGATCAACCTGGCCACCGCGGCGATATTCCTGGCGATTCCGCTACTGCACCGGTTCGGCGACATCATCGCGGCGCTGGTGTTCGTCATCATTGCCTTCTCATCGCTGACCTTCGTCGGCTCGCAGATCGGCACCGACTCCGGTGTGCAGTTCTACTACCTGGTCTCGGCGTCCCTGGCGGTGCTGGTCCTCGGCATGAACCATCTGGCGCTGGCGGGCACGGTGGTCGCTGTCGGGGCCGCACTGGTGGTCGGCATGCAGTTCATGGTTCCCCAGGACACCGGGATCCAGCCCCGCTGGGCGCTCGAAGCCGGTTTCGTCTTCGCCACGGCCGGGGCGTGCTTCATGATCTTCGCGACCGTCTGGTACGCCCTGCGCGAGACCTCCCGCGCCGAAGCAGCGATGGAAGTCGAATACGACCGCTCCGAGGCGCTGCTGGCCAACATCCTGCCGGCCAGTGTGGCGGCGAAGCTCAAAGACCCCGCGCACGGAGTGATCGCCGACCGCTACGACGACGCCTCGATTCTGTTCGCCGATATCGCCGGATTCACCGAGCAGGCCAGCGAGATTCCACCAACCGAACTGGTCCGGTTCCTCGACCGGCTCTACACCACCTTCGATCGACTGGTGGACCGGCACGGCCTGGAGAAGATCAAGACGACCGGCGACGCCTACATGGTGGTCAGTGGTGTACCGACGCCGCGCGACGACCATCTGGAGGCCCTGGCCGCACTGGCCCTGGATATGTCGCGCGCCGTCGCCGACCTGCGTGATCCGCGCGGCAACCCGGTGCCGCTGCGGATGGGCATCGCCGACGGCCCGGTGGTGGCCGGCGTGGTGGGTGCCCGAAAATTCTTCTATGACGTCTGGGGTGATGCCGTCAACGTCGCCTCGCGGATGGAGTCCACCGGCGTCGTGGGACGAATTCAGGTGCCGCACAATGTTTTTGAGCGCTTACAGCGCTCCTTCATCCTCGAGGAGCGCGGCGAGGTCGACGTCAAGGGCAAGGGAGTGATGCGTACCTGGTATCTCCTCGGGCGCAAGCCGGTAGCGCAGCCGTCCGATCACGCCCCGGCAGCGCTGCCCGACCAACCCGGTGCCCGAACCCCCGCCACCTAGGACGGCCCTACATCACCTTCGACAGAAAAGCCTTGGTGCGATCGTGCTGGGGATTGGCCAGTACGTCGCGGGGCGGCCCGCTCTCGACGATGACCCCACCGTCCATGAACACCAGCTCGTCGGCGACCTCGCGCGCGAACCCCATCTCGTGGGTGACCACGATCATCGTCATACCCTCGGCGGCAAGCTTTTTCATCACGCCCAGCACCTCACCGACGAGTTCAGGATCCAGCGCGGAGGTCGGCTCGTCGAAGAGCATCAGCTTGGGGTCCATGGCCAGCGCCCGGGCGATCGCGACCCGCTGCTGCTGTCCCCCGGACAGCTGAGCGGGGTAGGCGTCCGCCTTGTCGGACAGCCCGACCTGGTTGAGCAGGTCCCACGCCCGTTCGGTGGCAACCGACTTCTTGACCTTTTTGACCTGAACCGGCGCCTCGACGATGTTCTCCAGCGTCGTCCGGTGGGGAAACAGGTTGAAGTGCTGGAACACCATGCCGATGTCGCGGCGCTGTTTGGCCGCATCGCGAGCCGGCATCTCATAGAGCTTGCCGCGGCTCTCCCGGTAGCCGACCAGATCACCGTCGACGTAGAGCCGGCCGGCAGAGACGGTCTCGAGATGGTTGATACACCGCAGGAATGTCGACTTGCCCGACCCCGACGGCCCGACCAGGACCAGCACCTGGCCCTTGTCGACCGACAGCGTCACGCCCTTGAGAACCGACAGCGCACCGAAGTCCTTACAGACTTGCTGCGCCAGCACCATGGGCCGATCCGGAGCGGTCATAGGTGCCCCTCCTTGGCGCCGGTCTGCGCCTTGGCCAGGGCGTCAAGCTGTTTGGTGGTCAGCTTGCGGGAGATGCCCCGGGAGAAGTGCCGTTCCAAGTAGTACTGACCGACCATCAGCACGCTGGTGATCGCCAGATACCAGCTGGCCGCGACCAGGAGCAGCGGGACCGGCTCGAAGATCACCGCGGAGATATCACGGGTTCGGGTGTACAGCTCCAGGGTGTAGGGCACCGCCGTCACCAGCGACGTGGTCTTGAGCATGCTGATCAGCTCGTTGCCGGTGGGCGGGATGATCACCCGCATCGCCTGCGGGAGCACCACCCGGCGCATGGTCATCCACCATGACATGCCCAGCGCGGTGGACGCCTCCAACTGCCCCTCGGGCACCGAACTGATTCCGGCCCGGATGATCTCGGCCATATAGGCCGCCTCGTTGAGACCCAGCCCGATGATCGCGAGGATGAAGCTGATGGACAACTCCCGCAAGTTCAGCTGAAAGAATGTCGGCCCGAACGGCACTCCTACCTGAATCTTTTGGTAGAGGGTGGGAAACAGGCCCCAGAACACCAACTGCACGTAGACCGGCGTGCCGCGGAAGATCCACAGGTAGACCCAGGACACCGAGTTCAGGATCGGGTTGGGCGACAGCCGCATTACCGCGATGATCACCCCGAGGACCAGACCGAGCAGCATCGCCCAGAAGGTGAGTTGCAGGGTGTTCCAGGCCGCTTCGGAGACCCGGTGATCGAACAGGTACTTGCGGTAGGTGGCCCACCCGTAGGCCGGGTTGGTGGCCGCACCGTAGAGAAAAAGTCCGACCAGGCCGATGATGGCGACCGCGCCCACCCACCGCCACGGATGCCGCAGTGGGACGGCGTCGATGGCGGCAGGGGACGCCTGCTCGACGGTCATACCGGTCAGCTGATCGCCCCGTTGATGACCGGCTTATCGATCATCCCGGACTCCACACCCCAGTTGGCGGCGACGGTCTTGTAGTCACCGGTCGCGATCAGGTGCTCGAGGGCCTTCAGCAGGGACTGCGCCAGCGGCGAACCCTTCTTGACCGGCCAGCCATACGGTGCGGAGTCGAAGATCGCCCCCGCACCCTCAAGCTTGCCGTCGCTCTGTCGGATGGCGTACGCCGTCACCGGCGAATCGGCCGACATCGCATCGGCCTGGCCCAGCACCACGGCATTGGTCACGGCGTCCTGCCCGTCGAACTTCAGGATCTCGATCTCCGGCTTGCCGGCGTCCACGCAGGCTTTGCTCTTGACCGGTAGCTCGTCGGTCTCCTGGACGGTGGTGGCCTGTACCGCCACCTTCTTGCCACAGGCGTTCTCGGGGTCGACGGCCTCTCCCGGGCGTTGCGCCCACAGGGTGCCCGCGGAGAAGTAGGTGACGAAGTCGACCTGCTTCTCCCGTTCCCTGGTGTCGGTGAACGACGACATCCCCACGTTGTAGGTGCCGCCGTCGATCGCCGGGATGATCTTGGCGAAATCCGATTCCTTGTATTCGGCCTTCAGCCCGAGGACGCCGGCGACGGCGTTCATGAGATCAACGTCGAATCCTACGATTTCGCCGTCGGAGTTCTTGAATTCATTGGGCGGGTAGGGGATGTTCACGCCGACGATCAGCCTCCCCGAACTGCGGATCTCCTCGGGGAGAGTGGCGGCGATCTCCTCGACCTTCTCCGGCTTGACGGCGACCGACGTCACGGTGGCGCCGGAACCGGTTCCCGAGCCGGTCTCGGTGTTCTTTGCGCACCCCGAGAGGGTCAGCGCGCCCGCCATCACGGCAACCGCCGCGGCCCGCCAGAATCGGGGACGCCCGTCCAGTACTGAGAACACGTGTATCTCCCTCGTTAGCCCGCGTGTTACGGGGAACCTACAGCGGATCGGCATCCGCGGCCCGCTGAAAAGGCAGGATCCGGGAAGTCGCCGGTTCGAGCTGTAAACTTTCGCCCATGACAAATAGCTCTGGCCAAACTCTGGTCCCGCACCTGTGGAAGTCCGTGCTGCTGACAGGCATTCTGTCGGTGGTCCTCGGCGTGATGGTGCTGGCGTGGCCCAACGCCACCCTGGTCGTCGCCGCGATCTTCTTCGGTGCCTACCTGTTGGTGACCGGGATCTCGCAGGTGTTCCACGCTTTCACCCTGCACATCTCCGGCGGCGGCCGGGCACTGCTGTTCATCAGCGGCGCAGCGTCGCTGGTGCTGGCGGTGTTGTGCTTCCGCAGCATCGGCGACTCGATCCTGCTGCTGGCCATCTGGATCGGTATCGGCTTCATCTTCCGCGGTGTCGCGACTGCCGCCGCCGCGATCAGTGACCCCGGCACCCCCGGCCGCGGTTGGGAGATCTTCATCGGGATTGTCACCCTGATCGCCGGCATCATCGTGCTGGCCTACCCCTTCGCATCCCTGCCGACGCTGATCTGGGTCACCGGCATCTGGCTCGTGGTGATCGGCGTGATGGAGATCATCGCATCCTTCGGTATCCGCAAGGCCGGCAATGAGGTCCGGACCGCTGTGGGCGAGGCACTCGGAACCCGCTGACAACCGACCGAACCGACCAGGGGCGCGGATCGCGGGTGCGTAAGCACCGCGATCCGCGCCTTTTCTTTGTCCGGCCAACGTGCCGGGTACCCTGACATTCGTCGCTGTCCACACCAAGGTGAAGCGGGAGCCATGACCGAGTACCCGGATCCATCGGGCAAACCAGAGAACCCGCCGGCGGGCCCGCCACCGGCCGGAGCGCCTCCGTATCCCTACGCCTACCCGCCGGGCCCGTACCCCGGCGGGTACCCGCCGCCGCCGATGCCATACGGGGACTACTACACCCCCGCGCCCGTCGCCCCGCGCAACGGACTGGGAATCGCCGCCCTGGTGGTGGCCATCATCGCGCTGGTCTCGTCATTTTCGGTCGCCGGCGGAGTGGTGCTGGGCATCGTGGCGGTGATCCTGGGTTTCATGGGCCGCGGCCGGGTCAAGCGCGGTGAGGCCAACAATGGCGGAGTGGCGCTCGCGGGCCTGGTCCTGGGCGTCCTGGCTATCGTCGTGGGACTGGCCTTCATCGCGATCTGGGTGGGTCTGTTCAAAGAGGTCGGCGCCGGCGACTACTTCGACTGCCTGCAGCAGGCCGGTCAAGATCGCGCCAAAGTGCAGGAGTGCTCCGACCAGTTCCGCCAGTCCGTGGAGGACAAGCTCACCGAAACGCGGGCCCCGGGCCGGTAACCGGTTGCGGCACAATCACTTCGGCACACCCGGGAAGTACTTGACGATTCCCTCCTGGGCGACGGTGGAGACCACTTCACCCGAACGGTTGAAGAAATGCCCCATTCCGAGCCCACGCGACTCCGCGGCAACCGGCGATGCGGTCGAGTAGAGCACCCAGTCGGAGAAGTCGACCTGGCGGTGGAACCACACCGAATGGTTGATGGTGACGGCGAAGATCCGGTCCCAGCCCCAGGACAGGCCGTGGGTGGTGATGATCGAATCGAGCACCGTGGTGTCCGACGAGTACACCATCGCGGCGGTGTGCAGCACTGGATCCGCGGGCATCTCACCGGCGGCCGTCATCCACACCCGGTTGCGGTCAAGCCGGTCGCCTTTGTCCCGCATCACCCAGGCCGGGTCATTGGTGTAGCGCCATTCGATCGGTCGCAGCGCGTCGGCGAAGTGCGGCACTACCTTCTCGTAGCCGACCAGCAGTTCGTCGATCCCGGGCAAGGTGTGCGGTTCGGGGACCCGGGGGGCGGTGGAGTTGTGTTCCAGTCCGTGGCCGCCCGACAGATACGACACCAGGGCGGTGGCGAGCAAGGTGCCGTTCTGGATCGCATCCACCCGGCGGTTGGCGAACCGGCGTTCGTCCCGCAGCCGGATGACGTGAAACTCGATGTCCTGGGCCGGATCCCCGCCGGCGATGAAGTGCACCGACAGCGCACTGGGCGGCACATCGTGAACCAGGCTACGGCTGGCTGCGACGAACGCCTGCGCCATCAGCTGACCGCCGAAGGTACGGACCGGATTCTTGCGGGGGTGGCGCCCGATGAACACGTCCGCGCCCCGCGGGGAAAGCTCCAGGATCGACAGCAGTTCCTCGAAATCGGCTATCCCCGATGAGCTGGGCACCTGCTGCCTCTCCGTGGATTCCCCGCCTAGTGGTCGTTCTCCCCGATCCGATGCACCTGAATCAGATTCGTTGAGCCTACTGTGCCCGGCGGAGCGCCCGCGACGATGATCACCAGATCCCCGCGCTGGTAGCGGGCCAACCCCAGCAGTGCGTGGTCGACCTGCTGGATCATGTCATCGGTGCTCTCGGCGTGCGGGACGATGAACGTCTCGGTGCCCCAGGTCAGTGCCAACTGACTGGGTAGCTCCGGATTGGTGACGAACGCCAGCAGCGGGAGCCGGCTGTGCAGTCGGGACAGCCGACGCACGGTGTCCCCGGACGAGGTGAACGCGACCAGTGCTTTGGCGTCGAGACGCTCGCCGATATCGCGGGCCGCATAGGAGATCACCCCGCGCTTGGTCCGCGGGACATGGATCAGTGGGGGTCCGGTGGTCGAGTTCTGCTCGACCGCGCAGATGATCCGGGCCATCGTGCGGACCGCATCGATTGGGAACTTGCCCACCGAGGTCTCACCGGACAGCATCACCGCGTCGGCCCCGTCGAGCACCGCGTTGGCGACATCAGATGCCTCGGCACGGGTGGGCCGGGAGTTCTCGATCATCGACTCCAGCATCTGAGTCGCCACGATCACCGGCTTGGCATTCTCCCGAGCCATCTGAATCGCCCGCTTCTGCACCAGCGGGACCTGCTCGAGCGGAAGTTCCACGCCGAGATCCCCCCGCGCGACCATGACGGCGTCGAAGGCCAACACAATGGCTTCCAGGTTGTCGACGGCCTCGGGCTTCTCCAGTTTCGCGATCACCGGCACCCGGCGGCCCACCCGGTCCATCACCTCGTGGACGATTTCGATATCGGCCGGGGACCGCACGAACGACAGCGCGATCAGGTCGACCCCGAGTCGCAGAGCGAACTCCAGATCCGCAATATCCTTCTCGGACATCGCCGGGACCGAGAACGCCATCCCGGGCATCGACAGGCCCTTGTTGTTGCTGACCGGTCCACCCTCGGTGACGGTGCAGACCACATCGTTACCGACGATCTCTTCGACCACGACCGCGACCTTGCCGTCGTCAACGAGTAGCCGGTCGCCGGGCTTGGCGTCTGCGGCGAGGTGTTTGTAGGTGGTCGAGACGCGGTCGTGGGTGCCCTCGCACTCCTCCACCGTGATCCGGACCGTCTCTCCGTTGGCCCACAACGCCTTGCCCTCGGCGAACCGGCCGAGGCGGATCTTGGGACCCTGCAGATCCGCCAGGATGCCGACCGCGCGTCCACTGGCCTCGGCGGCCTTCCGGACGCGGGCGTAGGACTGCTCGTGATCGCTGTAGTCGCCGTGGCTGAAGTTCAGTCGAGCCACGTCCATGCCGGCTTCCACCAACGCCTTGACGGTGGCGTCGCTGTCGGTGGCCGGACCAAGAGTGCAAACGATCTTTCCGCGCCGCGTCACGACGCGAGCATAGTCGCGTCTGCGGTCTTATGGACCGAGCATGGTGGGAACGAGCGGGAACCCGGGCAGGTTCCGGATGACGGTCCACACCGTCGCCGCGATCACCACCACGACCAGGAAGGCCGGGGTCAGCACGGGGCGGGCGCGGCGAACCCGTACCAGCGACCAGATCGCCAGTAGCGGCAGACCGGCCAGCAGGAACACGTTGTCGACGACGGCGGCCGACACATTGCCGTGCAACAGGTCGTGGGTCATCCGCAGTCCGCCGCAGGCCGGACAGTCCCATCCGGTGATCATCTTGAACGGACAGGGTGGGAACACCGCCCCAGGTCGATGCGGATCCACCAGCCCGATATAGGTCAGCGCGCCCAGACCCAGCGCACCGGACGCGAGCCACGCGCGGCGCCGGGACCGAGTACTCACCTCAGACGGCATCACGCAGTGGCCGTCCGTAGGGATCGCGAACTTTGTCCGACAGGATCAAGACCGCATCGATGATTCCCCACACCACCGGGACGATGAAGCCGAACCCGCAGGTGAGAATGCCGAGTACCAGGCAACCCACGAGTTGGGCAATACCCAGTCCGGTGTAGCCCAGATAGATGCGCCCGATGCCCAGTAGACCGAGCAGGCCCAGCAGTTGCAGCAGACCGCCGACGGTTTTGGACTTGTCCGACAACGGCTCCCCGGTGAGCGGATGCCGACCGTAGGGTGCTGCCGGGTCGGGATAGTAGCCGGGCGGCGGGTAGTCCAGCGGAGGTGGGAACTGGCCGGGCGGCGGGTAGTCCAGCGGAGGTGGAAACTGGCCGGGCGGCGGGTAGTTGGGCGGCGGACCATACGACTGCGGACCATACGACTGCGGACCATACGACTGCGGACCAAACGCTGGAGGGCCGTAGGGCGGCGGACCGTAGGGCGGCACGGCGCCGCCGGGACCGCCGAACGGCTGATCGGGCGGCTGGTCGGTCATACCGTCAGCATGCCAGAAAGCTCAGTCACCGCTGATTGCCGACGCCCCACAGCAGGCGCTTCAGCGTCGGCCCGAACTTCGGCGCCGGGGGCTCCGGTTCCGACTCGGGCTCGACCTCAGCCACGGCCATGACCTCGACCTCAGGCTCGGGCTCGATTTCAGGCTCTACGCCGGCCTCGACCTCAGCCTCAAGCTCGTCGGCGCCGCTCTCGTAGACCACCACGGTCTCGGCCTCCGGGGCAGCCTCGTAGACGACCACCGGGCCGTCATCGGCATCCGCGGCAACCTCCGCCTCGTGGTCGACTTCCGCTTCG
>ERZ888423.804-NODE-804-length-31142-cov-44.851224_pt1 | contig 31142 bp, 28 predicted proteins | sample MGYA00520523_ERZ888423 | MGnify/ENA primary metagenome ERZ888423 (study PRJEB32303, sample SAMEA104408611) | aquatic metagenome | biome: Brackish water; feature: Pelagic; material: water | place: Baltic Sea | collected 2014-06-08T10:24:00 | depth 30,27 m ...
AGCGGCAGCAAGACCGTGCGCGCCGAGCGCTCGCCGTGGCCCGGCGGCGACGGGGTGGCGAAGTTCGTGGCGCGGGGACGGCAGCCGGACGCGACCGTCGGAGCGCCGATGACCCCGGCGACGCTGCGACCCTGAGGTCGGCTGTCAGGTCAGGAACCCGAGGTTGCGCGTCGCGAAATTGTTGATGCTGGGCGCCACCTTGACGAGGTCCGTATCGGTCACCCCGAACCAGCTGGCAAGCGTCGCCGCGTACTGATCGGCGGAGACCGTCGGGATGATGCGCCCACCACCGATCTCGAGGGTGCTGCCGATCTCGAGCAACGGATAGTCGCCATAGAAACGACCCCCGCGCACGGCGCCACCTGCGACCAGTTGTACGCCGCCCCAAGCATGATCAGACCCGTCGCCGTTCGAGGTGAGCGTCCGGCCGAAGTCCGAATGCGTGAACAGCGTGACGCTGTCCTGCAGGCCGATCTCAGCCACCGCGTCGTGGAACATCTTGATCGAGTTGCTGACATTGGACAGCAAGCCCGGCTGGTCGTCGAGCAGCGTGTCGTGCTGGTCGAAGCCGCCCACCGACACGAAGAAGATCTGCCGCGACATCGACAGCTGCGACCGCGAGGCGATCATCTTGGCGACGGTACGCAGCTGGGTCTGCAACGGCGTGAGCGTGACACCCGTGTTCGGCAGTGCTGCGAAGTTCGGGCCCGCAGCGATCGCGGCGTTGACGCGGTCGGCGTACTGCAGAGCGCGCCGCTGCACGGTGGCGAAGCTGCGCTCGTACATCGTATTGGTGGAGGCGCCACTGCTCGCCGCCAGCAAAGCTTCGAACGAACTCCGACGGCCGCCCGCCACCCCGGTGGTGCCGAGGCCGGTGAAGGTGGCTGCGCCGGTGGCACCCGAGACGTACGGACGCGCGACCTCGCCCGCCTGGAAGAAGGTCTGGCCCGCCAAGGAGACATTGAGGGCGAGCTGTTGATCGGCGGTGCGCGCGGCGAGCACATCAGCCACGCGGCCCGCCCAGCCGGAGCGCATGACGGCGCGACCCCGCAGGCTGTGCCACTGGTCTTGCTGGTCGTTGTGCGAGAACAGTTGTGGTGGCAGCGTATGCCCGCTGGTCGCAGCGCTCTGGTACTGCGCCTTGGTGGTGGGCCGCAGCAACGGACCGATGTTCGGCAGCACGGCGAGCCGACCGGCAGCGAAGAGGTCACGCACGCCGGTCATGCTCGGATGGAAGCCGAAGCTCGGATCTCCGGCGACTTGTCCCACGCGGGTGATCGGCAGCAGCGCCGCACGATCGATCGCGAGGCTCGATGCCGTACCGCCGCCGCGCGAGCGGGCATAGGCGTTGTACTCGGCGGTGCTGTTGGGCACCACCATGTTCCAGGAATCGTTGCCGCCGAACATGAAAAGGCACACCAACGCCTTGTAGTCGCTGAAGCCACCGGTGCCCGCCGCCTGCGCCCACACGGTATCCGGCGTCCGACCGAACGCGTACAACGTGCCACCCGCGGCAGCGGCCCGAAGGAACTTGCGGCGTTGGTGGTTCATGCGTTCATCTCTGCAGGGCGTATTCGGGCGAGGTCACGACGAAGTAGATCGCATCGGCGGTCCGCGTGGCGAGCGCATTGGCCGGGTTGGTGGTCGGCACGGTCGTCCGCTCGATCTGGGCCTTGGTCTCCGCTTTCAGGGCGGCCGACATCTGCCCCGCACCACCGAGCAGCTTGTCGGCGACGCGGTTGACGAGCGCCTCGGAGTCCGCCGCCAGTGCGAGTTCGCCCGTGGTGTTGATGTACATGTCGTCGGCGTTGAGGGTCGCGGCCTGAGCCTGCGTACGCGCGAAAGCTTGGGTGTAGAAATAATTGGTGGTGGAGGCCGCGAGGATCTCGGTGCCGAGCTGCATCTCGGGGGAGACATAGCCACCGTCGGAGATCTCGCCGGGCGGCGCGTAGAACGGACTGAAGAAATTGAACACGGAGGGCGACAACCCCTGCCCCTGGCCGAACTGCGCCGTGGGCGTACGACCCGTGAAGTTGCGGCCGACGCCGAGTTTGCCGCTCGTCGAGGTGACCGCAAAGGCACGCCAGAACTGCGTCAATCGCAGCAACGGCTCCTTCAGCTTGCCCGCGACCGCGCCCGCAGGGGGATTACGCGCCTCGGCATCGAGCAGGATCGCACGGACCACCGCTTCGAGGTTGCCGCGGCGACCGCTGCCGTCGTTGTTGAAACGCTCGGCCACACGCTGCACATAGGCCCGCGAGGGATTGCTCGTCACCAATTTCTGGATCAACTGCTTGGAGATGAACGGACCGACGTTCGGGTGGTTGAAGATGTTGTCGAGCGCGTCCGCGAGGTCTTTGGCGCCAGTCTGGTTCGCAGGCAGCAGGCCGTTCGGCAGCGCAACACCGTTGTAGTTGAGGAGTTGTTTGGTGCCGGTTTCGTGCTGCTCGGCGTAGAGCTGCATCGGTTTGACCTGGTTGAAGTTCGCCGAATAGGCGCGCTCGACCCGCGTATTGTTGAAGGTGCAGGTCGGGAGTGTGCTCGGGCAGGCCCAGTTCCAGCCGGTGAACACCCGCGCGAACCCCTCGGTCTCCACTTGACCAAAGGTCGGGATCGGCTGACCGGTGGCGTCGTTTTGTACACTGCCATCGAGGTTCAGTTGCACGAGGCCGACGCTGAACAACTGCGCCAATTCGCGCGCATAGTTCTCATCGGGACGCAGGTTGGTGTTGGCGGCGGCGCGACGGTTGCCGAGCATCGAGAGGTAGATGCCCATCGCCGGGTGCAGCGTGACATCCTCGAGCAGCGTGCGGAAGTTGCCGAAGGCGTTGCGCGCCAACATGTCGTGGAAATCAGCGGTGGCGAAGGGCAGATTATTGAGCGCACCCACCTGCGAGACCACCATGATCTGCGAGAGCGCGAAAGCCACGCGTTGCCGCAATTGGTCCTCGCCGCGCAAGGCATTGGTGAACCACTGCTCTTGCCGGAAGGTATTGAGGGTCGCCGGATTGAACCCGGTCGGTACCGGAGTCGGGTAGGCGGCGACGACGGCGGGCAGCAGCAATTGTGTCGGCTTGGCGATCTCGGCGTCGATCCAGCGCGAATAGGCGTTGGTCACATCACCCAAACCGATCAACCGGGACGCCTCGGCGTCGGTCGCGCCGAAGGTGGTCTGGTTGAGGAAACGGAAGGCCTCGACTTTGCCGAGGGGCGCAGGCGGTGGCACCACGGCTTGGGGCGGTGTCGACGAGCCGCCACCGCCACCACCGCCACAGGCGGCGAGGAAGCCGAGCATCAACGCCGACAGGACCGGTCTTACCCTCGAAGATGGCACCGCAGACCTCGTTGTCAGGACTTCAGCTGCGAGTGTATCGGAGGCTCCACGACCGATACAGCACATGACCCGCCCCGCACTCGCGAAAGAAATGTGAAGTTCCGTGTGGAGATCGGAGCCGCCCCGTCCGTCACGCCGACTCGAGGGTCAGGCTCATGCGGACGACATCGGCCAAGGTGTCGCAGCCGAGTTTCTCCATCATGCGGGCCTTATAGACCTCAACGGTCCGTGGGCTGATGGAAAGCTCCACGGCGATCTCCCGGTTCTGCTTGCCGCGACCGAGCAGCGTCAACACCTGTCGCTCGCGCGGCGTCAGAGCGCCGATCCTCGCCCACCGGGCGTCGGTCTCCAATCGGCGCTGGTAGACACGGGCGTCCTCGGAGATGGCGTACGACAGCACATCCGCGAGGATATCTTCGTCGACGGGTTTCTCGAGGAAGTCGACGGCTCCGCCGCGCAGTGCAGCGCGCGTCGTCGAAACATCGCCGTGCGCGGTGAGGACGACGACCGGCAGGGCGATCGATCGCTTGCGCAGCTCGAACATCAGTTCCAGACCCGTCATCTGCGGCATGCGCAGATCAGTGAGTACGCAGCCGCGGCTGTCGACACCGATCGCACTCAAGGCCGCCTCTGCCGAGTCGAAGCTCTCGACGACAAGGCCGCGAAGTTCGAGCAACAATCGTAGCGCATCGCGCACCGCAGCATCGTCGTCCACCAACCATACCTTGTGGATCGGTTCGGTGACTGACAGGGTCATATGCGGTCTCCGGTGAGTGCTGCGGTCGGCAAAGACAGTACGAAGCAGGCGCCGCCGAGACTCGAAACGCCGAGCGTCAGGCTGCCGCCGCAGGCCTCGGCCAGTGATCGACTGACCGCGAGGCCGACGCCCATACCGTCAGGCTTCGAAGTGACAAACGCCTTGAAGAGTTCGTCGTGCACCGGCGAGGGGATGCCACCGCCATCGTCGTCCACCACGATACGCACCAGACCTCCAGATACCGTCGCGTCGATCTCGACCGACCGCGTCGGTCTGCCGTCGGTGGCATCGAGCGCGTTGGTGAGGAGGTTGGCGAGGATCACGCCGACGAACACGCGGTCGGCATACACCGTCATGCCGCTGTCTATCGGAGTCACCCTGATCTCTGCGCTGATGACACGATCGGAATGGCGCAGGGTGTCGATGATCTGCGCCAAAAGCGGCTGCATCAGCAGCGGTTCCAGTTGCGGATCGCGGCCCGCATAGAAGTTCCGCAGTCGGCGCAAGGTATCCGAGGCCCGCAAGGCTTCGTTGGCGGCCTTACGCAGCGTAGGTGCGAGCCGCGGGTCCCCCCCATGACGCTCGCCGACCATGATCTCGCCGGCCCGTAGGTAGCCGACCAAGGCGGTGAGCGGTTGATTGAGTTCGTGGGCGAGCGTCGACGCGAGTTCGCCGGTCAACGCCACCCGCGAGGCGCGGGCGAGACTCGTCTCACGGCTCCGCAATTCTATCTCGCGTTGCAGCGCGGAACGGGCGGAGTCATGGCGCTCCGTGATCACGGCGCCGAGCGCGAGGCCTGTCGCCAACAGGATGGACATCAGTAGCTGCAGGTCCAGCAACGGCGCGACCTCGGGCAGGCGCTGCACACCGAGGATGAGACCGGCCTGCAGCGCGACGGCGGCCAGCAAGAATCCCGGCACACCCCAGGTGAGCGCGGCGGCGATCGCCGGGATGAATAACAGATAGAAGAACCGCAGATCCTGCGGATCGCCGATCAGGAACACCAAGGTGAGCGCACCGACGATTCCGAGCAGCACACCCGTGAAAGCCACCGGCTGCTGACGGATCACGCTCGCCAGCATGCCCGCGGCAGGCAACCGCAGCAACAGCGGGGTCAACAGCAGAATACCGTTGAAGTCGCCGACCGCATAGCGCGCCAAGGCTGGACCGAACATGCTCTGCGGCACCGGTCCGAACGCCGTGTACACGCCGACGCCGACCAACGCCGCAGCCAGGGCTGTGACAGCGGCTGCGACGATGAACCGTAGCGTGCTCGACAGCGTCGCGCCGATACCCGCGACACCGATGCGCTGCATGATGTGCGCCGCAGAGGCATAGACCGCAGCCACTCCCAGAGCGTGCAGCAACAGCACCCACGCTGGCGACGGCACACCGCGGATCACGACCTCGGAGACCAGCAACGCCAGCACGACCCACCCCACACCCCGTGGATACGCCAAGAGGAAGGCCAGCGCGAGCCCCGTCTGCGGCGACAGGGGCGTGATGCCGAGCTTCAGCACCGGCTGCACGAAACTCATCGAATCCAGAGCGACATGCGCCAGCAGATAGGCAACGACGAGACCAGGGCCAGCCCGTACGGTGATGCCCGGATGCAAGCTGACGCCCGACTGGTGAATCATGCCGTCCGCTCGGGCCGAAGGTGGGCGGTGGAGTTTAGGTGGCGTAGTCGTACGGTTCAACCGTGGGGGTTTGATGTGCGATCCACCATCAGGTTCGGGATCGAGGAAGAGTTCTTCCTCAGTGATCTGAGGACCGGCGACATCGTACGCCGTCCGCCGGCAGCATTCGTGGGCGACTGCCGTCGCGCGCTGGGCGAACGGCTCTCGAGCGAACTTCTTCAGTGCCAGCTAGAGACGACGACACCGGTCGTCTCCTCCCGAGACGAGGCACGGCGGCACTTGGTGACGAGCCGCGCCGAACTCATCCGGATCGCTGAACGCTACGGCATAACAGTGGTCGCTGCGGGCACCCATCCGCTCGCGCAATGGCGTGGCCAGCTCGGAAGCCGGGCGCTGCGGTACCGTCAGCTCTTCGACGACTTCCAGATCATCGCGCAGCGCAACCTGCTCTGCGGCCTACATGTCCATGCCGAGGTCCCGCCGACGGTGGACCGGATCCTGCTCATGAACCAAGTGATGCGCTGGCTGCCGATGCTGCTGGCGCTCAGCGCCTCGTCCCCGTTCTGGGCCCGGCGCGACACCGGGATGATGAGCTATCGACAGAGCGCCTACGACGAATGGCCCCGCACCGGCATCCCGCGGTTGTTCCGGGATGAAGACGAGTATCGACGCTATATCAGCGTGCTGATCGCCGCCCGCGCCATCCCTGACGAGAGTCATATCTGGTGGGCGATACGCCCCTCCTCGCGCTATCCGACGCTGGAACTGCGCATCGCCGATTCCTGTCCGCGCCTGGACGACGCCATCTGCATCGCTGACCTGTTCCGGACCCTCGTCCATCAACAGATCGGCGCGATCCAATCGGGCGTGGCGCAGTGCAGCGACGGCATTGAGCGTCTGCTCATCGAGGAGGACCGTTGGCAGGCCAAGCGGTTCGGTGTAGGCGCGCGGTTCATCAGCCCCCCAGCTGCCGAGCCGCTGGATCTGTCGTCCACCCTCGACCGATTCGTCACGACCTGCGGATCAGCGCTCGATGAGATCGACACCGCATGGGCCATCGACCACGCTCGGACGATCATCCGCTGCGGCAGCAGCGCCGACCGCCAACGCGCGATCCATGCCGACGCCAGAGCTCGAGGCTTGCCTGAGCGGCAGGCGTTGCGCCAAGTGGTCGATGCCTTGGTCGCGGAGACGAGAGGCCAGAGCTAGCCCTCAGGGTGGTGGGCCTTATCTACCCGCGCATTCGGGCCCCAGAGGTCCCCGCTCAAGAGTAATGCTGCGCCGAGAGCAGATCCAGACGCTGCTCGAAGTCCTGGCCCGTGGGCAGCATCACGCAGCCCGGCGGCATTTCCTCGGTCAACAACATCCGCGCCGCGAAGCCACCGACCCATACCTCGCACCGACCCCGCAGCGCATCGGCGAGGGTTGCCAGCTGCTCGAGCGCCGGCACTTCGTTCTCGGGCATGACGAGTGACACCAACACCGCGCGCGCCTCGACCTCGAGGGCGAAGCGGGCGAGCTCCTCCGCCGGGCAATCAGCGCCGAGATAGTGCGTCCGGAACCGGCGCGTCGCCGCCAGCCAACTGCACATCAGGATACCGAGCTCATGACGCTCGCCGGAGAGCGTCGCCAGCACGAGACAGGGCCCCTGGTCGTTGCGCAGGTATCCCCGCGACACGGAGATGATCAGACGGCGCACGATGTCGGTGACCCTATGCTCCTGTGCGATCGACACTTCGCCGCGATGCCAACGCTCACCGACCTCACGGAGTAGCGGCACCAACACCGAGTGCACCACCTCGCTGGGCGGCAAGAGCGCCACGGCTGAAGTCAGCACTTCCTCGACGCCGTAGAGGTCCGAGCGGACCGTGGCGTCGAGCGCCCGATCGACATAGGACTGGCCGCGGGTCGGGCCGGGCTGAGCCTGGCCGCCAGAGTCTGCGATCAGTTCGGCGAGCGCGTCCGCATCGAGCTTGGCCAGGCGGCTGATGGTGTGACCGAGTTCAGTGGCGGTACGCAACAGGCGCAATCGACCGACATCCGCGGCCGTGTAGGACCTGCGGCCACCGGCATCCCGGCAGGGCTGTACGACCTCGTATCGACGCTCCCAAGCCCGCAAGGTCTCGACACTCAGCCCTGTGGCTTGGGACACCGCCTTGGTCGTGAACGGCCCACTGGGGGGATACGATGCGGGCTTGTCCATGTTTTGTTCAGGTTTTGTCCACCTAAAAGATGTACAAGATATTGACGGACCTCCCACCGGATGTCACGGTTTTCCCGACGACCCTCATCCGCCTTCTGCCATGAGCGTTCTGCCATGATGCGAGGCATCGACCCGCTGCGAGGTGGCTGCCTGTGACCCTCTCCCGTCGAGATTTCCTGATCTCATCCGCCGCCACCTCCTTCGCGAGCGTGGCGCCTGGCGTGCGCGCCGCCGGCAACGGTCAGCCCGATGTGATCGTCATCGGTGCCGGGCTTTCGGGCCTCGAGACCGCACTGACCCTCGAAGAGAACGGCTTCAAAGTATTGGTGCTCGAGGGGCGTCATCGCATCGGCGGTCGCCTCTACACCCTGTTCGACCTGCCGGGCCATCCCGAAGCGGGCGGCAACACCCTATCGAACGCCTATGGCCGTACGCTCGCCGCGGCGCAACGCAACGGCGTCGAGATCGTGAACCTCGCGCCGAGGACGTCCGGGAACCGCACCGGCCAGGCACTTTTCATCGGCGGTGAACATGTACCGCTTGCGGACTGGGCGGCGCATCCACGCAACCCGTTCACAGGTGATTCGCGCAAGCTGCCGCCTTGGGGCTGGGCCGCTGCGATCTTCCGGCAGCACATGCCCTTCAAAGATCTGGCGAACTGGCACGACGCCGCACACGCGCAGCATGACATCTCCGTGCATGATTTCCTCTCTGCGCAAGGCGCGACCGACGCACAGATCCGCCTCGGCTACGACACCAACATCGCCTACGGCACCACCGCGCGTGATGTCTCGCTCTTGCAGCAGGCTTCCGCCAACCACTGGCAGGCCGTGAACCGCAGCGCGGCGACCACGGAGCTGCTGCTCGGTGCCTGCAAGGGCGGCAACCAGAACCTGCCGATCGCCATGGCCCGCCGACTCAAGGGCGACCTGCTGCAAGGCAAGCGTGTCGCAGGGATCGAAGCGGGTGCCACCGGAGCGGTCGTGCGCTGCGCCGATGGCTCACGGTACTCCGCCAAGGCGGTCGTCTGCTCGATGCCGTTCTCGACGCTGCGCGATGTCGCGATCGATCCGCTGCCGCCTGGGCTGCAGCACAAGGCCATCCAGACGCTCGGCTACCTCCCCATCACCCAGTTCCACCTGCTCGCCAAGGAGCCGTTCTGGGAGACGGACGGCCTCTCGCCCTCGATGTGGACCGACGGACCGCTCGGCATGGTGCTCGCCCAACGCTTCGGCCGCAGCGACAGCGAGGTCACGAGCCTCACCGCGTGGTGCCGCGGCCTGAACGGCCTCTCCATCGACCGCTTCGGCATCGAGGAAGGCCAGCGCATGATCCTCGACGAATTCGCACGGCTGCGGCCCGCCTCCAAGGGTCTGCTCACCGTGGGCGCGGTGCACTCCTGGACCGCCGACCCGTTCGCCGCGGGCAGCTGGGCGATCTTCCAACCCGGACAGGTACGCGAGCTGCGCGCCGCGATGGCGCTGCCACACCAGCGGCTGTTCTTCTGCGGCGAGCACACCGCCCTCGGCAGCCGCGGCTTCGAAGGCGCGCTCGAATCATCGGAGCGCGTCTCACTGGAGGTGCTCACCGCTCTCGGCTGACCCGGCTGACGACGCGTGGAAGCGGGCCGCCAAGGGGCGTATCCTGCGGAGTTCGCCCGAAAAGCCGGGCCAGACCACGCGCGAGGGACACCATATGCCGAATGCGGCCATCACCGGTTGGGGCAAGTGCCTTCCGCCCAATATCCTGTCGAACGGCGATATCTCGACCTTCATCGAGACCAACGACGAGTGGATCTCCTCCCGCACCGGCATCTGTGAGCGGCGCATCTCCCATACCTCGCTCAATGACCTCTTCCATGTCGCCGGCGCCCGCGCCCTCGCCTGCGCCGGCCTGCAGGGCAGCGACATCGACCTCATCGTCATCGGCTCGACCACCTATGACGACCAGTGCCCGAACGCGGCCTCCAGCCTGCAGCAGCGTCTCGGCGCCGAGGGCTGCGCCGCGATGGACCTCAACACCGCCTGCACGAGCTTCCTCTATGCGCTCTCCACGGCGACCGCGATGATCCGCAGCGGCGTGGTGCGCACGGCGCTGGTCGCGGGCGGCGAGCTCATCTCACCCTTCATGGACTGGAACGACCGCAATGTCGCCGTGCTGTTCGGCGATGGGGCTGCCGCCGTGGTGCTGCAGGCCACCGACCGCGACGAGGGTCTGCAGATCGAGAAACTCGGCTGCTACGGCGAGTCCCGCGAGATCCTCCGCATCCACGGCATCGGCGGCGCCTACACGCATCAGGGTCGCCTGCTCGGTGCCACCGAGTGGCAGTTCGAGGGTCAGGAGATCTTCAAGAAGGCCGTCCACGGCATGGGCAGCGCCTGCGAGGATGTCTTGAAGCGCGCCGGCCTCAGCCCCGACGACATCGACCTCGTGATCCCGCACCAGGCGAACCTGCGCATCATCGAATCGGTCGCCAAGCGCGCCGGTGTCCCGATGGAGCGCGTGTATGTGAACGTGCAGCGCTACGGCAACATGTCGGCGGCGACCGTGCCGGTGGCGCTCTGCGAGGCGCTCGAAGACGGCCGCGTGCGTCCGGGTGCGCAGCTGCTGATGCCCGCCTTCGGCGGCGGTCTCACCTTCTGCGCGCACCTCGTGCGCTGGGGTGAGCGCATCACGCCGCTCGCCAGCACCGATATCGATCTGCCGCCCGCATCGCGCAGCGCACTCGAGATCGTGATGGGCTATCGCGCTGCACGCGGGGCTGCGATCGCGTGAGCCCCGCTGCGCCCGGTGCGACCCACGCGCCAGGCGCACCCGATCCACGGCGACGCATGCTGCCGGTCGCCGCAATGGCGCTGTTCATCGACTCGATGGGCATCGGCATCATCATCCCGGTGGCGCCCAAGCTCATCATGGAGCTCTCAGGACTGTCCATCGCAGAGGCCGCGCCGATCGCCGGCTGGCTCACGCTCTCCTATGCGCTGATGCAGTTCGTCTTCTCGCCGATCCTCGGCAACCTGAGCGACCGATATGGCCGCAAGCCCATCTTGCTCGCCTCACTTGCCGCGCTCGCCATCGACTATGTGCTCATCGGCCTCGCACCGACGCTGGCGTGGCTCTTCGTGGGACGGATCATCGCGGGCATCGCGGGCGCCACCTTCGCCACCGCCAACGCCGTGGTCGCCGACATCATCCCGCCCGAGAAGCGCGCCAAGTATTTCGGCTTCAACGGTGCCGCATGGGGTCTTGGGTTCGTGATCGGCCCCGTGATCGGGGGTCTGCTCGGCCAGTACGGGCCGCGTGTGCCGTTCTTCGCCGCCGCCGCATTCACCGCGGTCAACTTCTTCATCGCGCTCGCCGTGATGCGCGAGACCCTGCCGCCCGCCGACCGCCGCGAGTTCTCGGCGCGCCGCGCCAATGCGCTCGGCGCGCTGCAGTCGATGCGCCGCATCCCCGGGGCGATGCGGGTCCTGTTCGTGCTCCTCATGTACCAGATCGGCCACGACACCCTGCCCTCCACCTGGGTCTGGGTCACGATGGCGAAGTTCGGATGGACGGAGCGCGACATCGGTCTGTCCCTCGCCGTCCTCGGTTTCGGCACCATCATCGTGCAAGGCGGGCTGGTCGGACTCTTCACCAAGCGCATCGGCGAACACCGCACCGCGCTGCTCGGCCTCGCCTGCGGCGCGATCGGATTCGTCGGCTATGCGTTCGCGACGACGCCCACGATGCTGTTCGCGAGCGTGCCGCTCGCCTGCCTGATCGGCCTCACCATGCCCGCATTGCGCGCGATCCTCTCCCGTGCGACGCCCGCCAACGCCCAAGGCGAACTGCAGGGCGCGATCGCCGGGATCGTGAGCTTCACCGCCGTCGTCATCCCGTTCACGATGACGCATCTCTTCAGCTGGGCGACCGCGACCCACCCGCCGTTCCCAGGCGCGTCGTTCCTCGCGGCGGCGGTGGCGCTCGCGGTGGGCGCGGCGGTGTTGGTGCGGGTCAGGGTGCCGGGGCGGGCTTAGCGTTCGCCCGCAACGGAACGATCGGCGCTGAGGCGATCCCGAACGGACAGCGACCGATGCGCTCCATCACGCCCGTAGATCTGCTCGAGATACCACGACGAGTGCCATCAGGCGAGATATACCAGGAAAAAATATCGATCTCGCGCTCGAGACGACGCCGGAAGTCGCCTCGCAGGACCTTACGACTACCGATGAGCATCGACGCGCCTTGAGCGCGCCACCGTACCCAGGGGGAGACCATGGAGAAGCTCAGAGACTGCATGTTCACATTATGCGAAACGATGCCGTTCTTGTCGTCGGACACCACATGCACGATAGACGAACCGGCTAGCAATCGTCCGGCGATGCTGGCATCACCCCAACCTCGCGCCATCGCCGCACCGTCGTTGATGCAGATCCGCGACCGCTCGGGCGGCGGCGGTTTGACCTCAGGTCCCGAAGCAGGCTCGAACTTGATATCCATCGACTCGCTCGTCGTCTCCCAGACGCCGGTCCGCATGCTGACCGGTTCCGCACGGACCAAACCGCCGATCATCGACATGGTCCATACCGCAAGCATGATGCAGCGCTTCACGGCGTCACTCCGGTTTCGCCGGACAGTCGCCCAGCCGTGTGATCTGCAACTCCGACCGGATGTTCTCCCGACGGCTCGATGCATGGACGACATCGGTGACATGACGGACCTGAAGACGCTTTGAGAAATCGCCCGTGATCTCCGAGCGTGATGCGATGTCGAGTGGCGGCGTCTCGAACTGCAGATCCGAAGCCATGATGCGATAGGACGGCAGTCGGCAGCGAGTCGTTGTCACGATGCCATCGGACGACTGGATCGCCTCCACCTGCGCGACGGCCATGCATAGGTTACCGGGCAGCAGGACCGGAACGGGGGCGGTGTCCTTCTTCGGATATCGAAGACACTCCTCGAACGTCTCGGTCGTCGGCGCGCCGCCATCGACCATGGTGGTGATCCGTGTCGCCCACAGGCCGGTGCGCATCTGCGGCCGCTCGGGGAGCGTCGCAGCGTTTTCCTCGACCTGTGGCTGAAGCGTCTTGGTGCCGGAGGTCGACGACTTGTCGGCGGGGTCCATGATCCATCGGCTGAGATCGTCCGGCGGCAGGTCCGCTGGGCAGGAGGTGCTCTGCCACGCAGCGCGGGTGATGCGGCGTGTTGTCTGCCGCTCTCCCGGCGGCGCTTCATAGACCGTCTCATTGTCCCGCACGAAGGCTTTCCGCAGATCTCCGGTGAATTCGGAGCGTGAAGTGATCCGGGTCTCCAGGTTCTTGAAGTCGAGCGGTCCCCGCCCCCGAGCCTCGATGATCCGGGCGTCATGAGGTCTGCTCGCCGGTATCCTGCACTCCACCTCGACGATCAGCGTCTTGCCGTCGGGGGATCTCCGCGACTCGATACGGCTGCAGTCGGCAGGACGATCCGCGGAGTACAGCCCCCGCAGCCCGACACAATCCCGGATCGTCCGCGTCTCGACGGGCTTGCCCTCGCGCTGCGTCTCGATCTCGAAGGTCCAGAGACCAGCCTCGAGCAGGGGGATCTCGGGAGCGGGCGGCTGCTTCGCGCAGGACCCCAGAGCCATCGCGACGCTGACGACCAACAACATCCTGCACGACCTGGCCATCGTCATCTTTGTCTCGATACCACAACGTCTATCAGCGTGTGGACGCGTCGTCAGAGGGCGCATCGCGGACCGCCTTTTTGAGGTCCTCATCGGTGACAAATCCAGGCCCGATACCGGGAGGGCAGGGACCTTGCCGCTCCCATACCGTGATCTCGTGTTCGATCGTGGCCTCACCCTGCGAGTGGCCGGAGCGCAACTGCTGAGTCGCGCTCCAGTAGTCGTTCTCGTACCGACTAGGGTTCTCGATGCGGGTCACAGAACGTGCCGCCGATAACGCTAGGCCGCGATCGCCGCCGAGACTGAACCAGGGGCTCCTCATGGAGATCCGATAGTCGGAAACGTACCCACTTTGAAGGCTGTAACGATCGCCGGCGGATGCAGAACGTACAACCCAGACCGGTTTTGTCGGTGAAACGAACTTCGAAAGCGTCATATCTTGCCGATGAACATACGGTTCCGGACGACAGTATCGAGAATTCGCAGCTGCCACGGCGTCTCTAGCTGCGGCTTTGGCGCTTTTGATGGCCTCATCCTGCTCCGTATCGTCTGTGAGTATTCGACGCTCGACCGCTCGCCAGAGCGACAGCGCAGACGCCGACTGGTCAGCGTAGACCGCACTCGGCACCAAGAGATGCGTCGCCGCCATCAACAACACGGGCAATCGTTGGAGTTTGCGCCTGCCCGCCCGACTGTTCACGGTTTTCGCGCCTCTTCGCTAGGGCAGTCTCCGATCCGAACGAGTTCGTTCGTAGAAACGACGGAACTTCGACGCCCCGATGGATAAGTGACCTCGGTATGGTGGTGGACACTGAAGCGCGCAGAGAAATCACCCTTGAACTCCGATCGCGACTCGATCGCTGCTCCACTTCGCTCGAAATCGAGATCCGCGACCATGAAATGGCTCGACGACGCCTCGCATCGAATCGTCGTATCGAAACCCTCCGCGGTGGAAGCAGCCTCGGCGCGATACGCGAGCCCACAGACCCCCCAAACCTCCATCTTCGGGATGGAGACCCCACCCCGATCGAGTACCGAGGGCACACAGTGCTGCGTCTCCTCGATGACCGGCTTGCCCTTGTCCGTACGGGTGACGAGCTTGCTCGACCACAGACCAGCCCGCATGACCGGGCGGGTCGGTAGACCGCCGAGCGGATTGTCGACGGACGGATCCACCATCGGCGCAGCCGCCGGAGCGGGCATCCGAACCCAGCGCCGCAGGTCATCCGGCGGGAGGTCCGTCGGGCAGGCTGCCGCCTGCCACACGCCACGCGTGACGCTGCGCGTCGTCTGGCGTTCTCCGGGCGGTGACTCGACGGTGGTGAGGTTGTCCCGCACATAGTTCCGGCGGAAGTCACCCGTGAACACCGAGCGCGAGGAGATCGAGATCCCGGGCTCTGCATAGTCGAGCAGTCCGCGCCCACGGTCTTCCGGCAACCGATGTATGGCCGTCAGCCTCGGCAGCACCGCACACGCCATCTCCACGACGAGTTGTCGGCCATCGGCTGAGCGACTGGCGTCGATGCGCGAACAGTCCGTCGGCCGTTCGGCGGAATAGAGCCCGCGCAGATCCACGCAATCCCGGATCGTCCGCGTCTCGACGGGCTTACCCTCGCGCCGCGTCTCGATCTCGAAGATCCAGAGCCCGGGCTCGAGCAGCGGGATCTTGGGAGCGGGCGGCGGCGCAGCGATCGCCCACTGCGCTGCCGTGACGAAGCAGAGACCGACAGCGATGCGGGGCGTCAGGACCATGCACCGAAATTGCACCCAGCGTGCGCGGCTGTCAACACCGCCCAAAAAAACAGACGGCCCGCGGAATCGCTCCCGCGGGCCGCTGCGACCTGTGCCCTGACAGGACCGGCTTCGTTATTTCTTGGTGCCGGTCTTCTTGGCGACGCGCTTCTTGGCGCGCACCGGATCCTTCGGACGGCTCTTGCCGAACGAACCTTGATAGATCTTCCCGCGACGGGTCCTGGTGTCTCCCTTGCCCATGTCCTGCTCTCCAACGAGATATCCGCGCATCGTGCGCGGGCGCAAGTGTAGCCCGTCAGCGGTACCGCGCCAACACCTTCTCGAGCGCCTTGGCGCCCGGGACCAACTTACCGAACGGCACCCCGTTCAGAGGCTGGTCGGGGCTGCGGTTGAGCGCATGGAATTCGGTCTCGGTGGTCGACCGGCAATGCAGCAGCCCGGTGAGGTACTCGCCCCGGGCGATATGCTGCTGCACAGAGTCGTAGGCGGCATGCGCGTCGGTCGGGTCATAGCCCTCGGTCAACTTGCGCAGCAGCACACGGCTACCGTCGTGCAGCATCACCGGCACCGCCTCGCCCGCGCCGTAGTCGGTCTTGATCTCGCGCTGGAAGGGGACATAGTCGGCGGCGACCGCGGGCTCGTAATGCTCGCGGGTGTACTGGTAGCTCTTGGTCGAACCCTCATGGTCGTTGAAGGTGACGCAAGGCGAGAGCACATCGATGAGCGCAAAGCCCGGGTACTCGAGGCCCGCCTGGATGAGCGGCACGAGCTGTGCCTTATCGCCCGAAAAGCTTCGCGCAACGAAGCCCGCGCCCAAGTTCATGGCGAGCAGCACCGGGTCGATGGGCGGCTGCTGGTTGACCTCGCCTTTTTTGGCCTTGGTACCGATGTCCGCCGAAGCCGAGAACTGGCCCTTGGTCAGGCCATACACACCGTTGTTCTCGATGATGTAGAGCATGTCGGTGTTGCGGCGGATGGCGTGGCAGAACTGCCCGAGACCGATCGAGAGCGAATCGCCGTCTCCCGAGATGCCGATGTAGTAGAGGTCGCGGTTGGCGGCATTGGCGCCCATGGCGATCGAGGGCATGCGCCCGTGCACGGAGTTGAAGCCGTGCGCGCCGCCGACGAAATACGCCGTGGTCTTCGAGGAGCAGCCTATCCCTGAGAGCTTGACGAGGTTCTCGGGGCGCAGCGAGATGCCCCAGGAGGCTTCGATGATCGCAGCGGTGATGCTGTCGTGGCCGCAGCCCGCGCAGAGCGTCGAGAGCGAGCCTTCGTAGTCGCGTCGCGTGAGGCCGAGCTCGTTACGCGGCAGCGAGGGGTGGGCGATCTTCGGCTTCGGGATGTAGGTCATGACGCGACTCCCGTGACGGCACGGCGGCCTTCGCCGAGGTCCGCGAGCACGCCGTCCACGATGAACTTGGAGGACACGGGCAGGCCGCTGTAGTGCAGCAGCGAGCGCAGCTTCGACTTCTCGACGCGGGTCTCGAGGGTCAGCAGCGACTTCAGCTGCGCGTCACGGTTCTGCTCGACCACATAGATGATCTCGTGCGCCGCGAGGAACTTCTCGACCTCCTCGCCGAACGGGAAGCCGCGCACGCGCATGTAATCGAGCTGCACACCGCGCGAGGCGATGACATCGAGCGCCTCGTGGATCGCGCCATCGCAGCTGCCGAGCGAGACGATCGCCGCCTGCGTGTCGCCGCTGCCCTGGAACACGGGCTCCGGCACGAGGCGCTTGGCGGTCGCGAACTTTCGCACGAGCCGATCGAGCACGATCTGATACTCGGTCGCATCTTCCGTATAGGTGCCGAACTGCGTGTGACCTGAGCCGCGCGTGAAATACGCGCCCTTCGGGTGCACGCCGGGGAAGGTGCGGTAGGGGATGCCGTCCTCGTCCTTGTCGACATAGCGGTGGAACTTCTCGATCTTCTCGAGCTCCTCGCGCCCGAGCACCTTGCCACGGTCGGGCTTCCACGCGTCGTCCCACTTGAGGTCTCGGCACATCCAATCGTTCATGCCGATATCGAGGTCGAGCATCACCATGATCGGCGTCTGCAGACGCTCGGCGAGATCGAAGGCCTGGACGGCCATATAGAAGCACTCTTCCGGGTTGGCGGGATACAGGCAGACATGCTTCGTGTCGCCGTGCGAGGCATAGGCCGCCGCGAGCAGATCGCACTGCTGTGTCCGCGTCGGCATGCCGGTGGACGGCCCCACACGCTGCACATCAAACAGCACCGCCGGCACCTCCGCGTAGTACGCGAGACCCAGGAACTCGCCCATCAGCGAGACGCCGGGCCCGGAGGTCGCCGTGAAGGCGCGCGCGCCGTTCCAATTGGCGCCGAGCACCATGCCGATGGCCGCGAGCTCATCCTCGGCCTGGATGAAGGCGAAGTTGGCGTGGCCGGTCTCCGGATCCACGCGCAGCTTGTCGGCGAAGGACTTGAACGCGTCCATCAGCGAGGTCGACGGCGTGATCGGGTACCACGCGGCGACCGTGGCGCCTGCGTAGACGCAGCCGAGCGCCGCTGCGGTGTTGCCGTCGATCATGATGTGACCGGCCGTCTTGTCCATCTGCTCGACACGCAGGGGGAGCGGACAGACGAAATGCGCCCTCGCGTAGTCGTAGCCCAACTGGATGGCCTGCATGTTGGACTCGACGAGCGCAGGTTTCTTGGCGTAGGTCTCGGCCAAAAGTTCCCGGATACGCGCAAGGTCGAGGTCGAGCAGCGCCGCGAGCACGCCCGCGTAACAGATGTTCTTCATGAGGATGCGCGTGCGCACGCCCTTGAAGTTGTCGTTGCACAGGCCGGCAAGCGGCACCCCGAGCACCGTCACATCGTCGCGCTTCAGCAGCGCCGGTCGCGGCCAAGTGGAGTCGTAGATGAGGTAGCCGCCCGGTGCCACCTCGCGCACATCGCGCGCGTAGGTCTCGGCGTTCATGCAGACCATGATGTCGACCTTGCCCGAGCGCGCGACATGGCCGTCCTTCGACACGCGGATCTCGTACCAGGTCGGCAGCCCTTGGATGTTGGAGGGGAAGTAGTTCTTGCCCATCACCGGGATGCCGCTGCGGAAGATCGACTTCATCAGCAGCGTGTTGGCGCTCGCCGAACCGGTGCCGTTGACCGAGGCGATCTTGATGGCGAAGTCGTTGACGCGGGAAGGCACAGCGCTCATCGGGCGACCTCTTGATCGATCGCATGCGGCCACTTGACCCATGATTTCTGCATGTCCCAGGCAGCGGTCGGGCAGCGCTCGGCGCAGAGCCCGCAGTGCACGCAGACATCCTCATCCTTCACCATCACGCGGCCCGTGTGCTTGAGCGGTTCGCTGACATAGAGCGCCTGCGTGACATTGGTCGCCGGCGCCTTCAGCCGGGTACGCAGGTCCGCCTCGACACCGTCCGGCGTCATGGTCAGACAATCGACCGGGCAGATGTCGATGCAGGCGTCGCACTCGATGCAGAGCTTGGCGTCGAACACCGTCTGCACATCGCAGTTGAGACAGCGCTGCACCTCGGCGACGACCTGCTCGGCGGTGAAGCCGAGCTCGACCTCGATATCGATGTTCTTGAAACGCTCTTTGAGCGAGACATGCGGCACGAGACGGCGCTCGATGCCGCTGTAGTCGTTGTTGTACGACCACTCGTGCATGCCCATCTTGCGGCTCTGCAGGTTGACCCCGGGCGCCATGCGCTCGCTCGCCGGCTTGCCCTGGCAATATTGATGGATGGAGATCGCGGCCTGGTGGCCGTGCTCCACCGACCAGATGATGTTCTTGGGGCCGAAGGCCGCGTCGCCGCCGAAAAACACGCCCGGACGCGTGCTCTCGTGCGTCACCGCATCGACCTTCGGGACCTCCCACTTGTCGAACTCGATGCCGAGGTCGCGCTCGATCCAGGGGAAGGCGTTCTCCTGACCGATCGCGAGGATCACATCGTCCGCCGGCAGGAACTCCTCGGCTGTGACGCGCTCGCCGGTGATGCGACCCTGCGCATCGACCTCGTATTCCATGACATCGAACAGCATGCCTTTGAGCTTGCCGCCCTCGATCACGAAACACTTGGGCGAACGGTTGATGACGATCTCGACGCTCTCGGCCTCGGCATCCTCGAGCTCCCACTCGGACGCCTTGAAGAACTGCCGCGGCTTGCGTGCCATCACCTTCACGCTCTTGGCGCCCAAGCGCAGCGAACTGCGGCAGCAGTCCATCGCGGTGTTGCCGACGCCGATGATCAACACGGTCTCACCCACCGACTTCACATGCTCGAACGCGATCGATTCGAGCCAGGTGATGCCGATGTGGATGTTGGCGGCACCTTCCTGCCGGCCGGGCAGGTTCAATTCTTTGCCCTTCGGCGCACCGGAGCCGACGAAGACGGCATCGAAACCCTCTTCTTCGAGGAGCTTGCGCATCGACTCGATGCGATGGCCAAGGCGCAGGTCCACGCCCATATCGACGATGGCAGCGACCTCCTCGTCGATCACAGGCCCGGGCAGGCGGAACGAGGGGATGTTGGTGCGCATCAGCCCACCGGCGATGGCGAACTGCTCGAAGATCGTGACCTCGTAGCCGAGCGGCATCAGGTCGTTGGCGACGGTGAGCGAGGCGCAGCCCGCGCCGATGCAAGCGATCTTCTTGCCGTTCTTCTGCGTCGGGATGGGCGGCAGCCGGTCGCGGAACTCGTCCTTGTGGTCGGCGGCGACGCGCTTCAGGCGGCAGATGGCGACCGGTTTTTCCTCGACACGGCCGCGGCGACAAGCCGGCTCACAGGGTCGATCGCAGACCCGCCCGAGGATGCCCGGGAAGACGTTCGAGCGTCGGTTGACGAGATAGGCGTCGGTGAAACGCCCTTGGGCGATCAGCCGGATGTACTCTGGCACATCGGTGTGGGCAGGACATGCCCACTGGCAATCCACGACCTTATGGAAATAGTCGGGATGCGAAGTGTCCGTTACAGCCATCAAACCCCCCGTCTGACGATCGACCACACATCACCCGAGTATCGGAGAGCCGCGGCCAAATGTCACCGTGTGCAAGGGCTGCCCGACCGTTAGGATGCGCCCATGGACACACCACCCCGGAACGACCGTCTGGAAATGCCCGTCCCGACCGAACTGCGCCTGCGCCGCCAGTCGCGGGTGCTGGAGGTCGCCTTCGGCCCGGACGAGCAGTACGCCCTCCCCTTCGAGTTCTTGCGCGTGCAGTCGCCCTCGGCCGAGGTCAAAGGCCACGGCCCCGGCCAGGAGACGCTGGTGCTCGGCAAACAGACGGTGGGGATCCGCGAGATCGAACCGGTGGGTCAGTACGCCGTACGGCTCGTGTTCGACGACGGCCACGACAGCGGCCTCTACAGCTGGAAGTACCTGCAGGAGCTCGGCCGGGACCAGGCAGCGCTCTGGACGCGGTACCTGGAGCGGGTGGCCGCGGCGGCAGCCGACCGCTAGACCGGAGCCTGGAGAGGATCTGCCCGACCTCGGACCTGAGTGTCCGGACACGGTTTTGTTCCTTCGCGGCGCCGATTGCCAGAGGCAGCCGGTACAATGAGGGGATGGACGCTCCGCGGGACGGAAAAACCACGCATTTCGGCTTCGAGGAGGTCGCCTGGGAGGACAAAGCCCAGCGCGTACGGGGCGTGTTCGATTCGGTCGCCCCCCGCTACGACCTCATGAACGATCTGATGTCCGGCGGCCTGCACCGCGTCTGGAAGCAGTTCACGCTCTCCCAGACCCACCTGCGCCCCGGCCAACGGGCGCTCGATGTCGCAGGCGGTACCGGCGACCTCGCGCGCGGACTCGCAGCCCAGGTCGGCGAACAGGGGCTCGTCGTGCTCTCGGACATCAACGGCGCGATGCTCGCCCACGGCCGAGACAGGCTCCTCGATGTCGGTCTCACCCGCGGCATCGCCTACGCGCAGGCCAACGCCGAGCGCCTCCCGTTCGCGGACAGCAGCTTCGACTGCGTCACCATCGCCTTCGGCCTGCGCAATGTCACCGACAAGGCGGCCGCCCTCGCCTCGATGCGCCGCGTGCTGCGCCCGGGCGGTCAACTGATGGTCCTCGAGTTCTCGCAGCCGGTGGCACCCGGCCTCAAGCCCCTCTACGACGCCTATTCGTTCCGCGTCCTGCCCTTCCTCGGCCGCGTGATCGCCCGCGACGAGGACAGCTACCGCTACCTCGCCGAGTCCATCCGCAAGCATCCCGACCAGGAGACCCTGCTCGGCATGATGCGCGAGGCGGGTCTCGAAGATTGCCGCTACCACAACCTCTCCGGCGGGATCGTGGCGCTGCACCGCGGCTACCGTTACTGACCGCTGTCGCCCGCATGCTGACCGAACTCGTCGAAAACCTTTTGAACCGCAATCTCGGCGCCTCGCCCCGGGCGCGCGAGCTCTGCGCCGCGCTGCGCGGACGCCGCCTGCGCATCACGATCAGCGGCCTCGGCTTGCGCATCGGACTCGAATCCTTGGGCAGCACGCTACGGATCGCACGCGATCCGGACGGCGAGTTCGACGCCGAGGTCGAGGGCAGCCCCGTGAACCTCGTCGCTCTCGCAGGTCCCTCGCCCGAGCACCTGTTGCGGTCGGGCGCCGTACAGGTGCGCGGGGACACGGAGCTTCTGCAGCGCTATCGTGAGCTCGGTCTTCTGCTGCGCCCGGACCTCGAAGAGGAGCTGTCCCGCTTCGTCGGCGATGCGCCCGCGCACCAGGTCATGCGGTTCGCGGGCAAAGTGTTCGGCTTCGGTCGCCACGCCGCCGATACCGCGGTGCAGAACGCCGCCGAGTATTTCGCCCACGAACGCGGCGACCTCGTGCCTGCCGCTGAAGCAGAGGCGTTCATGAGCGATGTCGATCGTCTGCGCGAGGATGTCGATCGTACGGAGGCGCGGATCGCCCACATCGAAGCGCGCTTGGCGGCCATCGCAGAGCCGGCACCATGAAGCTTCGCGTGATGGCGCGCCTCATCCAGATCCAACGCGTTCTGGTGCGTCACGGACTCGACGATTTCGTGCGCGAGACGCACCTCTACCGCCCGCTGCGCTTCGTGTTCCTCGCCTCACCCTGGACCTGGCTCGAGCGGCGTAAAGAGGCCCCGCGCGCTGAGCGCCTGCGGCTGGCGCTCGAGGAGCTCGGCCCCATCTTCATCAAGCTCGGGCAGGCGCTCTCCACGCGTCGCGACCTGCTCCCGCCCGATATCGCCATGGAGCTCGCCAAGCTCCAGGACCGCGTGCCGCCGTTCGACAACGAGACCGCGCGCGCCATCATCGAGAAGTCGCTCGGCAGACCCGTCACCGAATCCTTCGCGACTTTCGAAGCGCAACCGCTCGCGGCGGCCTCGATCGCGCAGGTGCACGCGGCGACGCTGAAAGACGGTACCGATGTGGTCATCAAGGTGCTGCGCCCCGGGATGAAAGAGATCATCTCGCGCGATCTCGAGGTGATGCACGAGCTCGCGCGTCTCGCCAAGACCCACTCCACAGAGGCGCGGCGGCTGCGCGTCGACGAGATCGTCGACGAATACGAGAAGACCATCCTCGACGAGCTCGATCTGATGCGCGAAGCCGCCAACGCTTCGCAGCTCAAACGAAATTTCGAAGGATCATCGCTGCTGCATGTGCCGACGGTGTATTGGGATCTCTGCCGCATCGATGTGATGGTCATGGAGCGCATCCGCGGCGTGACCATCAGCGACATGGATACCCTGCGAGCCAAGGGCGCAGACATCGCGATGCTCGCCGCGAACGGTGTGAAGATCTTCTTCACGCAGGTGTTCCGGCACAACTTCTTCCACGCCGACATGCACCCCGGCAACATCTTCGTGCTGATCGACGATCCAGCGAACCCCCGCTATGCCGCCATCGACTTCGGTATCGTGGGCACGCTCGACATCCGCGACCAACACTACTTGGCCGAGAACTTCCTCGCCGTGTTCGACCGGGATTACCGCCGCGTGGCGGAACTACATGTGCAGTCGGGTTGGGTGCCGCCCGACACCCGCGTCGACGAGATGGAGTCCGCCATCCGCACCGTGCTCGAACCCATCTTCGACCGGCCGCTCAAAGATATCTCGTTCGGCACCATCCTGCTGCGCCTGTTCGACATCGCACGCCGTTTCGACATGCGTATCCAGCCGCAGCTGATCCTGCTGCAGAAGACGCTGCTGAACATCGAGGGCCTTGGCCGCGACCTCTATCCTGAGCTCGACATCTGGCAGACCGCGGCGCCGATCCTGCGCGAGTGGATGTCGGACCGGATCAGCCCGCGTGCGCAGATCAAGCACCTGCGCAGGAACCTGCCTGACATGCTGACCGCGATGCATGCGCTGCCGTCGTTGGTGAAGGTGGCGGTACAGCAGGCCGAGGACGGCAGATTCGCGTTCGGTGTGCGCTCGGAGGAGCTCGCCGCGCTGCGCGAGGAGATCCGCCTCTCGGAGCGGCGGCGCAACGGCACCCTGGTCAGCGTCTCGCTAGGTCTTGGTTCGCTGCTGTGGCTCGGCTTCGAGATGGAGCCGCGCATCATCGGCACACTGCTGCTCGTCGCCTCGGGCGTGATGCTGTGGCGGGTCAGACGGACCGGTCGGGCGCTCAACCGGGCCTGAGCGCCCTCAACCAAGCCGTCGGATCCTCGCCGCGCTCGAGCACCTCGACCAGCGCCGAGCCGACCACCACGCCTTCAACGGTACCGCACAGGCGCGCGACCTGCGCCGCGGAGCGGATGCCGAAACCCGCACAGACCGGCACCGGCGAGGCGGCACGCACGCGCGCAAGATACTCGAGCACGCTGTCGGGCACCTCGACGGACTTACCGGTGGTACCGGTCATGGTGACGGCATAGACGAAGCCCTCGCTGGCGGCGCAGACCTGCGCCAGACGCGCAGGCGTGGTCACCGGCGTCACCATCTGTACGAGCGCGACGCCCGCGTTCTGCAGCGCAGCGCGCAGGTCATCGCCCTCGTCGAACGGCAGATCGGGGACGATGAAGCCGCAGACGCCGACCGCTGCAGCATCGGCCGCGAGCTTCTCGTAGCCGTACTGCAGCAGCGGGTTGAGGTAGCTCATCAAGACGAGCGGCGCAGCCGGTCGCTGCATCGCACCGAGTTCGGCGAGGATCCAGCGCAGGCTCACGCCCTGGGTGAGCGCCACCTGGCTCGATCGCTGGATGGTCATGCCGTCCGCCATCGGGTCGGTGAACGGCACGCCGATCTCGACCACATCTGCGCCCGCCGCCACGGCGTGCAGATGCTCACGGAACTTTTGAGCCTCGGGGAAGCCGGCGGTGAGGAAGGCGACGATGGCGGTGCCGCCGTCTGCTGATGCGGTGCGGATCGCTGCGCTCAAGCGATCGTGCGGCTTCATCGCTCGACTCCCTGTGCGTGGACGCCTGACCGCTCGCCGTCGAGCAGCGTACGCTGCAGCGTCGGCATGTCTTTGTCGCCACGGCCTGACATGTTGAGCAACAGGTGCTTGCCTGGATTGCGCGCGGCCCAGCGCTTGGCGCCGTGCAGGGCATGTGCGGTCTCGAGCGCAGGCAGGATGCCCTCCATGCGAGCGCACTCCTGCAGCGCGTCTAGCGCCTCCTCGTCGGTCGCAGACTCGTACTGCACACGACCTGCGGCGAGCAGCAGCGCGTGCTCGGGGCCGACGCCGGGATAGTCGAGGCCCGCCGAGATGGAGTCGGTCTCGTAGATCTGTCCGTTCTCATCCTGTAGCAGCAGGGAATAACAGCCCTGCAACACACCCGGCCAGCCGTAAGAGAGGCTCGCGGCGTTCTGGCCGAGCGCGCTGCCGCGCCCACCCGCCTCGACGCCGATGATGGCGACATCCCGATCCGCGACAAAGGCGTGGAACATGCCGATGGCGTTGGAGCCGCCGCCGACACAGGCGAACACGGCATCCGGCAAGCGCCCTTCGCGCTTCAGGAACTGCTCTCGTGCCTCGCGACCGATGATGGATTGCAGTTCGCGCACGAGATAGGGATAGGGATGCGGCCCCACCGCCGAACCGAGCAGGTAGAAAGTGCCGTTCGGATCGGAGACCCAATCGCGCAGCGCCTCGTCGATGGCGGCACGCAATGTCTGGTCGCCGCCCGTCACCGGCACCACCTCGGCGCCCATCAATCGCATACGACCGACATTGGGCGCTTGGCGCTCCATGTCGATCGCGCCCATGTAGACCGTACAGGGCAAGCCGAGACGCGCACAGGCCGCCGCACTCGCCACGCCATGCTGGCCGGCGCCGGTCTCCGCGACGATACGCTGGGCACCGAGGCGCTGGGCAAGCAGCGCCTGACCGAGGGCGTTGTTGATCTTGTGCGCGCCCGTGTGCGCGAGGTCCTCGCGCTTGAACCAGACCTCGGCACCCCAAGCGGCCGAGAGCCGCGGCGCATGCGACAACGCGGTCGGGCGACCGACCCAGGAATCGAGCTGCCCGGCGAGTTCGCGCTGGAAGTCCTCGCGCGGCAGGTGCTCGCGCATGCCCGCTTCGAGACGCTCGAGCGCCGGGATCAGCGTCTCGGGCACATAGCGGCCACCATACGGTCCGAAGCGGCCACGGGCGTCGGGGAAACGGCCGGCAAGCTCGGCATCGAGCAACTGCTGCTGCTCGGCCGGGGTGAATCTGACGTTGGCGTTCATGTGGATGCGCTCATTGTCTGGGTTCCTCGAGGTCAAACTGCGCTGCAGCCGCTCGGGCGGCCACCACGAAGTCGGTTATCTTTGATGATGATTTCGTGCCGGGCGTCGACTCGACGCCGCTCGACACATCGACACCCCACGGACGGACCGCCCGGATCGCATCGGCGACATTGCCCGGATTCAGGCCGCCCGCGAGCAGCACTTCGGTACGCTCCGCCAAGGTATGGGCACGCGCCCAATCGGCGGTACGGCCCGTGCCGCTCACCGCACCCTCGTAGAGTACCCGCTCCGGCAACCGCTCGGGGAGCGTCGCGCCCTCGCGCAGTACCGGTAGCAGCCGCGCGCGGGCGCGGGGCGAGAGCGTCGCGACATCCTCGATGTCCGTCTGGATCAGATCGGGCGAGAAGATGTCGAGGATCTCTTCCACCTCGGCGGTCGTCGGATGCAGGGTGACGGCGACGCAGAGCGCACGGCCACGCGCAGGGGCCGCCAACGCCGCAGCCCCCGCAGGTGTCACGCGCCGCACCGAGGGGGCGAACACGAAACCGATGGCATCCGCGCCTGCGGCCAGCGCAGCGTCGACGCCCTCCGGCGTGGTGAGTCCACAGATCTTCACGAACATGCCGCACCGTCCCTGCGCGATCGGTGCTGCAGCGCCACGCGCGCAGCGTCCAGCATCGCTCCGGCGAGTTCGCGGGGTGCGCCACCCGTCATCAGCGCGCTGCCGACGAGCGCAAGATCGTAACCGCAGGCGGCGAGCCGCGCGGCATCCGCGGGTGTCGCGACACCGCTCTCGGCGACACGCGCGACCCATGAGGGCAGCTGACCCACCATCTCCTCGAGTCGCCCCGGCACGACCTGCAGCGTGACGAGGTCGCGACAGTTGATGCCGAGCAGCAGCGACTCGCCGAGGCTCCCGCCGACGGTCGGACGCCGCGGCCCCAGCAGCTGTGCCGCGAGTCCGATGTCCTCGGCATCGAAGGCCTCGAGCAATACGAAGAGTCCGTGCTCAAGCGCTGCATCCATCAGCGCTTCGAGCGCGGCGCGCGGCAACATACGCAGGATCAGCAGCACTCCGCCTGCACCGGCAGCGCGCGCTTCCAACACCTGATACGGATCGACGAGGAAATCTTTGCGCATCGCCGGGATGCCGTGTGGCGCGAGCGCTGCGGCGGCCTGCGCGAGGTGCGCAAGGTCGCCATCGAAACGGGACGGCTCGGTGAGCACCGACACCGCGGCGGCACCCGCGTCGGCATAGGCCAGCACGCGCCGCGTGACATCCTCATCGCGTGCATCGCGCAGTGCGCCGATGGCCGGCGAGCGGAGTTTCATCTCGGCGATGAGATCGAACCCCTGAGGTGATAGCTGCAAGCGAGGGGCCGGTGGCAGGTCGCGCAATCGTGCGCGCAACTCCGACACCGGCAAGCGTGCGCGTGCCGCTTCGGTTCGGTCGCGGCTCGATGCCGCCATACCCGCCAAGAAGTCGCCCGCCTCCACGCCTGCGTTCATATCAGGGCACTCATATTGGAGCGCTCATGCCGGGGCCCTCGCGCCGAACTCCGCGATCGCTCGCAGGAGACCCGCCGCGCGTCCATCGTCGATGGCCGCCCTCGCCTGCGCCAGACCCTCGGCCGGGGTCGCTGCGACACCGGCCACCTCCAACGCGAGCGCAGCGCCCATGCACAACGCATCGCGGTGCGCGCCGCGGTCATGGCCCTCGAGCACGGCGCGCAGCGACGCGGCGTTCGCCGCCGCATCACCGCCCGCGAGATCCTGCGGCGTGCAGGTCGCAAGCCCATAGTCGGCAGGCGTGCGCGTACTACGGCGTACCGTTCCCGCGCCACCCTGCACGTCGAACAGCGTGAACGGCCCGATCGGTGTCGGCTCATCCCAGCCGCCCGCGCCGTGCACCACGAACGCGCGACGGACGCCGGGCAGACCCGCGAGCGCGGACGCCATCAACTCGGCCATCGCCTCGCTGTAGGCGCCGACCAACATGTAGGGCGGCGCAGCGGGGTTCGTCAGCGGCCCCAATACATTGAACAGGGTGCGCACACCGAGCGCCTGGCGCACCGGGCCGATGGCCTTCATCGCGGGGTGGTAATGCGGCGCGAACAGGAATGTGAAGCCGGTCGCCGTGAGGCACGCCCCGGCGCGGGTCTCATCAAGCGGCAGCGGGAGCCCCAATTGCTCGAGCACATCGGCGCTACCCGAGCGGCTCGAGATGGAGCGGTTGCCGTGCTTGATGACGGGCAGCCCGCAAGCGGCCACCAGCAGCGCCGTGCCCGTGGAGATGTTCACACTGCCCGAGGCATCGCCACCTGTACCGACGATGTCGATGGCGCGGGCCTGCAGCGCAGGATCCACAACCGGACGGAGTGCGAGTTCGCGCATGGCGCTGGCGAAGCCACGCAGCTCATCGGCGACGACCCCCTTGCTGCGCAGCGCCGCGAGCAGCGCGCCGGCGAGCGCCGGCGGCAGCGCAGGGTCGGTAAGCGCGCGTAGCGTGTCGGCCGCCTCGCCTTCGGTGAGATCAGTGCGATCCAATACCCGCTCCAGAAGCGGTCGTAGCGATTGCGGGTCAGCCATCACGACGCCCTCCGCGCTGCCGCAAGAAGTTCGCCATCAGCAGAGGTCCCTCGGGCGACAACACACTCTCGGGGTGGAACTGCACACCTTCGACCATCAAGTCCCGGTGACGCAGACCCATGATCTCACCCTCGGCGGTGCGCGCCGTGACGATCAGTTCCGGCGGCAGCGACTCGGGCTGGGCGATCAAAGAATGATAGCGGCCCGCTTCGCAGGGGTTCGGCAGACCGGCGAAGAGACCCGCACCGTCGTGCGTCACCATCGAAGTCTTGCCGTGCATCAGCCGCCCGGCGCGGACGACTTTACCGCCGAAGACTTCGGTGATCGATTGATGGCCGAGGCAGACCCCGAACACGGGCACGAGCCCCGCGAAGGCGCGGATCATGTCCATCGAGGTGCCGGCGTCGTAGGGCGTACCCGGTCCCGGCGAGATGCAGACATGGGTGGGCGCGAGCGCGAGCGCCGCCTCGACGCTCAAGGCGTCGTTGCGGTGCACCGCGACCTCGGCACCCTGCATCAGGAAGGCCTGCACGAGGTTGTAGGTGAAGGAGTCGTAGTTGTCGATGAGCAGCAGGCGCACACCGTGGCCCGCATCGCCCATCGCTGCATGCGATACAACGCCGCTCATGAACCTTCTCCCGCCATCGCCAACGCCCGCGCGGCCGAGCCGCTCTTGGCGAGCACCTCTTCGTATTCGCTCTGCGGGATGCTGTCGGCGACGATGCCCGCGCCCGCTTGGTAGCTGTATTCATCGCCGCGGAAGACCAGCGTGCGGATGGTGATCGCCTGGTCCATGTCGCCCTGCGCACCGAAGTAGCCGACCGTGCCGCCATAGAGCCCGCGTCGCACCGGCTCCAGTTCGTCGATGATCTCCATCGCGCGTACCTTGGGCGCACCGACCAGCGTGCCTGCGGGGAAGGCCGCCGCGAAGAGGTCGAAGGCATCACGCCCCGGCGCAAGTTCGCCGCGAACACCGCTCACGATGTGCATGACATGGCTATAACGCTCGATGGAGCGGTAGGGTGAGACATGCACGCTGCCTGCCTGTGCTACGCGCCCGAGATCGTTGCGGGCCAAGTCGACCAGCATCACATGCTCCGCGTTCTCTTTGGCATCGGCGAGCAACTCCTGCTCGAGACGCCGGTCTTCGGCATCGTCCTCGGCTCGCGGTCGGGTGCCCGCGATCGGACGCAGCTGCGCGTGTCCCCCAGAGAGCTTCACCAACGCCTCGGGCGAGGAGCCGACCACGGTGATGTCGCCGAGCGAGAGGTAGTACATGTAGGGCGAGGGATTGATGAGCCGCAGCGCGCGATAGGCGTCGAAGGGATCGACCGAATGCCGGCCACCGAAACGGACCGACAACACGAGCTGATAGACATCACCCGCGGCGATGTATTCTTTGGTGCGCGCGACGCTTGAGAGGAACTCGTCCTGTGACATGGATGCCGTCGCCGGCGAGAACCCGCCCGAGGGCCGCACCGGCGGCAAAGGACCGCGCAGCGCCGCGATGACTTCGCGCCGCAGCGACTGCCGCTCGGCCTCGCTGCCCGAATGCAGCAGCGCGATGCCACGCGTCAGGTGATCGAACACCAACAGCGACGAGGGCGCGACATAGTGCATGTCCGGTACGGACGAGGCCGAAGGCGCGCGCGGCGCCAGACGCTCGAACCAGCGCACGACATCGTACGACGAATAGCCGACAAGCCCACCCGCGAGCGGGAAACCCGGCCCGGCGCCGGGGGCCGTCGGCCGCGGCGCCCGCGCGAGCGCCTCGCGCAGCAGGGTCAAGAGCTCCGCCTGTCCGGCCGGGAGTGCGAACCGCTGTTTGCCGAACCAGTGACCGTCGGCGTCAAGCCGCAGTTCAAACGCCGCGTCACCGAAACCGATGAAGGAATAGCGCCCCAAGCGCTCACCGCCCTCCACGCTCTCGAGCAGGAAGGTCGGCTTGAAGGCCTGCAGCTTCAGGAACGCCGAGACCGGCGTGTCCAGATCGCCTGAGATGTCGAATGGTGGCTTCATAAACGCAAAAACCCACCCCGGAGTGTTCCGGAGATGGGTTCGGGTGGTTCTATCCTCGTGTGTGAGATTCGAACAGCAGCGCCCGCGCCCTCTCCGTCAGGAGGGACGCCACCACCACCAACGGCCGAGGCCGAGGTGCGAGGTCTGGATGTGCTGCATGTTCATCGAGGTCGAGTATCCCTTTCTAGGAGAAGGGGAGTCAAGGGAGGATTGGGGGGATGGCAAGCGCCGCCGCCTCACCGTCACCGCGCATAGCGGCGTCCAGGGTCCGTGGCCTAGAGATGTGCCGTCACCCGAGCGCCATCGCCCAACGGATGAGTCCGTGGACCGACAGACCGGTCACCACAAGACCCACGGCGATGATGGCGTAACGCGGTGGCACATGCTTCGCCACCCAGGCGCCGAGCGGCGCCGCGAGCACACCGCCACCGAGCAGCGCGATCACGAGGTCGTAACGCTGCCAGTCGAAGGTGAAGAGGAAGGTGATCGAGATCGCGAGGGTGACAAAGAATTCTGCGGCGTTGGTGGTGCCGATCGCATAGCGCGGCGGCACGCCGCGCGCGA
>ERZ888423.805-NODE-805-length-31122-cov-18.519233_pt1 | contig 31122 bp, 26 predicted proteins | sample MGYA00520523_ERZ888423 | MGnify/ENA primary metagenome ERZ888423 (study PRJEB32303, sample SAMEA104408611) | aquatic metagenome | biome: Brackish water; feature: Pelagic; material: water | place: Baltic Sea | collected 2014-06-08T10:24:00 | depth 30,27 m ...
ACAGGGATTGTCCCCTACGATCAATTGGCAGTTGGCGAGCCATTGGCCTTTGTATTTCAACAAATCAATATGCCCAAAATGACGTTCATTATTTCCATATCTGCTGTTGTAGCTATGGCTTCTGTTTTGCTGGTTTTTCAGATGGGCCAACCGCGCATTTGGCTGAGCATGAGTCGGGACGGCCTATTGCCAAAAAGATTTTCTAAGATACATCCGAAGTACAAAACGCCCTCGTTTGCCACCATCGTAGTGGGTTTTGTGGTGGCTATTCCTGCCCTTTTCATGAACCTGACTATGGTAACTGATTTATGCTCAATTGGAACACTTTTTGCATTTGTATTAGTTTGTGGTGGCGTCTTGGTGCTTCAAAATAAACCAGACGTTCCACGAGGCTCGTTTCGGACGCCATATGTAAACGCTGGTTATGTACTCCCTTTTGTGTTTTTGGGTGCTCTGGTTTACTTTTATAATTCGAACGAGCTGTTCAAGTATTTTCAATTTAATGATTGGTCCGGTTTCGGTCAAAAGATCCCTTCCCTGATTTTTTGGGCATTCACCGTCTTTTTAACAATTGTGAGTGTGCCTAAAAAATTATCGCTCATCCCGTCTTTAGGTTTGTTGAGTTGCCTATACATGATGAGTGAAATTCCGTTACAAAATTGGATATACTTCGGAGTCTGGTTATTGGTGGGCTTGGTTATTTATTTTGGCTATAGTAGAAAGCACTCCAAGTTAAACCTAGAAAAGCACAGTAGTTAAAAACCAAAACTTTGTTCGATCCCCAAAATAAAGGCATGAATAATTTTAATATGAATTTCTTGGGCACGGTCGGCATAAGGGCTGTAAGGCGCCCGAATTTCTAAATCTGCAAGACCCGCGAGTTGGCCACCGTCTTTGCCAGTCAAAACAATCGTGTGTATTCCTTTAGATTTGGCCTTTTCCACTGCTAAAATGATATTCTTTGAATTCCCTGAGGTAGAAATACCTAATAATACATCTCCGGACTTTCCCAAACCTTCTACATATCTGGAAAATACGTGCTCGTAACCATAGTCATTGGCTACACAAGAAAGGTGCGAAGCGTCTGAGATTGCAAGCGCAGCAAGCGCAGGTCGGTCATTGCGGTAGCGTCCGGAAAGTTCTTCTGCAAAGTGCATCGCATCGCACATCGAACCACCGTTGCCGCAACTCATGATTTTATGTCCATTGGTCAAAGCAGTGTGCATAATTGAAATACCCTGAACAATTTTTTGCATATTTTCGGGGGTATTGAAATTGGTCAATACTTGCTGTGCTTCTAAAAATTCCGCTGATATGTCGACAAGATTCATGGTGATTTTTTCTCAAAAGTAAGAAAACGCGCTCACGCGCCCAACGAATCATTTATCTTTGGCTTATGAATCATGCTTCTTACTATCACAATAAAGTGATTTGGATTACCGGTGCTTCTTCTGGCATCGGTGAAAACTTAGCCAAACAATTGGCTCAATTTGGTGCACTTTTGATTTTATCGGCAAGAAATCAGCAGAAGCTGGAAGATTTAAAAAAGACACTTGTAAATGCTGATGCACATTTTGTGTTGCCTTTAGATTTAAATCAACTAGGAGAAACCACAAACTACACCGATCAAATTTTAGACAAATACGGGCGCTTGGATATCCTGATTAATAATGGGGGCGTTTCACAACGCGCAAGTGCATACGATACCTCTATGGAGGTGAACCGACATCTTATGGAAGTCAATTTCTTTGGTAATATTGCCTTGGCAAAAGCTGTACTTCCCATTTTTAGGAAGCAGCAATTTGGTCAATTTTTAATCGTAAGTAGTATTGCGGGTAAATTTGGCTTCCACTTGCGCTCTATTTACAGCGCCTCCAAAGCAGCATTAGTAGGGTACTACGAAAGCATAGCCATGGAAGAGGCCAAAAATGGCATCAAGGTAACCATTGCTTTTCCCGGAAAAATCAACACACCCATTTCAAAAAGTGCCCTTACAGCAGACGGCGCAGCCCATGGTCTAATGGACCGAAATCAGTCCACAGGAATGCCTGTAGAAAAATGCGTTGACCAAATGCTCTTGGCGCTTTATAAAAGTAAGAGAGAAGTGCTGATCGGTGGCAAAGAACTTATTGCCGTTCGGCTCAAGCGATTTCTGCCACACTTATTTTGGAAGTTAGTTCCCAAACAAAATGCCACTTAAAATAAAGTTCAAATTTAACCAACAAAAAAAGGGCTGTCTCACAGAGACAGCCCTTTTTTTTTTTCAGCTGTGCTGAATTAGTTTACGCTTTTAGAAAGGTCTGCACCTGCCTTAAAACCAACTGAGTTTTTAGCAGCAATTTGAATAACTGCTCCAGTTTTTGGGTTGCGGCCGTTGCGCGCATTTCTTCTAGAAATTTTAAAAGATCCGAAACCTACCAAAGAGAGTGACTCACCTTTAGCCAAAGCGCTAGTAGTTGCGCTTACGAAACCGTCTAATGCACGTTTTGCGTCCGCTTTAGACAATCCTGCTGATGCAGCCATTGCATCGATTAATTCAGCCTTGTTCATAATAATTCAGTTTTAATTAGTTAGTAATTAATTATCGAAACAAATATATCGGAATATCAATGCCGACAAAGGTTTCATTTAAAAAAAAGTGCTAAAATGTTGAAAAAAAGGCCATTTTGTTGATAAAGCGGGCTAAAATGCCCGTCAGTATTGGGCTTTCAGAACTTTTTTAGTTCAATTTTGTACTATGGATATGAAGGTTGGAATTATCGGATCCGGAATTGGGGCACTTGCTAGTGCCATTGAGCTGCGCAAATTAGGTCTGACCGTCGAAGTTTTTGAGGCCAATAGCGTCATCGGCGGAAAAATTGTAGAACAACATCTTGGTGGCTATCGTTTTGATATGGGCCCTTCGGTTTTTACTGAACCTCATTTGGTACAAAAACTCATTCAAAGTTTAGATCCTACCCAAGATTTTCCGTTTCACCGTTTAGAGGAGTCTTGTCGTTATTTTTTCAATGACGGCGTCAAATTGATCATTCCTGTCGGGAAAGAAAATGTAGCACAGGTTATTTCCGATACCCTCCATGAAGACCGGTCTCTAACAAAACACTATTTAAACCGAATGGAGGCCAATTATAAGGCCATCTACCCCGTTTTCATTGAGGTATCCTTGCATCGCTTCAGACAATTATTTTCCAAACATTTATGGAAGGCCATTGCAAGACTATTTAAATATGGGCTGCATCAATCAATGAACAAACAAAATCAATCTTTTTTTAAGAATCCTAAAACCGTTCAGATTTTTGATCGCATGGCAACCTACAACGGAAGCTCTCCTTATTTAGCGCCGGCCATGTTAAATATTATTTCACAACTCGAATTCATTGAAGGGCCAGCTATGCCAATAGGGGGAATGGTTCAAATTACCCGCCGAGCCCATCAATTAGCTGCGCAGCACGGCGTAAGGTTTCATACCAATGAGCGCGTTACCGCTATTCAATACCGCAATAACAGAATTGTTGGTCTGCACACTGAAAATGGAACGTATAACTTTGATGTCATTGTCTCCAATATGGATATTCATTATACCTATGAAAAACTCCTTCCATATTTAAAGGCGCCTCGCTTTTTACTTCAACAAGAAAAATCAAGCTCAGCAGTTGTGTTTTACTGGGGCGTCAATCGTACATTTAATGAGCTGGGCGTCCATAATATTTTCTTTGCCGCCGACTACAAAGCTGAGTTCAAGGCAATTTTTGAAACCAAAACGCTGCATCCTGACCCCACTGTGTATATTCATATCTCTTCAAAAGTGGAAAAAACAGACGCTCCTGATGGCAAAGAGAATTGGTTTGTAATGGTGAACGCACCCATCAACGTTGGTCAAGATTGGGATCACGAAATACAATTATTGCGTGCCCGTATCCTTCAAAAGTTATCGAAGGCTTTAGGGATGGAGCTAGAACCACTCATTGAATTAGAGCAAATCAATGAACCCCGCTTGATCGACGAGCGCTACAGCGGTAAACAAGGTTCAATTTACGGCAACGCATCTAACAACGCTTTTTCTACATTTCTAAGACATCCAAACTTTTCCAAACAATTGAAAGGCTTGTATTTTGCCGGGGTCACTGTACACCCTGGAGGCGGCATTCCTTTGGCAATTAATAGCGCCAAAATAGTTGCACGTTGTGTAAAAGAGGATTATGGCCTTTAACTAAAAAAGCCCGATATAAATCGGGCTTTGTGTAGCGAGACCGAGAGTTGAACTCGGGACCTTAGGGTTATGAATCCTACGCTCTAACCAACTGAGCTATCTCGCCATGTGCGGGTGCAAATATAAAGAGAATTTTAAATTCCTTAACAATAGAATTGCAACTAATTCATTATTTCGAGTTGCTCCTTAATAAATTGCGCCAATGCCTGGAGGCGTTCTGAGGAGAAGTCAAAGGGTACGCCAGCCGTTTCGTAAATTGTGCTCATGGGTGCTGTATAGCCCAAAGAGAGCGCATTTTTGTATTGTTCAATTGCGAGTTGATTATTCGCTAAACTGTTTTTCCATACGCCAAGTGCACCGAGTTGTGCGATGCCATACTCTATGTAGTAAAACGGTACTTCAAAAAGATGCAATTGACGCTGCCAACTGCAGGCAATTAAATCTTCGTAGTCAGTCCAGTCGACGAGCCCTGTACCAAAATCATGTGCTAGTTGCGTCCAGTGCGCGGTTCGCTCTTGAAGGGAGTGTGTTGGGTTTTCGTAAATCCAATGCTGAAAAGCGTCAATTTGTGCAATCCAAGGCAAGACCTTTAGCGTACCCTCAATTTGCTCGCGCATGGCGCGCTGCTGCGTCTGAGGCTCATAAAATTCAGACCACTGAGGCATGCTCAATAGCTCCATGGACATCGAAGCCAATTCGGCAACCTCTGATGGAAGATTTTTAAAAGCGGTGAGGCTGAGGTCTCGACTCAAAAAGGAGTGAATAGCATGCCCGCCTTCATGGACCATGGTTTCGAGATCTCGTTGGCTACCCACGGCATTCATGAAAATAAATGGCACTCCGATTTCGTAAAGTGGGTAGTTATAACCACCGGGTGCTTTTCCTTGTTTTGAATCTAAATCTAAGTGCCCAAGTTGATCCATGATCCGCAAGCAGTCACCAAAATAGGGGTCAATGTGGTCAAACATTTGAATGGTACCGGCTAACATCTCTGCACCCGTTTTAAATGGCTTGAGTGCTGGCTTGCCTTCTGGGTCTACGTCGAGGTCCCAGGGTTTGAAAAGATTTTTACCAAGCTTTCTGAGTTTTTCTGCCTGAATTTCCTTTACTAAAGGAACGATATGTGTTTTGATGGCTTCATGGAAAGCAAAGCAATCGGCCTTCGTGTAGTCAAAACGACCCATTTCTACAAATTTGTAGTCGCGGAAATTGGCAAAACCAGCATTTTGGGCTAATTGCTGTCTTTTTTGAATCAATGAGGTGAAAAGCGTATCTAACTGTTCGCGGTCTTTTCTGCGAACAGCTGCCATTTTTTCAAAAATATGCTGTCGCAAAATTTCGTCTTTTTCCTTGAGCAGCTGCGCAGCTTGTTGCATGGTCAAGGTTTTACCGTCGTATTCAATGCTTTGAGCTGCGCTAATGGCACCATACTGCTGGGCTTCTTCACTCAAGGCTGCCTGAAGTACAATATTTTCTTCTCTATACAATTCGAGTGCCGTGCGGACGCTTCTAAAATAAATTTGGTGTGCAGGATCCGCTCGTTGTTCAAGAAAAGGAAGTGCCATTAATTTTTGGTTGAGTTGGTCTTCTAGTGGTGCTAGCTCAGGCTGAATCTTAGATACAAAGAAATTGTAGGCTTCGCGAAGTTGTTCATCTTGCGTATGGATACTCATGCGGATATACCGCCATGCTAAATCTTCCTCGAGGACTGCATCAAGTTCGGAGCGGTCTAGTAACCAGTGGTCAAAATCATTTAGAGTATGGATTTCTCGATCTACTAATTCTTGAAAATAGGGAGCGAGCACCCCAAATTCGGTGATGGCCAGGTCTTCGGGTAGAAACTGGCGCGCTGCTTTATGAATTTGCATGTTATTTTCCTCTTGAAGAGCCTGTCTTGACGGCTGTTGGTTTTTTAGGAGCGGCTGGTTTAGCTGCTTTTGCAGCTGGAGTAGCAGTTGTCGCTTTCTTTTTAATCGTTTCGGTTTTTGGTGCTTTTACCTCTTTAGAAACCGTATTTTCTTCATTGGCTGCAACTTCAAAAGCGCCGGTTTTGATCAGTAAGTTGAACCATTGAAAGAGTTTGCGAACATCGGAAGGATACACGCGGGTTTCATCCCAGTTGGGTAAAAAACTTGTGAGTGCAGCTTCTAGTTCTTTGATATCCGCTTTGTGAGAGGGCGCTTCATTAGGGTAGAGCGCAAGCATTTTGGTGAAGATGTCTGTCAATTTGACGTCTTCGTCATGCGTAAATACACTGATGTCGTCTAGGGTAGAAATACGCTCTGAGGCATATGCCGGAAAACGCTTTTTGTCAATCATAGATTCGACAATAACGCTGTTTTTACTTTGAGCAATGACTTTGAAAAGACCGGGTCTTCCTGAAATAGCAATGATTCCGCTGAGTTGCATAGTTTGATTTTCTGTTAAAAGTTTTCAAAAATAGAAAAATAACGCTTGTGGAATCCAAAATCATTTGAAATCATTTGGAAATAAGATAAGCTTATTATTATTTTTTAACACTACTAATCAACTTATTAACAATAAATCCCTGTAATATATGTACCTTTGCACCTAATTTTAAAAAGAATACATGACATTTGAAGAACTGGGATTAAGGAGAGAGGTGCTGAAGTCGTTGACAGAATTGGGTTTTGAAGCACCGACCCCCATCCAGGAACAAGCAATTCCCTATCTATTAGGAGAAAATTGCGATTTTGTCGGTCTGGCGCAGACCGGTACAGGTAAAACGGCCGCATTCGGTTTGCCGTTGATTAATAACATTGATAACAAAGCACGCCTGCCACAAGGGGTCATCATTTGCCCAACACGCGAGCTCTGCCTACAGATTACTAAAGATTTAAATGTCTTTGCAAAGTATCTAGATGGCAATATCACAGCAGTGTACGGCGGAACCGATATCCGTACGCAAATCACGAGCGTTAAAAAAGGAACCTCAATTATTGTGGCAACACCAGGTCGTTTGGTCGACCTTATCAATCGCAAAGTAGTTCAACTAGGTGAAATCAAATACGTCATCCTAGACGAAGCCGACGAAATGCTCAATATGGGTTTCAAGGAAGACATCGACATGATCCTCGAACAAACACCCACCGAAAAAAATGTATGGTTGTTCTCGGCAACAATGCCAACTGAAGTTGCGCGCATTGCCCGCACCTACATGAACGACCCGTTAGAGGTTTCGATTGGTCACAAAAACCAGAGCAACGAAAACATCGAACACATTTACTTTTCCGTTAAAGAACGCGACCGCTACGACGCTATCAAGCGACTCATCGACTTTAATCCGACCATTTATGGTTTGATTTTTTGTCGTACTAAAAACGAAACCGCAACGGTGGCAATGAAACTCGCCCGCGACGGATACAACGCAGAACCCCTACACGGTGACCTCACCCAAGCCATGCGCGACCGCGTCATGGATCGTTTTCGTTCTAAAGAATTACAAATACTAGTAGCAACCGATGTTGCAGCCCGTGGTTTGGATATCAATAACATCACCCACGTTATTAATTACAACTTGCCCGACGACATCGAAAACTACACACACCGTAGTGGACGCACCGCACGCGCAGGCAAAACAGGTCAATCTTTGGTATTGGTCAACACGCGTGAAAACGTTAAAATCAAAGCCATCGAGCGCCAAATGCGCATGACTTTCAAGCAAGGTCAAATACCGAATCCGGCCGAGATTTGCGAAATCCAGCTGAAAAAACTCATCGACAACACGATTTCCACGGAGGTTAAAGAAGACGATATTGCACCATTCATGGAGCAAATCTTGGCTTCTTTTGCCGATTTATCAAAAGAAGAGGTCATCAAAAGATTTGTTTCTGCTGAATTCAACCGATTTATTGAATATTACGAGCGAGCTGGCGACCTCAATGCAGCTGCAAGCAAAGACGGACGCGAGCGTCCAGAGCGCAAAACAGACCGTCAAAGCCGTGCCCGCGAGGAAGGTAAAACACGCTTTTTTGTCAACTTAGGCCGAAGAGATGGGCTCAACCCAGGCGCCATGGTTCGCATCATCTGCGATGCCACTGGCCTCAATTCCAAAGCGCTTGGCCGAATAGACATCATGACATCTTTCTCATTTATCGAAGCCGACGACGAGCATACACAAAAAATCTTGAAGCACGTCGATGGTTATGAATTTGAAGGCCACAAAGTTGCCATCGAAGTTACAGCTCCTGGACAGGGAGGTGGCGATGACCGCGGCGAGCGCAAATTCTCCAAAGGCCCTGGTTCCAAAAGAGGCCCAGGTTCTTTCGGCGGAAGCAGAAAACCTGGCTTTGAAAAGAAACCAGGTTTTGAGAAAAAAGGTGGTTTTGACAAAAAACGCTCTGGTGGTTTTGATCGCGATCGTGGTTTTGGCGCCAAAAAAAATAATTATTAATTCTCCTTGCCCATACAATTCTCCATATGGAAATCAGAAATATAGCCATTATTGCCCACGTTGACCACGGTAAAACTACCCTCGTCGACAAAATGATCGAAGCAGGCCAAGTTGTCAATGAGCGCGACCGCATGACCGGCGAACTCATGATGGATAACAACGATTTGGAACGCGAACGTGGCATCACCATTGTTTCTAAAAACGTGTCGGTCTCTTATAAAGGCACCAAAATCAACATCATCGATACCCCTGGTCACGCCGACTTCGGCGGTGAGGTAGAGCGCGTACTCAACATGGCCGACGGCGTTTGCTTGTTGGTAGATGCATTTGAAGGCCCTATGCCACAAACGCGTTTTGTGCTTGGTAAAGCACTTTCAATGGGGCTCAAGCCACTTTTAGTTATTAATAAAGTAGATAAAGAAAACTGCACTCCTGAAGAAGTTCATGAAAAAGTTTTCGACCTCATGTTTGAGCTAGATGCCAGTGAAGAACAACTAGACTTCCCCACCATTTACGGCTCAGCCAAAAATGGCTGGATGTCTACTGATTGGAAACAACAAACAGATAGCATTACGCCTTTGCTCGATCAAATTTTGGCCTATTTTCCGCCAAAATCAATAGAAGAAGGTAACACGCAAATGCTCATTACCTCTCTTGATTTTTCTTCATACGTTGGCCGAATTGCAATAGGGCGCCTTACAAGAGGTGTCATCAAAGAAAACCAACCAATCATTCTCTCTAAATCTGACGGCCGCCAAGAAAAGCACCGCATCAAAGAAGTGTTTGTTTTTGAAGGTATCGAACGTGCTAAGGTAACGGAGGTTCAACCTGGCGATCTCTGCGCCGTTACAGGTATTGAAGGTTTTGAAATCGGTGACTCCATTTGTGATGCCGAGAATCCAGAGCCGCTTCCGACCATTAAAATGGACGAACCTACGATGAGTATGTTATTCTCTATCAACGACTCTCCGTTCTTTGGTAAAGAGGGTAAATTTGTAACCTCTCGTCATATTTCAGATCGTCTCAATAAAGAGCTCGAGAAAAACTTGGCGCTGCTGGTCAGCGATACCGATAAGGCCGATAAATGGATGGTTTTTGGTCGGGGTGTTTTGCATCTTTCTGTCTTGATAGAAACCATGCGTCGCGAAGGTTATGAACTTCAGGTTGGCCAGCCGCAGGTCATCATTAAAGAAATTGACGGTGTCAAGTGTGAACCAATCGAAGAACTTACCATAGACCTTCCAGAAGTACACAGCGGAACCGCAGTAGAGGCCGTGACGCGTCGCAAAGGAGAAATGACCAACATGGTGCCTAAGGGCGAACGCATGATTGTTACTTTTCAAATCCCGTCTCGTGGCATTATCGGGCTGCGCAACTATCTCTTGACTCAAACAGCGGGTGAAGCGATCATGAACCACCGCTTTTTGGAGTATCAACCGTACAAAGGAGAAATTCCGGGCCGTCAGAATGGGTCACTCATATCACTTGAACAAGGAACCTCTATTCCTTTCTCATTAAATAACCTTCAGGAACGCGGTAAGTTTTTTATTGCACCTAACGAGGATATCTACGAAGGTCAGGTAATAGGTGAAAACTCGCGCGCAGGTGACTTGTGCGTGAACGTAACCAAAACCAAGAAGCTCACCAACATGCGTGCTTCTGGTTCAGACGACAAAGTCCGTTTGGCTCCGCCAAAAGTATTCAGTCTAGAAGAGTGTTTGGAATACATCCAATCCGATGAATACGTGGAGGTAACACCCAAAAGTTTGCGCATTCGTAAAGTCTTGTTAAAAGAAACGGACCGCAAACGTTCAGGTAAGTAATAATAAATTTGCCATTTTTACGTTCACTTAACGATGAAAAAGGCTTTTCTACTTTTGTTTTTAGTGCTTGCGCTCATCACGCAAGCACAAAAACGCACTTTTTTATCGCGTTCAGAGCTTGGTTTTCACGTCGGTCAAACCTACTACCTCGGAGATCTCAATCCGTATCAACAATTCAAGAATGCGCAGCTCGCAGGCGGTCTTTTATACCGCTACAACTTCAATAACCGACTCACGTTTCGTTTGAATTACTTGTATGGTCAGGTTTCTGCCGCAGACTCCACTTCTCCATATCCTTTATTGGTCAATCGAAATTTGAGTTTTCAGTCCAAACTTCACGAAGTTGCAGCAGGTTTAGAATTTCATTATGTCCCCTTTCAGTTTGGTAGCAGTCGTTATCCTGCAACTGCTTATTTACTGGCGCAAGTTGGTGTCTTTCATATGAACCCACAGGTTTATTATGATAACGCTTGGCAAGATCTTCAGCCCCTCGCTACAGAGGGTCAAGGAACAAGTGCTAACACACAAAAGCCTTACAATCTCTATCAACTATGCCTGCCCCTTGGAATGGGTGTAAAAGTAAGTCTCGGGAAAATGGCGACTTTTAATTTCGATTTGGCTATTCGCAAAACCTTCACGGACTACCTCGACGACGTAGGTGCTGATTTCTATACAGATCCGCAAATCCTTTCCGATGAAGTTTCACAAGTAGCAGCAACACTTTCTAATCAAAGTTTGGATGGAAATCGCTTTGGAAAGCGCGGCACGAGCAGTACCAATGATTGGTATGTTTATGCGGGCGCATCGCTTACCATTCGCCTAGGAAAGGGCGGGGGTTGTTTTTATTAAATGAAATTTTATGAAAAAGTATTTGATCATTGCTCTTGTAGGTTTATTATTTTCTTGTCAGTCTGAGGTTTGCCAATGTGCCGACCAATGGCTTGAAATGACTAAAGCCTTAAAAGCGGCCGAATCAAAAGGGCAGCCAGTTGACCAACTTTTGAAAAAATATGAAGCCCCCATGAAAAAATGTGAGCATTTAGACGCCAACAAAACAGCTGCGGAAAAGCAACAAATGCTCGAAGAACTGCGCAATTGCGACTCTTATAAAAAAATCGGAAAAGACTAGCGCTTATCTGGTGTAAAAGAAAAATTCGCTTTAAAGACATCTTGGTAAGCGGCCCAATGCTGGTAACCCGTAATTGTTTCGTTGTGCCATAAAAAGCTAAACGTGCCCCCATATTTCTGTACTGTGGCATGTAAATTTTCAATCCGATAAATAGCTTCATCTGGGCTAAGTTGAAGGTATTCAAGCAGTGTCCCATCCATGTATACAAATGGATGAACATTCAAATGAGTCACCTCATTTTTTTGTAAATCGAACCATTTAAAAGTACGTGCTGTTCCGGCCCGAAATCCAGTTTGTTCGGCATATCCCATTGTGTAGTCGTGCGTGATACCCGTTTTTAAGAGCTGCTGGTACGTTTGGGGTAAGCGCAGTAGCAAAAAGTGCTGTCGGTTACTTTGCGGACGATAACCAATAATCTGTTCGAGCCGCTCAATTTCGAGCTCCAATTGTTGTGGATTATTCTTCGTTAGTGAACTTCCATGGATGCCAATCTCTATATGCGCGGCAATTTGTTTGATTTTGTCTTGTTGTGCTAGGTTCAGGTGTGGGAGATTTTTGTCGAGTTTGGTGTAATTCCCTAGCAACCAAAAAACTTTGGTGTCCGGATTATTGGCTGCAATGCTAGCAATAAGATCAAAGCTATCGTACGGGTCTTTTTTTAAGCCACTTCTGACCAGTTTTCTGTCCTTTACTCTTTGAGATCTGCGGTAAAAAATATCTTTGCAATTGGCAAAAAAAGTACGAATCGTATTTTTGTGTGCGTAGGCAAAAGCGTTGTCGATGTCAAAAGTTGGCTGAAAATAAAATCTGGGTTTTTGTGCTTGAAAACTTTGATTGAAGCGTTGTTCTAAATAGGAGATGAGTGCCTCGGTCCATTCATCGCAAATGGGAACTTGTAGCCAGTTATGGGTAAAAGCGACAGATGAGCTGGCTTCGAAGCGATCGAGCGCATCTGTGGAAAAGATTTGGTATTCTTCCATGCGGCTCAGGACATAAAAAATAGAGGCCAATACATCGGGTGTTCCGTTGAATTCAAGGCATTCAATACCCTCAAAAGCACTTTTTGTTGGTGGTTTGGATAAAAGTTTGTCTTCAAAAAGGAGCTCAGCTGGTATGATTTGTAAAGCATCTTCAAAATCTCGGTTCGAATAATTGAGTTTTGGTCCCTTTGCACTGATAAACGCAATACCGTCATTGGTGAGCTCGTAGGCTACTTTTCTTTCTGCAAAAACAAATGAAAGCGTATAGAGCAGGCGCTCTGTGATATACTCAACATAAATAAGCATTAGAGATCAGAAATTATTTTTTCACAAATAAAGGCAGCTGCATTTCCGTCTCCAAAGATTGCAGGGTCTGTAGTTATTTTTTGCCCAAGTAAATGGGTAGCGGCGCTGATTATTTTTTCTTTATTTGGGCCGGTTAAAATAGCCGCACCTGCCGCTACTACTTCTATCCATTCTGTTTGCTCGCGCAATATAATGCAGGGTTTGGCAAAGAAATAGGCTTCTTTTTGCACACCTCCGCTATCCGTAATGATCATTTTGGCATTTTGCTCCAGCGCAATCATGTCTAAAAATCCAGCAGGAGCAATCATGCGCAGTTTCTTTTGGCCCGCCATTTTTTGCTGAAAGTCCGCAGACAATAGGGATTCAATTTTGTTTTTTGTGCGCGGATGAATGGGTAAAATGACCTCTAAATTAGTTTGTACGATGAGCTGTTGTAAGGCTTCTAAAATACCCTGTAGTGCTTTTGGGTTGTCGGTGTTGGAGTCTCGGTGAACCGTGCATAAAATGAACGCATTTGGTTGTAGGCCCAATTGTTCGATGATCGTAGACTTTTCATTGCTGAGTTTGGCATAATACAAACTGTTGTCGTACATGATATCTCCGCAATGATAGACGTTTGGTGCATCAATTGAAGCCGGCAAATGCTGCTCAAGTTGGAATCCTTCGTTTGTTAAATTATTGATACCCGCTTTCGTAGGAACAAAAAGTAGCGTACTCATGTGGTCTGCAGAAATCCGGTTGATTTCTTCTGGCATGGCCTTGTTAAAACTGCGCAAACCCGCTTCGATATGGACAACTGGAATATGAATTTTTGCCGCAGCCAATGCAGCGGCAATTGTGGAGTTGGTATCGCCATAGATGACCACAGCAGCAGGTTGTTCTTTATATAAAATGTCTTCAATGCCGCTGAGCATGGCGGCGGTCATGTGCCCATGGGTGCCACTACCTACTGCTAAATTGTAGTCAGGTAGAGGAATCCCGAGTTCTTCAAAAAATACGGCCGACATATTTTCGTCGTAATGCTGTCCGGTATGTACCAGAACTTCTTCAATTGTTGAGGCGTAATGGCTGCGTATGGCTCGGCTAAGCGCAGCAGCTTTGATAATTTGGGGGCGGGCACCAATGACCGTTAAAATTTTCTTTTTTGACATATTATAAAAGCCCTTCATCGGCGAAGCTAAAATAGCCATTATCTGTGAAAATGACGTGGTCGAGTAGTTTCATATCGATTAGCTTTGCGAAATCCTTGATGTGTTTGGTCAAGGACTCATCTTGCATACTCGGTTTGATTTGCCCACTCGGATGGTTGTGACACAAGACGAGGCCCGTGGCAGCACAGCGCAGTGCTTGTTGGAAAATTCTTTTTGCGTCGGCAATTGTACTATGCCTTCCGCCAATACTCAATTGGGTAATATCAATGATTTGATTGGAGTAATTGAGATACAACACAAAGAATTGTTCGTGGTCGAGGTCGGCGAGTTGAACCTGGAGTAGGTCGTATACATCCTTGGAGGTTTTGATGCTGCATTTTTGACGTACTTCTGCACTTTGATACCTTCGGCTGATTTCAAAAAGCCCAAGAATTCTTTTTGCAGTATGCGCATCGAGTCCATAAATTTCGAGCAAATCCCATTCCGTACTTTTGGCTAAAGTGCGCCAGTTCTTTTGATGCCATCGCCAAGTGCGCTCGAGGACGGTGTCTTGCTTGGATTGTTGTTTAGGCTCGCCGCACACTAAAATCAGTAATTCGGCATCACTGAGTTGTTGAAGAGATTTTTCTTGTTTCATTCAATGAATAACGCAGCAATAAAGGCTTGCGTACAGCAGTGGAAAACTTTTTTTTAGCAGAAGATTTTATAACTTTGCGCTATGGCTAAAAAGCAACAGAAGGTCCAAAACGTGGTGTACAGCACCAATCCAAATTTTGCTTATGAATTTGAGCAATCCGATGATAAACAGACACTTCCGCCTCAGCAACAGCGCCTTTATGTCAGTATAGACCGCAAGCAGCGCGCAGGTAAGGAGGTAACGCTCATCGAAGGTTTTGTGGGTGCCGAAGACGATCTCAAAGACTTAGGGAAATTACTGAAAAGCAAATGTGGAGTGGGTGGCAGCGTCAAAGACAACGAGATTTTAATCCAAGGCAACTTTAAGCAAAAGATATTTGATTTATTGCTAAAGGAAGGCTACTCTCAAACCAAACAAAAAGGTTAAAAAATATGAGCCATAAAAAAAGCGGCTCAGAAGAACCGCTTTTTCGGATAGGGCAGGTGGCCCGCCACTATCCTTAACCTAACTATAAACTACTACGTTTTTCACTTATCAAATTCAGTGCCAAAGTTTTTTGTTTTTAAAGTTTTACAAATTTTCCGCGTTGCTTGTCGGACTCAATTGTATAAACCCCGTTTGCAAAATCCTGAATATCAATTTTTTGACCTGGTAAAATTTGTTCATTCAAAATAGTTTTACCGTTGAGGTCTTTAATGAGTATCCAGCTCGGTTCGTTTAGATTTAATTCTATTTCAGTTTGCGCTGGGTTCGGATAAATGCGAAGTGCACTTTCAAGTTCAGTGATGTTGTCGAGCCACATGTTTTGATGAAAAGTCGTATTTGTTACGATGGCGTCGTTCCAATCAAAGAAAATATAGGCCGTATTTTCAATAACCGACATGATTGCATTTGTCGGCAATTCAGTAATGCGATAGGTCAGGTGGCCATGGCTTTGCGGCTCGTTGGTAGTTGAATCTGGCAACCAAATCTGATTGAACTCAAAACGCATGATACCATTGCCTAAATTGACCACTTGCATTGGGTGAGAAGCTTCAATGAGCGTAAAACTCGTCCAATCGAGCAGGGTGCTCAAGGTGTCGATGATATATACATTTTGTGCAGGAGCAGTACCTGTGTTCTGAAAGCGAATGGTATAAGTGAGCGCGTCATCGATGAATGCGTCCAAATAACCCAAAGGGTAGTTGTCATTCATGTAAACGGTGCTGGCATTTTTGTCGTTAGGGTCGTAGCTATTGCCCAAGATTTGAAGCAAAGAACCATTGTTGTTGTAGGTGCCGCAATCCGATATGGACCCAGTAGGGGTAATGGTGGAGGTGTAAAAATGTTGCGCACCATTGATTAAACCACCCGGCACACTAAACAGAATAACGTCGAAGTTCGTAAAATTTGTAGAGGCACTATTTAAGTTCCAAGTAATGGTGTTTCCTGAAATCGTATAATTTGAGTTTTGAATGGACGACAATATTGGGCTCACACCAGCAGGATATGTAAAGCTCAAGGTGTAGGTTCCAACGGCACTTGGTCCGTAGCTTCCCCAATTGAGTTTGATGTAAGCGGTGCTGTTTTGATAATAACCAATCCATGGTGTTACGGTTGTCCAGAGATCTGCACAAGTTGTTGTGGTACCACCACAATTCACGGGTAAATAGCCGTTGCTGATTTGGCCAGTTGTTGTGCCCATTAGGGTAAGGTAAGTGGTGAGTGCTGTATAGCCGTTGTAAATCAACCAAGTTGGACTCACTTGCGCCAATATGACATTTGAGGTGCCAACAAAAGGTCCGCAATATTCAAAATAACCTGTTGAATCAGTATAAACAGTTACACTTGTTGTTGCGTTTGGCGAGACAAATAGTTGCACGGGTGCGAAAGTAAGTGGTTGTTCACCAGCATTGAACACGCCATTATTGTTTGCGTCGCAAAAGACATAGCCCCCGTAACAGAATGTTGGGCTTTGGCTGTTGCAATTGAATGGGATATTTGCAGGAATTGGAGGCGCACCAATTGCACAAGGATATGCCAATACGGAGTCGGGTGCATTTACAGATATGGTATTCAGGGAATTGGCTAAATAGTTTGAGTTGATTTGAAGTGGGTAATACTGCCCTGAAACCCCTGCAAATGAAATGTTGTACTGCCCAAGCGTATTGCTATATGTCGTAAAGCCGTTGACCACTATTGGAACATTGCTCAAAGTGGTTTCATTTGTTTCGAAAATTCCATTTTGGTTGGCATCGCAAAATACTGAACCGCCTACGCAAAGTTGGGTTTGACCTTGATTACAAATTAGTGTAAAATAAGAGGTGGTCACACCAGGATTCGGAATGGTGATGGCACCTCCTGGAAAACTACTTTGAACTTGGTATCCGTTAGCGGCTAACCATTGGGGATCAATTTGTAAAGTATAGTTTCCTGGTAAGATATTCGTGAAAAGTAGCATGTTGTTTTGGCTACTATCTTGATACAGCAGGCCGTTGGTTCCGATCAGTTGAAATGGTACATTTTGAATATTTTGTTCAACGGTGCCATTGTTGTCGCAGTCTAGACCAACAAATGCATAAACTTGATAGCTACAATAACCAACTGTATAGGCTACCGTATCAATAGCAAAGGTTTGGTTAGCGGGATTGTAAACTGTTGTGATGATTTGATAAGTACCTGGTGCGTTGTAGGAGTGTGAGAGAGGCGGATTCATGACAATATTGGTGGCCGTGGTGGAGGTTCCGCCTCCTGCGGTGCTATTGGTTGAACCATCACCCCAATTGACCACTGACTGAAATTGAAAACCGGAAAAGTTATTTCCTTGGATAACATAAGGGAGGTCAAAGTTATAAGTAGCATTTGGTGCCGGGCTCAATGCCGAAAAACCAATATTGACTGTTTGGTCGCAACTGACTGCATTGAAATTTGGAGGAAGTACCAAATTGGTGAGGGCAAAGCCCGTAACCTGCGCAAAGCTAAGTTGTATGAAGCTAATAAAGCTGAGGATTAGGATTGTAAAATGTTTCATAATCAATAGTTTGTATACGTATAACGCAGACCTTAAAAAGAAGGTTGCTTTGGTTCTGCGCTTCTTTATTAACTTTGTTTGGCATGAAAAAAATAGACCGTTTACGTTTAGCACATTTTAGTAACCTCGAATTATTAGCAAAGCAGGTCGTGGAGGGTTTTATAACAGGCTTACACAAGAGTCCTTTTCATGGTTTTTCTGTAGAATTTGCAGAGCATCGGCTTTATAACCCGGGAGAGTCTACACGTAACATCGACTGGCGTCTTTATGGTCGTTCTGAAAAGTTGTTTACCAAAAAGTATGAAGAGGAAACCAACTTGCGTTGCCAAATCGTTATTGACGACTCAAGTTCTATGTACTTTCCGCAAGAGGGTATCAGCAAATTTGAATACGCGGTTTATGCAGCGGCCAGTTTAATTGAATTACTCAAAAGACAGCGCGATGCCGTTGGCCTTAGTTTTTTTAATGAAACACTCGAGCTTCAGACAGCAGCTAAATCTTCTCTTTTGCACCACCGCTACTTATATAGTGAGCTAGAAAGACGCTTAAGCACATACCAAGAGAAAGCTAAAAAGCAAACGGCTTCCATTGCAGCGCTTCATGCGGTTGCTGAACTCACCCATAAACGGAGTTTAGTCATTCTCTTTTCAGATCTCCTCGATGATCCACAGCACACCGATGCGCTTTTTGATGCCTTGCAACACCTCAAGCACAATAAACACGAGGTCATTTTATTTCATGTGCACCACGAAGGTCTAGAAAAGTCTTTCCAATTAGAAGACCGACCTTACCAGCTCATCGACATGGAAACGGGTGAGCGCATGCTCTTGCGTCCTGGAGAAGTCCGCGAAAAGTATCAGGCGGCAATCAATTTATATTTTGAGCAAATTAGTAAAAGGTGTTTGAACAACAGTATTGATTTTATGCCGGCACCAATTGAAGAAGGATACGATCAAGTACTCTTAAAATATCTCTTGAAGCGTCAGCAGCTTTTTTAACTTCCGCAATACAAACAATCGTCTTCGTCGTCTTGTTCGGGCGCGTGTTCAATTGCAGGGTTCAATTGCTTTTTGAGCTCATAGATTTTTTGCTGTGTTTCAATATCTGAAAATAAGTCTCCGGTTAGTTGAGATTTAAGCGCTGTAATTTGTTGTTCAATTGTTTCCATATTACGAAATTAAAAAAATAAGTTTTGATTCGACGTTCATCTCGTTGATGAGCATCCCATCAAATAATCGTACCTTTGCACTTTATTAAACTATGGCGCACAAATCAGGTTTTGTCAATATTGTAGGTTCTCCAAATGTGGGGAAGTCTACACTCATGAACCAATTGGTTGGTGAGAAACTATCCATAGTAAGTTCCAAGGCGCAAACCACCCGTCACCGCATCCTAGGAATTGTCAATGAAGAAGATTATCAAATAGTATTTTCAGATACGCCAGGTGTCGTTAATGCGGCCTACAAGCTTCATGAAAACATGATGGACTATGTTAATGCCTCTATTTCAGATGCCGATGTCCTTATTTTCATGACAGATACCCATGAAAATGACATGAACCACAAAGAAACGCTTGAGCGCATTCAAAGGCTCAAGGTTCCTGTGCTTTGTCTGATCAACAAAATAGATAGCTCAGAACAAGTCAAAGTAATGGAGCGGGTTGTTTTTTGGCAAGAAAAATTACCCAATGCAAAGGTTTATGCCATTTCAGCATTACATAAATTCAATATAGAGGCAGTTTGGGAAGAAATCTTGAGCCTAATTCCAGAAAGCCCGCCATACTACGACAAAGAAGAAATTTCTGACCGCCCCATGCGTTTTTTTATTTCAGAAATCATCAGAGAAAAAATCTTTATTCATTGTCAAAAAGAAATACCATACAGCACGCAGGTGGAGGTGGAAGAATTCAAAGAAGAACCCGGCCTCACCCGCATTAGGGCAAATATCATTGTGGAGCGAGACTCTCAACGTGGCATTATCATTGGACGAGGCGGAGAAATGCTCAAAAGAATTGGTAAAGCTGCGCGCCTAGACATGGAAAAATTCTTAGAAACAAAAGTATTCCTCGAGAATTATGTCAAAGTAGACAAAGACTGGCGCCATTCCGATGCCAAACTCAAGAAATACGGATATTAAGCACAAGAATCATGAGTAATATAGTTGCAATTGTCGGACGTCCAAACGTCGGTAAATCTACCTTGTTCAATCGCTTGACAGAATCTCGCGATGCCATTGTGAAGGAGGTAAGTGGCGTTACCCGAGACCGCCTATACGGAAAAGGGGAGTGGAACGGCTATCAATTTTCGGTTATCGATACCGGAGGTTATGCCACCACCAAAGAGGACATCTTTGAAGGTGAAATCAGAAAGCAAGTTCAAATTGCCATAGAAGAGGCTACCGTAATTGTCTTTATGGTAGATGTCATGACCGGTATTGTCGAAATGGACCAAACCGTAGCACAATTATTGCGCAAAAGTAAGAAGCCTGTTCTCATCGCCGCCAATAAGGTAGACAACACCGAGCGCGTCGGGCTTTCGTCGGAATTTTACGCTTTTGGTTTAGGTGAAGTATTTGACCTCAGTGCAGCGAATGGAAGCGGTACCGGAGAAATCCTCGACGAGCTCGTCAAATTTTTTAATAAAGAGGATGAGTCTATCCGTGAAGAAGACAGCTTGCCACGCATTGCAATTGTTGGAAGGCCAAACGTTGGTAAATCATCTATGGTGAATGCCTTAACGGGTCAAGAGCGCAATATCGTAACCAATATTTCGGGAACCACCCGTGATGCCATCCATACCCGCTACAAATCTTTTGGTTTTGACTTTTTATTAATTGATACCGCCGGAATCCGTAAAAAAGCAAAAGTAACCGAAGACATCGAATATTATTCTGTCCTCAGGTCAGTGCGCACCATTGAAAACGCCGACGTTTGTATGTTTATGATAGATGCTGCTGAGGGTATTCAAAAGCAAGATCTCAGCATCTTTTACATGATCGAAAAGAATTCAAAAGGAGTTGTGGTCTTAGTCAATAAGTGGGATTTGATAGAAAAAGATCAAAACACCATGATCAAATTTGAAGCCGACTTGCGCGAGCAGCTGGCACCATTTAACGACGTGCCGATTATCTTTACCTCTGCCATCGAAAAACAACGCATACACCGTGCTTTAGAAACAGCCATGCGCGTTTTTGAAAACCGCACACGTAAGATTCCAACCCATGAGCTCAACGAAGTCATGCTCGAGATAATTGCAGCCACGCCTCCTCCAGCTATGAAAGGCAAGTACATTAAAATCAAGTTTGTGACGCAGTTGCCAACGCACGCGCCAGCTTTTGCTTTCTTTTGTAACCTGCCTCAGTACCTCACTGATGCATACAAGCGCTTCTTAGAAAACCGCTTGAGAGAGCGCTTTGATTTTGAAGGCGTACCCGTTAAAATATTTTTTAGAAAAAAATAAAAAAAGGCGAGCCAACGGCTCGCCTTTTTGCTTGATAAGAGTTGTGCACTATCTGATCAGATTTAAGTGCCCTGTGACAATCTTGCGATAGTCATTTTCTTTGGTTTCAAATTGGAGTTTCCAGGTGTACATGCCTGAAGGTACTTTGGTACCTTCTAAGCCGTAGGTGCCGTCCCAGGCCTGCGCAGCATCTTTTGTTTCCCAAATGACCTCTCCCCAACGGTTGTAAACCGCTAAATGGAATGCATGTGGATCAAAACCTGTTGTGAACACTGCTTGCCAAGTTTGGTTGTGTTCGTCTTCATCTGGAGTGAAGGTATTTGGAACGTAATAAATGGGTTCTGCAATTACAGGCAGGTTCAGTTGATATTCGTCTGCACAACCAAGAGGTGTTGACGCAGTTAGCGTAACCAACAAATTATCAGAAACACCCACATACATGTGGTTAGGGTTTTCTTCCGTACTTGATGTGTTGTCATCGAAGTCCCAGTAGTAGGACAGGTTACTACCTGTAGAATTATTGATAAATTGAATAGGCATGGTGCTCTCTGTAAGGGCTCCGGGTAGGGCTGCAAAAGAAGCCTCTGGATAGCTCTCCATGTAAATATAATCGTTGTAGGTGGTGGATTCTACACAGCCTAAAAGGTTGTATTCTAAAGTGATATCGTGGTAACCGCTCGCATCGAAAGTGTAGGAAAAGTTACTGCCCTGGCCAATTTGAGAACCTCCCCAATACCATGTATACACAGCACCTTGTACCGCACCGATTGTACTTAAATTGACCAGAAGTGGATTACAACCAGAGAGCGTATCGGCAACAAAAGTAGGTGGAACTGCCGCTATTACTGTGATGATCATGTCTACGGTATCACCGCACTGACCTGGGTCAGGGAAGAAGGTATGGGTCAAAATACCAGGAATAGAAGTGTCTATGTTTGGTGGAGTCCAAGATCCTGTGATGCCGGGAACATTATTTGATGTTGTTGGAAAAATAGGATTGGCTTCGTCTTGACATAATTGTGGAATTTGCGTAAACTGTGGAATAATCAATGGGTCAACGGTGATCGGGAAAGTGAGTGTTGTGGCACATTGATTGGGGTCTGGGGTAAAGGTATAATTGACCGTTCCTGGAGACGTCGTAATTACCGTTGGGTTATTCCATGAACCCGTGATGAGCGGCCCATTTAAATAGCTTGTTGTATTCGTTGCAGTGGTCGGGATGACTACATTGGTCATGTACTGACAAATTTGCCCCATAGGGTTAAACTGAGGTGTGGTAAGTGCATGGGTAATGATATCCATTGTGGCTGGAAAAGCACACTGACCAGCAGTAGGTGTAAAGGTATATGTTGCTGTTCCGGCCACTGCTGTTGAAATAACCGACGGACTCCAAACGCCTGTGTAGGGAATATTGTTGGTTGAGGCTGCTGGCAGCGCAGGAGCAGCATCGTTGATGCAGAGATCTGGAATTTGGTTAAAGGTTGCCTGTTCGTTTGGTAAAATTTGAATGTTCATGGTGGCCTGTGTTGCACAGATACCTGCATTCGGGGTAAACGTATAGGTAAATGTGCCTGAGTTTGCAGTGTTGATAACGGCAGGGTTCCAGGTTCCTTGGAAGACCGGTGCGTTCGTCGATAAATTTGGCAAACTTGGCGCCGTTGCATCTTCACAAATTGGTGCAATTTGATTAAAGGTAGGCAACACAGGTATGTTGACCACCACAGTTGTTGTTGCGGTAGAAATACAGCCTCCAGCATCATAAGTGAGTGTATAAACGCCCGCCATTGCCGCTGTAGCATTTGGGATAGTTGGGTTTTGTTGCGTTGAGCTGAAGCCATTCGGACCTGCCCAAGCATATGCTGGCGCACCTGTGGTTGCGGTGAGGTTGATTTGGTCGCCAACACAATAAGGCCCATTGTTAGCTACTGTTACAGAGGTAGAGCCAGCAGTGTAGGTAATGACTACCTGACCGTTACCAGTCTGAAAACCTTGGGTGCAAGTGCCGCCGGCTGGGTAAAAACTTGATCCAGCGCCGCCGCCGCCGCCACCATTGGCTCCAGTACAGCAGTTGTCTGCACCTCCGCCGCCGCCGCCAAAATAGCCGCCGCCGCCGCCGCCGCCGGAAGCAGAGGTATAAAAACCGCCATTACCTCCGTTGCCAATTGTACCAGCAGTTCCGGGTTGGCCACCACCCCACGGGGGGCCGCCATTTCCACCTGAAACCTGAGTTCCACCTCCACCACCTGTTCCAGTAAATGGAGACCCAGTACCTGTTTGGCCGGTAGCGCAACCACCTTGACCTCCTGTTGCTTGGTAATTAGACTGCCCTGAACCCCCTGCTCGGCCGCCACCACCACCGGCAACAACAATGCGGTTGTTCAGTGCAAAAGGTGAAACACGTATGTCCGAAGCACCACCACCACCTTTAGATTGGTTTTGAGGATTGGGACTGGCATGACCAATTCCGCCACCGTTCCAACCACCAGCAGGGCCCGTAGGGCAACCTCCAACACGAATTTCAAGAACCTGTCCGGGTGTAACGGCAATACTTGGATGTTGAACCCTTGCACCGTTTCCACCTTGACCTGAACCAACAAAAGGAGTGCCCAATACGCCGCCGCCTTTTGCTCCGCGAATATCTACTTGAATCGAATACACGCAAGCTGGCACGGTCCAAGTTTGTAGCGCACCGGTGTAGTTAAAGGTTACAGATTGTTGAGCCTGCGTAGAAAAGGTGGAGAGAAGGAGTATAGAAAAAATCAGCTTTTTCAGCATAGGGTAGTAGGTTTTGTAGGTAGACAAATTTATATTAAATATTTGTGATATTAGAACGTATTTTGCGTTTTACGGTTGCTTTGATTGGTATAATTTTGTACTTTGTCAGTAAATTTTTCCACAATGATACCTTATTCAGGTCCATGGACAACCGAACAAGCCGCTCATCTTTTGAGGCGTTGCACCTTTGGCGCTTCCTATCAGCAAATTCAATACGCGGTAAATCTAGGTTTAGCTTCGGCACTCAATCAGTTGTTTCTGCCATCCGTTACCGATGAACCGCTGGCCTATGACGCTGGCGAACAAGTTGTCAATATAGGTGAATCTTGGGTATCGGCAGTTTATCCTTCCAATACCACAGCAAATCAACAAACAGAGGCGGCACGCATGAAGTCTCTGGGCGCATGGCTTGCTAAAAACTTGAATCAAGAAAGTCTGAGTCTAACTGAAAAAATGCAGTTCTTTTGGCAAAATCATTTTGGTCTGACTACATCAGGTGATGCCCGAGCAATGTATCATTACTTGCAATTACTCAGGCAACATGCGCTTGGCAATGTAAGGCAACTCGTCAAAGAAGTGACCATTGACCCATGTATGTTGGTGTTTTTAAATGGCAATACCAACACGGTTTTTTCTCCAAATGAGAATTATGGACGAGAGTTGCTGGAACTATTTACGGTAGGTAAAGGTGCGCAACTTGCAGCCGGAGACTACAGCACATTTACCGAACAAGACGTAGCAGCAGCTGCAAAGATTTTTACGGGCTACATTGTGCAGGGTGTGCGCAGCTCGACCCAAACGCAGGTGACCAGTCAGTTTATGCCTAATCTACACGACAACACCAACAAAACGCTATCGTATCATTTTGCGAGTCAGAGCATCAGTGCTGCCGGTGCTATTGAGTATGCTAACTACATAGATGTCGTTTTTAATCAAGCAGATACCGCAACATATATTTGCAGGAAACTCTACAGATATTTTGTAAACTACGATATCACACCTTGGGTCGAGCAAAATATCATTGCAGCTATGGCTCAAATATATACTACCAATAACTTTGAGGTAGCACCCGTGCTCATGGCGCTATTTTCGAGTGAACACTTCTATGACATCAGTGTCAGAGGAGCTATTATTCGTTCTCCGCTCGAAACACTTTGCGCAATGCTCAATACCTCTGGTACCACGGCAAATTTTGATATGCAAAGTACGTATCAAATTTACTTATCGATGTACGGCTTGGCAGATCAGATGGGGCAGGCCTATGCTGCGCCACCGAGCGTTGCTGGCTGGACGCCATATTATCAAGCGCCAGCTTTTTACAGACTTTGGATCAATTCTTCTTACATTAAAAAGCGCTTTGACGTCGCCAATTTATTGACATCAAACGGTTTGAATGTCAACGGAAATACTTTTAAGATTAAGGTAATAGACTTGTTAAACGGTTTATCTGCACCGGCAACTGCCCCTGCTGTCATCAACGATCTTTGTGTTGTGTTCTTTCCAAAAGAAATTCCGGTGGCAGATCAACTTGCTTTGAAGAATATCCTAACAGGTGGCTTGCCCGATTTTGAATGGACCATCCAATACAATGAGTATTTGAATGATCCGACCAATCCGGTTTTTTATAATCCAGTTGAACTGCGCATGCAGGCAGTGCTCAACGTCATGTTTAAAATGCCTCAATTTCACGTTTGCTAATGAAAAGAAGATCCTTCCTTAAAAATGGGGCCTTAGCCAGCCTTTCTTTGCCTTTTGTGCAAAATGGTTTTTCGATGCAGGCTATTGCCAAAGAACTGTTTTCAGTTCCTAAAAGCGCCGAAGACAAAGTCTTGGTTTTGATCCGAATGAACGGCGGAAACGATGGCTTAAATATGATTTTTCCTCGCGATCAATACGCAGAATTAGTAGTGCAAAGGTCCAACATTCTTATTCCTGAGAATTCCATTTTACCCTTAACTTCATCGGTGGGCTTACACCCTAAAATGTCCGGGATGCAAACCATGTTTAATGAGGGCAAACTTTCAGTGATACAAAATGTGGGTTATCCTGAGCCCAACCGCTCGCATTTCAGGTCTATGGATATCTGGACCACAGGCGCCTTGGATATCAATCAAACAAGTGGGTGGCTTGGCCGTTATTTTGACAGCGCTTATCCGAATTTTCCAGATGCATATCCGAACGTTGATTATCAAGATCCTTTTGCCATTTCTATGGGTTCTGAGGTATCCTCTACTTGTCAAGGGCTAATGGGTAATTTTAGCCACGCGGTCTCTAATCCTTTTAATTCTTCCAATTTATTGTTGACATCAGTTACTAATGATGGCACCTATTACGGAGGGCAAATCGAATATATTTCAACACTCATCAATCAAACCAACGAGTATGGCGAGCAAATTAGCAGTGCGGCAAGCTCGGGTAATTCTTTATCGAACTTATATGATCCGCTCAATCCATTGGCAGTACAACTCAAGTATGTTGCTCAAATGATTTCAGGTGGTTTAAAAACTAAAGTGTATATCCTCAATGTAAATGGTTTTGATACCCATGATGGGCAAGTAGATGCAAATGATGTACAAGAAGGGTTGCATGCCAACTTGCTTCAGCGTATTTCCGATGCGGTACGCGCCTTTCAACACGACCTTCAATTATTGGGCTTGGAGCAGCGCGTTGCGGGCCTTACATTTTCTGAATTCGGCCGACAAATTGCGAGTAATGGCAGTCTGGGTACTGATCATGGAGATGCAGCACCTTTGCTTATGTTTGGATCATGTATTAGTTCTGGTATCATTGGCGCAAATCCTCAAATTCCAAATCAAGTCAATAATCAAGCGGGTTTAACAATGGCAATTGACTTTAGGGATGTATATGCAAGTATTTTAAAAGATTGGTTTGAGGTGGATCCGAATGTGATACAAGGTTTATTTGAGCAGCAAATCAATTACCTCGATCTTTTGCAAGGGTGTACTAATTCTATTGCTGATTCAGGCGAAATAGCGCAACAAAAGTCGTTGGTTTATCCGAATCCGAGTTTAAATCAGCATCAAATTCAATTTAATAGCCGAGGTGAGCACTACGAGATTTACTTGGTTGATCAGCAGGGTAAAGTACGGTCAAAAGTCTTTGAAGGCTTTGTGCAGGCCGGAACCGTCAATCAAACTTTTGAAGTAGCGTTTTTAGCGCAAGGAACCTATTACTATTTACTCAAGTCAGCAGCACATCAAGAATTGGTTTCTTTTCAGAAACTTTGAGTAGACTAATTACCGCGTTCTAGTTGCTCCAAACGTTGTTGGCGTTGCATTGGGTTCTCTTTCTTTTGCTCTTGCTTGTAGAGTTGGTAACGCGTTGGCGTCAAGACGCGCGGCCAAGAATTGTTATCGAGGTCGGTATCGGCTGTTTCTAAGAATGGATCCAATCGAAAAGCCACTACCGGTTGGTCATAAACAAAAACCTTACTCACTTTTAATTCTTCGATGCGCCAGATTTCTGCCGGAATGCGTTCTACTTTAGTGCTTCCGTCGGCAAATGTTGCTTCGATAATCAGGGGCATTACCAAGCCACCAAAGTTTTCAAAGGTGAGTTCATAAAGTTGTTTACCTGCATTCAAATAAGCGAGGTCTTCCGCGCTCGTCTTGGCCACAAAATTTTCGTAATCTTTGCGATCCAATGCGTCTACGGCGTAAATATTGCGCTTCGCATAGAAGTCGTCAATTTGGTCATCGCGTTCATTGACGGTTTGCGTGATAGCGCTTACATTTCTTGGAACGCCGATAAATTCGTCTTTTTGTGCATTTTTTTGTTTTAAAAAGGCTTTTTCAAGCTCGGGATTTTGCGTATTGAGCTCGTACCACTTCACATCTGTTAGCGCAATATCGACGTGGTCAGTAGTATAGAACCAGCCCCGCCAAAACCAGTCGAGGTCTACGGCAGAGGCGTCTTCCATGGTGCGGAAGAAATCGGCAGGAGTTGGGTGTTTTAAGGCCCAGCGCTGGCAATAAGTTTTAAAAGCGTAGTCGAAGAGTTCTCTGCCCATGACTGTTTCTCTTAAGATATTCAAAGCTGTGGCAGGCTTGCCATAAGCATTGTTGCCGAATTGTTTAATAGACTCCGAGTTGGTCATGATTGGCGAAATACCGCTCACGTCGCCGCGCATGTAATCTGCTATCATATAAGCAGGGCCGCGGCGGCTTGGGTAGTTTCGTTCCCACTCTTGTTCGGTGAGGTATTGAACAAAAGTATTGAGGCCTTCGTCCATCCAGGTCCATTGGCGCTCATCTGAATTAATAATCATAGGGAAGAAATTGTGGCCAACTTCATGGATAATAACTCCCCACATCCCGTATTTCTCTCCTTCAGAATAGGTACCATCGGCTTCTGGGCGGCCTCCATTGAAGCAAATCATTGGGTACTCCATTCCAATCCATTTAGAATGTACCGAAATGGCTACAGGGTACATATAATCAACGGTGTATTTGGAGTATGTTTTTATGGTGTGTGCGACTAATTTCGTGGAGTAGCGCTCCCACAACGGGTTGCCTTCTTTCGGATAATAACTCATGCACAATACGTCTTTATTGCCAACGGTTTGCTTTTGTGCATCCCATATGAACTTTCGAGAGCTCGCAAAGGCGAAGTCTCTAACGTTCGTTGCTTTATACACCCAAGTTTTTGTTTTTTGCGCCTTGTCTTTTTCAGCGGCTTCAGCCTCAGCTTGCGTTACGATAACCACTGGGCTATCAGATTTTTTGGCCAATTCATAGCGTTTGCGTTGTTCAGTAGTGAGGATACCCGCATAATTCTGACATTCTCCGGTGGCTGCCACAATGTGATCTGCAGGAACCGTAATGCTCACTTCGTAATCGCCAAAAGGAAGAGTGAATTCGCCACGGCCCAAAAATTGTTTGTTTTGCCAGCCTGTAACGTCGTTGTAGACGCACATTCTCGGAAAAAATTGGGCAATTGTGTATAAATAGTTTTGGTCGGTCTCAAAGTATTCGTAGCCAGAACGCCCACCCACTAGCATGCGGTCATTGACGTTGTACCACCATTTGATTTGAAAAGAAATATTTTGACCTGGCATTAATGGCTTTGCCAAATCGATGCGCATCATGGTTTTATTGATGAAATATTGCATTGGCTGACCGCTCATATTGGTGATCTTTTCAATTTTGAAACCGCCGTCATAGTAAAAATCGCGTTTGCGCAAATCTGAAACACTTTTAAAGTTTTCCATTTTTTCCACCTCGATGAGCTTGGTCTCTGAATTCTGATCGTAGATATTTTGATCGAGTTGTAACCATAAATAAGCCAATGGGTCTGGCGAATTATTGGTGTAGGTAATTGTTTCTGTGCCGTCTAAACGTTGTTTGTTGTCATCTAGGACAAGCGTCATTTTATAGTCTGCCTTTTGCTGGTAGTAGGCGTTTCCGGGTGCCCCCGATGCAGTACGGTAACTATTGGCTGTTGGCAACAGTTGGTCTAGTTGTGCAAATTTGGTTTGGGCCAAAAGACCTGCGCTTGAAAGCGATATAAATGCAAGAATTAAGTTTTTCATGGCTTGAGGGTGAAATATATTGATGAGTCGTTGAGTAAAAAGGAAAGCGTTTCTTTTTGTTGTCTGTAGATAAAAGTCAGTTTGTTTTGTTGCCCTGGAAATTGTTCCATTAATGCATCAAACTTAATTTGAATGGGGTTGTAAAGTGCAGGAATTGCAGCAGAGATATAACATTCAATGGTACCATTGAGTTGAGTGACAACACCTTCTAGCAAAAATTGGCTAATGCAAATAACATCAGGTGCAAGAGAATCTAATGCGCAACCGTAAATGATTTGAAAATGTTGATTGATATAATTTTCAATGCGTTTTAACTCAGCGGATGTTTCATCCAATTTTTCAAATTTTCCGATGAGGGTGCCCTTTGGTTCGATTGAGCGCTCGAGGTCATGGGTTGTAAAAATGAGGGTACCTTCTAATTTTTGCTGCAATTCGTTGTAAGAGATTTCAGCGTAAGCAAAATAATACTCGTGGGCAAAGGAATTGGAAATGGCACTTAGATGAACAAGAATAGTAAACAGCAATTTCGGCATGGCTACGAAAATACAAAAAGCAAATGAAATGTTTAACTTTAGCCCATGAAACTACTATTCTCCCTCTTCCTTAGCCTCTTTACTTTTTCGAGTTGTACTTCTACTGACCCTGATGCATGCACATGCGGAAAAGAACTTTCCAAATCTACTTTAGATCAAGATCAAGACCTTATGGATGCTTGTTCTCAGAAAGGGGAAGCCATGAATGACAAAGAAAAAGTGCATTGGTTTGAAGACATCATGACCTGCGTAGACTAATCTTTTCCCTTGTATTGATGAAAAAAAGAAAGTCCCGCCGTGGCGAGACTTTCAAACAAACAACAAACAATTCCTGCATGCACCATGTCGCACTTGAAGCAGGAATACTTTTAAGTCCGTTGTCCGGATTTATCCTGTATGAAAGTGCTAAACGCAAAGCAGGTAAGATTGGTTACATTATCGATAGATAATCCCTATGATTTGTTACGATTTGGAAAATTTGTAGGAAAGTGAATTATAGAAGTAGCCTATATCAGCACTAGAAAATACTTAAATGCGGAACTTCTTAAAAAAGGCATCCCAATTCCAGACGAAATTAGCCATGACTTCATCCATACGCTTTAAAAATAATGGGTTCGGAGCTTGCATGCGCTTGAAGTAATCGTCTTGAAATTCGTACAGACCGTACTTGTGGAATACCGCTTTTGACATGCCGTAAATCCAGTTTTTGGATGGATGGTTGACGCGCATAATGAAACTTTGGTAATCTCGGATCATGTTTTGAAAGTCGCCAATGCTCATTTCATAAATGCGAGAGAGCTTCTCAAAAATGATTTGTTCGACTCTTTCGGCCTGATCAGGTTCGAAAGTACTTTCTAGAAAAGATAAATTACCGACGATGACAATCAAGCCAAATTGACCGGAGTCTGAGGTGGAGATGTTCGGCCTGTTGACAAATGCGCTGTCTTCGTTGATCATCTCGGCAACTTCTGCAAAGCCGTTGTCAACGCTATCAAAAATACCATTGATAAACACATTGGCTACTTGGTTGTCGGATAATTTTTTTTTGGTGAAGGAGCTAAACATTTCGATTTGGAATTTGCTTCAATACAAATTTAACATTCGGTTGATCTATTCCAACCCGACAGAAAAGTGCTTTATCAACG
>ERZ888423.806-NODE-806-length-31067-cov-8.599220_pt1 | contig 31067 bp, 21 predicted proteins | sample MGYA00520523_ERZ888423 | MGnify/ENA primary metagenome ERZ888423 (study PRJEB32303, sample SAMEA104408611) | aquatic metagenome | biome: Brackish water; feature: Pelagic; material: water | place: Baltic Sea | collected 2014-06-08T10:24:00 | depth 30,27 m ...
AGGTGTAATTAGATGCAGGAGCAATGATTCCACCAGTACCTGTTACTTGTATTTCTCCTGAGCATTCTCCAAAACACAATGGTTCTGTGATGGTAGGTGTCATGACAATTCCATTGAAGAAAGTCACATTTATATCATCAGTATTTGGACATGAAAGCCCTTCAGTATCAATCCAAGTTAGGGTGTATGTACCAGGCGTAGTTGCGCTTACTATGGTATTCGCGGAGTTTATGTTGGCAAATGAAATTCCAGAACCTGCAGGGGCAGACCATTGACCTATTCCAACAGCTTGGGCTAACATGGTATAACTCATCGCACATCCGGGTATATCAGGCCCAGCTGTGAGCGCCCCGGAGAGATCTAAATACATAGAATCTACTACAGCACAATCAGGGTGTCCCGCTTCCCATGCGCTGACATAGAACCAGGCAGAGGCGGTAAGGCCACTGGCTAAAGGGTATTGAATGTTTGCATTATTCAGCGGCCCAGCAGGACTCCAGGAATAAACGAAGTCAGCTCCGGGTGGGGAGCAATCTACCGTTCCACTATAAGCTAATCCTGTCATAGGAGTGGTCCCGAATTCCCCATCGTTGAATACGATATCTCCATTGCCATCATATAGGATATATTCATTCTCATTAGCTGAAGTCCCAGGTGTGTAGCTGATTTCTATAAGCGTACCATTAGCTAATCCAGGTAATGGGAAGGTTTGGCTAATACCTACATTTAGAGTGTAGTTATTACTAACTCCACCTATTACAAGCTCTAATGAACCACCGCCCCAGCCGTCTCCCCAGGTATCAGTGAGAACAAGCGAGTAGTCGCATGTTGGAGGAGGAGGAGGAGAACCTACCAGCTCAACTCCCAATGGAGTCACAGCTTCACAGGCAATTTCTTGATCAGGCCAAGCCTCGAATTCGAAAGGTTCAGTGACGACAAGCGTGATTGTAGTGTCAAAGGAGCACCCGAAGTCATTACTAGTAGTAAAAGTGTATTGAAAAGAGCCAGGCTCTGAAGGTGCTACATGAATCGTATTGGCATCAGGTGAGGTGAATACAACATTATTTGCTGAGGTGCTCCAATACGAAGAGTCAGCTTCCTGTCCCCATATAGGAGTGAAAGTCGTGATGCCAGGAAAGAGGTCAGGATTGAAATTGATACCCCAAGCGAAGATATAGCCATCGTCTATTCCAAGATTATCAGTAACCGTAAAAGTCCAAGTTCCATTTAGCGGGCAACCGACTAAGTCGCACAGGTCTTCTTGGCTTTCGTAGATTCCTGGATTCACAATATTAGCAGTGACATTAGCTCCAACATTATTGACATAGGTCACGGCACTTTGATTGCCAGCTTGATAGAGAAATCCTAAAGTTGAAGTAGGGGACCATCCGTAATCATATCCTATACCAGGTCCATTTCCTGGGTCGACTGCTTCTCCAAGGAATGTTCCACCACCACCACTTCCGAAGTTATGCAGCGTCACGCTCGTGTTGTCAGGACATGTGATAATCATCTCCAAGTCACCAAGATAAGAGTGCTCCATATTGATGAAAATCTCTTCCAAGTCGTTACAATCATCCAAAGTAGCCCCAGGCTCAAAGAAATCGAAAGTCAAGGATGAATTGAAGTCAAATCCCAAGTCATCAGCCAAATATGTTTCTCCTGAGACAACCAGTGGAGGCAATGCCGTCCATGTAATTCCATCAACAGCGGTAATAAATTGAGCAGTTTCTCCAAGGCATATCGTATCAGGATGAATGATTTGAATATCAGGTAAAGTGCTCACGATAACTTTCAGAGGTGAAAGGTTCAAGCTCTGGCAACCATTGTTATCCTCAATGGTAAGACTTACAATGAACTCCCCAGCTTCTTGATAAATATGTGATGCATTGACTCCACTTGCGTTATCTACAGTTCCATCGTCAAAATTCCAGATGTAAGCACCTATAGTGAATCCGGGAGCTGCGTTAGATCCAGCACCTGAAATCTCTACTGGATCTCCTATACAGACTGAGATACTGTCTAGTCCAGCAACTGGAGGAGCAGGAGAGATGAAATTAGAATTTTGAATGGGTTCATCACATGGTGTAGTGCAAGAAATGACTCCCACCCATCCTGGGAATTGAGCTGAATTTCCGGTTGGGGAAATGAATTGAAATGTAAGACATCCTGATACATTCGAAGTGTTTCCAGTGATGGTCAAGCCTTGAAGATCTGTTCCCGTGTAGGCTCCCACTTGGGGAAATGTCGTATTAGTTCCTTGATAGATTATGAGTTTATCGCTATTATTTGGATTAACAGAAAGTTGTAAGCTGAAATTCGAGAATGCAATTTGAACCACATCACCGGGAGTATCTGGGCAAAGGGTATATGTATATGATGAGCCTGAATATGGATTCTCAGTTCCATCATCAGTGAACGTTCCATTACACGTAGTTGCTGTCCCATTCGAGATAGCATATTCATCCTGAGCGGTCAGATTAAAACCGACAAAAAGAAATGAAAAAAATAAGATAGTTCCGCGTAGTAATTTGCTCATCTGTTAGGTTGTTGACGGGAAGTCCAATTCCATGGACTCGCTTACAATTCAAATGTACTTCAAAGCTAGGTTATTAGGCTAGAAAAATATGTCCAGTCTTGGATTGTATAAACAGCTATCTCAACAGGGTGATAAAGCCTCTGTATTCCCTTGCCTTTAAACCAAAGCGGTCACGAGCGATGAGGAGGTAGGTATAGATGTCTGATTTCGCATTCATTCCCGCTCTTCTGTTGGTGCCATTCCAGTGGGCATTGGGGTCTTCAGTCTCAAATACGAGTTCACCTCTTCGATCGAAGATACGGAGCACGTAATAGCTCAGATCCTCATCAAGAATTACGGGATAGAATTCATCATTAAGTCCATCTCCATCAGGGCTAAAGGAGTTAGGAATAAACAAAGTCAGTTCACCGATTACTGGAATGTCTTTACAGAGCTCTGCCTGACAACCCCCTAGTTGCATTTGAAGATGGAGGCAGACCTCGTAGATTTCATCAATGTCCTCAGGGAAGAAATAGGTTATCCAAGGACCATTTTGAATAAATTGACCATCGACTGACCAGGAATAGGAATTCTGACCAGGACTTTGATTGAAGAAATTACCTACGGGATTAGCAGTGGTTATGGAAGAGGGGTTAACTTGAAACTCAATCTGTGGCCGTGTTGCGACACTCACTTGAATGGAATCCTTGGCTATACATCCCTGATTATCAGCTTCTAGAACCACCCATTCATATTGATTTGTGTTGCTCACATTGGCCCAAGAATAAGTTGCCAAAGGACCAATGTTACTCAGAATATTTTCTAATGGAGACCAAGAATAAGTATATCCTTGATCAGCTGAAAAGAGCACTAACGTATCATCACTACACAGCTGCTTATCAGAACCTAAATCCAGATTAGGTAAGGATTGGACTTGAAGGCTTAAGCTCATTGAAACTGAATTCTGACAACCAGTGAGTTCATCTGTAAGGGAGTTCAAGCTCAGGGTTGTATTCGAAAGAGGGTTGAGTGTAAAGGTCATTCCTTGAGCCGTTATACTTTGAGTAAGGAATCCAGTGCCTAAGTCAAGTTGAAAATTGAAGTCTGAAGCATAAGCGGGAGTAATGCTCAAGAGGACTTGTTCACCTTCACATATGCTCGTATTATCCAAGCTCCACGACACGTCAGGAGTTGGATTAACCGTTAGCTCTACTTGTGGATAAAGCAAGGCATCACATTGAATATCATATAGATAAACTACACTTACGCTGGTTGAGGAGTTAAAACTTACTTGTGTGTCACCCGAATAAGAAACGGTGTCTTGAGCAATTCCATCATAACTTAATCCGAGATTCCATGGACCTGCTCCATCGAAATCTAGGTCAAGAACAAGCTCTTCGCCTTCACATACAGGGCCAGAACTTACCAATGAAACAGTAGGAGCCATCAGCGCAGTGATTACAGCAGATCCTGATGCAGAATTCTCACAGTTCATATCACTTACAGAAACAAGATCATAGGTTCCAGACACTGTTACTGGCAACACGTCCATAGAACTTCCAAGTATGGTATTAAAGGGGTCACTATTTACGGTATAATCTACACTCCAAGGCCCCATGCCAGTTAAATTGACTACGGGTCCAAGCGATGAACCTTGGCAGAATGTTCCTCCTTGCCCAATACTAGCTGTAGGTAATGCTTGCTCAGTAATATTTACTGACCCTTGACTAATACCGGAACAACCATCACCTGTCAGAGATGCAATGGTATACATTCCTGGGTCTCCAGTAGTGAAGGTGTATGTATTTGTGCTGTTTTGCACAGCTTGGAACAGCTGACCGTCCAATAGAATTTCGAATGCCCAAGGGCCATTTCCATCTAATTGAACAGAAATAGTAGCCTGTTCTCCTTCGCATATAGCACTCAATCCTGAAATGGTACTGCTCACTTGCTCAATGAATTGTAAAGGAATTCCTTCAGAATAAGAGAGGCAAACATCTGACATATTGACTAGCCCACTTCCATCATTATTTCCTACCACAGCTGACATGAAATAAACTTGCCCTGAGATTAGAGGAGATTGTAAACTAAAACCTGAGCCGTTTTGAGGTATAGCATCAAGTACATTTCCTAGAATAGTTACATCACCATCATGAAGGACAATACTGAGGACATCATTCGCATCAAGGAAAGAACCAGCAGCTGAATATTGAGGAACTAAAGTTTCTCCAAAGCAGACATTGACAGTATCAGCAGGGTATTGTAAGGTTCCTGAGGTAGAGCCAGAACAATCACAATCCACAATTCCTGATCGAATAACAGGTCCACAGGACAATCCATCGCTTACTGAAAAATTAAAAGGACTTCCATTGGGCATAGTTGAACTTTGGAAGAAATTCCCGGTCAGAGCCTGACCGTTCACCGTGAAATTCCCAGCTCCTCCTTGAATATAGAAAGATACTGTGGCTTCTTGGGTCAGATCATTGCAAGTCACACTGAGACTATAGGTAATCAATGGAGGGAGCACCACGAATGACATGCAGGTATCGTTAAGTGTCGCTTGACAACCAGACCCACTGCTTGGACTCAGATCAGCAAGACAGTAAGGAAGATTAGGGGGTGTGCTAAAGGGAACAGGGAAAGAAATCGTCTGACCATCACTAACATTCTCCAGATAAACAGGACCAAATCCCGTTTCAATAGTAAGATCATAACTAGTCCATTGTCCATTGATGTCGACCACCGCAGTTCCAGGTTGACCGCTGCATAAAGTTCCGCCACCGACCAAGCTTGCACTAGGAGCTTGAGTAAATGTAATATTCACTTGACCGCTACCTGAGGCAGTGCACGTTGGCATAGATGCATCACTAACTTGTGTGATAGAGAACGAGCCTGCGCTAGTAGGAAACACCGTGAAATGATCTCCAACTGCGATAGGCCCGACTATAGAGGTAAGTCCGGTGACCGATGAGAAAACTTGCAATTGAAAAGGTCCATTTCCTAATAAAGTTGGGGTAAGTTCTAGTGACTGTCCAGGGCAGAGTATATGGTTACCAGTCAATGCTGCAGATGGTGGAGGGCCTATGAACACATTAGCAGAATCCCCAATAGTCACACCACAGTATGGAAGAGCAGAAGCATTGGCTGACGTAATGGTATAGGAATGACTCTGGGTGCTATTTACAGGAATCACAGCTCCGTTATTCTGACTACTGAGATTAATGAGTGCCCCTAGTTCATCACTGATGGTCACGTTGAACGGACCAGTTCCAGTGGCATTCAATGTTAGGTTCACGGGGTTTGTATTGCATTGAGTAATACTGCCAGATAAGGAGAGGGTTGGACTGGGGCTAATATTTACTTGCACCACAGCTTGGCTTGTGCAAGGACCACATGTGAATTTATAGGTATAAGGTCCTGGATTGGCTGTAGCCGGATCAATCATTCCATTAGAAATCACGTTCCCAGTTGGATTTATCCAGACTCCGCCAGAGGCGGGACTTCCATTCAAGAATGTCATCAATGAACTTATGGCTGTGCTGCTAGGACATAGCGTCACCGCATTATTAGAACCAGGGTTTGGGAGCGTTCCATTATTGATTTGAACAGTCGATTGTGCCTGACAATTCAGACCATCTAAGTGATAAGTGTATGTTCCAGCGGGAGAGCTTCCTGGGATAAAATTTGGGCTGCTTAGAACCGTTCCATTGGGGTCTGTCCAATATCCCCATGTCAGGGGATTCCCTGTTAATAGTGAAATTAAAGAGGTAGAATTTTGACACGGACAAAAAGTAATAGGAGCCCCAGTTCCAGGGTTTAAAGAACTGTATAGGTTCAGAGTAACCTGACTAGTGCTAGCAGCACAGGATCCATTGGCAGGAAAGGAATAGGTGTAGCTTCCAGCAGCGTCATTGCTTGGGCTGAAATATGGATCGGTAACTACATTAAAAGGATCATACCAGGTGCCTCCCAAGTTTTCATTCTGTATTAAATCATACAGATTAATGATTCCTCCTGACGCGCATAGGTTAAAGTCTCCTCCTGTTCCAGCACTGTATCCACTTTGAACATTGATGAGAACTTGTGCTTGATCCTGGCAATCAAAAAGAGTTCCTTCAATGACGTATATGTACACCCCTGAAGCATGTATAGCTGGATTAAACGTGAAGGTGTTTCCTAGGCTAGGATTTAAGCTGTTTCCGTAATGCCATGCACCCGTTCCGTTAAAGTTGACCAAAGCATCCAAGAGCATGGGAGCACCATCAGAGCATAGACTTAGAACTTGATCAGCGCCAGCATCTGCATCACAGCATTCAAGCTCAGCGGTGGATACTGCTGCTTCACTCCAGCCACAAATGGTGGAGAGAAAAGAACCACCAGATTGATCATCAGAGAGCACGTTTACTGAGATGTCAAGGTCCAATCCAGTTAGACAATCCTCAGTGTCAACTGTTCTTATTATCCAACAGAATTCAAGGCTTTCTTGGCTTGGACAATGATCACCGTAATTATCACCAGGATTATTTGGGTTAGTTCCGCCACCAGGTCCTTCATAGAAGAAACCAGGACCGTGAGCTTGTGCTGATGCAGAGCTGATTATAGGACCTTGATACCACGCCCAATAACCGCCATTGCCAGAACAGGAGCTAGGAGCGAGGGTAACCATGTTAGTGAGGTCCCATCCAGTTCCGAAAGTTGGCAGAAGACTGTGTATATAATGTGCTCCACCATCCCAGTTATCACTGGAGATGTTAAGACATACAGTTACCTCCTCATTGCTGTTCCATTGACCATTAACTGGGGAAGGGGAGAAGGACCACGAATAGCCGTTAAGGCATTGTGCCCATGTACTGCCAGCAAAGAAAAGTGAAAGCAGAATGAGGTATGTCCTCTTACCTGACAAATGAATGTGTTCTAGCGTAATACAAGATTCAAAGGTATTACCCTATACCCTGTAACTGAGTGCTTCAGAAAGAGGATATCAACGCTCTAGTGTAACAACGCCCTTGAAGATTTCCTTCTTGGTGCCTTTCTGTACAATTACTTCCCAGCTATAGTCTCCAGCGCTAATTGTTTTACCAGCATTATTTTCCCCAACCCAAGGCTTTGAAACATTTTTGGTTCTGAAAATTAAGTGGCCCGCGTCATCGGTAATACTCATCACGAATAAGTCACCTTCTTTCAGCGTAATAGGAATGAAGAAGTCTCTAACTCCGTCATTATTAGGTGAGAAACTACGCAATGCACCTAAATCGAAATGCTTACCGACATAGCGGGTGGTAAATCTCTTTTCGCTGCTATCATTGTTACCAGCCTTTGCTTCAACAGCTTCTCTAAGACGTTCGTTTATACTTATAATTCTCGCTTCTTCAGCTTTGGTCAAAGCAGGCAGATTATTATTAGCTGCAGCCTTGTCTTGATTTGAATCCATTACAGATTCTAGAATAGAGTTGGTATCAATAAGTAACGCATTGTTTTTGGAGTCAATTTCTGCTCTGTCATCATGACTCATTTCTATCTGAACAAGTTCAGAATGATCATCATGTTCTTCAATGGTAGTAGCGGGATTGAGGTAGAAGATGGCAAGCCCTGCGAGTGCAGCTGCTGCTAATCCGAAATTAGATAAGAAGCTAGACCCTAGTGCTGAAGCACCTTCACCTGCGAGACCGTCAAGTCTCTTCTCCATAGAATTCCAGTCAGACTCATTCCACGCTTCTTCAGCGTTTTCTAGTCCTCTCTTTATGCTCAATTCGAATAAATCCAACTTCTCAGCCATTGCTTATTTTACTAGCGTTAATGTTGTTTAACAATATTTTTCTCAAGTTCAGTTTTGCCTTTGCTAGGTTTGATTTAGAAGTTCCTTCACTTATTCCAAGTTCTTCAGCGATCTCTCTATGTGTCATGTTTTCCAATACATATAGATTAAATACTGCTTTATAACCTGGAGAGAGATCTTGCATAGCACGGATGACATCTTTCATGTTCAACTCCATACGCTCATCTAAATCCTCTTCTTCCTCTTCCATCTGCACCCCAACGTCCAAGAGGTCTTCACTCTGAGATAAGGTCAAGGATCTTTTATCCTTTCTTATCTTGTCAAGGGCAGTATTCACCATTATTCTTCTAATCCAACCTTCCAAAGAACCATCCTGGTTAAACTTATCAAGGCTTTGAAAAACCTTGATGAATCCATCCTGAAGAATGTCTTTAGCCTCATCTCTATCTCCTGCATATCGCATGCAAATCGATAACATTTTGCCATAGAATTCCTTGTAGAGTTGTCGTTGTGCCTTTCGGTCATTTGACAAGCATCCATCAATCCATTCTAGATATTCGGCTTTATTGGCATTCATTTCAGAGACGTGCCTAATTTTAATTGGTTGCCTTGCGAGATGAACTTTTTCAATTTTTCCTGAAAAAGTTTTTCTTTTCAGACCGGCTGAAGATATGTAATAATCTATTTAAGATGAATCCATCCTTGAATGCTTGCAAAGAACCTATACATTCGCCCTCACATTTCTCATTTATTTAAACCCAATACCCTTTTATCACTATGAAAGTCACTGTCGTAGGCGCTGGAAACGTAGGAGCCACATGTGCTAATGTTCTGGCACACAGAGAAGTAGCAAATGAAATCGTCCTTTTGGACATCAAGGAGGGCTACGCTGAAGGCAAGGCCTTGGACATATGGGAAACATCTCCTATTAATATGTATGACTCAAGAACTGTGGGAAGTACCAATGATTACACAAAGACTGCTGATTCTGAGGTGATTGTTATCACATCAGGGATTCCAAGGAAGCCTGGAATGAGCCGTGATGACCTTATCGCAACCAATGCTGGTATTGTGAAATCAGTGACGGAGAACGTAGTGAAGCACTCACCTAATGCTAAAATCATCTGTGTTTCTAATCCACTAGATGTAATGACTTACGCTACATATTTGACTGCTAAGAAGAAGAGCAATCAGGTATTCGGTATGGCCGGTATCTTAGATACAGCTCGTTATCGTTCATTTTTAGCCCTAGAATTGGATTGCTCACCTAAGGATATTCAAGCGGTATTGATGGGAGGACATGGAGATACCATGGTTCCACTTCCAAGATATACTACTGTAGGTGGAATTCCTGTGACTGAATTAGTAGCTCCAGATAAATTAGAAGCGATTATCGAAAGAACTAAGAAAGGCGGAGGAGAGATTGTTAATCTTCTTGGAACATCGGGATACTATGCTCCTGGAGCAGCTGCTGCTCAGATGGTAGAAGCCATCGTAAAAGATCAGAAGAGAATCTTCCCAGTATGTGCTTGGTTAACGGGTGAATATGGTTTGAAGGATATTTATCTAGGTGTTCCAGTAAAACTTGGAAAGAACGGAATCGAGGAGATTATAGAGCTTGACTTGAACGAAGCCGAAATGAAGCTTTTACATGAATCAGCTGAGCATGTGAAAGAGGTGATGAAAGCGCTAGACGCTATGAAGCTTTTCTGAGCTTAAGTCAGAAAACGAGACTCAAGACCAATGGGCAGTGCACAAGATGTGCTGCCCATTATTTTTTTACGATTTCTCGCCACTAAGTCATAACAAGCGTTACGCCATATGCGAGGAAGGACTTTTATAGCCTTAATCAAACTGCCAGGAAATTTCAGGTATTTTGAAACCTGTAGAGCAGCATCACTCTTAGTGTAGAAGGTTCCTTGATCAAAGACAAGAAAAGTGTCCATATCAACAGACACATTATTTTGTTTAAGCCAGTCTGTTACATGCTCTGATTGCAGCCAAGCAAATTTCAGGCGATCGTCTTTCTCATAGTGCAAAATCATATTCACATTCCAATCGCAGAACTTACATTCTCCATCATATATGACCAAAGGATCTTTTAATTCCTTGAAATTCATTCTTTGATGAATTTCTGAATTCCTTGGAATGAATCATTGGTCAAGGAAATTAGATAAGTACCAGGTCTCAAAGCATTCAGATCAAGTGCAACAGAGGAGTTTTTAATCTGATCCTCATATACACTTCGCCCAGTCATGTCGAAGATTTGAATGTTCAATATTGAATGGAAAGGCATGGGCATATTAATCTGTACCATTCCATTGCTTGGATTAGGGTAGAGTTGGAAATAGCTAATGTTCTCTCTCTCATCTATCCCACTAGGAGGTGGTCCACCCATGTATAGACCAAGACCACCGCTAAGATCCCCATTGAAAAGATCAAGAAGGAGGTCGTTATTAAAGTCATAAAGGGTAGGGCAAGAGCGCAGGCCATTCTTCACTCCAAAGGCAGAGCTATCAGTAATAATCCACGCACTGCTAGGATCTGGATTCACTTCCTCTATATAATAGATGTCACCATGCTCAGTTCCAAGGAGCGCTGAGATCCCGCCACTGCTGTTTAGGAAGAGCCATGGAGCACTATATCCTACAAGGTTTCCATCGAGATCTGTAGTGATATCGCCTATGGAATCTTCCATTAAGACCATGTCAAATGAAGAAGACGTTCCTTGATTCTGCAAGTAATTGATGTTGCCATTTCGCTCTCCTACTATAAGGTCAAGTAGACCATCTTGATTCAAGTCGAAGAGCTGAGGAATAAGGTTAGCGCCTATATCCATATTATTTCCATTGGCCTGCAACGTAATGAATGTCCCGAACTGCATGGCTTGACCAGCGTTGGCTATATTCTCGAAATAATGCAATTCTCCATCTCCATCTCCCAGTATCATGTCCATATCTCCATCTCCATCTAGATCACCAAAGGTGGGAGCGATATGACCACCGAATGCAAGGCTTGAGATAGACTGAAAATCCATACTTAAGAGTTCAAGTACAGGAGCATCTAGAGGCCCAGTTTGAATATAAGCACGAATACCCTCGCTGAAGGTTCCGTCACTTTGGAATTCTCCTCTATTCGAAATCACCAAATCTTCACGTCCATCAGCATTGACATCCACAAATCGCGGAAATGCACCCGTTCCCATGTCAATCATCTCTCCTTGGAAATGTTTCCGAGATTGGCGATTGAAAACAGGGGCATCAGTAGTTCCTATGTTCTTGTAAAACCAGGCCGAATTCAAATCCTCACTCTCAGCCGCATTTCCTGGCGTAACTATAAGATCCTTTGTGCCGTCCATATCAGCGTCCATGTAAAAGCCTGCGTTGAAGACAATCATCTCAATAGGAATATCACTCTGAGGGAAACCTACTTCCTTGGCAATAGCACTGTCAGGAAGTAAGCCTCTGTCCTCAATGTAAACTAAGGTCATGTTAGTCGAAGTAATATCACCTACAAGTAAATCCTTCTGTCCATTATGATCATAGTCGAATGCGCAAAGACTAGAGCCGCTATGAGCTCCGCTTTCTGCCGAGCGAGGAGCTTCAGTTGGATTCGGAACATTAAAAGTGCAGAAACCACCATCAAGATATGCTTGACCTATATATAGGTTAGGACTTATGGCATCTTCCCCGAACATGCCATAGCATCTGTTCGCGAGTACAAATGCAAGGCTATCGCAGTTGCCGATGTCGGAAGCGTGATTCTCATGATACTCCACTGTCTGACCAGCTAGAGTGAAGGTGTGAATGTCCAAATCCCCATCTCCATCAAAATCATCAATGGATGGAATATCCACATTACTCATATATATACTAGCGTAATACTCGCTAGCTCCGAAATCATAGTAGCTCTTTAAAATAGGGCTGCGTAGCGAGAAAGAGACAGAAGAACCAGCAGATGTGTTCTCATAAACGGCAATTCCGCCAGGAGTATATGTGAAGATGTCATTCTTCCCATCGCAGTTAAAATCACGGAGTAAAACCCAATCTCTTACTGGAGGAAACGAATTTTGATACTCAAATGTCAAATAATATGTCTGGGTAGAAGGGTCAGCTAAATAGGTAGTGAAAGTCCTTGAGGTGCGTTCGTAAATGAAAATATCATCGGTTCCATCGTTGTTCAGGTCAATGTTAGACCACTGAGAAGAATTAATTCCGCCAGCCCATGCAAAATCCAAGATATCCCCATTCTCACTGACATGAATGGCATTACTTCGATGGAATTCTAGCTGAGCTAATAAGGATATAGGGAAGAAAAGTAGGGTCGTAATAATGATTCTCATGTACATGATATAGATACATGCAAAGATAAGATCACCCTTCCAAGAAAATGTTACTCCTTGAAATTTATGTAGAAGTGGTTGTACATGGGCGTTGAAGCGAATAGCTAGAAAGTCTATATTTGCGATCTGCTTTAAAAAAGGGTAGTTATCCTTTGATTTAAAGAATACAAAACACTAATAATCAATGATTTGAAGATTGGGGCTATCCCTACTTCACTCCACATAAACACGCATTGCAATGCAGAATAGAAGTGCGATACTGATTTTTACTATCCTTTTGGCCTTAGCTTGTCTATACCAATTGTCATTTTCATATTTCACCAGCAGCTTTGAAGGAAAGGCGAAGGCTTTTGCTGAATTCAAGAGGGATTCAGTGCTTCAGGTGGCAGGTGACACGACTAAGAGCAAGGATGAGCTCTTTACATATTATGAAAGTCAATACATGCGTGAGCATGGTGATGAGAAGCTTTTTCCCATTTTCGGAGATAGTTATTATGACTGTGAGTCAAAGGAGATAAAGAAAGGCCTTGACTTAGAAGGAGGAATGAGTGTCACATTGGAAGTATCCGTTCCGGATATGGTGATCAACTTAGCTGATAATAACAAATCAGAGAACTTCAGAACAGCCATTGACCGTGCAAAGGCACTGCAGGCTGCCAGCACTGATAACTTCATCACCTTGTTCGGAAAGGCTTGGTCTGAGAAGAATGAGTCAGGCAAGCTATGGCAGGTGTTCCATAACCGCGATAACAAAGCCAAGTTCCCAGCAAACAGTTCAGACGAAGAAATTTTGAACATCCTTAATGAGGAGGCAGATGCAGCGGTATCGAATACGGAGAAGATTATTCGCACACGTATTGACCGTTTCGGAGTAACTCAACCTACTATACAGCGTCAGCAATTCTCTGATAGGATTCTTGTAGAATTGCCAGGAGCTAAGGACAAGGAACGTATCCGTAAGTTATTGAAGAGTACAGCTAACTTGGAGTTCTGGGAAGTGTACAGCAATTTCGAATTGGGTAACACCTTATTCGAAGCTGATCAGAAATTGAGCGAAACTCTTTATCCTGAGTTGGCAGATGTTGATTCTTTGGCAACGGATACAGCAGCGGCTGCAATTGATGCCACTGTTGATACAACGTTGACTAATGAGAATGATGAGATAGAAGATCTTCTTTCTGGTGAGGACTCTGCAGCTGCTGAGCCTGAGGAGTTGTCAGATGCTGAACGCAGAAAGAGAAGCCCACTGGGAACTATCCTGCGTCCAAACGTTGGACAAACCGAAGCTGGTGGATACCAGTTCATGCAAGGTGCAGAACTTGGATATGCAAGTAAAGAGGATACGGCTGGAGTAAATCGTCTTTTGGCGAACAGTGCATTAAAGGACCTACTTCCTCCATCAGAGAAAATCAAATTCTCATGGAGCGCAAAAGCATTTGACAATGGTTTCCATGCATTGTATGGTCTTAAGATTACTACGCGTAATGGTAAAGCTCGTCTTGATGGTAACGCCATCGTGGATGCTCGTCAGGACTATCGTCAGATGAACGGTCAAGTGATTGTTTTAATGCAAATGGATTCTGAAGGAGCTAAAGTTTGGAAGAACATGACTGCTGAGGCAGCAGCTACGAATCCTAAGTCTCAAATTGCAATCGTACTTGATAACCAAGTCTACTCTGCACCTTCAGTAAATGAGGAGATTCCAAGTGGTAACTCTGAGATTTCTGTAGGGGGAGATAATCAAGAAGATGCCCTTCGTGAAGGAATTGACTTAGCGAATCTATTGAAAGCGGGAGCGCTTCCGGCTCCAGCTAATATTGTAGATGAGCAGATTATTGGACCGTCACTAGGACGTGAAAACATTCAGAAAGGAGTGATGTCCTTCCTCTTAGCCCTTGTGGTCATCCTTATATACATGGTATTCTATTACAGAGGAGCAGGTCTTGTATCTAATGTGGCATTGATAGCTAACATGTTCTTCTTATTCGGAGCCCTGGCTTCACTGGGAGCTTCCTTGACGCTACCGGGAATTGCGGGTATCATCTTAACCATAGGTATGGCGGTAGATGCGAACGTACTTATTTTCGAAAGGATCAAAGAAGAATTACGTTCAGGAGCAGGTTTGGGTGCAGCTATTAATAAAGGATATGAGAAAGCTTACTCGGCCATCATAGATGCAAACATCACTACCTTGCTTACGGCATTGATTCTCTTCTTCTTCGGAACAGGGCCTATTAAAGGATTTGCTACGACCTTAATCATAGGTATTATCACATCATTGTTCACGGCAATATTCTTGACGCGAATCATTTTCTCTTATCGTTTGGATAAGAAGCTTCCTATCAGTTTCTATACAACGTTCACTCAGAACTGGTTTAGCAACACAAATTTCAATTGGGTAGGGAACAGAAAGAAGTTCTACATATTCTCTTCTATCATTGTGATAGGAGGTATGGCTTCACTCTTCACACGGGGAATGGACCTTGGAGTTGATTTCTCTGGAGGACGGACCTATGAAATCACATTCGATGAGAAAGTGAATACTCAAGATGTGAGAGATGCTTTATCCGGAGCCTTTGTTGCTGACAATGGTGAGAAGGGTTCAGCTGAGGTAAAGGCAATAGGAACCGCGGGAGAAAAAGTGAAAATCACTACAGACTTCTTAATTGATTCCAATGAAGAGGGAGTAGATATGCGCGTGGATAATGCGTTGATTGCTGCTCTTGATAAAGTAGGTGGTTTCGATGCAGGAAGTATGGAGAGTAAGAAAGTAGCTCCTACCATCTCTGACGACTTCAAGGATTCCTCTTACAAGGCCATCTTGCTTGCACTCTTGGTTATCTTCTTATATATCGCTTTTCGATTTAAGAAATGGCAATTTGGTGCGAGTGCGTTGATTGCTATGGCGCACGATGTATTGCTCGTATTAGGAATCTTCTCGCTCTTGAAAGGAATGTTGCCTTTCACATTAGAAGTGGACCAAGCCTTCATTGCAGCTATTTTGACAGTGGTTGGATACTCGATTAACGATACGGTAATTGTATTTGACCGTGTGCGTGAATATCTTGCAGAACATAAGTCAGGAGGAAGAGCAGCTATTATCAATAGTGCATTGAATAGTACACTAAGTAGAACCTTTAACACATCTATGACCACCATCGTAGTATTGTTCATGATGTTCTTGTTCGGATCTGATTCGATTAAAGGATTCACATTCGCCTTGATGATAGGAGTAATCGTGGGAACGTATTCTTCGCTTTGTGTGGCTACACCGATGGTTGTTGACCTTACGAAAGAAGAGACTCTGTAATCCAGGCAGAATCAAAAATGTAATTTAGTGCCCAGCCGAAATGGCTGGGCATTTTTTATTCAGATCATGGTATTCCTTATAGGCATAAGTGGAGGAGAGATCCTCGTTATCTTCTTGGTTTTCTTATTATTCTTCGGTTCAAAGAGTATACCTGGACTTGCTCGGAACATGGGAAGAGCCATGCGCCAGTTCAAGGATGCTACTCAGGATATTCAGAGAGAGATGTCAGATGCTGCAGGAGATGTGAAGAAGCAGGTCCAAGAGCACAGGCAATCTTTAGATCAGATGACCGATGACTTCAAAAAGGACTTGACCAAAGACGCGTAAATGGCTTTCTTTATTCTTATTGCCGGCCTTGTTCTGCTTCTTTTCGGTGGAGAACTCTTGGTCAAAGGAGCAATTGCCTTGGCAGTGCGCTTTGAGATACCTACTATGGTCATTGGACTTACTGTAGTCTCTTTTGGGACATCGGCACCGGAGCTTTTAGTTTCACTTCAAGCAGCTTTGAATGGTCATCCTGATATCGCGATAGGCAATGTAATAGGTTCCAATGTGGCCAATCTTGCGCTTGTACTAGGCCTCACATCAATCATACTTCCAATACCCGTCTCAAGAGCAACAGTGCGCATAGATCAGCCAGTAATGATTCTATCTGTAGCTCTGCTCTGGTTTTTTATGTGGGATGGAAATATTACGGCTATTGAGGGAGCGATACTCTTCACACTCTTGATCTTGTATATCACACTCTTAATCAGGAATGCGAAAAAAGCGAGAGTCTTGGAGGCTGATATGAATGAGATAAAAGATCTCGTTAAAGACAATATGCCCTTATGGAAGTCTATTGGGCTCATACTACTTGGATGTGTAGGGTTGGTATTTGGATCAATCCTCTTAGTAGATGGAGCTACTGAATTGGCCAGATCATTTGGAATAAGTGAATATGTGATTGGAGTGACCATAGTTGCCTTTGGAACGTCAGTCCCCGAACTTGCCACTTCATTGATAGCAGCCTTTAGAAAGGAACTAGATATCTCCGTAGGAAATCTAGTGGGAAGTAATATATTCAACATTATGTGTATTCTCGGAATCACTTCCATGGTCAAAGAAATTCCTGTGAATCCATTCGTACTGAGTAATGATATGTATTGGGTAGCGGGAATCACCGCAGCTGTATTTCTTTTCAGTTATCATAAGATGCATATACATAGGTGGAAGGGAATCATTCTTATTCTTTCTTATATCGCATACATCTTCGTAGTTCTGCAATAACAAATTATCTAAAAAATATTTATTCTATGATTACCTGTTAAAAAATAGGGGGTCACGTCTGAAAAATATATTATTCTGAGCTTTGGGGTATAAAAATAGGGGGGTACATTTGTAAAACGAATAGAAATACATATCGTATACCCTCAAAAACCTAAAGTATAACATGGCAACACTTCGATTCAAGGCCTGGGAAGATGTACTTCACAGACAACCAAAGCCTTTCAACCCACCTAGCGATAAGATTTCAGATTACTACGGAAGCAAAGTATTCAATGACGATGCTATGAGAAAATACCTTTCTGGGCCTGTGTATAAGGCTGTCAAGAAGGCTATTGATACAGGTTCGAGAATAGAACGAGAAGTGGCTGATCACGTTGCATCTGCTTTGAAAGAATGGGCCATGAGCCATGGTGTCGGACATTATACGCATTGGTTTCAGCCATTGACAGGTGCTACAGCGGAAAAGCACGATGCTTTTTTTACTCCTATAGAAGGCGGAAGGGCTATTGAAGCATTTCGTGGGAGCATGCTCACGCAGCAAGAGCCCGATGCTTCCAGCTTTCCAAATGGTGGATTGAGAAACACTTTTGAAGCGAGAGGATATACCGCTTGGGACCCATCTTCACCGGCTTTCGTGATTGGAAAAACCTTGGTTATTCCTACTATTTTTTTGAGCTATACGGGAGAGTCATTGGACAATAAAATGCCCTTACTTAAAGCTCTTGCTGCAGTGGAGAAAGCCGCAATTCCTGTGTGTCAATATTTTGACAAAAACGTTTCTAAAGTAACCGCCACCCTAGGCTGGGAACAAGAATATTTCCTAGTAGACAAGGCACATTTCAATGCACGTCCTGATATTTTGATGTGCGGTAGAGCACTCTTCGGGCATTATCCAGCGAAAGGACAACAGCTAGATGATCACTATTTCGGGTCTATTCCAGATAGGATTCTGAGCTACATGCGTGATTATGAATCACAAGCCTTGGAACTAGGAATACCTGTTACAACACGTCATAATGAAGTAGCTCCAAACCAGTTCGAGGTAGCTCCGATTTTTGAAGAATGCAACTTAGCTAACGACCATAACCTGCTCTTAATGGACCTCATGGAAAAAGTGGCGCAGAAACATGACTTCAGGGTATTATTGCATGAAAAGCCATTTGCAGGAGTCAACGGGAGTGGCAAGCACAATAATTGGTCCCTTGCTACAAATACAGGAATAAATCTTCTTCAACCAGGACATAACCCTAAGAGCAATCTTCAATTCTTGACCTTCTTTGTGAACATTATCAAGGCGATTCATGACCACGCTGATGTACTAAGAGCGAGCATAGCCTCGGCAGGAAATGATCACAGATTAGGAGCTAATGAAGCGCCACCAGCTATCATTTCAGTATTCATAGGTTCTCAGCTTTCCAAGACACTGGATGAGTTAGAGAAGAGCATTTCGGCAGGAAAAATGACTCCAGAAGCCAAGACGGCACTGAAGCTGAATATTGGAAAAATTCCTGAAATTCTTTTGGATAATACCGATAGAAATAGGACATCTCCATTTGCATTCACAGGAAATAAATTTGAATTTAGAGCAGTAGGGAGTTCTGCAAACTGCGCTGTTCCTATGGTAGTGTTGAACACGATCATGGCCAAGCAGTTGACAGATTTTCATATTGAAGTAGAGTCATTGATTAAGAAAGGAGTGAAGAAGGATGAAGCTATCCTGAAAGTGTTACGTGAGTACATCATAGCCAGTAAGAAGATTCGTTTCGAAGGAAATGGATATGGTGATGAATGGGTGAAAGAAGCTGCTAAACGCGGTTTGAAGAATGTAAAAGACACTCCACGTGCCTTAGATTTCATGATCACGAAAGAGGCAGAGAAGCTTTACACTGAGATGGGAATCTTCACGAAGGAAGAGTTGCATGCACGCCATGAAATTGCGTTGGAAAACTACACTATGAAGCTTCAGATAGAATCTAGAGTTACTGCTGATATGGCGTTAAATCACATCATCCCTGCTGCTATTTCTTATCAAAGCGAATTGGTAGATAGTGCTATGAGCATGAAGGATTTACTCGGGCCCAAAGCACAATGTAAAACACAGGTGGATCTGGTGAAGCGCATCGCTGCCTCTATGGACAGATTAAGTGAGAATGCTGAAAAAATGAGGCAGGAACGTAAGAAGGCGAACAATATGGGGAACAGCAAGAAGACTGCATTGGCATACTGCGACCATGTGAAACCGCTTATGGACTTAGTAAGAGAGGATGTTGATACCCTAGAACAATTAGTGGATGATGAGCTATGGCCATTGCCAAAGTTGAGAGAAATCTTGTTCACTCGTTAAGTATAAAACCAATAGAAAAAAGGGCCTTATGTTATCATGAGGCCCTTTTTTATTGAATGAATTTAGCTCAGATTAGGGAACTCAGATAGAAGCATTATCGAACATATACTGACGATAATACCTACCAGTACCTTTCCAAAGTCAACTAGGACGAGCTGAACACCTGCTTTCATTTCGCCTTCTTTCCTCCTGTGTCTAATCGCAATCTCACAACCGGCTAGGATACCAATAAACGCCCATGTAGTACTCTCAAGTCGACCATAAGTCACATTTCTAGAGTTTAGATACCAACCTGCAAATAGTACGATGGTCAATATTCCTCCTAGGTACAAGAAGATCGTTTTCCAATCTTGTTTCTTATTCGATTGAAGGAAGGTATCTAGGGTTTGAATTAGGTCATTTCCTATAACCGACCAAGCAGCTAGTAGAAAGCCCAAATAGTTGATGAGCATAGGGAGAGATTAAGATTTTGTGTTTGAAAAGACTTCTCTGATTGCGGTGAATCAGATGATTCGAAGAGGGAAGGTTTAGTTTGATGTACCAGCCTTGAGATTAGATTTAATCAGTATAAATGTCTGTTGAAATCAAACCGAATAGGTTAAGCAAAGGTTAAGGAATGAGATCTAATGTTTGAATACTCTGTATTATTGGGAATGGAATTTCCTCTCTATGCCAAACACAAAGACAACTCTGTCTTTTATGAGATCATATCAAGTCGTGCGTTCAATGAGAAGAAGAGATTGGGAGCATCTAAGTATCCCTTGGCTGACACTTTCATAGTAAGTCAAATCACCTCTGAAGACTATTCAACAGCAGTGTATATAAAGGACCTTATTGATTCCGTTCTTAAAGAGGAATTAATCCAGATAAGCTCTATCGAATATGAATTAGCTGGGACTCCTAATTTAGAATCCTGAGTATTCTTATTTCCTAAGACAGATCTTTATATCGGTGACAGTCCACTAAGTGGTCATTCACCATACCCACAGCCTGCATGAATGCATAGCAAATGGTGGATCCAGTGAACTTGAAGCCGAGTTTTTTCAATGCCTTGCTCATAGCATCACTTTCAGGAGAGGTAGCTTGAATCTGACCATGGGAATTCAGTTTATTGACCTTAGGATTTCCGCCTACAAAGGACCAGAGATACGTTGAAAAAGAATCATTCTTCATTATTTCCAAATAGAGCTTCGCGTTTACGATAGTCCCTCTAATCTTACTTTGATTCCTGACAATTCCCTCGTCATTCATAAGGCGTTCTACATCTTTTTCAGTGTATTTGGATATGCGCACAGGGTCGAATCCTTGGAAGGCATTGATGAAATTCTCTCGTTTCTTCAGTATAGTAATCCAGCTTAGACCTGCTTGAAAGCCATCCAAGATGAGTTTTTCCCATAATGCGCGGTCATCATATACAGGAACACCCCATTCTGTGTCGTGATAAGCCACATAGATGGGGTCTACTCCACACCATGTGCATCTTTTTTTAGAATCCTTCATTGTGATTTAAAGATATGTCGAAATTTAGATAGCAACCCATTGATGCGCTATGTACCTTTGAATGAAAGGCCTCAGTCCCTTGAAGAAACTATTAGTCATATTGTTCCTTGTGTTCAACTTTCAGGTTCAAGCCCTCCATATCGTGGGTGGTGAATTGAGTTATGAGCACTTAGGAGGGGATTTGTATGAATTGACCCTACTTGTTTATCGTGATTGTGCCTCTCAGGGTGGGCCATATGATTCACCTGCATTGATAAGTATTTACAGCGGAGACGGGGTCTTCCAAGGAACGATTTCCATAGGTAATCCACAAATCAGTTTGATTTCTACTGAAGTTGATTTCGATTGTGTCAATGTATCAGCGTCAGTCTGTGTTCAAAGAGGTTATTATCAAGGAACCACCACTTTGTCTGCCAATGACAGCGGGTATCACCTGGTCTATCAGCGATGCTGCAGAAATTCATCCATTGTCAACATTGCGAATCCTGATAATTGGGGCTCTACCTATACCACTTTTGTTCCTTCAGTGAATGCATTAGGATTTAATAGTTCACCTTTCTTCAATAGCCTACCTCCAGTTGGGCTTTGTGCTAATATTCCTATCGTATACGATAACAGTGCTACCGATCTCGATGGAGATTCTATTGTCTATAAGTTTTGTGCACCATATCACGGTGGAAGTCAGGGAGACCCTATTCCTAATCCAGCCTCAGGACCTCCTTTTGTGGGAATTCAGTGGAACCCTGGCTATTCGGTCGATTATCAGATAGATGCTTCTCCTGCCTTTGCTATAGACCCAGTCACAGGGGTGCTCACAGGCACGCCCACACAACAAGGGCAATATGTAATAGGAATCTGCGCTGAGGAATATCGAGATGGAGTCTTGATCAATGAGATCCGAAGAGATTTTCAGTTCAATGTCCTTATCTGTCCTGATTTAGTCCAATCTGGTTTTGCCGATTTGAATAATGGTCTGTTTTGTCAGGGACTCGGAGTTCAATTCGATAACCAAAGTATTAATGCTAGCAATTATTATTGGGATTTTGGGGATGGAACTTCGTCTAATAACGAGAATCCATTTCACGTTTATGCCGAGGGAGGGAACTATGAAGTGATGCTGATATCAGACCCACTTACGGCTTGCCCTGATACTATTATTTCCATTTACAACATCTGGCAAACCCCTCAGCCTGAGATAGAAGATATAGGAGTGAATTGTCCTGAAGGGAGTTATGATTTCGGAATAAGCGGAGATCTTTTTGACCCAGAAACCTATTCATGGATGATTCCAAGTGATGCAAGCTCTAATGGCTTAATTACGGCCAATCTTGATCAAGTATTCTTTGCAGGAGAAGGAGTGTATGACATCTTTCTTGAAGTGGTAAATGAAGGAGGGTGCACAGGCCAAGATGAATATCAGATAGAAGTCCCACTAACTCCCATAGCCGACATTCAAGTCACAGATAATCCTTGTGTTGGACTCGCTATTGATTTTTCTAATGGATCTGTAAATGCCGAGACTTTTCAATGGACCTTCGGGGATACTGGTTTTAATTCCACATCAACTGCTATAAGTCCAGCACATACCTATCCTAGCGCAGGGTTTTATACCGTCACATTGACAGCTTTAAATCCAGGGGCCTGTCCTAATACAGACTCACAAGAGATTCAAGTGAATCCTGTACTGTTCATGGAATTAGGCCCTATTTCACCTCAATGTACCGAGGGCAATGAATTCGATTTCAGCGTATCTGGAAATACATCTAGCTCTTCTATTTATACATGGAGTATTTTGGACACAGCCGGCCTTGAAGTATCTAATAGCCCGAGTAATGTTCAATTTTCACAAGCTGGATCATACCTCGTCACAGTTCAAGTAGATGATGGTCCATGTACTTTTACAGATGAAGGATTCGCAATTGTAGTAGATCCTGTTCAAGCTGATTTCTCCTCCCAGGACGGAGGCTGCGCTCCTGAGACGGCCTATTTCCAGGACCTAACTACAGGAGGTATGGGGTTAGAGTATCATTGGGATTTTGGCGATGGAGACACAGGTGATTTTCCGGGAAGCTTGAGTCACGAATATGAGCAGGCTGGATTCTTTGATGTTCGTCTAGAAGTAGAGGCCACGGCAGGGTGTCCAAGCATAGATGTGATGATTAAAGAGAACTACATTGAAGTGCTTCCAAGACCTACAGCTGCATTTTCTGCTGAGCCGCCTTATGCAGATATCAATAATCCATTTGTCCAATTCACTTCCACATCTATAGGAGCTGATGACTGCCTATTTATCATTCAAGGAGCTGGTAACTTTGAAGGCTGTGAAGTAGGTCAAATCTTCCCGTTAGGAGGTAGCTATGAAGTGACTTTAGTGGCTACTAATGACTTCGGTTGTGTTGATCAGATAGCTAGGCCATACATCGTCAGAGGTCATGCCTTCTATGCTCCAAATGCAGTCACCCTGAACCAAGATGGGGTCAATGATTTTTTCAAAGCGGTAGTAACAGGAGAACTTGCCGAGTATGAATTGACCATTTTCGATCGCTACGGGCAGATCCTTTTTCAGACTGATTCTCCAGATATTCCTTGGGTTCCTGAGTATTCTCAGCTTGGTGTTCATGCTTTCACAGCGCGTATAAGGGATGCCTATAATTTCCCCGTTATCTATGAAGGAAGCTTCACTGTTATTCGCTGATTGTTCCTTTTATTATTCGTGCACAAGTCTGTAATAATAGAAAAGAAACAGCTCTGTTCTTAGCATCAATTGACAGAAATTTGCCGAATGTTTAGTAGGGCTTATAATTTCTATTTGGATTCTTTCCAGGGATTCAGAAGAGAGGTTTGGTTGCTTGCATTGGTGACCTTCATCAATAGAGCGGGAACCATGGTAATTCCCTTCTTGTCCCTTTATTTGACAGCAGATATGGGACTCAGCCTAGAGCAAGTAGGATGGATTATGAGCTGTTTCGGAGCAGGGTCCATTTGTGGTTCTTTCATTGGAGGAAAGCTCTGTGATAAGTTCGGTTTCTATCCGGTTATTGCAGGTTCATTATTGACTTCAGGTAGTTTCTTTTTCGTGCTCCAACACTTACAAGGATTCTACCCATTTTGCATAGGAATCTTTACCATTACTTTATTCGCTGATGCATTCAGACCAGCACTTTTCGTAGCGTTAAGAAGCTATAGTAAAGTAGAGAACAGAACGCGTTCAGTTACACTAATAAGATTAGCCATCAATCTTGGATTCAGCATGGGCCCGGCTATAGGAGGGTTAATCATCACGTACGTCAGCTATAAAGGACTTTTCTGGGTAGATGGAATCACGTGTATTCTCGCAGGTCTTTTGTTCCTCTATAAGCTGCCTAAGAAGGATCCCGTCATAGAATCAGAGCGGAAGAATAACCTTGCCAGTAGATCTCCCTATAAGGACTGGCCATACATTTTCTTCCTTTTGACCATTGTAGTCACATGTATTCCTTTTGTACAATATTTCAGCACAGTTCCATTGTTCTATAAGCAGGTCCATCATTTGAATGAAGTTGCCATTGGACTGCTTTTAGGATTCAATGGACTCTTGATTTTCTTGACTGAAATGCCATTAATTAAGTATTGTGAGCGCAGGTTATACGGTGTGTATCACGTCATTTCCTTCAGCATCGTGCTCTTTGCCATGAGTTATCTGGTGTTGGTCTATTTTCCCTCCATCGCTTTCTTGTGGATAGGAATGACACTTATGACTATGGGAGAGATGTTGAATTTTCCGTTCATGAATCGCTTAGCTCTTGACAGGTCTGATCAAGGAAAACCTGGAGCATATATGGCATTGTTCACTATTTCATGGAGCGTAGCGCACATTATTGGACATAATATGGGATTACATTTGGTTGATGCCTTTGGATTCAATTTTACCTGGTATATCCTTGCTGGCATGTTAGTCATCGCCATTGGTATGACCTATATAATGCAAGGGATGTTCGAGAAGGATGCTATTAAACTAAAGGCTGAGCGTATTTTTAATGGATGATTCATCATTGAAATATCGCCTTCATGCGCATCTCATGGAATCGCTGAACGAGAAAATCCAAGAGCAGGAAATATCCATTCTTTCGGCCAGAGAATCTAGAGACAGAGAGACGAAAAGCAGCGCTGGCGACAAGCATGAAACTTCACGTGCTATGATGCAAGAAGAGATGTCAAATCAGGCCAAGCAATTGCAGAAGAATCTGGATATGAGGGATGATCTATTGAGGATAGAAATGGATAGATCATGCGAACATGTGGGCTTTGGGAACCTAGTATTTACTGATGCTGGCATCTATTTCCTGAGCATTGGAATAGGTCAAGTAGAAATGGAGAAAAAAACCTATTTCGTAATCTCTATGGCCTCTCCAATTGGCAAGCTATTAAAGGATAAAAAGAAAGGAGAGGAGTTTATTTTTCAGAATAGGAAGCTGAAAATCATAGAAATTTCTTAGGCCAAAGACTAAACTCTTTTCTTGAAACAGAAACTCGTTTCTACACCTTCATATTGACCGTAATTCTCCATGCGTTCATAACCACATCGCTCATAGAGTCTTATAGCTTCGGGCTGATTGATTCCAGTTTCAAGGATGCAAGAAGAATGCCCCTGTTCCTTGGCCCACTTTTCTAATTCCTCAAGGATAGCAGCTGCGATTCTTTGACCTCTTTCTTCAGGAAGGACATACATCCTTTTCACCTCCATCATGGAAGCATTGAATGCTTTAATGGCTCCGCAGCCCACAGCTTTTCCGTCTTTCTTGGCCAAAAGAACGAAGTGGATGTCATGAAGCTTATTGAACTGATCATAGAAAGCATGATCCTCCCCATCTTTGATGGCTAGTTCATTATCAAGAAGTATAACTAATTCAATGAATTCAGGCTGTTCAGCGTCAGTTCTGATGAGTTCTAACATAGCTCAAGCGCCTATCATTTCTAGATAAAGTTGTTCTACTTTTTCTCTAGCCCAAGGAGTCTGACGTAAGAATTTCAAGCTGGAACTGATCGTAGGATTGGAGGTAAAACAACGAATATCAATGCGTTCGCCTAATTCCTTCCAGCCATAGTGTTCTAATAAATCAACCATGATATCGGCTAATTTTTTTCCGTGAAGAGGATTGTTCGGTTGTGGGTTAGTAGAATCTGCCATGTGATGAGTTGAGATTTCAAAGATAGGAGAGAGTGGCATAGGCTTTCGCTTTGGTTATGAACCTTTTTCCATCTTTCTTAATCCCTCATAAACGACAACTGCCACAGCATTAGCAAGGTTCAAACTGCGTATATGAGGGCTTCGAATAGGAATGGAATAAAGATCTTCAGCATACTCCTGTGTGATCTCTTTAGCTAATCCCACAGACTCTTTTCCGAAGATTAAGAACATCTCATCTTGATAGGGTATAGCAGTGTATTCCTTATTACCATGACTAGAAAGAAACGCCATGTTCTTGCCTTTATTCTTGGCAAAGAAATCTGCTACATCCTCATAGATAATAAGGTTCACATGTTGCCAGTAATCTAATCCTGCGCGCTTAACACGAGAGTCACTCAATTCAAATCCAAAAGGCTTTACGAGGTGCAGACTTGATCCTGAAGCAAGACTTAGTCTGCCTATGTTCCCTGTGTTCATAGGTATTTCAGGTTCTATCAGTACAATGTTGTAGCCCATGGAAATGCAGAAAGAAATTTGAGTTTCAAAGAATATGGACAAACTTAGGATTACTTCATCAATAATGAGCTGTACCTTGGTGTCGGATAAACCTTTGAATGCGAGATGATTAAATCTTGCGTTGGATGATTAAATCCCACCCTCATGAACTATTCAAAAATCCTCCTCTTCGCACTTGCTCTGATTCTCATTTCCTGTGAGCCAGATGTGCCAGTAATTCAGACTCCAACAAGCACTGAGATTGACTTTAGTAATCTGAAAGTTGGGCAACATTCACAGTTCCAGCTTTTTCAGGGCCAATGTGATCAAGATGCCTACTTCACAGGAGACACTATGAATCTGGAGGTCATTCAGATGGGTTCAGATTTAGTATTTAGAGAGTCATTTACAGCAGAATCAGCTACGTATTCAGAGAACGAGTCTGTAGAGTACATAGTTATTGACCAAGGAGCATATCTCCTCATTCCTGACAGATTCAGTTCTAACCTCTTCTTTTTCTATGGTAACGACACACTTTGGAAAAACCCAACTGCAGAGGTAGAGTTGACTAAAGAAGGCTGTTTCTTACAGCACGAGAATGGAGATTTTTTCGTGGGTGAAGAGATTGGACATTTAGCTCATCTGGACATAGGAGTGGAGACCAAACAAGATTTGAAAGTAGTGTCCTGCGTTCCTTTCTTCCAATTAGATGCCTACTTGAGTTACACACGCAATGGCCTTGAGGTAAGCTATTATATCCAACCTGGAATAATAGACCAACCCACCATAATCGGTTGGACTAAGATGAATTGAACATGCTAAAAAAGAGAATTAATCACTGGCTTTCGGTTAAGAGATCTTAATGAAATCCAACACATAAAAAACCCCGCCCAATTCATATTGGACGGGGTTTGTTTTTAAGACATTCGAGTTTACTTGATTATGAGTCTTTCAGAGATTACTCCCATCGAAGTTCTCACGCTCAGCATATACACACCAGCCTTTAGCGTGCTGACATCCATAGTTTGAGTCATACTAGATCCGCTGCTTCTTTCTTGAGCAACAGTTTGACCAAGTGTATTCTGCATAATGAGTTCTACACTTCCTTCCTCCACTAAGTCAATCTGGATATTTACCATGTCCTCAGCAGGATTAGGATAGACACTGAGTTCATTCACACCAGCTTGCAACCATTTGTTATTCCCGACAAACACTCCTGCTGGAGGACTAGGAACAATGAAGGTGGACGCAGGAGTAATGTTTGCCCATTCTGAGATTCCAGAACCATCAGCACATGCACATCTCACATCATAGCCATATCGTTGACCAACAGAGAATGGAATATTAGGATTATTATAGAGAGCTACATTGAAATTAACGGTAGATCCGTTAGTCTGGGTGATTACTCTGGTATTGGCAAGGGTCACAAATTCAGGTACTCCAGCTGTGTATGAAGCAGCGCTGATTCTACCTCCACGAACTTCACAATACGCAGTACCTTCAGGGGTTACCCACGTTCCATTTACACTAGGATTTGAAGTTCCAAATCCAATCTCAACTACGTCCAATGTATTTGGAGCTTGACAAGCAGTGTTTCCTTCAATGCAGAATGAAGTGACTTCTGAATTTGTGAATGCAGCTCCACTTGCAAGTATAGAACCTGTAGATGAAGTCAAAGTATATGCGCCATTTCCATAACCGCAGCACATTCCATCTCCGAAAGTGTCATAAATAGTGAGCACATAACATCCAACGTTAACACACACTTCAATGTTTAATGTTGAGCCATCTGGTTCGCTTCCATATGTTCCGCCATTAGAGATAGGGCCTCCATTGGCATCAGTGATGGACCATGAGGTTTCTTCAGGATAATTGTCAAGCAGCAAGGTCAAATAAATGCTTTCACCTAAACACGGACAAGGAGCGCAATCAAATCCACCACAATCAATATCAGTTTCATTTCCGTTTTGGATACCATCATCACATGTAGGGCATACATTAGGGCAAACACCGCCACAGTCAATACCAGTTTCATCTTGATTCTGGATTCCGTCAGAACACGTAGCAGTGGCTGCACCAGGGTCAAATCCATCTAACGTCATAGCACCAGTATTTGAAGGGTCCAAGTAGGAACTCAAGCCGCTCCATGAGTCTCCAAATGCTCCATACCAATCTGAAGTAGTGTTCCCGCATGCAGCATATCCACCATGAAGTTGACCTATGATGCGATGATTCTGGTCAAAAAGGGGCGAACCAGATGATCCACCTTCAGTGGTTGTGCTTCTTTCCCAAGTCTCTACTCTCCAGTGATTAGAACTGGCCGAAACTGAGTTTGATAGATAAGCTGTTTTCGTCAATGGGTCATCGTCAAAAGATATTTTCTTCACATCACCTGCTGGGTGATGAATTCCTACAGCCGTTGAAACTGCGCTATTAGAGCGATCCCAGCCATTGTAATACGGCTGATAGTTCGAAGGGACGATAGAAGAAAGCTGTACTAAATGATAGTCTGAAGCAGATCCTGTAGCGACTTGAGTTCCACCAGAAATAGATTGATTTGTGGGACCAGTAGAGCCAGTACATCCTGCGGTTTCATGATTGAAATAGAATACCCAGTTGCTCTCGGTGCCATTGCAGTGAGATGCAGTCAAGAAATAGCTTGCAGCGTTCTGAGAAGTGTTGTTAATCAAAGAACCTGTACACCAAGCTGAACCTCCATTGAGGATCAAGGCAACACCTCTTTTTTCAGCTTGCCAAGCTGATCCATCAGGACAGTTTACATTCATATTACATGAACCACTGTTTCCAAATGGGCCGCGTTCAACAGGCTCGAATTTGTTAACCACAGGACGATATCCATGAATGATCATACCTATGTTGATTTGAGCTTCTCCAATGATATTAGACTTTTCATAATACTCTAGGATGACTTCATCACTATGAACAAGTCCTACAGCTAGAGAATTATATTCCTTATTATTAAAGTGATTAAACACACCTATGAACTCAGAGCGGTCAGCACTCCAGATAGTCATTCTACCTCCAACTGGAAGATTCCATTGGTCAAAGATGAAGTTGATGGACGAGGCATCAGGACAATTAACAGCCATACGCCATACTTTATCTCCTTTTGGAAATTCAGTCATTACTGCTGTCTCGAAGAAATCAATGTTTACCTCATGCTCAATACCAAAACGATACGGAGTTTCTTTGTATTGATCCACTACGGCATCTTCAGCCTGAATAGAAATCATATCGAGTTCAGCAGTTGTAATAACAGGAATCGAAGCGCGGTCCATTGTCTTGGTCATCCATTGGAGGGGTTCTCCCTGTTGTTGAATCTGAGCCTTTGCAACAAAGCTGAAGGCCAAAAGCAAAGTCATAGTTAATAGGGGTTTTGTTCTTCTCATTTGATAAGAGTTATGTGGGGTTAATAGAACAAGAAATCTTGAAGCGCAGAATCTCTCCTTAGTCTTGCAAAATAGGAGTTGGAGAATTCTAATCCAATTCATGAATAGGCTGATAATGGTAATCCTGCCTTCTTTTAAAATTCTAGAAGCAGGGAGAGTATTTATATAATAAATCAAAAATAGGCTTTTACGCCTTCTCAGTCAAGGAATGTATAAATAGCAAAGCTGAAGCATGAAGCTTTTCATTAACCAACCAGGAGGATAAAAAAATGAAAACCTTATACATCTATGTATTGAGCCCTCAAATCATCATCTAATTCCGTGACTATTTCATTCCAACTAATCCCACCATCTAGAGTTTTTAATAGAATACTATCCCCTCCGATGAAGCCTATTTCATCAGAAATAAGCTGAATAGTCTTTAAATATCTGTCTGTCGTGCAGTTTATTTGATACCATTTTTGAGCAAAAATAGAAAAGCAAATTATAAGCGTAGCAAAGGTAAAAACGAACTGTTTTATCTTTGTATTTGTTTATATTTCTATAAATAAACGACTATAAAAGGGGATACTGATTGATGATTTTTCTCTGTTACATGTAAATTTTTCTCATTCAGCGTTGCAACGCTAGTAGAATAACCCCTGAAGGAGATTTCATAAAACCACCAATGGAAAAGGCATCAAAAAAATCCAATTCGAGTCTCAATTCTAATAAATAAAAATACTAAAATAGATGTAGCTTTTCAGCTACTAAAAAATCATAAGTACTTGATATTAAAAATAATACAAGAAATAAATGAATCAAATAAATAAGTCAGTCTGTGTGTTTTTTTTTGATAAAATGTCCAATGAAACATAAAAATCCTTTAAAAAAATATTAGGTATAGAAGACTGATTTATACTCACGTTAACAGCGACAAAAATACAAGTCTCTGAT
>ERZ888423.807-NODE-807-length-31027-cov-41.965227_pt1 | contig 31027 bp, 20 predicted proteins | sample MGYA00520523_ERZ888423 | MGnify/ENA primary metagenome ERZ888423 (study PRJEB32303, sample SAMEA104408611) | aquatic metagenome | biome: Brackish water; feature: Pelagic; material: water | place: Baltic Sea | collected 2014-06-08T10:24:00 | depth 30,27 m ...
AAGTGGAGCCGGAGGGAGTCGAACCCTCGTCCAAACAAGCAATTACAATGCTTTCTTCATGCTTAGTTTTCGATTGATTTTCGTGAGGTGCCTGACCGAAAACCGCCCAACACAACCTTAGCTTCTTTATTTTTAAGAGATTACCGAAGCCTTAATCTCTCTATGTTGCTTTTGATGGTGTTCCGGATTGAGACGCCAACAACAAGGGCTTCTCAGGAACATCTGGCCTCCCTACCTTGTAAGGACGTGGCTAAATCCTACTATAATTCGGATTAAGCAGCTAGAGCGTAGTTATTCTCGCCTATTAAAAGTGTGAAAAATGAGATTTACGAGCTGTAATTCAGCGCTCGGCATGCTTACATCCCAATTGGCCTCGCTGTCAAAACCGGTCGGCCCCGTAGGAACCGGCAAAGTTAGTAAAAAGTTTGCCAAGCCAGCGAAATCCTCTTAAATTAGAGGAATAAAATAAAGCCTATGACTTCTTTTGGTATTATCAAAGAGCGAAAAAATCCACCGGACAAAAGAGTTGTACTTACGCCTGAATTTTGTCAAGTCATTAAGGATGAGTATTCTAATGCACAAATAATTGTAGAGCCCTCGGATATAAGGGTTTTTAAAGACCATGAATATCAAGAAAAAGGGCTGCTTGTTTCCGCTTCAATGGAAGACTGTGAAGTGCTTTTAGGGGTTAAAGAAGTTCCTATTGAGGCGCTTATTGCGAATAAAAAATACTTTTTCTTTTCTCATACGATTAAAAAGCAAGCTTATAACAGGGATTTATTAAGGGCGGTGCTGGAAAAAAACATCAGTCTTTTTGACCATGAGGTCATTACGTCGGCCGAAGGCCAAAGACTCGTTGCTTTTGGAAGGTATGCCGGATTGGTAGGTGCTTACAATGGACTAAGAGCCTATGGTTTAAAGCATGAATTGTTTGAATTGCCTAAAGCCAGTGATTTAAGGGATCTAGAGGCACTTATAGCTGCTATTAAGTCGGTTACACTCCCTCCAATTAAAGTAGTACTTACAGGAGTAGGAAGGGTTGGCAGTGGTGCTGCTGAATTATTAGACGCTGCCGGGGTATTGAAAGTGTGTCCGGATCATTTTATGGGAAGGCATTTTACAGGCCCTGTTTATACGCAGATAGATGTCTTAGAATACAACAAGCGAAGTGACGGACTTGTTGGCGACAAAAAGGATTTTTTTGACAATCCAGAAGCTTATGTCTCGAACTTTTTACCCTACACCGAAGAAGCAGATGTTTTTATTGCAGGACATTTTTACGGTCAAGGGGCTCCGGCATTTTTTAAACTCAAAGACATTCAGGGTCCTCATTTTAAAGTGTCTGTAATAGCAGATGTGAGCTGCGATATTGGTCACCCAATTCCAACAACCCTTAGGGCGAGTACCATTGCAGATCCAATTTATGGCATAGATAGAGAGACAGGTAAAGAAATAGATTTTATGCACCCAAATGCCATAGCTGTTATGGCAGTAGACAACCTTCCTTGTGAATTGCCAAGAGATGCCTCTGAGGGTTTTGGCGCTGCTTTTTTAACCCATGTAATTCCTGCATTTTTTAATGGAGATAAAGACGGTGTTTTAGCAAGGGCTCAAATGACCAAAAACGGAAAGCTCACAGATCGCTACAGCTATCTAGCGTCTTATGTCAATGGGAAATAGGCCTACTTAAGGCCCTTAACGGTTTTTCTGATAGCTACTAAATTGGTCAGTAGTCTTTCTAGGTGGTCTATATGAAGCATGTTCGCTCCGTCGCTTTTGGCGTTAGAGGGGTCAAAATGGGTTTCAATAAATATGCCGTCGGCTCCGGTAGCAATTCCGGCCCTTGCGATGGTTTCAATCATGTCTGGTCTGCCGCCAGTCACGCCGGAAGTTTGATTGGGTTGTTGTAAAGAGTGGGTTACATCTAATACAACAGGTGCGTAGGCTTTCATGGTGGGTATTCCCCTAAAGTCTACCACCATATCTTGGTAGCCAAACATGGTACCTCTGTCGGTAATGGCTACTTGATTATTTCCACTGTCCAATACTTTTTGAACGGCATGTTTCATGCTCTCTGGGCTCATGAACTGCCCCTTTTTAAGGTTCACTACTTTTCCTGTTTTAGCAGCTGCCACCACTAAGTCTGTTTGTCTTACTAAAAAAGCAGGTATCTGTAATACGTCTACGTATTGTGCGGCTAAAGCGGCATCTGATATTTCATGAATATCTGTAACTGTGGGTACGCCAAAGGTCTGAGATACTTTTTGTAAAATTTTTAAGGCCTTTTCATCTCCAATACCGGTAAAAGAATCTACCCTAGAGCGGTTGGCTTTTTTAAAACTTCCTTTAAAGATATAAGGAATCTCTAAAGCGTCTGTTATACGAACAATTTTCTCTGCAATTCTAAGCGCCATATCTTCTCCTTCAATGGCACAAGGACCAGATAAAAGAAAGAAATTATCACTTTTAGTGTGCTTAATCTGTGGAATTAAATCTAATTGCATAAGAACTGTTTTAAAGGGCAAAGATATTCCTTTTTTATCTATTTACACCCAAGGGTTTCTTTCACTCAGGCAAACTAATCCCGCAACGAACAGGCTTAAAACAATAAAAAAGCAAATTAATTACCCACCTGATTAAAAATAGGAGTATCTTTGCGCGCGCTTAGCGGAGCTAAGTAATCTATAAATAAGCACTTTATGTCTAATACAAAGAACATTGCCATTATTGCCCACGTAGACCACGGTAAAACTACCTTGGTAGACAAAATCATGTACCACTGTCAGTTATTTCGTGATAACCAACAAACAGGAGACCTCATTCTAGACAACAACGATTTAGAAAGAGAACGCGGAATTACCATTGTTTCTAAAAACGTTTCAGTTCAATACAAAGGAACTAAGATTAATATTATTGACACTCCAGGTCACGCAGATTTTGGTGGTGAAGTAGAACGTGTTTTAAACATGGCAGATGGTGTGTTGTTATTGGTAGATGCCTTTGAAGGACCAATGCCTCAAACTAGATTTGTATTACAGAAAGCCATTAACTTGGGATTAAAACCTTGTGTGGTGATCAATAAAGTAGACAAAGAAAACTGTACACCAGAAGAGGTACACGAAAAAGTCTTTGACCTCATGTATGAATTGGGTGCAGAAGAGTGGCAGTTAGATTTTCCAACTGTTTACGGTTCAGCTAAGAACAACTGGATGAGCGACGACCCTAAAAATATTACAGAAAATATAGAGCCCCTTTTAGATATGGTCATTGAGCATATTCCAACCTTTGAAGTGAAGGAAGGAAATACGCAAATGTTAATTACCTCTTTAGATTTTTCTTCATTTACGGGAAGAATCGCGATTGGTCGTTTACAGAGAGGTACTTTAAAAGAAGGCCAGCCCATTTCTTTGGTTAAAAGAGATGGAAGTATTGTAAAATCAAGAATTAAGGAATTGTATACTTTTGAAGGCTTGGGCCGTTTAAAAGTACCAGAGGTAATAGCTGGAGATATTTGTGCCCTAGTAGGTATTGAAGGATTTGAGATAGGAGATACTGTGGCAGATTTCGAGGCACCAGAAAAATTGGCGTCTATTGCCATAGATGAACCCACTATGAGTATGTTGTTTACTATTAACGACAGCCCATTCTTTGGAAAAGATGGAAAGTTTGTAACGTCTAGACACATCAAAGAGCGTTTGACCAGAGAGCTAGAGAAGAATTTAGCCCTAAGGGTAAACGAAACAGATTCAGCAGACAAGTTTTTGGTTTTTGGACGTGGGGTATTGCACCTTTCTGTACTTATTGAAACCATGAGAAGAGAAGGCTACGAGCTTCAGATTGGTCAGCCTCAAGTAATTATCAAAGAAATTGATGGTGTTAAATGTGAGCCTATTGAGTTCTTGACTATTGACTTACCAGAATCAGTTTCTGGAAGGGCAGTAGAGATGGTTTCAATGAGAAAAGGAGAAATGACTTCTATGGAAGCCAAGGGAGAGAGAATGGTATGTGAGTTTTTAATCCCTTCTAGAGGTTTTATTGGACTTAGAAACCAATTATTAACGGCTACTGCAGGTGAGGCTATTATGGCGCACAGGTTTTTGGAGTATCAGCCTATGAAAGGCGACATTCCAATGAGACAAAACGGATCACTAGTTTCTATGGAATTAGGAAAAGCCATCCCTTACTCAATAGATAAACTTCAGGATAGAGGTAAGTTTTTCGTAGATCCAGGAGAAGATATTTATGAAGGCCAAGTGATTGGTGAGAACTCTCGTGGAGACGACATGGCGGTTAACGTAACCAAAACAAAGAAGCTCTCTAACGTACGTTCTTCTGGAGCAGACGACAAGGCTAAGATTGTACCTGCTATTAAATTCTCTTTAGAAGAGGCTTTAGAATACATCCAAAAAGATGAATACGTAGAGGTAACACCAAAGTTCTTAAGGTTGAGAAAAATACACCTTACAGAAGTAGATAGAAAGAGAAATAAAATTGCCTAATCGCAATTTGAATGTATAGAAAAGGCCCGCTTTTAGCGAGCCTTTTTATTTTTAAAATAGTGATATGACTATTTCTGTACCGCGCCCATAGCCGCACCAATAATCCCCGCCTGATTTAAAAATTCAGCAGGTAAAATAGGGGTTTCAATAGAGATGTGTTCAGAAAATCGTTCCCAATCATTGGAAGTTCCGCCCCCAACAATAATGAGGTCTGGTGCGCATATAATCTCTACGTATTCTAGAAAAGTATTGAATCGCTTGGCCCATCTTTTAAAGGAGAGCATTTCTTTTTCTTTGGCTGCCGCCGATGCCCACAACTCAATCTTATCGTAACTTTTATAAGGAATCTGTCCCAACTCAAAATTGGGAATGAGCTTCCCGTCTAGAAAAGCGCCACTGCCAAGTCCCGTTCCAATGGTGACCATCATGACCAGTCCTTTTTTGTCTTTACCGGCTCCAAAAGCCATTTCTGCAGTGGCTGCAGCGTCTGCATCATTGTTTACAAATACCTTAGCGCCTGTATGTCTTTCAAAAAGACCAATGATATTAACGCCTACCCATGATTTGTGAAGGTTTCCTTTGCTCTTGCAAATGCCTTTTTTTACAATACTGGGAAAACCCACGCCAATGGGTCCTGAATAATCGAAGTGTTTGGCAATTTGTGCTACTACCTCTGCTATTTCTTCTGGCTTTCTGGAGCTAGGTGTAAGGATTCTAAACCGATCTGTAAGCATGGCCCCAGTTTGTGTATTGACCAATGCGCCTTTAATTCCCGAACCTCCAATGTCTATTCCTAGTACTTCCATGTATGCGTAGTGCTTTAGCAAAACAAAGAAACAAAAAAAATATCACAGCGCTTTTTGAACCACCTCAAAGATTTTGCTGTCTTCGCATTTTAGGGTTTTGAAGGGGAATTTTAAAAGCAGTGCATAGTCATGGGTGACCATTAAAATGGTTTTGCCATTTTGGTGAATCTCTGTGAGGACTTTCATGACCTCTGCACTTGTTTGAGGGTCTAGATTTCCAGTAGGTTCATCTGCTAAGATCAATTCAGGGTCATTGAGTAGCGCCCTGGCAATGGCAATTCGTTGTTGCTCCCCGCCGGAGAGTTCGTGGGGGTATTTAAAGCCTTTGGTTTTCATGCCTACTTTATCCAATACATCATTGGCTTTTTCTTCCATCCTTAAAGTGTCTGTCCAGCCGGTAGCTTTGAGTACAAAGAGCAGGTTGTTTAAAACAGATCTGTCTGGAAGGAGTTTAAAGTCTTGGAATACAATGCCTATTTTACGCCTTAGAAAAGGAATATCGGCCTCTTTGAGGCCAACCAAATTAATGCCTACAATATGGCCAGAGCCCTGCTTTAGAGGAATTTCTCCGTAAAGCGTTTTCATTAGGCTGCTCTTTCCGCTTCCTGTTTTTCCAATCAGGTAAGTGAAAGTCCCTTTTTCTAGGCGAAGGGAAACATCCTGAAGGACCATATTTTGATCCTGAAAAATTGTCGCGTGTTGAATGTCTAAAATTGGCGTGGGCATCTGTTAAAATTGTGGATATAAATGTACTAAGTTCTTTTGTAACCCGCTCTAGGTTTTTTAATTTTCCGTTCCTTTATACTTTAATTAAAAATGAAGCGTTTAGATTGTGAGTTCCCTTTTTAATAGTGTTATGTCCATGAGATTGTCTCTTTTTAGTCGTTGTTTATTAGTGCTGTTATTAGCACCTATCTCCCTTTTAGCACAAGTTCATTTAGGAGATTCTCATGCCCAACAACAGTTGAATGTGGCCCAACAATGGCTTCAAGGCAAACGCTATTCTGTGGTGGCAGCGATAGTGGTTGATTTAAAAGACCATCCAGATAAAGTGGTGGCCCAAAAAGCGGCAGAAATAGAGGTGTTGGCTGCCATTGGCATGGAAGATTCTAAAGCCATATCTCTCGCCTCAGATTTTGTAAAAAACTACCCGAATGCCTTAGGGGCCAATCAGATTTATTTTAAAGCAGGGGGGGCTTTTTTTAAGGTAGGCCAATATTCAAAAGCATTGCCTTGGTTTCAAAAAGTCACTATTGGAGGTCTTTCCACAAAGGAACAACAGGATTATTATTTTTATTATGGCTATTGTAAATTCGCGAGTAAAGACTACAAAGCCGCAGAAGATCTGTTTAGTAAAATATTAGTTAGCAGCGATTATGCAAAAGCAGTTGTTTATTACAAAGCCTATATGGCCTATGCCTCTGGAGATTATAAAATTGCTAAGGATTTGTTTCAAAGTGATTTTTCAGGTTTAAAAACAGACAGGCTTCCTTATTTTATGGCCGACATTTATTTTAGAGAAGGCAACTATCAGTCTGCCATTCAGTCTGCAATAGGCTACTTGCCCAAGGCCAATAGATCGGAAGTCTCCCAGTTGAGTAAGGTATTAGGAGAGGCGTATTTTAGCCTTCAGCAGTATGAAAAAGCCATCCCGTATTTACTAGATTATAGGGGGAATAGAAGGGTTTGGCGTGCAGAGGATTACTATCAATTAGGGTATTGTTATTATATAACGGGCCAATCAAAAGAAGCCATTGCCCAGCTCAATAAGATTCTCAGCCAAGAAACAGATTTGGTTCAGAACGCTTATTATTTGTTGGCTGCAGCTTATTTAAAAGAAGGCCAAAAATCGCAGGCACTCAATGCATTTAAGCGAGCGGCAGACCTTAATTTTAACATAGAAATTCAAAAAGAAGCCCGCTATAATTATGCCCAACTCAGCTATGAAATTGGGAACCCTTATGCATCCCTTCAGGAAGTTTTTGACCAATTTATCAGGGCTTATCCCAAAGATTCAAGAACAGCATCACTAGAGGAATTACTTCTGGAGGCCAGTTTGTCAGAGGGGGACTTCAAGGGCGCTTTGGCGCTTTTGGCCCAACGGAATCCAAACGATATAAAGGCCAGACAACAGATAGGCTTACAGGCAGGACTCATGGCCATTGACCAAAAGCAAATGACTTTGGCTCAAGGCTATTTTGAGGCACTTATTGCCCTAGACACCTATTCAGAAGCAGCGGTAGAAGCGCTTTTTTGGCAGTCCGAACTAGCCCTAAGAACCTATGCGTATTCTAATGCATTTGACTATTTAGCAGCCATAAAAAATGAATCGCTATTGCCGGATCGATTGCGCTTATTACTCCCCTACCAAAAGGGATATGCTTTTTTTAAAACAAAAGAATTTACAAAGTCCATTACTGCTTTTAAGCAATTTATAAGCCAGACCCAGTCAATGACTGAATTGGAGACAGAGCGGAACCAAGCAGCCCTGAGAATAGCAGACGCCTATTACAGCAGTGGCCAATTTTCAAAAGCCATTTCTAGTTATGTATCCGTAGCGCGGGAGCAGCCCCAAGCAGTCCCTTATGCTTTATTCAACGAGGCTATGGCACAAGGATTAAATGGAAACACAGCAAAAAAAATAGCCTTATTGGTATCCTTTTCTACCCGTTTTCCAGGGCACAGTTATCTGCCAAAAGTCTATTTAGAATTGGGACTTAGTGAAGCAGCACAAGAAAGAAACTCAGAGGCAATCACTTATTTTGACCTTCTTATAAAGGAATTTCCCAATAGTGACCTACTGCCTCAGGCCATGCTTAGAAAAGGATTGTTACAGTTTAATTTATCACAAGCAGACGCGTCTTTAAAAACACTCCAAGACTTGGTGAATCGTTTTCCAAAATCAGCTTCTTTTTCTCAAGCTGTTTCTGCAGCCAAACGAATTTATATTGATCAGGGGCGTTTAAGTGATTACAGAAAATGGGTGGGCCAGTTTAATTTGCCCCAAGAATCTGAAGCCTCTTTAGAAAAACAGACCTATGATCAATTAAACAGGACTTTGGGATCTCTGAGTCAAGCAGAACAAATCAGCAAATTCGAACAGTATTTAAAAGATTTTCCCAATGGAGCAAATGCTTTAAGTATCAGTTATAATTTAGCGCTTTTATATACCGAGACAGCTCAAGATAGCAAAGCATTTCCGCTTTATGATATTGTTGCCAAGGCACAGTCTATACACGCAGAAGCAGCTTTAGTGGCTTATATAAAACTGCAATTAGAAAACGGCTTAGGGGAAAATCCAGAAACCCCTTTAAAACAATTGTTGTCTAGGTCACAAGACCCAGCGAACAAGGCCTATGCCTTGTCTAATCTCATGCGTTTGAGTTATGAGGACCAATCTTTAGAAGCTGCCTTAACCTATGCCCAAGAGGTTATGGCTCTTGCTGAGGTGCCAGAAGAAATAAAGCAAGACGCACAAATTATGTTGGCTAGAGGAGCAAATAATAAAGGAGATACTCAAGCGGCCATTGCAGCTTATGAATCACTTAGAGGTTCCGCTTCAGGGGCCTTGGTGGCAGAATCTTTGTATTGGCTGGCCTACTATAAAAATGCGTCGGCAAATTATGAGGCTTCCAATGAATTGGTGCTTGAACTGGCCAGTGATTATGGGTCCTTTAAGTTGTGGTCTGCTAAAGGGCTGTTGCTTATGGGAGATAATTTTTATGCTTTAGAAGATTTATTTCAGGCCCAGTATTTGTGGCAGAATGTATTAGAAAATTTTCCACAATACCCAGAATTAATTAGGGAAGCAGAAACAAAAATAGCCCAATTAGAAGACGCCAAATTAAATGATGATACAGATGCTTAAACAGAATATATACTTTTTAGGGTTCTTTTTATTGGCTTCAAACCCTCTTTTGGCTCAGGACCAAAACATTGGCACAGAGTCTGTGACTGTGGTGAAGAACTATGCGCCAGTCATTTTAATAGGGGCTAAGCCCCTTATAGCACCAATCCTGAAACAGCTTTCTTGGGACAAAAAAAGAACCCTAGTGTACCCCATTAAAGAATTTCCTGTGGCGTCTAATTTTACCCCACAGCTTGCAGCCCCAGATGCTTTGCCCTCTGAGAAAGCGCCAAAGACATATAATACCTTAGTCCATTTAGGTTTAGGGAGTAGGAGTACGGCAGAACTTTGGGCAGACAGTCAGATAAAAAAATCTAGATACAGCCATATTGGACTGCAACTCATGCACAACAGCATGTTACAAGACCTACCTGCTGTAGATTGGGACAGCAATTTTTTTAACACCCAATTAATGGGGCGTTATCATTTTTCCAAACGTAAAAAACATTACCAGGCTGGGGCGTCGCTCCAACATATGGCCTATTCCTGGTATGGAATGCCAAGCATGCAAGGCGGAATAGCCCAGCTGTCCATAGCGGTTCCGGTATATGATTTGCAACAAAACTATTTCTCTTCTGAAATCTTTGGATCTTTTAGTCAAGACAAAGGCGCGTTGGAGTCCTTGAGTATCATGGGGGGCGATTTTAGAGATGCCACCCAATCCAACGCCCAGAAAATTAATGTTCATGGGAATGGACGCTTAATGCTTGGAGATAAACCACTGTTTTGGAATGCCAGTTACAACTTTAGGGGAGGGCAGTTTAATACCCCACCCTTGTCTTCTTTTGATCAAAGCAATGGATTGGACTACCAATTCCATAAACTGGCCTTAAATCCTGTTATTGAATTGGCTGGCGCCGATGCCTTGTTTAAGCTAGGATCAAAAATAATCTACTCCAATGGGCTAAAAATTTACCCAGATATTTATGGACAATACGCCCTTTTGACAGATTTCGTTACTGCTTTTGCCAGTCTTAGCGGAGATTTTAACTTAAATGATTACGCCTCATTTGTTATGGAGAATCCCTTTGTGTCTCCTTCCCTAGAAGTGCTTCCTTCTGACCAGCGTTATGCATTTGAATTAGGTATAAAAGGAGGGGGGTCTGCTTTTTCTTACGCCTTGTCCTGGATGGAAAACAGCACAAACAACCAGGCATTGTTTGTTCAGAATCCCAAGAATTATTTAAATACATTTGAGAAACAATTTAATTATGGCAATAGTTTTGAGGTGGTCTATGATGCAATAGATACCCAGCGCTTGGGCGTTTCTATAGCAGCTGCTCCATTGCAGGGCTTAAGCCTTTCTGGACACTACCACCGTTTTAATTATACTAGCGCATCAGCCCAAGAGGCTTGGCATTTACCCAAAGAAAGCGCGAGAATTCAGTTGGAATACGACTTTTTAACCCGATTTACATTAAATGGCTCCTGGAATTATACAGGAGTGAGGACTGCCAGGTCCAGTCAGATGGTGCAATTTGTTGTTCCTGGACCATTGCCTTCTGAAGTTTTCGAATTGCCAGGATTTCACAGATTAGACGCTCAATTGTATTATCAGGCCAATGAAAGGCTGTCTGTTTTTGTCAAAGGCAGTAACCTCACAGGCAGTACCTATGCACTCTGGTCTGGTTTTGTTGCTCCCCCGAGGATTGTAATGGCAGGAGCACAGTACCGATTTGATTTATAGGTTTTCTTTTTGACCTCAGTTCCCTATCTTTAGTTGCTTTTAGCAGTGTATTTAAATTATTAAACCAAACCCCTATAACATGACATTGTACAAATCTTTATTTTTTATTGCAATTACTGCACTCGCCGTTGGCTGTAGCCCTAAAGAGTCTGTAGACCTTTTGGTGGTGAACGCCAAAGTTTATACTGTAGATGATGCTCAAAAGACCGCTACTGCTTTTGCCGTACACCAGGGTCGTTTTGTTGCTGTAGGTGAGACAGAAACGCTCCAAAAGCAGTATAAAGCTTCAAATGTTATAGATGCCCAAGGTAAAGCCGTTACGCCCGGATTGATTGACGCCCATTGTCATTTCTACGGTTTGGGGCAAAACCAACAAGTGGTAGACTTGGTGGGGACAAAAAGTTACCAAGAAGTACTGGACAGGGTAGTGGCATTCCACGACGAGAAACCTGCAGTATTTATTAGAGGTAGGGGATGGGATCAGAATGACTGGGAAGAAAAAAAATACCCTACTAAAGATGCATTGGACGCCTTGTTTCCAGATACACCAGTTGCCTTAGAACGGGTAGACGGACATGCGTATTTAGTGAACCAGGCCGCATTGGATTTAGCTGGAATTACTATAGATACTGAGGTAGTTGGAGGGAGTATAGAAAAGGAAAAAGGCACACTTATAGGGATATTGGTAGACAATCCAATGGCACTCGTAGACGCTGTTATGCCAAAGCCAACGGTACAAGATATAGTTACCGCCTTAAAAGACGCACAGCGTATTGCCTTTTCTTACGGGTTAACCACTGTAAATGACGCTGGTTTGAATAGGGATGTCATAGAAATCATAGACAGTTTACACCAAACGGGAGACCTTAAAATGAGGATTTATGCCATGGTGAGTAACAGTCCAGAAAATTTAGATTACTTCTTGCCTAAAGGTGTTATTGAGACTCCAAGACTTAGGGTGGGGAGTGTCAAAGTATATGCAGACGGAGCGCTTGGATCTAGGGGAGCTACCCTTAGGGAAGCTTATTCAGATAGAGACCACCACTTTGGTGCTATGGTCACAGGTGTTAAAGAGATTGAAGCTTTGGCCAAAAGAATTGCAGCCACTGATTATCAGATGAATACCCATGCTATTGGAGACTCTGCAAACATTGTAGTACTTCGTGCCTATGCAGAGGCACTAGTAGGAACTACTGACAAGCGGTGGAAAGTAGAACACGCTCAAATTATCAGTCCTCAAGATTTTGATTATTTTAATGGGGGGATTATCCCTTCAGTACAACCCACCCATGCAACCTCAGACATGTACTGGGCAGAAGACCGTCTGGGTTCAAAACGAATGGCAGGGGCTTACGCTTTTAAGACATTGTTAGACAAGGCTGGAACAATAGCTCTTGGTACAGATTTTCCTGTAGAGCAGGTTAGCCCTTTCTTGACTTTTTTAGCAGCAACAGCCAGGCAAGATACTTCGGGTTATCCTGAGGGTGGTTTTCAGATTCAAGATGGCTTGACTAGAGAAGAAACTTTAAAAGGGATGACCTTGTGGGCGGCTTATTCGAATTTTCAAGAAGCAGAACGCGGGAGTATTTCAGTAGGTAAAATGGCAGATTTTGTCTTGTACCAGCAAGATATGATGGAAGTGCCTTTAATCGAAGTCCCTAATACGCAAGTTTACAGGACCTATGTGGGAGGAGAATTGGTGCACGAATAAATTGGCTTACTTATAGCTATAAAAAAAGGCGCTTTTAAAGCGCCTTTTTTTTATTGTTAGATAGGATGCTACTGCATTGAAATGGGTAAGTGAACCCTTGTGGTGTTCCAGCCCATTGACAATTGTAGGTTGTCATTTTCCTCATGGAATACCATGCTAAAATACTCTAAAGCCTCTGAATCTTCACTGACAATGGCTTTAACCCTTAAAACGTCTGCTTTTTCGTCATAAGAGTAAGACCCCCATTGATTGAGATTGCTATTTAAAATGATGGTCCAGCTATTTTCACCAGGAATAGTAAACAAAGCATAGGTACCTGCTTTCACGTTTTCACCACCAAACACTACATCTTGGTAGAAAGTAATTTCAGAGGCTTCGTTGGCACCTGTTCTCCAAATAGCGCCATTAGGTGCTAAGGTACTTAACGACCTACTTTTCAGTTGAGGTCTGTTGTAAATAACCCTCATTTTTTTGTTGGCGTCCATGTGTTTCGCAGGAAACCAGGCAATGTCCATAGGGCTTGCGTCTAATTTCCCAAAGTCTTGAGCACTTAGGTTGCTGCTCCATAGGAGACTAAAAAGGCAAAGGCTGTAAAATAAGTTTGTTTTCATAATGAGTGTTTTATTGGTGTTTACTTTTTTGTATTAAAATTTAGGATACTAAGTTCCGCATTTAAAACGAATATTGAAAGCGCAGCTTTCAAATGTAAGTTCACTAAGCTGTTATAAGCTTATTTGCTATCTATTTTATGCTAATTGATCTATTAAAGTAATAAATTGTAATTAAATAGATCTTTTTGGTTTTATAAATTAATGTTTTTGTTCATTTTTGTTGTCTCATTAAATAAATAACAATTATGTGTGGTATTGTATGTGCCTTTGATTTAAAACAAACTGCTGGAGATTTAAGGCCTCAGTTGTTAGAAATGTCTAAAAAAATTCGTCACAGAGGTCCGGATTGGAGTGGTATTTATGACCATGAGAATGCGATTATGGCCCATGAACGATTGGCTATTGTAGATCCAGCTTCTGGAAAGCAGCCACTGCTCAATGCAGACGGTTCTTTGGTATTGGCAGCCAATGGAGAGATATACAACCACCGTGAGTTAAGGGCTCAATTTGAGGGCAAATACGATTTTAAAACACAGTCCGATTGTGAAGTTATTTTGGCACTCTACCAAGAAAAAGGAGTGTCTTTCCTAGATGAGTTGAATGGAATTTTTGGCTTTGCGATTTACGACGCACAAAAAGATGAATATTTTATTGCCAGGGATCATATGGGGATTATCCCATTGTATATTGGATGGGATATTCACGGCACCTTTTATGTGGCTTCTGAATTAAAAGCATTGGAAGGGGTGTGCTCTAAAATAGCATTATTCCCTCCAGGTCATTATATGCATTCCAGTGATGGTGAAATGGTCAGGTGGTACGAAAGAGAATGGATGGACTATGAGGCAGTAAAGGACAATGAAACCAGTATTCAGGAGATTAAAGATGCTTTGGAAGCGGCGGTGCACAGACAGCTCATGTCTGACGTTCCTTATGGAGTGCTTTTATCTGGGGGTTTAGACTCTTCAGTGACGTCTGCGATAGCCAAAAAATACGCCCAAAAAAGGATTGAGTCGGGAGATACTACAGACGCTTGGTGGCCTCAATTACACTCTTTCTCTGTAGGCTTAGAAGGCTCTCCAGATTTAGCAGCAGCAAGGAAAGTGGCCGATCATATTGGTACGGTACACCATGAAATAAAGTTTACCATCCAAGAGGGTTTAGATGCTATTAAGGATGTGATTTACAACTTAGAAACCTATGATATTACCACCATTAGAGCTTCTACGCCTATGTATCTTATGGCTAGGGTGATTAAATCTATGGGTATTAAAATGGTGTTGTCTGGCGAGGGCGCCGACGAGCTTTTTGGTGGGTACCTTTACTTTCATAAGGCGCCGTCTGCTAAAGATTTTCACGAGGAAACCGTTCGTAAATTAGACAAACTTCATATGTATGACTGCCTTCGTGCCAATAAATCATTGGCTGCTTGGGGAATTGAGGGAAGGGTGCCATTCTTGGATAAAGAATTCATGGATGTGGCCATGAGAATTAACCCAAAAGACAAAATGATTAATGGGGAGCGCATGGAGAAATGGGTGCTGCGTAAGGCTTTTGAAGCATATTTGCCAGAATCTGTTGCCTGGCGTCAAAAAGAACAATTTTCTGATGGTGTTGGATACGATTGGATAGACACCCTAAAAGAAGTTGTTGCAGAAGCTGTTTCGGACGAGCAGTTGGCCAACGCGTCTTATAGGTTCCCATTGCAAACCCCTACATCTAAAGAAGAATTTTATTACAGGTCTATATTTGAGTCTCATTTCCCCTCAGATGCTGCGGCGCTTTGCGTTCCATCTGTTCCGTCTGTTGCTTGTAGCACACCTATAGCATTGGAATGGGATGAAGCGTTTAAAAACATGAATGATCCTTCAGGTAGGGCAGTGGCCAAAGTGCACTCAGATGCCTACAGTAAATAAATTTATTTAAACAATGGTTCGGGAGTTATTTCTGATATTAAAGCCTTTCATAACGAAGGGCTTTTTTGTTCTCTATATTTGTTTTAAACCCTTCATTTTCCACAATAATTGTTAATAACTTAGGGGCTTCTAAACCATATTAAACCCCCATTTGATAGGCTATTGGTTATATTTGTAGGATTGCTTAATAAATAAACAAATAACGCTTAGGATTTATGAGTGAAGAACTTGAAAAAAAGAATTATTCCGCAGATAGTATTCAGGCCCTAGAGGGTATGGAGCATGTTAGAATGCGTCCTTCCATGTATATTGGAGATATAGGGACTAGGGGGTTGCACCACTTGGTTTATGAGGTAGTAGACAACTCTATTGATGAGGCTATGGGAGGTCACTGTGACACTATTACCATAGATATAAATGAAGACAATTCCATTTCTGTCACAGATAACGGTAGGGGTATTCCTGTAGGAATGCACAAAAAAGAAGGGGTTTCTGCCTTACAGGTGGTGATGACCAAGATTGGTGCTGGAGGAAAATTTGACAAAGATTCTTATAAAGTCTCTGGAGGTCTTCACGGTGTGGGGGTCTCTTGTGTGAACGCACTTTCTGTAAAGCTGCAAGCCACAGTTTATGTAGATGGTAAGATTTGGGAACAAGAATACGAAAGAGGTAAAGCTGTTTATCCTGTAAGGTCTATTGGAGAAACTGACAAGAGTGGGACTACCGTGACTTTCTGGCCAGACCCAACCATTTTTACCCAAACGGTTGAGTACAGTTATGAGACGCTTTCTAATAGAATGCGTGAGTTGTCTTACTTAAACAAAGGGGTTAAGCTAACGATCACAGATAAGAGACAAAAAGAAGAAGATGGTTCTTTTGTGAGCGAAGTATTTTATTCGGATGAAGGACTTAAAGAATTTATTAAATTTTTGGACGGAAATAGAGAGCAACTGATTAAAAACGTCATTTCTATAGAAGGAGAAAAAAATGGGATTCCTGTAGAGGTAGCCATGGTTTACAATACTTCTTATACAGAAAACCTTCATTCTTATGTGAACAACATTAATACCCATGAGGGTGGAACACACCTCTCAGGATTTAGAAGGGGTTTAACCACTACTTTAAAGAAATATGCTGACGCTTCTGGTTTGTTGGACAAGCTAAAATTTGAAATTTCTGGAGACGACTTTCGCGAAGGGCTCACAGCTATTATTTCAGTTAAAGTAGCGGAACCTCAATTTGAAGGACAAACCAAGACCAAACTAGGGAATAGAGAAGTGTCTGCTGCAGTGAGTCAGGCGGTCTCTGAAATGTTGGCTAATTATCTGGAGGAGAATCCAGACGACGCCAAAATCATCGTTCAAAAAGTAGTTCTAGCCGCTCAAGCAAGACATGCTGCAAATAAAGCCAGAGAAATGGTGCAGCGTAAGACGGTGATGAGTATTGGCGGTTTACCTGGTAAACTATCAGATTGTTCAGAACAAGATCCAAGTTTGTGTGAGGTATTCCTAGTAGAGGGAGACTCCGCAGGTGGAACGGCCAAACAAGGACGTGACAGGAATTTCCAAGCAATTTTACCTTTAAGAGGTAAAATTTTGAATGTGGAAAAAGCCATGCAACACAGGGTGTTTGACAACGAAGAAATCAAAAATATTTATACTGCTTTAGGGGTTTCTATTGGGACAGAAGAAGATTCTAAGGCCCTTAACTTGGATAAATTAAGGTATCATAAAGTAGTTATCATGTGTGATGCAGACGTAGATGGAAGCCACATTGAGACCCTAATCTTAACATTCTTTTTCCGTTATATGAGGGAGCTCATAGATGGAGGGCATGTATATATTGCCACCCCACCGCTATATTTGGTGAAAAAAGGCACTAAAAAGCGTTATGCTTGGAACGACAAAGAGCGTGATGCTATAGCTGAGGAGTTTAACGGCTCGGTAAGTATCCAACGATACAAGGGTCTTGGAGAAATGAATGCGGAGCAATTGTGGGACACTACTATGAATCCGGAATTCAGAACATTAAGACAGATTACCATAGACAATGCCACGGAGACGGATAGGACTTTCTCTATGCTAATGGGAGACGAAGTACCGCCTAGAAAAGAATTTATCGAGAAAAATGCTGTGTATGCTAATATTGACGCATAATCAGAAAAATTATAAACATATAAATTAGAATTAGAATGAAGATTACAGTGGTAGGAGCAGGTGCTGTTGGTGCAAGTTGCGCAGAGTATATTGCTATAAAAGATTTTGCCTCAGAAGTAGTGTTGGTAGACATTAAGGAAGGTTATGCAGAAGGGAAGGCGATGGATTTAATGCAAACGGCTTCTTTGAATGGTTTTGACACAAAAATTACAGGAACGACTGGTGATTATAGCAAAACAGCTGGGAGTCATTTAGCGATCATTACCTCTGGTATTCCAAGAAAACCCGGAATGACAAGAGAAGAACTTATTGGTATTAATGCTGGGATTGTGAAGACTGTGGCCCAAAGCATTTTGGCACATTCTCCAGAGGTTATTATTATGGTAGTGAGTAATCCAATGGATACCATGACTTACCTGGTTCATAAAGCAACAGGATTACCAAAACATAGAATAATAGGTATGGGTGGTGCTTTAGATAGCGCCAGATTTAAGTATCGTTTGGCAGAGGCTGTAGGAGCACCTATATCAGATATTGATGGAATGGTTATTGGAGGTCACTCAGACACTGGAATGGTGCCATTGAGCAGATTGGCTACAAGAAACTCTGTGCCTGTGTCTAATTTTGTAAGTGGAGCGCGTTTGGATCAAGTTGTAGAAGATACCAAAGTTGGTGGAGCAACCTTGACCAAATTGCTAGGTACTTCTGCTTGGTATGCTCCAGGAGCTGCTGTGTCTGCTATGGCACAGGCCATAGTGTGTGATCAGAAAAAAATGTTCCCTTGTTCTACCCTATTAGAAGGTGAGTACGGTTTGTCTGACATCTGTATTGGTGTACCGGTAATCTTAGGTGTAAATGGTATTGAAGAAATTGTTACAATTCCATTAAACGACCAAGAGAAAGCCAAGTTGGCAGAGAGTGCAGAGGGGGTAAGAAAAACAAACAGTCTTTTAGACGTATAATAATCACAACTGGTATATAAGCGCCACCGCAGGAGGCGCTTACTAATTTTGTGATTTAAAACAAATTATTGTCAGTTCCTATTGGAAATGATATATTTGCACGCAAATTATATACCAAATAATAATTCATTGAACTAATGCAAAATAAAGGACTTATAAAGCTATTTGCTTTTTTATTCGGGATAGTGAGTATTTACCAGCTATCTTTTACCTTCATTACCAGTAAGGTAGAACAAGATTCAGTAGCTTTCGCTGCCGCTAAGATTGCAGACACTGACGCAGATTATCTCGCAAAAAGAGGGTCAGAAGAAACCGCTTTCTTAGATTCTGTAAGTAACAATCCAATCTTTGGATTTACCAGCTATGCAGACGCAAAGAAAAAAGAATTAAACAAAGGATTAGACCTTAAAGGAGGGATTAATGTGACTTTGCAGATTTCTGTAAAAGACATATTAAAAGGATTGGCTAACAATTCTAAGAATCCTGTTTTCAATAAGGCTTTAGCAGATGCAGATAATGCGTCTAAAAGTAGTGACGACACTTACTTAAACTTATTCTTTGAGTCATTTGACGCCATTAAAGGAGACACTAAGTTAGCAGATCCTTCTATTTTTGCAAACAAAGCCCTTTCTGACGCGATTAATTTTCAAATGTCAGATGATGAGGTTAGGCCTATTCTAAGCCAAAAAATTGATGAGTCTATCGTTTCTGCTTTTGAAGTATTGAGAGAGCGTATCGATGGTTTTGGGGTGACACAACCAAATATTCAGAGAGAAGGTAATTCAGGAAGAATTCTGGTTGAATTGCCAGGAGCTAAAGACATCGCTAGAGCACAAGATTTACTATCTAGCACCGCACAATTGGAATTTTGGGAAACATACCCACCGAACAACCAAGATATTGCTTCTTTCTTTGTAGCTGCTAACGAGCGCTTAAAGTCACTAGTAGTGACTGAAAAAGAAACACAAAAGCCTGCTTCAGAGATTGATTCTTTGTTGGCAGACGTTGCACAAGATTCATTGGCTAACCAACAAAATCCATTAATTGACTTAATTAGAGGTCAAGGTCAAGGATACGAAACGTTTAAGTTTTCAGTAAGAGATACTGCTACGGTAGGGGCTTATTTAAGAATGAAAGAAATTCGCAGACTCATTCCAGCTTCTTTAGCTAATGTAAAGTTTGTATGGGAGCGTCCTTCTGCCAATTCTGAGGTTGTAGGTTTATACGCCTTAAAATCTAACAGAGACAATACTCCTAGAATTAGTGGAGATGTGGTGAGTGATGCTAGAGATGATTTTGACCAATTTAGCCGTCCTGCAGTATCTATGACTATGAATACTAAAGGGGCCAAAGAGTGGGAAAAATTAACCGGAGACGCATTTAACAACCAAACAGGTATTGCGATTGTTTTAGACAACAAAGTATACACTGCACCAGGCGTTTCTTCAGGTCCTATCTCAGGAGGTCGTTCTGAAATTACAGGGTCATTTACTGTGAATGAAACCAAAGATATATCTAACGTTTTACGTGCAGGTAAACTACCCGCTTCTGCTGAAATTATTCAATCTGAAATTGTAGGTCCATCACTAGGTCAAGAAGCTATTGATAGTGGGTTCAACTCTTTTTCTTTGGCCATGGTATTGGTATTGCTATGGATGATTTTATACTACGGTAGAGCAGGTCTTTTTGCAGACATTGCCCTATTGTTAAATATCGTACTTATTTTTGGTGTATTAGTGAGTTTAAATGCGGTATTAACCCTTCCAGGAATTGCTGGTATTGTATTGACTATTGGTATGTCTGTAGATGCAAACGTACTGATCTTTGAACGTATTAAAGAAGAATTGGCTAAAGGGAAAGGAAAAGCTATTGCTATTGCAGACGGATTCAGCAATGCCTTGTCTTCGATTTTAGATGCTAACATTACTACAGGACTTACAGCGATCATATTATTTGTATTTGGTTCAGGTCCTATTAAAGGATTTGCAACTACTTTATTAATAGGTATTATCACTTCTTTATTCACAGCGATTTTTATCACTAGATTATTGATTGATGGGTACACGGCTAAAAAGTCTGCATCTTTAGACTTCAATACGGCCATTACTAAGAATTTATTCAAGCAGCCTAATATAAACTTCCTAGGAAAGAGAACCATAGCTTACGCTGTGTCTGGTGCTTTTGTTTTGGTGTCTTTAGGTTCATTATTTACACAAGGCTTACAACAAGGCGTAGATTTTATTGGAGGCCGTTCTTATACGGTTCGTTTTGAACAAGCGGTGAACCCCTCTGAATTATCTTCTGAATTGTCAGATGTGTTTGGAACAGGAACCAATGTGAAGACATACGGAGAAGACAATCAAGTAAAAATCACTACAGCTTATAAAGTAGACGTTGAAGGAATTGAAGTAGACAATGAGATTCAAAATTCATTATACACTTCACTTCAGAAATATTTACCTGCTGGAACCAGCTATGAAGATTTTATTGTTGGAGATGGTAGCGGAACGGTGGGTATTATGCAGTCTTCTAAAGTTGGACCAACGATCGCAGATGATATTAAAAACAACGCTTTCTTAGCGATCTTAGGATCTTTATTGGTTGTATTCTTATACATCTTATTGAGGTTTAGAAAATGGCAGTTCTCATTGGGTGCTGTTATAGCGGTATTTCACGATGTGTTAATCGTTTTGGGTATTTTCTCTTTATTAGGAAAGTATATGCCATTCAATATGGAAATTGATCAGGCATTCATTGCGGCCATTCTTACCGTAATTGGATATTCATTAAATGACACGGTGGTTGTATTTGACCGTATTCGTGAAATTATAGCAGAAAAAGGATGGAAGTCTGGTGAAAACACCAACTTGGCCTTGAACAGTACACTAAGCCGTACTTTAAATACCTCTTTAACTACTTTAGTGGTATTGTTGTCTATCTTCATCTTTGGAGGTGAGTCGCTTAGAGGGTTTATGTTTGCAATGATTATTGGGGTGTTAGTGGGAACCTACTCATCACTCTTTATTGCAACACCAATTATGTTTGACTTCTTAAAGAAGAAGGTTCAATCAGGAAAATAATTTGAACTTAGGTTCAATGCAAAAAAAAAGGCGGCCATTTGGCCGCCTTTTTTTTAGATTATCTTAGCAACACTTCCTTGGGGTGTTTTGTAAAGTACTATTCGTTTGGCTTTCTTAAACTCGTGTTCCTCTATATGAGACACCAAAACAATGGCAGTGTTTGTTTGCTTGGCTATAGTGTCTACTAATTGTATGTATTGCTTACTTTGAGTGGAATCTAGTCCACTAGTAGGTTCATCTAAAATAAGTAATGCAGGAAATTTTATCATGGCCCTTAAAGTCATTACCATTCCTTTTTGTCCTTCAGACAATGCATGGAAAGGCATTTTATCTATAGCAGAAAGTCCAACCACCTTTAGCCATAATCTGGCTTTTTGAGTCATTTCTTCAGAAGGCACACTGTATAAACCCACTTGGTCTAATACCCCTCCTAATATCATTTCTATTGCGCTATGTGTGCCAGGAAACATTTGAACCATAGATGGAGCGTAGTAGCCCAGTTGTTTCTTAATTTCCCAAACACTTTCTCCACTTCCTTTTTTGTGGCCAAACAGCCACAAGTCTTGGCCGAATCCCTTTGGATTGTCTCCGGTTATCAAGGAGAGTAGGGTTGTTTTTCCCGACCCATTTTCTCCTTTTAACTGCCAGAAATCACCACTTTTAATGGTCCAGTTAATTTTGTGTAATACCTTTTTATTGCCATAGGAAACCTCGACATTCTCAAGTCTAACTAGTATTTCTGGGACTTTTTTCTTTAAATCATTTTTTTGAAAAATACGCCAAAGCTTTTGATCAGAATTTGTAAGTTCTGTTAAGAATAATTCATTTTGAACGCCTAAAGCTGAATCGTATTCTAGATAAGATTTTTGACTAATGAATTTAGGGATCCATTGTTCATTTGAAGTGACTACCACAAGATTGATTTGACCACAGATTCGATCTAGTTCTTCTTCTATAGAGCGCCTGTTGGTTGCGTCTAAATGAGCCATTGGGTTAATTAGCACAATGGTTTCTTTTTGTTGAATCAGGATATGCTTGAAAAATGCCATGCCTTGTTGGCCACTAGACATTAGCTCTAGCGATTGACCATAAGAGTCTGTAAACCATTTTAAATCATGGATACGTTCTTCTAAAATAAGTGCTTCAATGGCTTTTTTAGAAAACCATGAGGCTTTTTTTGTTTTAGGATAGACTTCTTTGAGATACCTATAGACCCGATCCTCATTAATGTGATTTCCTATGAAAAGATGGAGATGCGAAGGCATCTGATTTTATTTTTTTACTGGGCGCAGCATATAATATGCACCTATGAGTATAAAGGGAATACTGAGCCATTGTCCCGTACTTAACAAGCCCAGACTTTCCTCAAATCCTCCTTGACTTTTCTTTACGTACTCTACAAAAAACCTGGTGGCCCATAGTAGGATAAAGAATAGACCAAAAAGGTACCCTGCTTTATCTTTTTTAGCAGTATTCCAAAATATATAGTACAATAAAATAAAAATTGCTAAATAGGCAATCCCTTCATAAAGCTGAGCAGGGTGTCTAAATGGAATGGCTTCTAAGTATGCGGCAAAGTCTGGATTTGTTTCAATCATAGCATAGGCAGCCTCTGGGGTGCGCTCTCCTGTAATCCCCATAGCTTTATAGGCAGACATGTCTTCAGAATCTCGGATGAATTTAGTGGCAAAAATAAAGTCGCCACTAACTATTTTACCGTTTATTTCAGAGTTGAAAAAATTCCCTAGTCTAATACAGAAAGCACCAAGCGATACAGGTACCACCAGCCTGTCAAACAGCGAAAGCAATTTGAATTCCGGATTCTTTTTTATGTAGAGCATCATCCCTAGGATAATACCAATAGCTGCTCCATGACTCGCTAAACCTGCAAATCCTGTGAATTCATATCCTCTGATAAGACCAAATAATGCTCCTTTGCTACTTTCCCTGATGGGCAATAATATTTCTAATAAATGGTCTTGATAATAGGCCCAATCATAGAAAAAAACATGTCCTAATCTAGCGCCAAGCATAGTAGATAAGACCGCATGAATGAAAAGGGAATCTAATTGCTCTAAGGTTTTTTTCTCAGATAAAAAGATCTTTTTCATTAAGTACCAGCCTAGTGCAAAGGCAATAATCCAAAGTAAGTTGTAGTATTTTATCTGTAATCCCCCTAGGCTAAATAAGGTTTCATTTGGGTTCCATATAATTCCTAAAATATGCATGCTTATAAAGTTTATGCTAAGATAGCAAAATAGATGGCTTTATTCGTTCAATTTATTTTTAGGGCACTGGGTCATGTCCATGACCTCCCCAAGGATTGCAGCTCAAAATTCTTTTGGCAGACAGCCATGCTCCTTTAAAAAGTCCATATTTTTGGAAAGCCTCTAAGCTATAACTAGAGCAGGTAGGGGTGTACCTACAGCTGGGTGGCGTAAGTGGTGAAATGAAGTTTTGGTAAAACCGAATCAGGAGGACAAAAGGTAAAATAAGAAATTTTTTCAAACGCAGTTGTTTTCGTTTATTCGGTTTACATGAATGGTTGCAATTGGTTTTTTTACTGTGCGCCCGTCGTATTTTATTTAATGCTATGACAAGCTAAAGGTAGTTCCCTCTGCACCGTCCTTTAACTGAATGCCTAGAGCCAATAATTGGTCTCTAATCGCATCTGAAGTAGCAAAGTCTTTATTGTCTCTAGCTTCTTTTCTCAGTTTAATGAGCATTTCTACTAATGCAGGGGTTTGGCTGTTTGTAGCCATTTCCACGCCTTCTTTTAAGCCTAAAACATCCAATACAAAAGCCTTTAATAAAGCAGTAAAATGTGCTTTATCTGCTTGGCTTATTTGGTGATTTCCTTCCTTTAATAAATTAATTTCTTTGACCCCTTCAAATAAGTGGGCAATGAGTATGGGTGTGTTAAAGTCATCATTCATAGCAGAATAACACTTGTCTTCCCAGCTTTTTAAGTCAAAATCTGTATGGTTTCCCACGACTACACTGTCTAGTTGCTTAAAAGCCTCCATTAAGCGAGCATGTCCCTTTTCAGAGGCCAATAAAGCTTCATTACTCAAGTCTAAAATACTGGTGTAATGTGCTTGCATCATGAAAAATCGTAATACAGATGCAGTGAAAGGTTTTGAGAGTATATTGTTTTCCCCACTAAAGATCTCTCCCGGTAAAATATTATTATCGGTAGATTTAGACATCTTTTTGCCATTTAGAGTGAGCATATTGGCATGCATCCAATATTTTACTGGAGATACCCCATTGGTAGCTTCTGCTTGGGCAATTTCACATTCGTGGTGTGGGAATTTTAAATCCATCCCTCCCCCGTGAATATCAAAGGTTTTTCCTAAATATTTTGTGCTCATCGCAGTACATTCAAGGTGCCATCCTGGGAAACCGTCGCCCCATTTAGAAGGCCATCTCATGATGTGTTGTGGCTCTGCTTTTTTCCAAAGGGCAAAATCTTGGGGAGATTTTTTTTCGTCTTGAGCTGTTAGACTTCTGGTGTTGGCCAACATGTCTTCTAGTTTCCTGCCACTTAGTTTACCGTAATCGTTGGTTTCGTTAAATTTTTGAACATCAAAGTAAACAGATCCATTGACATGGTACGCATAGCCTTTGGCTATAATTTCATCAATAATCTGTATTTGTTCAATGATGTGCCCAGTAGCCGTGGGTTCAATACTCGGTGGTAATAAGTTGAATTGCGTCAAGATATTATGAAAGTCAACCGTATATTTTTGCACCACTTCCATAGGTTCAATCTGTTCTAATCGGGCCTTTTTTGCAATTTTGTCTTCGCCTTCCTCTGCGTCATTTTCTAAGTGCCCAGCATCTGTAATGTTTCTGACATACCTCACTTTAAACCCCAAATGCTTGAGGTATCTAAAAATCATGTCAAACGACATAAAGGTCCTACAATTTCCAAGGTGTACTTGAGAATAGACGGTTGGTCCACATACATACATACCTACATAACCCGCTGTAATAGGGGTAAATATCTCTTTTTTTCCACTCAGGGAATTGTATATTTTTAAGGTGTTGTTTTGTGGTGCAGACATGCTTTTTTAGACTAGAAATTAACCGGAAGATTTAGGAAATTTATGAATTCTTTTCTGGTAGCAGCTTCTTTAAAAGCACCTCCGTACTCTGCTGTAACGGTACTAGAATCTATATCTCTAATCCCTCTAGAGTTTACACACAGGTGTTTTGCATCTATGACGCAAGCCACATCTTGTGTGCCGAGTACTTTTTGTAATTCCCTGACAATTTGTATGGTCAAACGCTCTTGAACTTGGGGTCTTTTGGCAAAATAATCTACAATTCGATTCATTTTTGACAATCCCACTACGGTTCCTTTGGAGATATAAGCCACATGTGCTTTACCAACAATAGGGAGCAAATGGTGCTCGCAAGTAGAGTAGAGGGTAATATTTTTTTCAACAAGCATTTCTCCATACTTGTATTTATTACTAAAAGTAGAGGCTTTTGGTCTTTTGTTTGGATGCAAGCCACCAAATATTTCATTGACAAACATTTTAGCCACCCTATTTGGTGTGCCTTTTAGACTGTCGTCTGTTAGGTCTAAACCTAGGGTGTTTAATATGGCAGTTACATGGCCTTTAATATTTTCAATTTTGGCCTCATCTGAGAGGTCAAAAGCATCTGATCTTAGCGGAGTATTTTCTGCTGCAGACAGGTGGTCCATAGAAAGGTCTTCTCGGGCCTCCATAGCGTTTTGGTCTATTTTCATTCTAAATTTAGTACGTTTCTGATGCAAATATAGGGCAATTCTACCGGGATTTATAGCTTTTTTGACTTAGAAGAACAGCGTATAAGTCATGCTAGCAATATTTCTGCGTGTTTCCATTTGAAAAGCCGTGCCTTCAGGAAAATTTAGAGGAGAAACTGACTGGCTTTGTTCCCATTGACTGTAAGCAAAATCAATTCTTCCTCCATTGAAAACCCATCCCAATCCAGAACTTGTATTAATGGTGTTAACGGTATTGTTTACAAAAGGACTGTTTTGGGCACTATAGCCCACTCTAAAAGACCATCTTGAAAGATTAAATTCTCCTCCAATGTTTAAACTATTGACTGTGCCAAGGTCATTGTTGGCAGCACTATTTAAATTACTGAAATAAGGATCGTTAAGGGGTCTAAATCTTGCAGTGGAGAAATCTTGTTGGCTATAGTCTACACTAATTAAACCTCTTTTGCCCACTACCAAGGCTCCACTAAGCGTTATTTTTGAAGGAATCGTGATCCTGTAATCTTCAAATAGGTTGATCTGGTTTTGGTCAATGAATTCAATATCTACGTCTTCCAAATTGCTCCCAATTTGTTGGTGTGTTTTTTCGGATAAGGTATACCAAGTTGGGGTTTTATAACTCACTCCAAGTCTCAAAAATTGAGAAACTCTGGCTATGGCACCTAGACTTAGGGCAACACCATTTCCGTCTGTTCTTATAAAATTGTCAAAATCTATGTATTGTATGGGACTATTTGCACTGTATCCATCTTCATTTATCCTTCCTTGTTTTTCGAAAACCAAGTTTTGAAATTCAAGTCCAGCTCCCAAAAATAAGAAGTCTTTGTATTGTGCCGCTGTGGTAGCAACAAATTTACTATTTCTTCCTTTGGTTTGAATATGATGGTTCTGCCGTACTTGTTGGTATAGGGCATTGGATACATAGCTGCTGATACTGTTATTGTCTAGTTCAGCTGGGTCTAACACGCCACTGTAATAACCTAAAAATGCTTGTTGCGCTGCATATCCAATTTGTGAACCAATATTGAGATAGGCTTCTTCTAGTAGTTCACCGTCTAACTTTAGAATGTCACCAAAAGGGGTGCCGTTGGCGTAATGAAGAAAGTATTGGTCTAAACCGTTGGATGTATTTCCTTTTGCATTTACCCTTGATTTGTATTGGTTGCTATTGTCTGAGTTTAAGGCCAAACTGATTTTTTTCCAAGGGCTGTTTTTACTGTTGTCGTACACAAAAACAATACCTGCTTGGTTAAAACCCAAATGGCCTTTATTGGCTTGGGTATTTGTCGCATTTAATTGGGTGTTGTTTTCTGTCTGAAAATGAGAGAGTCCAAAGCCCATTTGACTGTGCTTGAATACGGCAGCCCCTGCAGGATTAATGGCAAGCGCAGAGAAATCTCCCCCTAGGGCCCCAAAAGCACCAGCCATGGCTTGGAATCTTGCTGTTCCTGTCCTTTGCTCTAGTCCAAACAATGGAAGGTCCTGAATTTGTTGTGCATAGGTCAATAAGCCTGTGGCTAAAAAGACCCCTAATAATACTTTTTTCATTTATTGTAAATGCTATTTAATTTCTCCTTCCACTAGATTTGCTGCTAGAAGAAGACCTGCTAGAAGAACTGGATCGGTTACTGCTACTGCTCCTTACATTATTAGAAGATCTTACAGCAGGAGCGCTGTTAGTGTTGCTAGAGCGATTAATGCTAGATCTTTTTACAGGACTACTTTGGGTATTATAGCTCCTTCTAATAGGACTTACATTTCTAACACTATTTGTGCCAGTGCTTCTTGTAGCATTGCTATTAAAATTACTCGTTCTAGGCGCTAGATTTCTGTACAGTTGGTTGTTAGGACTCTGAATACTTCTCACAGTGTTGCTCCTTGTTGCGCGAGGTGTTCTTACAATACTGTTGTTTCTTATTGCGTTAGAAGTGTTGTAAGTACGGTCCCTAAGGTTGTTAGATAAATTATTAGCAGAGACCATTCTCGTGTTTCCATTAGAGGACACAGTTCTTGTATTAGAAGTTGTTCTTCCAATATTGTTTCTAAGTCCGTTGTTAGAAGTTACTATTCCATCAATAGACCGATTATTGTTTTTGTAAGCGTCTATTACCCTGCTGTTGTCAGTGGTTCTGAGATAATTCCTCAACCCACTCACACTTAAAGTATTTTTTCTGAGGGCATAGCTGCTATTGCTTCTTTGGGTCTGGTTGTTTTTGCCTCTTCTGGTCGCATTTACCGCAACATTAGTTCTGTATGGACTCCTGTTGAATTGGTTGCTTCTACCAAATCCATTGACTCTAGCATAGTTGTAAGGTCCGTAAAATGCCACTGGGTTTTGAAAACCCCATCCGTTCCATCCCCATCTGTTCCAACTGTTCCAGCCCATATTGTTCCAATTGTTAAAGCCCCAGCCCCAAGGGTTTCCACCCCAGTTATTAAAGCCCCAGCCCCATTGATCAAATCCCCAAGGGTTCATGCCCCATTGGTTAAATCTCCAGTTTCTCCAAGGGCGAAATCTTATGTTACTCATATTGGCAAAAGAGGAGAAATAAAGCCCTTGCATGCCCATAGGAACTATCCCTGGATTGCCAAAAAATGGATCTCCTGGATAAAAATGATCAAACCAAGGATTGTTGTGAATTTGAATGGTCACTGCAGACGGGCTGCTTCCCCAACCCGCTTGAGCATTATTTTGACCCGAAGACACTTGATTGTTTTGGGGTTGGTATCCCTGACTTTCGTCATAGTTTTCATTGTATTCTCCAGAATTGTATTGGTCTGCAGAAGTGAAATTGTCTTCTTCTAATAAGGAGGCGTAAGTGTTGGCGCGATCTGAAAAATAAGACCCAAATTCATTTGGGTTTTCGTTCACCAACGGAACAGCTGTTTCAGTAGCAGCCACTGTTCTTACTACTCCATTGGGATTGCTATAAATCCCATCTTGTGCATAATAAGATGCTTGGGTGAAACTTCCACATGAAGTCAAAAACAAGCTTACTGTTATTAGTAATCCTAAAGATCTAAAACCGGAAGTAAATGTTTGTGTTTTCATATGGCTATAATTTAATTGTTATGCTCTTTAAAAATAGTTAGTTTTGTGCCAAAGTGCCAGACTAGTAAAATGGTTTTAAAAGGCGTAGTACTGAGAATTATATACTAACTATAGGCTAAATTACAAGATTTGTGCCAAACTCTAAGTTATGAGTAAAAATTTAACCAAAAGAAGTGAAGACTACTCTAAGTGGTATAACGAATTAGTAGGAAAAGCAGACCTTGCAGAGAATTCTGGCGTAAGAGGTTGTATGGTTATAAAACCATACGGATATGCCATTTGGGAAAAAATGCAGGCCGCTTTAGATCATATGTTTAAAGAAACGGGCCATGAGAATGCCTATTTCCCCCTGTTCATTCCCAAGTCATATTTTAGTAAAGAGGCAAGCCATGTAGATGGTTTTGCTAAAGAATGTGCTGTAGTAACCCATTACAGGCTTAAAAATGCAGAAGATGGGAGTGGTGTAATTGTTGATCCTGATGCTAAATTAGAAGAAGAATTAATTGTCAGACCTACTTCAGAAACCATCATTTGGGATACCTATAGAAAGTGGATACAATCATATAGAGACCTTCCCTTGCTAATTAATCAGTGGGCCAATGTAGTTCGCTGGGAAATGAGAACGCGTTTGTTTTTGAGAACATCAGAGTTTTTGTGGCAAGAAGGACATACCGCTCATGCTACCAAAGAAGAGGCTATTGCTGAGGCTGAGCAAATGATGGAGGTGTACGCTACATTTGCACAGGAATTTATGGCGGTTCCTGTGATTAAAGGATTAAAAACGGAGTCTGAACGTTTTGCTGGTGCCTTAGAAACCTATTGTATTGAAGCCATGATGCAAGATGGAAAAGCATTACAGGCAGGTACGTCTCACTTTTTAGGACAAAATTTCGCCAAGGCTTTTGATGTGACCTACGCAACAAAAGAAGGAAAACAAGCGCATGTATGGGCCACTTCATGGGGAGTTTCTACCCGACTAATGGGTGCACTTATTATGACCCATTCAGACGACAACGGATTGGTATTACCCCCAAAATTAGCCCCCATACAAGTAGTTATTGTACCTATATATAAAGGTACAGACCAATTAGACGCTATAGCAGAAAAAGTAGCACCTTTAGTAAAGGCGCTTAAGTCTAAGGGAATTTCAGTGAAGTTTGACCAAAGAGATACACACAAGCCAGGATTTAAATTTAATGAATACGAACTCAAAGGGGTTCCTATTCGTTTGGCTATTGGACAAAGAGATTTAGACAACAATACGTTTGAAGTAGCCAGAAGAGACACCCTAACTAAGGAAACAGTCGCTTCAGACCATTTAGTGGAGCATGTAGAGCAGTTGTTAGCCGTTATTCAAGACAATCTATACCAACGTGCCCTTGAATTTAGAGACACCCACATTACCCCTGTAGACACTTTTGAAGAATTTAAAAAGGTCTTAAATGAAAAGGGTGGTTTTATTGCGGCGCATTGGGATGGCACTATAGCCACAGAAGCGAAGATAAAAGACGCTACAAAGGCTTCCATTAGGTGTATTCCTATCGATGCAAAAGAAGAGCAAGGCCTGTGTATTCTTACGGGCAAGCCCTCTTCTAAAAGGGTCTTATTTGCAAAGGCCTATTAAAAAAAGAAAAAATTGTAGCGGACTCTTGCAATAGTGAAAAATAGTTGTATTTTTGCATCCGCAATTGCGCAAACTAATGGTCCGTTCGTCTAGGGGTTAGGACGCCAGGTTTTCATCCTGGTAACAGGGGTTCGATTCCCCTACGGACTACAAATTTTATCCGCAGCAGTTGCTGCAAACCGGTCCGTTCGTCTAGGGGTTAGGACGCCAGGTTTTCATCCTGGTAACAGGGGTTC
>ERZ888423.810-NODE-810-length-30753-cov-6.744837_pt1 | contig 30753 bp, 28 predicted proteins | sample MGYA00520523_ERZ888423 | MGnify/ENA primary metagenome ERZ888423 (study PRJEB32303, sample SAMEA104408611) | aquatic metagenome | biome: Brackish water; feature: Pelagic; material: water | place: Baltic Sea | collected 2014-06-08T10:24:00 | depth 30,27 m ...
AAGCCACCACAACAGGACCGCTTAGACTTTCAGCCGCACAAAGAATGGCATGTGCGGTTCCCAAAGGTTGGGTTTGATGATAAATGCTTCCCTTGGCGCCCTCTTTTTCTGCAACGGCAATAAGATCTTTTTCAACTGCATCGCCAAAATCGCCAATAACAAAGGCCACCTCATCTACAGATTGACCACAAACGCCCACAATATCTTCCACCAGTCTTTGAACAATGGGTTTACCAGCAATGGGAAGTAGCGGTTTTGGAACCGTTAAAGTGTGCGGTCTCATTCTTGATCCGCGGCCAGCCATAGGTACAATAATCTTCATTCAATCAGAGTTTTATGTTATTTATTTGTACTACCAAATCCACCAGAGCCTCTTTCGGTAGATGATAATTCTAAAGTTTCGGTCCAATTTACGATTTCATGTCTTGCGAGCACAAGTTGGGCAATGCGTTCTCCTGGCTGAAGCGTATAGGCCTCAGAAGAAAGATTGATAAGAATTACTCCAATCTCACCTCTATAGTCGGCATCAATGGTTCCAGGACTATTGAGCACGCTAATTCCAAACTTCAATGCCAATCCGCTTCTGCTGCGCACCTGCGCTTCTATTCCAGCCGCTAATTCAATATGTAATCCAGTTGGAATTAGCCTTCTCTCCAAGGGCTTCAGCTCCATGGCTTCGGTTATGTCTGCATGCAAATCCATTCCAGCCGACTGTTCCGTTTTATATTCAGGCAAAGCTTGACGGCCCTTATTGACAATCTTAACCTCTATGCGTTTATTTTTTTCCATATTAATTGAATGGATTTTTGCTCAAAAAAGTACAACAAGATTAAATAGGGAGCCAAAGTTATCAAAGCCCATAAGCCCATTGTTTCTTGCATTTTCCATGCAAAGAAACCCAAAAGCAAGGAACCAAAGAAATAGATAGAAAGATGTTTCCACTGGTAAGGCAAAGGAGCGTATTTATTCCCCAAATAGAGATTTAGGCTCATGCTACAAGCATAAGAGAATAGAGTAGCAATGGCTGAAGCCATGATGCCGTATTTCGGAATCAACCAGATGTTGAGTATTACCGTCACCAACAGGCCTGCCAGTGTAATAATAAGAGCGAAGTAGGTTCTGCCCGCGAGTTTATACCAAATAGACAAATGCGTATTGATACCAAGAATGTAATTGGCAGCAAAAAGCAAAGGAGCTATGGAGAGCCCGATCCAGAATTTTTCGTCTATGAAGCCTTTCAGAACAGGCATTGCAGCATTCAGAAATATAAGCGCAAGGCCAAGAAGGGCAGTAAAGAGTCTTAGAACCTCTGCATTGGTTTCGCCAGAGGAAGCCTCTTTCTTCATGCGAAAGAAAAAGGGCTCCATGGCGTAGCGATAGGCCTGAACGAACAGCATAAGAAAGATAGACAGCTTGTATACTGCTCCGTAGACACCCAGTTGTTCTAAGGAGGTGTCTTCGGGCAAGAGATATTTTAGAAATTGTCTGTCGGCCAATTCATTGGCAATACCTGCTAGGCCAGCTAACATGAGAGGAAAGCCGTAGCCAATCATTTTTTTTAGGAGAGGCGAATCCCTTTTCCACCCGCCTTTTATTCTCCATTCAGGCAGGAGCATAGCAAACATCACCAAGGAAGCCACCACATTGGAAATGAGCACAGCAGAAACCCGATCAACCTTTTGCAATGCCGGCCAAAACTCTGTCAATGCGGGTAGATTGGGAAGGGCGATAAAGAAGAAGAAATTCATTAGAATGAAAACACCAATCAGCGACATTTTTACAACTACAAAACGAATGGCTCTTTCTTCGAATCTAAGTTTGGCAAAGGGTAAGGCAGAAATCACATCCAAACAAAGAACTAAAATCATCATTCTCAAATATTCAGGATGGTTTTCATACCGAAGAACCTCAGCAATGGGCGATTGAAAAATTTCAAAGAGCAGATAAAAGCAGAGGGTTGTGAAGACCAAGGCGCGCATTCCTGCACCAAAAGCTTTTGAAGCGCTTTTACTTTCTGAGGCATAATTGAAGAAGGAAGTCTCCATGCCATAGGTCAACAGAACAATCAATACCGCAATTTGCGAATAGAGATCGGTTATAATTCCAAACTCACCGCGAGTCATTGCAGCAGTATGCAAGGGAACCAAAAGAAAATTGAGCAATCTGCCCAAGATGCTTGGCAGCCCGTAAATGGCCGTCTGACCCGCTAATTTTTTAATGGACGACATGAGGGCTTAAAGGTATATGCCGTAAAGCGGTTTCTAGCTGCTTTGAGCGTTTATCTTTGAGCCTTCAATTATTAAAATCATTGCACATGCCTACGAATATGTATAAAGCCTTGTCTTTTCTGCTTGTATTTGGATTCTATGCCGCTCTGGCTCAGACCAATTGCGGGCCTTTGGAGGGAGGAGTAGAAGACCGTTTGAGTAATTCAATAGAGTATCTCGCCAGCGACGATCTACAGGGTAGATATCCAGGAACGAAGGGCGAAGAATTGGCAGCCAATTATATTTCGGAGCGATTTCAAGAATATGGTCTGTTAGGAGGAGCAGAAGGAAATTTTTTCCAAGAATTTACCATTCCCATTAGCATTAATCCAATGCCTAGTTGTGAACTGAAAATTAAAAAAAGAGCACTTAAGTTAAATACAGATTATTATCCAATTCAGTATTCTGCGGAAGGAAAGCTAACAGGAGAAACGGTTTTTGTTTCCTTCGGAATTAGCGCCCCAGAGCTCAATTACAACGATTTAAGCGAAATTAATGTAAAAGGAAAAATTGCCGTTATGGATATTGGTTCTCCAGATGGCATCCACCCTCATTCTAAATATCTGGCCTATCACGATTTAAAAACACGCATACAAGGTCTCGTAAAAAAGGGAGCAGTTGGCGTTGTTTTAGTAAATCAGAATAATTCTGAAGCGCCTTCTAAATCGTTCTCAAGATGGTTGCCTACCAAGGTGCCGGTTTTATTTGTTAGCAATGCCAAGTACGCGAAAAAACTTTCTAAAAAGAAAAGGCAACTGAGCATGAATGTGGTGCTTGAAAAGGAAGAATTGGAGGCTAAAAATGTACTCGGATTTATAGATAACAATGCAGAATACACCGTGGTAATTGGAGCGCACTATGACCATCTAGGGATGGGAGGCGATGGTTCTTTGTATCGAGGAGAACCTGCCATTCACAATGGAGCAGACGACAATGCAAGCGGCGTTGCGGCGCTGTTGGAATTGGCTTATATTCTATCAAAGAGGTCTTCGGAATACACTACAAACTTTTTATTCATTGCCTTTTCGGGTGAGGAAAAGGGGCTACTTGGCTCTAATTTCTTCGCTAAAAGCATGCTATTCAGGCCGGAATCTATGAAGTATATGATTAACATGGATATGATAGGCCGCTTGAATGATGAAAATGTATTGATGATCAATGGAGTGGGAACCTCTAGGGAGTTCTCAAGAATTATCAGAACTGTGCCTTGTGCGGAGCTGAATGTGCGCACATCGGAGGGTGGAACGGGTCCTTCTGACCACACTTCTTTTTACAACATTAACGTCCCCGCCATTCATTTCTTCACGGGTGCTCACGAAGACTATCACAAACCTTCTGACGATTTTGAAAAAATTAATTTCAGGGGATTGGTTGAGATCATGAAGTACCTGATGTACACCATTAATTCGTTGGAAGAGGTAAAGGGATTGGAGTTTTCTCAAACGGCAAGTGAGGAAAGCATGAAAGCGCCAGCTTTTACAGTTACATTAGGCGTTGTGCCCGATTATCTTTTCGATAAGGAAGGAATGCGAATTGACGGAATTACCGACGGAAAACCCGCCTCAAAAGCAGGCCTTATGAAGGGCGATATTGTGGTTCGTTTGGGCTCCATTCCGGTGAGAGATATGATGAGTTATATGAAGGCATTGGGGTCATTTAAGAAAGGCGACAAAACGCAAGTAGAATACATACGCAATGGCAGTAAGGCTACTGCTGAAATAGAATTCTAATGATAGATTTACCTAAGGTTGCGGTTATTGGAGGAGGAAGTTGGGCTACCGCTATTGTAAAAATTCTTACCGAAAACCTCGATTATGTTGGATGGTGGATGCGCTCTGAAGAGCATGTGCAGCACGTAAAACGCTTTTTTCACAATCCCAAATATTTAACTGGGGTAGAGTTGGCAACCGAATGCATTGATGTGAGCTCAGATCTCAATCACATTGTGCAGGAAGCAGACGTATTGATTTTTGCTACACCTTCTGCTTTTTTAAAAGAGGCACTAAAGTCATTGACTCTGCCTTTGCACGACAAAATGATTATGAGTGCCATAAAAGGCATTGTGCCAGATGAACGATTAATAGTAGGTGAGTTTTTTAATCAATTCTATGGCATTCCGATTGAAAATATTGGCGTTATTACCGGGCCATGCCATGCGGAAGAAGTGGCCTTAGAGCGATTATCGTATCTAACTATTGCTTCTCAAAACCTAGACTTTGCTCAGAAAATGGCAAAGATTATGGAGTGCAAATACATTCGCACCGAGGTGAGTGATGATATTTACGGTACAGAGTATTCAGCAGTGCTAAAAAACATCTACGCAATTGCCGCAGGTATCTGCCACGGACTGGGTTATGGAGATAATTTTCAGGCTGTTTTAGTGAGTAATGCCATCCGCGAAATGAAGCGTTTCATTAAAAATGTGCATCCTATTAAGCGCGACATTAATAATTCGGCCTATCTGGGAGATTTACTGGTTACGGCCTATTCACAATTTAGTAGAAACCGCTTGTTTGGAACTATGATTGGCAAGGGCTATACCATACGTTCTGCTCAATTAGAGATGAATATGGTGGCAGAAGGATACTATGCAAGTCGCTTAATTCATAGCATTCAAGAGGAGTATAAAATCAATATGCCGGTAGCATCGGCTGTGTACAAGATCTTGTTTGAAGATAAAAATCCAACTAAAACCATGCTGAAATTGGCAAAGAGCATTCAATAAATGAAGGAAGAACACATTCCATATGGTTTTGAAAAATGCAGTAGCGCTGAGGTAGAAGCCAAGGCGGGTGCCTTATTAAACAGCATGCAAAAGAGAAGGAGTTTGCGCTTTTTCTCTGAGGAGGATGTGAGCAAGCAAACCATAGCCGATCTCTTAAATGTAGCCAGTTCTGCGCCTTCAGGTGCCAATAAACAGCCGTGGACTTTTGTTGCCATTTCAAATGTTGAACTAAAAAAGAGAATTCGAGAGGCTGCCGAAAAGGAAGAACAACAATTTTATGGGGGAAGGGCGTCGGATACTTGGCTGGCAGACCTCGCTCCCTTGGGAACAGATTGGCAGAAACCATTTATAGAAACAGCGCCGTGGATTGTGGTTGTCTTTAGAAAGACGCTAGATGATGATGGAAGTAAAAATTACTACGTTCAAGAATCTGTGGGGATAGCCTGTGGGTTTTTAATATCGGCCATACATCAAGCTGGGCTGGTAACGCTTACGCATACTCCCAGTCCTATGAATTTTCTTTCTGAAATTCTAAAAAGACCAGCGAATGAGAAACCCTATTTACTGCTCCCTATTGGCTTTCCAGCAGCCGATGCCACAGTTCCAAACATTAAAAAGAAAGATTCCTCAGAAGTGATTTTCTATTTCGAATAGTGTAACTCTTTGGGCTTGAGAATTTGAAAGTTCTTCCTATCAAATTGCACTATACCGCATTCGCGCCATTCGTTTAGTAAAGTAGTTACAGTTTGTCTACTCGTTCCAATAAGGCTTGCCACGTCTTTGTGCGTAAGCGGATTTTGAAATGACTGTCCCCTAGCATCGGTTTGCAGCGCATCTTTTTCTAAGTCTAGAATAAACTCCGCCAAGCGCTGCTTTACATCCTTAAAAACAAGGGATTCAACTCTTCGTTGCAATTTTTTAATGCGGAGTCCAATGAGCTTATGGATTTTAAAAGCGAACTCTTTATTGTCCTTCATCAAGTCGTTAATCTCTTCCACCTTCACCGGACAAATCATAGTGTCTTCTTCCATGGCCTCGGCGACTTCATCTCTTTGAGATTCTCCTAAAATGGCTAATTCGCCAAATACCTCCCCTCTTCCAAGAATATGTCGAATGACTTCTTGTCCGCCTTCTGTATAATTTACCAATCGAACCTTTCCATTGGCAATGAGATACAATGTATTCGCTTGATCTTCATTAAAATAAATAGTTTCACCCTTTTTGTACGATCTAAAATGATTCTCTTTTGCAAATCCGCCCACTTTGTGTGGGCACATTACTTCAAAAAGGTTTACATCGTGTAAAACCCAAAAACTTTCTGTGCGCTCATCCATATTAAAACCAAAAGCCTAAGTTAACGTAAGTATAGATCTTAGCGTGATTTGTTGATCCCATAAAGGTTAATTGTAAGGGTCCTAACGGACTCAAATAAGCATAAGATACACCATATCCATCTAATAAAACATCTGAATTAAAGAGCTTGTCGAAGGTGCTCTCTAAGGTTGCAAAATTGGCCTTTCCAATAAGAAAATGATTGTTTAAAAACTGCCAATTGTAATCTAGTCCAGCCATTACGGTATTCCTTCCAACCAACTCTTGGAATCGATAGCCCACAAAAGGAATCATATAATTGATATAGTTCTCGCCCAATCCGCCTAAAAACTGATTGTAGGGGTAGTCTAAATCTGGACCTAAAGTGTTCATTAACACCGTCTTAATTTCTAAGGTATGATTCTTTTTTAAGAGAATAGCCTGTCTGTATCGCAAGTCTAAAACAGAGCTGAGTTCTATATCTAGGTCGTAGGTTTCAGGCTTCGTGAGAACACGATACGAAGCATTGAATAAAACGCCATGAGACGGAAAAACGGTTCTGTCGAGCAAGTCGAGTTTTAAGGATGCAAAATAATTGAGGTAATTTTCGTTCGACTCCTCCGACAGACTGGTTGAGCGCGTATTGTTGAGGTCTATGTTCTCAAATTGCACTCCAGCACTCAGGAGAAAGCGATTGTAAACAGCCGATTCGAGTGCAATTTCACCTGAAAAATCCATGTAGACCTTTTCATCTGCCAATTCTTGATTTACATAGATTTTGGATTTAAACCGATGGGAACGGAATGAAATTCGGACGGTAGGGATAAATTCTCTATCGAAAGTATACGAAGCCCAAAAACGCGGATTTACGCCCACCGCTGCGTCTAGAGAAAGTTTAGAGTTTTTGAGGAGTAAATTTCTATGGGTATAGTTTAAAAGAATGGCAGTCTGAAAATCATCGTCGTAGTGAATCCCCAATCGTATGTGAGTGAGGTAGTTGAGTTCATCTAGCCGAATAAAAAGAGTATAGGAAATTGAATCAATGGGAATGAGGGAGAAATCAACAGTGCGAAACAATTGGCTTCCCCAAATACGGTCTACTCCTCTTTTGATTTCATCCAAGCTCACCTTGCTTCCTTCGGCCAATCCCAGCTTACCTCTAAGGTAGGTTTCGGTTGATAGGTCGGATTTTGGAAAGACAATGTTTCCGATTAAAATAGTGTCGTTTCTCGTTTGAACAGGCTCAAGTTTGGCGGCGCTGGATTGATTTCTTAAACGAGCCAGCTCTCTTATTCTAGGCCTGTATTCTTCTGCTGCCCGATAACCTGTTCGCACAATAGAATCCATCAATTCAAAGGAGCTTATCCCAGCACCCGGTACTTCAGTTCGTACCAGAAAATCGGTTTTTGCCGTATCGCTTAAGTAGTTCTCCGCATTCACGAAACTGCTGAGTTGCTCCATTACTCTCAGAACCGAATTCAAGTCTTTGCGCTTATATAGAATGGTTTGAACATCACTTCCAATGAGCACATCCATACCCTTGTCTTCCAAAAGGAAGATGGGTAGATTGGAGACCAATCCACCGTCTACTAAGAGCCTTTCACTGAGTTCGTACGGACTAAAAAGCGTTGGAAAAGAGCTGCTAGCGCGTAGAATGTCGGGTAGATATCCTTTGTCTAGAACTATTCCCTCCCCCGTTTCTAAGTCTGTAGCAACACAGATAAAAGGAATTTGTAATTGAGAAAGATCGTCAATATGATGAAATCCCACAGAAAGGCGATCGAGTTCATTCAATATATGATGGCCATAATTGATGCCATCGGGTAAAAGTATTTTTCCATCCGAAACGGGAAAGCTCAAGGCATATCGATCTTCGGTTTGCTTGTCTAGAAAGGAAAGGCTTGTACGAGGTCGTTCATTGTTCATTACATCGGCCCACGGAATGGCATACATTCTGGCTTGTATTTCAGTGGCAGAATAACCCATTGCGTATAGGGCTCCAATTACGGCTCCCATGCTAGTGCCGGCAATATAATCGGGTTTTAAACCCTCCTCATCCATTATTTTTAAAAGGCCCAAGTGCGCCATCGCCTTAGCCCCGCCTCCGCTGAGTACGAGCCCCACTTTTGTATCCGATGATTTTTGGGTAGAATCAAGCTGAGCAAAAGTGTTAAAGCCAAAAAGAAACAGGGCAGCGATGCCAAAAATGTACTTACTTCTTTTCCGCTTTAGCATTGAAATAATTCTTAATGCGCTGAGCCTTAGACATACCGACCCACTCACTTAGTTCCTCTAATGTAGCAGTTTCTAGTCGCTTTATACTTTTGAATTGTGTTAAAAGTTTTTCAGCTGTGGAGGGTCCAATGCCTTCAATATCTTCGAGTTCATTGCTAAGCGTATTCTTGTCTCTTTTATTTCTGTGGTGTGTTATACCAAAGCGATGCGCCTCATTTCTGAGCTGCTGCAATACTCGGAGGGTTTCAGATCGCTTATCTAAATAAAGGGGGATAGGATCTCCTGGGAAGAAGAGTTCCTCTAAGCGTTTTGCAATACCTAGAACAGCAATTTTTCCTTCTAACTCTAATTTTCGAATGCTCTTCATGGCTGCAGAAAGCTGACCTTTTCCTCCGTCGATGAGAACGAGTTCGGGTAGACTTATATTTTCATCCAGCAGTCTTTTATATCTGCGATAAACCACCTCTTCCATAGTAGCAAAATCGTCGGGCCCTTCTACAGTTTTTACGTTGAAGTGCCGATACTCGGATTTTACAGGCTTACCATCTCTAAAGACAACACAGGCAGAAACAGCATCGCTTCCCTGAAAATTCGAATTGTCGAAGCACTCTATATGTCTTGGTTCAGATTTAAGTCGGAGATCAAGCTTCATCTGCTCCATCAATCTATTGGTATGCCTATCGGGGTCTGTGAGTTGAACATTTTTAAGCTTTTCTAGGCGGAAGTAGCGGGCATTCTTCAGGCTGAGGTCGAGCAAGCGTTTTTTATCTCCTCTTTGCGGCACATGTATATGAATTCCTTCTAAGCTTAAATCGCATGCATGGCTCAAAAGAATCTCTTTCGATTCAGAGCCAAACCGCAATCGCAATTCAGGAATAGCAATTCGAAGAAGCTCGTCTTCGGTTTCCTCTAACTTCCTCTTAAACTCTACGGTATGAGAACGCAAAATAGCACCGTCTACAACCAAAAAGTAATTGACATACCCAAAAGTGGCGTCGATCATGGCAGAAAAGACATCTACATTGGTAATAGTAGGACTAACTACGGTGCTCTTTGATTGGTATTGATCAAGCAGAGCGGCCTTTTCTTTAAGCGCTTGGGCCTCTTCAAATTGCAGAAATTCTGCGGCAGATTGCATTTTTTCTAGCAGCAACTTTTTTACTGAGCTCAGTCTACCAGTAATAATTTCTCTAGCCAGTTCTACTTCATAATTGTATGCTTCTTCAGACTGCAAACCTTCGCAAGGGCCAAGACAATTGCCCAAATGAAATTCAAGGCAACGTTGGAATTTTCCTTTTTGGATGGATTCTTCCTTTAAATTTAGAGAGCAGTTACGCAAGGGGTGGATTTGTCGAATTAACTCCAACACTGCTTTCATTACTTTAACAGAAGGGTAAGGTCCGAAATACTCCGAACCATCGTTCCACTTTTGCCGAGTATAAAAAATACGAGGAAATCGTTCTTTTTTAATGACAATCCATGGGTAGGTTTTATCGTCTTTAAGGTTGATGTTGTATTTGGGTTGATGCTCTTTTATCAAGGAGTTTTCCAGCAATAAGGCATCCAACTCAGTTTCGGTTACTATAATGCGCACATCTACCACTTTTCGCACTAAACTCTCAAGCCGGTAGTTTTGAAGGTTTTTGTTGAAATAAGACGAAACCCGCTTCTTTAGATCTTTGGCCTTCCCGATATACAGAATTCGTCCGTCTTTATCTATATGCTGGTATATACCCGGTTTATTGGGTAGACTTTTAAGAATGGTAGCAATGGTTTCAGAAGACATATAGACAAAGGTAATGGCGCAAATTTAGCCATGTATGAATTCAAAGAGAGTGCGTTCCTTTGCCTCAAGAATTTTCACACATGAAAGTATTGTTATTGGGCAGTGGCGGAAGAGAGCATGCATTAGCAGAAAAGCTAGTTCAGAGCAGCTTGTGCACGCAGCTGTATGTGGCTCCAGGAAATCCGGGTACGGCCAATATAGCCGTCAACGTTTCACTAGATATATTGAATGCCAGCGCACTGGCTGATTTTATTCAAAAGAATCAAATAGAGTTGGTATTGGTAGGTCCTGAGCAACCCTTGGTAGAGGGAATGTATGAGCAGTTGAAGGAGAGAGGAGCCTTAGAGCATTGTATTTATTTCGGTCCAGGGAGAGAAGGAGCGCAGTTAGAGGGCAGTAAAGATTTTGCCAAACAGTTTATGCAGCGGAATAAAATTCCTACTGCCAGGTATAAAACCTTCCAAGCAAAGCAGCTAGAAGAAGCCAAGGCCTACTTAGAAGTACAAGATGGTCCGTATGTGCTTAAAGCCGACGGATTGGCGGCGGGGAAAGGGGTGATTATTACAGAATCAAAACAGGAGGCCATAGATGAAATTGAAGCCTTATTGGGCGGTAAATTTGGTTCGGCCTCAACCACGGTGGTCATAGAAGAATTTTTGTCGGGTATTGAGCTAAGTGTCTTTGTAGCTACAAATGGTAAAGACTATGTTATTTTGCCAGAAGCCAAAGATTACAAACGCATAGGCGAAGGAGATACGGGCTTAAATACAGGAGGCATGGGAAGTATTTCACCTGTACCCTTTTTAGATGAAGCTCTAAGAAAGCAGATCTTACAGAAGGTAATTCAACCCACCTTGAAAGGCTTGCAGTTGGATGGAATAGAGTACCTAGGCTTTCTTTTCATTGGATTGATTCTGGTTGAAGGCGAAGTATTTGTAATTGAATACAATGTGCGCATGGGTGATCCAGAAACACAGTCGGTTATGAGTAGAATTGATTCAGACTTTTTGGAAATTCTGATCGAACTCGGAAAGGGCAACACCCCACCTGAAATGCGCATTAAAGAAGAATGTGCGGCTACCGTTGTTCTAGTTTCGGATGGATATCCTGAGTCGTATCCTAAAGGAAGAGAGATAAGCGGTTTGGAGAACGTAAGCAAAGCCCACGCGTATCATGCAGGAACAAGTCAAGAGGGAGGAAAATTGGTGACCTCAGGCGGAAGGGTAATAGCTGTAACGGCCTTGGGTAAAACAGCAAGCGAGGCCTTGGCTTCTGCCAATAAAGCTGCCAGCCAAGTTCAATTTGAAGGAAAATACTATCGCACTGATATTGGAAAAGACCTATTGCAGTTGTAGGTGTCTACAATTCGCCTGCTCTGCTGTGCTTTTTCATTTGGCCTAACCAATAAAAGAAATAGCCAGTGATGATGGCAATGAATAGAAAGTTTGGAAGATTTCCTAAAGAAGGTAGAATCTTGAAGGTCCACACGAAAAAATCACCCAAGCTATAAAATAGATCGTTCATGGAAGTAATATTAATGGGTGCAAAGGTATTTAAATCTATATGTTTCACCGAATAATACGCAAGGGTCTACCAGCATTGTTGCTGATGGTCTTTTTTGCCCTAATCTTAGCCCTATTAGATTGGAATTACGCTTCCGACAAGGCTGAATTTGGCCTTTTTTCAGTGGGAGGTGTAAGGCAGCCTCTGTATATGGCTTTTGCAGCTGGGGCATGGATAGCCTTATTGGCCCTGCTTTGGATGGAGATTTTTTCTTCGGAGGAATTGATTAAAGGCAATTTTACCACTGGCATTTTCTTCGTTTTACTCTACTTTGCCCTCTCGCCAATGAGCATGCTGGAGCCCATTCTTATAGGTGGTTTAGGAGCTGTCTTGGCTTTCCGAAAAATGCTATCTTCTTTAGATACAGGAGGAAATGTATATTATTTATGGTTCGATACAGGATGGATCATAGGCTTCGCTTGCCTTTTTAGTTCAAGCGCATTTCTCTTGTTTTTCGCAGCTCTAACTATTTTCAATTTAGCGGGGGGTAATCTTCAATGGCGCGCCTTCGTAATTCCTTTGGTCGGATTGCTTCTATCCATTTGGGTATCCTATGCCCTCACGGATGTGCTGGGTATTATTGGCATCGACTTATGGAAAATCTACGATTTGGAAGAAATGATTGGAAAAAATTCTTTCAGCGAAAGAAATGCGCACTATTGGTCTCGGCTTAGTGCTATGTTGGCTTTGTTGTTCTTCAGTTTGCAGGCCTATTTCAACATACTCAAATCAAGTACGGCAAGAAAGAGGAGAGCTTTTAGTGCTTTAGTTGGATTGATTCCGATTTTTTTTCCTTTGTATATCCTTTTTCCTTCTTTCTCAAGTATTTGGATTATAGGACTGTTGCTTCCAGTAGCTCCTTTATTATCAGAAAGATTGGAGATGTTTAATAAACCATGGAAAAAAGAAGTCTTCGCCTTGTCAATTGTAGTGGCAACTATTATAGAGTCTGTTTTATAAAGTGTATTGGTCTATTGATCAAAGCACTATATTTGCAGCCCTCAAATTGAAAGGTGAAACCAGTAGAAGCGCGCGAATTCGTTATTCCTTTTATAGGATTAAGTCTTGGAGTACATCACTTTAAGTATGATTTAACGCCTGCGTTCTTTGATGATTACCCCGAGCAAGAATTTAGAGAGCCTCATTTGCAGGTTGCTCTGAGCGTAGAGAAGAAATCGAATAATACAATAGACCTCTTCTTTTCCCTCCAAGGAAAGCTAAAGGTCGATTGCGATCGCACTCTAAAAGAATTTGATCTTGCAGTTGAGGCGGAGCGGAGAGTATTGGTGAAGTTCGCCGATGAATACGACAATGAGGACGATGAAATTCTTTTTTTACCTCATGGAGCGTATGAAATAGATGTTCGGCATTATATATATGAGTTGGCAGTATTGAGTGTTCCTTCGAAGAGACTTTTTCCGGGTTTAGAAGAAGAGACAGACATATACAGTACAGAAATAGAAAATGAAAGTGAGCCAGACCCTAGGTGGAATGGCTTGAAGAGTTTAAATAGTGAAGACTAAATTTAGATAAAATGGCACATCCTAAACGCAGACAATCAACCAGTCGTAGAGATAAGCGTCGTACTCATTATAAGGCGGTTGCCCCAACCATCGCGGTTTGCCCAACAACAGGCGAGGCGCATTTGTACCACAGAGCATACTGGCATGAGGGCAAACTATACTACAAAGGCAAGGTAGTGATAGACAAAACAGTTGTAGCTGAAGCATAGTCGTTCCGCGGCTGAAGGATTGTAGAATACTTTTGTTAAAAAGCAGATTCGCTGTACCTTCACACTAGTATAACGACGTATGAATAAAATTAGAGCTAGCATTACTTCAGTTGGAGGCTATGTTCCTGACTTTGTTTTGTCAAACGAGGTCTTGGAAACCATGGTAGATACTTCCGACGAGTGGATTACCAGCAGAACCGGAATCAAAGAGCGACGCATCCTCAAAGGTGAGGGGCGTGGCACGAGTGATATGATGATTCAAGCCGCCAATCAGGCACTTGAAAAAAGAGGTATTACAGGTTCTGAGATAGATTTGGTTATTGCGTGTACTGTTACACCTGATATGATGGTAGCTTCTACCGCGGCCAGGGTTGCTCAACACATCGGAGCAAACCAAGCGCCAAGTTTCGATTTACAGGCTGCCTGTACTGGCTTTATATACGGTCTCGTTACGGCAAGTCAGTTTATTGAAACGGGAAAATACAGCAAGGTCTTGTTAGTAGGGGGTGATAAAATGTCGTCTATTTTAGATTATACAGATAGAACTACCTGTGTAATTTTTGGAGATGGCGCCGGAGCCGTAATTCTAGAGCCCAGCACCTCTGGGGAAGGTTTGCAAGACTCCATCCTAAAAAGCGACGGAATAGGCCGTCAATATCTTCATATTAAGAGTGGCGGTTCTATGTATCCTTCTACCCAAAGGAGCATAGATCAACGCGAACATTTTGTTTTTCAAGACGGTCAGCCCGTTTTCAAATTCGCGGTAACCAATATGGCGCAAGTGAGCGCGGATATACTAAAGCGCAATCAGCTTACTGGTGAAGATATAGATTGGTTGGTTCCTCACCAAGCTAATAAGAGAATCATAGTTGCTACTGCAAACCGTATGGGCCTAAGCGAAAGCAAGGTTATGGTGAATATCCAGCGCTATGGCAATACTACCAACGCTACGCTTCCGCTCTGTCTATGGGATTATGAGAAGCAATTAAAGAAAGGAGATAAATTGGTATTCGCCGCTTTTGGTGGTGGATTTACTTGGGGGTCGGCCTATTTAATTTGGGCGTACGATCCCAACTGAGTTTGATTAGATTTGTAATTCGCACAAAATCCTACCTATGGATATAAAAGAAATTCAGAACCTGATAAAATTTGTTGCACGTTCAGGCGCAACGGAGGTAAATCTTGAAACAGAAGATTTTAAAATTATCATCAAGACTACTGCCGAGGTGGCCAATATGGATCACCCAGTGGTACAGCATGTAGCTCAAGTGATGCCGGCACAAATGCCAATGGCGCAAGCAGCCCCAACTCCAGCTGTAGCTCCTGTTGCCGCAGAAGACGACAGCAAGTATGTGATAATTAAGTCGCCAATGATTGGCACCATGTACCGTCGCCCTTCACCAGACAAAGATTTGTTTGTTCAAGTGGGCACAGAAATTCACAAAGGAGATACGGTTTGTATCATTGAAGCCATGAAACTTTTCAATGAAATTGAATCTGAAGTTTCAGGAAAGATTGTGAAAGTATTGGTAGATGACCAATCTCCCGTAGAATACGATCAACCACTTTTTGTTGTTGACCCCGCCTAATTAAGTCCTAAAACCCAAAAGGATGTTCAAGAAAATACTCATCGCCAATAGAGGCGAAATCGCCCTGCGCATTATACGCACCTGCCGTGAAATGGGTATAAAGACTGTTGCGGTTTATTCAACGGCAGATCGAGAAAGCCTCCATGTTCGCTTTGCAGATGAGGCGGTTTGTATAGGACCTCCGCCTTCTAAAGATTCCTACCTCAATATTCCGAATATTATGGCGGCTGCAGAGATAACCAATGCAGATGCTATACACCCCGGCTATGGTTTTCTTTCTGAGAACTCAAAGTTCTCACGTATTTGCCAGGAAAATGGACTCAAATTTATTGGTGCTACTCCTGAGCAGATTGATCAAATGGGAGATAAGGCTACGGCTAAAGAAACCATGAAAAAGGCAGGTGTTCCTTGTATTCCAGGATCGGAAGGATTGTTGGAAAGCCTAGAACAAGCAGAACAACTTGCGGAGGAAGTGGGCTATCCGATAATGTTAAAGGCTACCGCCGGTGGCGGTGGTAAGGGAATGCGCGCCGTTTGGAAAAAGGAAGATCTAAAGAAAGCCTATGAAGATGCCATTGCTGAGGCCGTAGCCTCATTTGGCAATGGAGGTATGTATATGGAGAAACTCATTGAGGAACCTCGCCATATAGAAATCCAAGTTATTGGAGATCAATACGGAATGGTTTGTCATCTTTCTGAAAGAGATTGCTCTATTCAACGAAGACACCAAAAGCTGACTGAAGAAACACCTTCTCCTTTCATGACTCCGCAATTGAGAGATGCAATGGGCACCGCTGCAAACAAAGCAGCAAAGTTCATTAATTATGAGGGAGCGGGAACAGTTGAATTCTTGGTAGATAAAAACAAGAAGTTCTACTTCATGGAGATGAACACACGCATTCAAGTAGAACACCCTATAACAGAGCAGGTTATAGATTATGATCTAATTCGTGAACAAATAAAAGTGGCAGCAGGCGTGCCTATTTCTGGAAAGAATTATGAGCCACAACTGCATTCTATAGAATGTAGAATTAATGCAGAAGACCCGTACAATGGGTTTAGACCTTCTCCAGGTAAAATTACGAGTCTACACGCTCCAGGTGGTCACGGGGTTCGATTGGATACGCATGTCTATGCAGGCTATACCATTCCGCCCAATTATGATTCTATGATTGCCAAGTTGATTACCACAGCTCAAACGCGTGAGGAAGCCATTGACAAAATGCGAAGAGCATTAGATGAATTTGTAATTGAAGGTATTAAAACAACCATTCCGTTTCATAGGCAGCTAATGGATCATCCAGATTATATCGCGGGTAACTATACCACTAAGTTTATGGAGACTTTTGTGTTAAAATAAAGGATCCAATAGTATAAAAAAGGGGGACTAAACACTGTTTAGTCCCCCTTTTTTTATTCAATAGTCCAGAAATTTTTGCCTTGTAATAGGCTGTCTATTTTGCCTACGCCCTTAGACTGCACCGCGCTGTGCAACTGTTTATCCATTTCCTCTTCATAGACCAAACGTTCTTCTTGATAGAAAACACCAAAGGGTCTGGGAAGAGCCTTTTCGCTATACGGATCAAATAAGCGGCTTAGAAGATGCGCCTTCATTGGATCTTTGGAATCGTGTATCCATAAATCTTCTGAAGCTATAGTATTCAAAGGGGCCGAATACACTTTCATATCCCTTATGTACAAAGCCTCTCTTTGCTGTTCTGTGCCATAGATCAAGGGCTGACCTTCTTCCAACAATAAGGTAGAACTTTCACGTGTAGATTTATTGGAATATGGCGCAAAGGCTCCGTCGTTAAAAACATTGCAATTCTGATAAATTTCAACCAAACTCGTTCCTTTATGGGCATGGGCACGCAAAAGAATATCTCGTAAACCCTTGGTGTCTAAGTCCAAACCTCGCGCAAAGAAACTGGCGTCTGCGCCCAATGCGAGGGCAGCTGGATTGAACGGATGATCTATGGTTCCCCAAGGACTAGACTTGGTGTTTTTACCCAGTTCGGAAGTGGGGCTAAACTGACCCTTTGTAAGTCCATAGATCTCATTGTTAAAGAGGAGAATATTCACATCTAGGTTTCTTCGCAGGAGATGAATAAGGTGGTTACCTCCAATAGATAAGCTATCTCCATCGCCCGTTATGATCCAAACACTAAGGTCTTTTCGCACCATTTTTAATCCGCTAGCAATGGCAGCAGCTCTTCCGTGAATGCTGTGCATGCCGTAGGTATTCATATAGTATGGAAAACGTGATGAGCATCCAATTCCCGATATAAAGACAATATTCTCTCTCGGTACGCCTAAATTGGGCATGATAGATTGCACCTGCTTTAGAATGCTGTAATCACCGCATCCAGGACACCAGCGCACATCTTGATCGGTGGCAAAGTCTTTTGGTTTTAGTAGATCTGCTGTTTCCATCTATAATTCTTTTAATCTTTCCAGCACAGCATGCTCTATTTCAGATGACAAAAAGGGCAACCCTTTGATTTTGTTTAAAGGAATGGCATTGATCAAGAATTTTTCACGAATGATTTTAACCAATTGTCCGTTGTTTAATTCAGGAATAATAATGGTTTTGAAGTTGCGCAAATGTGTTTCCAGATTTTTTGGAAATGGAAATAGATATCGGATGTGAAGATGTGCAACGGAAATACCTTGCTTATTCATATTTAAAACAGCCGTCCGAATGGCGCCATAGGTTGAGCCCCATCCAATCAATAAAACATCTCCTTCAAGAGGGCCACAATCGATTTCTTGTGGAGGAATGTGGTTGGCAATTTCATCCACCTTGGCAGCCCTGCTCAGCACCATTTTTTGATGGTTTTCTGGCTCATAACTCACATTGCCTGTTTGATCTTGTTTTTCAAGACCGCCCAGTCGGTATTCATGTCCGGCTGTACCTGGTATAGCCCAAGATCGCACCCCTCTTTCATCTCTTTGATAGGGTAAATATGGGGCATCTAATTTCGGGTAATTAGGATGGATGGAAGGCAAGTCGCTTGCTTTTGGGAAGCGCCAAGGCTCAGATCCGTTGGCAATATATCCATCTGAGAGCAGAATAACGGGAGTCATATGCTCGATGGCAATGCGGCAGGCTTCAAAAGCAACGGCAAAGCAGTCTTTGGGAGATCGCGCGGCTATAACGGGTATTGGCGCTTCTCCATTTCTGCCATAAATGGCCTGAAAAAGATCAGATTGCTCTGTTTTGGTGGGTAATCCAGTAGAAGGCCCTCCGCGCTGTACGTTGATCACAACCAAAGGCGTTTCGAGCATAAAGGCCAGTCCTAATGCCTCTGTTTTTAAGGCAATGCCTGGACCAGAAGAGGCCGTTACCGCTAGACTTCCAGCAAACGAAGCGCCCACTGCCGCTCCAATGGCAGCAATTTCATCTTCCGCCTGAAAACTGCGAACTCCAAAGTTCTTTCTGTTCGACAATTCATGGAGTATATCACTAGCGGGAGTAATGGGGTAACCCGCATAATACAGATCCAAATGGGCTTGAGCCGAAGCGGAGATCAGGCCAATGGCGATGGCCTCGTTGCCGGCAATATTTCTATACGATCCCGAAGGTAAAGAGGCTTTATTAACGGTATAGCGATTGCTAAAAAGCTCTATGGTTTCGCCAAAATGATATCCCGTTTTTAGAACCAATGTATTGGCATTCAGCAAATCGGGCTTAGATCTAAACTTCTCTTTTAAGAAGAGTAGACTGGGTTCAATTTCTCGGTTGTATAACCAATATATTAAACCAAGGGTAAACATGTTTTTAGAGCGATCTTGCTCTTTAGTACTTAATCCACTGTCTTTTAATGCCTCTCGGGTAAGCTTGCTTATTTCAATGTCAACTACCAGAAATCCGGCATCTCGCGCCTCCGAAAGCAAATCTCTCGACTCATCTAGTCCGGCTAGGCGCAAGTTTCTTTTGTCGAAACCATTGGAATTGGCTATGATCATTCCATTGGCCTTGAGGTCTACTTGAAACTTTACCAAAGCAGCTGCATTCATGGCAACCAAGGTGTCAACTTTACCCCCTGGAGTATTTATTTCAACGCTACCAAAATTAATTTTAAAGCCCGAAACACCTGCAATGGTGCCTATTGGTGCGCGTATTTCGGCAGGAAAGTCAGGAAAAGTACTTAAATCATTGCCGTGTAAGGCCGAAGTATTAGAGAACTGAAATCCGGTAAGCTGCATTCCATCCCCAGAATCACCTGCGAATAAAACAGTTGCCTTTTCAATCGTTTGGTTCATGCTTTTGCTGCCAAGTTCACCTCGTTAACAGACTTTACCTCAGGGGCCAATCTTCGTATGGTCATTTCTACGCCGTTGGTAAGGGTCATCTGATTCACCCTACAACCTATGCAAGCTCCATGAAGCTGAACGAGAACATTTAGCTCTTTATCTATTTTCACCAGTGATATATCGCCTCCATCTGACTGAAGAAAGGGACGAATTTCTTCGAGTGCTGCTTCTACTCTTGATATTAAATCATTCATTTTCATTTGGCCTTTTTGTTGACTTCCGCACAGCCGGCCATATTGGTGATGCGCACAATTTCAGAGGGTGGAAGATCATCGTTTCTTCGAAGAAGCTGTTCTACTGCTTTACGTGCCATTTCTTTAAAAGCTTCCGATGCCTGTGTTCCGCTTTGAAGTACTGCAGGTCGGCCTACATCTCCAGATTCGCGTATGCTCTGAATCAAAGGAATTTCACCTAAGAAAGGAACGCTGAGCTCTTCTGCCAAGCGCTGTGCCCCTCCTTCCCCAAAAATAGAGTAGCGTTTCTCTGGCATATCAGGGGGCACGAAATAGGCCATATTCTCTACAATTCCCAATACGGGTACGTTGATGCTATCCATCTGAAACATGGCTACACCTTTGCGCGCATCTGCCAAGGCAACGGCTTGGGGTGTACTTACTACAATGGCACCTGTAACAGGAACAGCCTGAACCAAGCTTAAATGTACATCGCCCGTTCCGGGAGGTAAATCGATGATCATGAAATCGAGTTCGCCCCAGTGAGAGTCTTTAATAAGCTGATTTAAGGCTTTGGTTGCCATAGGCCCTCGCCAGACAACAGCTTGATTTGCTGCGGTGAAGAAACCAATGGAAAGCAATCGAACCCCATAGTTTTCTACTGGATCCATTTTTCGCTGCCCATCTATATCAATGGTACCCGGTTTTTCATGCGTAACGTCGAACATCATAGGCATAGAAGGCCCATAAATATCGGCATCTACAAGTCCAACGCTAAAGCCCATTTCTGCCAGCGCAACGGCTAAATTGGCTGTAATGGTTGATTTTCCAACGCCACCTTTGCCGCTGGCTACGGCTATAATGTTTTTAACTCCCGGTAAAGCGGGGCCCTTTAACTGTGATTTTTCTGGCGGAGTTTCTGGTACAGATAGATGTACTTTTACCTTGGCTTTAGGGTGAACTTTGTCTGCAATGGCTTGCATGATGTCTACTTCGAGCTTCTTTTTAACCGCCAATGCGGGCGAAGCAGAATACACATCTATGTCTATTTCTTCACCAAAAATCTGAATATTCCGCACATGATTTTCGGCTACAATGCTCTTGCTGCTGTTGTGTGCATTTATACTTTCTAAGGCCAAAAGAACCTTTTCTTTGTCGATTTTCATAGTATCAAAATTACGTCTTCCTATCTTGAGGAATATATGGTGTAACAAATTCGAAATCAGAGGGATTTAAAAAGTCTGAAGGGTCCCAAAAATGCTTTTGCAGATCTATTATCTGATTGTCACTTACTTCAATTCCTTCTTCGGCAAGGAGGTCTTGCATGAGAGTATTTCCATCAAAATGGTGCTTGCCTGTTAGCAATCCATTCCGATTGACCACTCTGTGCGCTGGAACATCTAATAGGTGTGAGGCATTCATGGCATAACCTACTACTCTTGCCGACTTGCCACTTCCTAAAAAGCGGGCAATGGCGCCATATGAGCATACTTTTCCTTCGGGTATATTTCGAACAACAGCATACACTCTATGGAAAAAGTCGCTCATATCATGAATAAAATGAGAGGTAGCTTATGGCTTTTCCTTTGGATCTGAAGATTTGTTCATAATGTGTTTGAACGGTATGTACAAGATGGGCTCTGTCTTGCATTTGCTCATCAATGTCATAATAGGCATCTTTTACTTCCAAGCCCAAAAGAGCAATTAATCCCTGTGTATAGCCGTGTAAAAATTCACTGTCGGTTTTTAGGTGGATGAGACCTTTCTCTTGTAAAAGAAGAGTGTATTTTTTGATATAGTCTGGATGGGTCAAGCGGTGTTTTGAGCGCCTGTACTTTATTTGAGGGTCTGGAAAGGTGATCCAAATTTCACTGATTTCTTGGGGTGCAAAGGCTTTCTCTATCCACTGAATTGGTAGACGAAGAAAGGCGGCATTGGAGAGCTTTTCTTCTTCCACCGTTTTTGCTCCACGCCAAATACGGGCTCCTTTTATGTCTACTCCTATGAAATTGCGATCTGGAAAAGCACGCGCCATGGCAACGGTATATTCTCCCTTGCCACATCCGAGTTCTAAAGTAATGGGATTGTTGTTTTTGAAGATATCGCGATTCCAATATCCCGCTAGACTTAAACCCTGCAGAATCTCTTCCTTTAGAGGTTCAACTACATGAGAAAAGCGCTTATTCTCGGCAAATCGCTTCAATTTATTCTTTCCCAACTCTCTTTCTTTTAAAGCCCTTTTATTTCAAAAGAGGCAAATCCCCTTTCACCTAAATCATTGTAGTAATCTACAAAACGGAGGGCATAGTAACCATTTAGTCCTGTGTTTACGATGTAAATCATTTCAGGCTCGATGACGTATCTAGCAAGGTCGAAGTTGTAGATTTTCCAATCGTAACCAATGGCATTTTCTGCAACAGAAAAAGGCTTACTCAATATATCACTTAGCTGAAGATTGTCCCAATTCAGCAGGTTCTCTCCAAGAAATACGCTGTGGCGTTTTGAGTCGGTTTGCACCCCTCTAACCAAGTAAATAAGCGTGTCACCTTCAACGGTTAAATCGTAGTCTGTATACTGTGTAAAGCATAAATCCCACGAATCGGTAGAGGGCTCAATATCTTCTATCTGATGACTGCGCATATCGTACATAATGCGTCTTTTGTTGTCTTCTCGGTTCAATCGTACCACCTTCAATTCGCTACCATCTAAACGTGCATAGCGGAAGGTATAGCCATCTAGGTCTACCTTAAGTAGCTGGAATTTTCTATAACCGAGTGTGTTTCCGTCTGCATCGAATCCGAGGTCTAAAACAAAGACTAGCTTACTCGCTTTCTTAGATTCGTTCAGGGCAAATTTCAATGCCTTTCTGTTTTTTTCGCCCGTTGGGAAATCGTATTTCCAACGAATTCCAGCAAGCGTATCTACTACCGCGCTAAAGCTGGTGTCGCCGCTGTTTTTGGCAGACATAAAATTCCCGGTATTGAGAGAGATGAGGCTGTCTGCCTCATCTGAACTAAAGGATAGGCTCCATTTATCGTGCTCTACACTTCGCACAAAACTGCCTTGTTCAATATTAAAATATACTGAATAGCGGTAGTCTTTGCCAATGCCGGCTACCAAAGTGCCCTGTACAGAGGGAGGATACAAAGGCTCTTCTTTCTCGCATGAGGAAAGAATGAAGAGAAGAGATACTAAAGCGACTAGTGCTTTCAAATGAGATTAAATTTTAATCCAACAAATAGGCTTCTTCCCCATGAGAGCGGCATGGCTCCACCCGAAGAGTGCACCCCACCAGAGGCATTGCCCAGCAATTGGGTTACATTAAATAGATTTCTTCCACCTACAGTTAAAGACAATCGATCTTTCCAAATTTTCTGATTTGCAGACAAATCCATCCAATGGTATTCTTCCAAAGAACCTACTTCAACGCGGTCGCCAATGAGTTGGGCCTGAGGTGTTCTACCCACATATTTGTAGCTGAGCTTAAATCCAAATCGCTTGGATGGTCTCCAATATTCAAAACCAAAACTCACTTCAGGGCTAATAAAATCAGCAGAAGAATTATCTAGGGTGTATTGCTGATACAGAGTGGAAAAACCGATTCTAAATTGAAAATCAGGGTGAATAGTGTACTTGAAATCTGTGCGTATACCGGCGGTTTGGGCTTGATTGATGTTCACATAGCTAAACTGGGTTCCTCCGGTTCCCGCCAATTCAATCAGGTTGTTTAATCCGTTGAAAAAGAGCATAGGCTCCAGTTCAAACCGATGAACCATCCGCTTATCGCCCCAAGAAAACAGAGCGCTGAAATCAGCATGATGCGAGTATTCTGCCAAGAGATTGCTGTTTCCAACGATATTGTGATTGGCGTCAATGAACTCTAGGTATAATTCTTTAATAGAGGGCGCTCTGAAGCCACGGGCGTACGAGGCTCTATAGCTGTAATTCTTTCCTTTAGGCTTGAAATTTAAATGCACAGAAGGAACAGGCTGCGCTGCATAGGCGGTATTGTAACTAACTCGCAGTCCGGGTTGAATGGTGGTTGAAGGATCTAGCTTCCAACGCAGGCTTCCAAAAGCGGCGTAATCGCCAATGGATTGAAAATTTCCAGCAATGCGCTGACCCGAACCTACTTCGTAAGCAAGCTCATAGCCCAATTGGTAGGATAGTTTAGAGTCTTTATTTGGCACACTATAGGTTCCTCTTGAGAGAAAACTTTGTGCAAAAGTGGTATCTGTTGCACTGGGATCTGAACTGAGCTCCTGCGTTCTATCTACTAAGTTTCGGTTGTAGGTAACATTGTCTCTTCTGAACAAATTGTAAGCGGCTACTATCTCAAGAGATTTGTCCTCTTTTAATTTCCACTTTGCATCTACAGAATTATCCAGTCTATAGGTAGTATACCAACGATCAAAGGCATAATCTGAAAAAATACTGCGTCTATTTCCCTTGTCTTTTATAATTTCCTCAAAGGCCGAGAGGGAATAATTTAGCTGAAAATTGTTCTTTTTTAGTCGGTATTTGGCTGTGCCGAAGATTTGCTCTTTCTGATTCCAATCTTGCGCTCTTTGGCCCGTATCAACAGCACTCCAACCATCGAAAAAATTTCGACCCACATTGAATTCTACTTGCTGTGTTTTTCTAATCGGAATGCTCACTCCTCCGTCTAAATTATATACTCCTACCGACTCGTAAAAACTAGATAGATGATAGGTTGGCTTGTCATAAATGCTTTTCTTGGTAATCAAGTTAATGGCACCCGCTAAAGCGTTGGAACCATAATTCACTGAAACGGGGCCCTCAATAATCTCTATGCGTTCTATGGTGTTCAGGTTTATCTGATTGAGATCGAGTTGCCCGTCCAACCTTCCTATAATAGGTACGCCATCTATCAATATTTTTACATTTTCACCCGAAAGACCCTGCATTTGTATGCCCGTGCCCAGTACTCCGTCTCCTTGAATTCGGATATTTAATTGATCGTTTAAAAGCTGACTTAAGTTAACGGCGCCTTTCGATTCTATGCTTTGCTCGTCGATTACCTTCACGCGTAAAACCGATTCCGACGCGGTAGTGGGTGCATATTGTGCGGTAACTACAATATCATCTAAGCCAAAACTACCCGATTTTAGGCGGATGTCTTTTTGTGTTCCGGGCAGAATGCTGTCGGTGATGGATTCATACCCAATGAAGGTTACAGTAATGGCAACGGGAATGCTGTGTTGGATGGTAAAATAGCCAGAAGCATCGGTTATGGCTAAAGACTTTTCTTTTGAAGACTGAATAATAATATGAGCGTATTCAATGGGCTTTGATGTACTTGCATCGATTACGCGCAAACGAGAGGTTTGCGCGTAAATAGGAGCACTTATCAAAAAGACTAAAAGCAAACGTATCAAAGCCATTGAATTCAAAGCTTACTGGGCGATAATCACTCGGTGATTTGAAATAGAAGCTTCGCTCTTCATGCGGATAAAATAACTGCCTGCAGGAAAAGCGCTGAGGTCTAGCTGAGTGTCATTCTGATTTTCAACATTCTTTTCAAGTAGCGTTCTTCCGCTTCCATCTAATAAAGCGATCTGAAAAGAAGAAATCTCAGAGTGAATATTCAATAGGCCCTGGGTAGGATTTGGGAAGATACTGATTTCAGATAGCGCATTTTCTGCTATACCTATAGAGGTGCCTCTATTTTGACTAAAGTCAATGTTTCCTGTTGCGCTTCCACCAAATCCAGTAAAGAAAAGTTGATACACTCTTCCACCTTGACTGGTAACAAAATAGCTGAGGGAGTCGGTTATAGACCATTGAAAAGTAGCGTTGTTGAAGCTCTTCCAATCGGATCCTATTCTAGAAATATCCATGTTGTCTAGTACATAGTTGGCTGAATCAGCTGCATTGGGAATGGCGCCAAGAACGCGAGCAGAGCGAATGCCAATGTTGGTTTGGGCGCCCATAACGATATAGTTCAAAACAACCGGACCAGCCTGAATAGGCAAAGAATATCGTCTAAAAACGAGGTCCCACTCTGAACTCAAAGGCTCGCGATCTAAGAATTGATCATCGGCTATATTGTAGTAGAAGAAATTCTTTCCCGCATAATTGGTCTTAATTGCGGTCTTTGTAATTTCATTGTTTCCATCTAAATCAGCCAATCGAAAAGTAAATTGCTGTCCCATTGCGGTCATTTCATCTATGATGAGTTTCTTGAAAGAACCATTTGAAAGTTGCAATACAAAAATTCTTTTTGCATTTACATTGTGCGTAATCTGATTGTACTGACCCCAACCGTAATCGGGATGCGAAGTACCCATATTGGCCAATGCACCTAAATTCCAAGATTCAGTAGAATTGTGCAATTCGCGCTGTTGCATTCCAGAAGTATCAATGCTATTCCAGTCGCTTATATTGTCTGAAACAACAAAGGCTCTAAGTCCTTTGCCTTCATTGATAAGAATGCTCGCATCTTGAGGGCGGATGGTAAAGGCTAGGTCCCAATTGGATGCAGGTTCTGTTTTAATTTCACCTCCAGCAAGAGAATAGTAAATGTCATTAGCATACGAAGCACCCATGCTTACATTTACAGTCTGCTGCGCCTGCGCAATAAAGGCAGCAGCGGTAAAAAGAGCGATTAACGTTTTTTTCATTTTTGAGAAGTTCATTTTTGTTGTTTTTATTTAGACTGATTCTAAACAGGTCAAAAGTAGTACGCAAAGAAGTTGTGGCAAAACTAAGTTTGGTAAATTTTGCATGCTATGATAGATATCATAAAACCTAGACCTTCTCGCACGGTAGTGGTAGCCGTTTTAAATTGGGGAATTGGCCATGCAAGCCGGTGTCTTCCCTTAATTAAAGAACTGCAAAAATCGGGTAAAGAGGTTGTTGTGTTTTCTGATGGCATAGCGTTGGAATTTTTATTGCTTCAATTCCCTGGCATAAAACATTTTTCTGTTCCGTCTTATAACATCCGTTATAGAGGGAAGGTTTTGTTACTGGAAATGTTATTTCAACTGCCCTCCATTGCCTGGGCGGCCTTTAGAGAAAGACGCATTCTGAGAAGTTGGCTAAAGCAGAATTCTTGCGAGCGTATTTTTTCAGACAATCGATTGGGCTTTGTTTCGAAGGAAATCCCTTCTTTTTATATTTCACATCAGCTCAATATTCAAGTTGGAATACTGAGTCCTTTGGCCTCTTTCCTCCATTATGTATACTATCGCCGCTTTACGGCGGTTTTGGTTCCAGACCAAAGTCAAGGAGACGGATTGTCGGGTATTCTTGCTCATCCATTCGCCAAAGAACCAAAGACCTATTCGTTCGGACTGTGGAGTCGCTTTGCATGGAGATTACATCCACCCTCTGAAAAGAAAAACTATGTATTAATTCTATTAAGCGGACCGGAGCCAGCACGCAGCGCATGGGAAAGAGATCTTCTTTTACAAATGAAGGAGTTAAATGAGAACTCGTTTGTTCTGGTCAGAGGCACCACAAAAGAAGCCTTAAAAGAGAGGCCAGAAAATGTAGCGGTCTACGATCTAATTGGGGCCGACTTGCTTGAGAGTCTAATTGTCAACTCAAAAGGGGTGATTTGTCGTTCGGGCTATTCTACGCTTATGGACTTGGCAGTATTGCAAGCCAAGGCTTTTGTAGTTGCAACACCCGGTCAAACAGAGCAGCTGTATTTAGCGGACTATCATAGCAGCAGAAATCATGTGCGAACTGCGAGCCAGAAGAATTTTTCTTTAGAAGAAGCCGTAAGAGAGATAGAGGAAGGCATTTTTGGATTTGAAAAACCCCAAGAGGCCAATTTTAAGGAGCTCTTAGCGCGCCTTCCGTAGGGTGAAAGAAAAAGTAGAGCCTACATTTTCCGCAGATCGCACATTAATGGTTTGTCTATGTCCTTCTATAATGTGTTTTACTATGGCCAATCCAAGTCCAGAGCCGCCCATATCGCGTGCTCTACTTTTATCTACCCTATAGAATCGCTCAAAAACTCTAGGGATGTCTTTTTCGGGTATGCCTAGTCCATTATCGGATATTTCAACCAATACATTTTGGTGCATATCGTACAATTTCACCTCCACAAAGCCTTTGCTTTGTTTGCTGTATTTAATGGCATTGTTGAGCAAGTTCACCAGAACTTGTTCAATGCGCTGAGGGTCTCCTTCTACCCAGAAAGATTGTTTGGTGTTTGGAATACGGAGTTCAACAGAGCGCTCCTTAGCCATATCATCAAAGAGCTCTGCCGTTTCTTTTAAGACTGAATTCAGGTCGAATTCAACCAACTTAATATCCAACACACCCGATTCTAAACGTGTAATGAGTTCAAGATCATTTATAATGTTGATCATTCTCTCAACACTTTTAGATGCCCGTGTTAAATAGCGCGTATTGATTTCCGGATCGTCAATGGCGCCATCCAACAGAGTAAGAAGATACCCCTGAATATTAAAAATCGGTGTCTTGAGTTCATGACTAATGTTTCCTATGAACTCCCGTCTATAGGTTTCTCTCTCTCTTAAATCGGCCAGTTCTTGGCTTCGCTGAGAGTCCCATTCGCTTACTTCCTTGCTCACTGAAGAAAGATCTCTTGTGATCTTTGATTTCGGACTCTTCTTTTCTCCTGTTTTTAGGTTGTGAATGTTCTTGTAGATCAGGGTAATTTTCTCATAAATAAAGCGATCTGTCAATCGCCATATCAGTAAAAAGCAAAGGAGTAAGACAATGGCGTGCAAAGACAAAAAGAAGGGCCAAGAAAAGGCCATTCCAGACATCCAATAGGCTATATAAAACAATAGATAAGAAGCAAGGCCTAGAATGGTGGTTATCAGTAAGGAGAGTAAAAGAGGATTGTCTAATCTAGATTGCCTTGACATATTTTATTCTTAAATCTCAAATTTATAGCCCACGCCTTTTACGGTACGAATGTACTTCTCACCAATTTTTTCGCGAATTTTTCGAACATGAACGTCAATGGTTCGTCCACCCACAACCACATCATTGCCCCATATTCTATCTAAAATTTCATCGCGACTAAACACCTTGCCTTGTTTGGTGCAAAGGAGATAGAGCAGTTCAAATTCTTTTCTTGGAAGCTCAATTTTTTTTGACTTCACCGTTACTTGGTATTTCTCATGATCAATAGACAGATCGCCAAAAGTGAGTATAGAATCTTCCATTACCTCCGTTGAAGAAGAAGAGCGCCTTAATAATGCCTTAACACGACTCACCAATACTTTTGGCTTAATAGGTTTGGTAATATAATCGTCTGCGCCTGCATCAAAGCCGGCCACTTGAGAGTAATCTTCGCCTCGAGCTGTTAGAAATGCAATTAAAGTGTCTTTAAAGTTTTCGTCTTTGCGGAGAATATCGCAGGTTTCAATGCCATCCATTCCGGGCATCATTACGTCTAATAGAATAAGATGAGGCCTTTGTTTACGGGCCTTATCTAGGGCTTCTAAGCCATTTGAAGCTGTGGTAACAAGAAAACCTTCCTTTTTGAGATTGTAGCCAACAAACTCAAGAATGTCTGCCTCATCATCTACCAACAGAATTTTGAAATCGCTGTTTTCCATTGCTGTAATTTGAATCAAAAATAGCCATTGGGAATTTGGGTGATTCATGCAACCCAAACTTCTACATTTCTTAATTTACAGATAATATTGGCGCTGTCAGCAAACTTCACTTTTGCACAACGAATAAATAACATTCTGACTCAGAATATGAATCAGAAAAAAATTAAGAGCAAAATGAGAACAAAGAGTTTCAAAACAGCAATTTTCGCTGCTATTGTACTGGTTGGAATAGGTACTTCATGTACAGATGACAACAACGACAACCCTAACATTCCAACGAATACAAACGTAATCAAAACGGGTCAAATTACAGCCGACGAGACTTGGACGGCAGACAAAGTATATCAACTTAGAGGTCGTGTAACTGTGGTAAACGGTGCAACCTTAACCATTCAAGCAGGAACAGTAGTGAAGGGTGAGGCAGGACAGGATGCCAATGCTTCTGTATTAATCATTGCACGCGGCGGAAAAATCAACGCTCAAGGAACCTCTACTTCTCCTATTATTTTCACTTCTGTAGCAGACAATATCGTTTCTGGTCAAGTGGCTAGTCCGAATTTGAATGGTTCTTTCTCTGGTCTTTGGGGCGGTGTAATTGTTCTTGGTAGAGCACCCATATCCATCCAAAACGGAACTCAAGCACAAATAGAAGGCATTCCACCAACAGACACCAATGGTTTATACGGAGGAAGCAATCCTACAGACAACTCAGGTATCCTACGCTATGTTTCAATCCGTCACGGAGGAACACTGATCGGCAACGGTAATGAAATCAACGGTCTTACCCTTGGCGGTGTAGGTTCTGGAACGAGCATCGACCATATCGAGGTTTTGGGTAACCTAGACGATGGAGTAGAGTGGTTCGGTGGAACTGTAAATGTATCGGATCTATTGGTTTGGAATACAGGAGATGATGCCTTTGATGTAGACCAAGCCTATACAGGTACTATCAATAATATTATCGGCATTGGCGGTGCTGCACAAGACCATGCCCTTGAAATTGATGGACCAGAAGGATCTTTAACTGGTGGATTCACCATGACCAATGGTACCTTTGTTGGATACAACGATCAGGGTACAGACGGAGGAGAATATGGCGACTTCCGCGATGGCGCAGAAGGAAGCCTGAGCAACCTTTTCTTCAAGAATTTCTCAGATAATTCAGATCTAGAGTTAGACGATGATGTTTCATCAAACAACTATAAGGCGGGTACTTTGATGTTCGGTTCTGCTTGGCAGTTCGATGTATCGCACCTTACTTCTGGAAACCTTACTACAGATGATATTTTTGCAGATAAGTCTCCCGCTGGAGATGCCTTCTCAGATTTGAGTTTCTCAACTATTGTTACCACTCCAACGGTTGGAGCCGATGCGTCAGAATTCGCAGGTTGGACTTGGGGTGATGTTTTAGGTGCTTTAGACGGACTATAGTAGAAAGTCAACACATAGAGACTTTAATGAAAGAGAGGCACAGGATTTTCCTGTG
>ERZ888423.811-NODE-811-length-30744-cov-13.625957_pt1 | contig 30744 bp, 32 predicted proteins | sample MGYA00520523_ERZ888423 | MGnify/ENA primary metagenome ERZ888423 (study PRJEB32303, sample SAMEA104408611) | aquatic metagenome | biome: Brackish water; feature: Pelagic; material: water | place: Baltic Sea | collected 2014-06-08T10:24:00 | depth 30,27 m ...
GGCACGAAGCCGGCTGCCTCGTTCGGCACGAAGCCGGGCTCAAGCAACTGCACCGATTCGCCTGCATGGCCAGCGACGATGTCGAGAGACACAGCTTCGGCCCTGGGCTCGACGTACTCCTTGATCAGCTCAACACCTTCACCGAGGTTGAGCCCCAGGGCGTCACCAGCGAGCGGGGTCGGGTTCGCAAAGCCGGCTGTCAGTGCCAAGACGGCGAGGATGACGATCGGTATGAGAATCAGCTTGCCGGACTCGTGCGGGCCGTGATCACCGTGATCGTCACCGTGATCACCGTGATCGTCACCGTGATCGTCACCGTGCGCTGCGGCTGCGCCGAGCGACTTCGGCGCTGCACCTGCGGTGACAAGTTCACGGTCGATCGTGGCGGCGGTCACGAGCGTCTCGCGGTGCTCGGTGGCGTAGCCGTGATCGGCGTCATGGTGGATGCCGGCAGCGGCACCACGCGGGTCACCAAAGAAGGTGAGGTAGGTCGCACGGGTCATGTACATCGCCGTGAGCGCTGCACCGAACAGACCGACCCAGAACAAGAACGTGTAGCCAGCGTCGCCGACATTGTCGATGATCTCGTCCTTTGACCAAAAGCCAGCGAACGGGATGACACCGGTGAGGGCGAGCGTCGAGACGCACCAGGCACCGAACGTGATCGGCATGAACTTGCGCAGGCCACCCATGTCCTTCTTCATGTCGAAGGAGTGGTGCGAACCGGAGTGGCTGATCGAGCCGGCCGCGAGGAAGAGGCAGCACTTGAAGAATGCGTGCGTAAACACATGGAACACAGCCGGCAGCCAGGCACCGGTACCCAGGCCGAGCATCATGTAACCCAGCTGACTCACCGTCGAGTAGGCGAGAACCTTCTTGATGTCGTCCTGCACGAAGGCAAGCAGTGCCGCAATGACGATCGTGATGCCGCCGATGATGGCAATGAAACTCAACCCGCCGTTGGCGATGTTGAAGCCTTCCCAAAAGACCGGGTAGATGCGGGCGACGAGGAAGACGCCGGCAACGACCATGGTCGAGGAGTGAAGCAGCGACGAGACCGGAGTGGGGCCCGCCATTGCGTCAGGCAGCCACGTGTGAAACGGGAACTGGCCAGACTTGCCGATTGCCGCAATGAACAGGGTGGCCGACGCCATCAACAGCGTCCAGCTGGACCCGTCACCTGAAAGCGCCCATGCCTGAATGGCTCGAATGTCGAAGCCGTTCGTGCCGAGGTTGTCGATCGCCCACTGGTTGGAACCAAAGAACAGGATCGCCGTGCCGATGAGGAGGCCAACGTCGCCAACGCGCACGGTGAAGAACGCCTTCAGTGCCGAGTGGCTGTTGTAGGCGTCTTCCCACCAGTGCCCGATCAGCATGAACGAGCAAAGGCCCATGATCTCCCAGCCCAAGATGAGCTGGACCATGTTCGACGCCATGACCATGACGAGCATGCCACTCGAGAACAGCGTCAATGCTGCAAAGAAATGCGTGTAGCGACGATCGCCACGGACGTAGTCAAGGCTGAAGATCTGCACCAAGAACGAGATGAACGCAACAAGCCAGAGCAGCAGGATCGACAGGCCGTCGATGTGCGAGCCAATGCCGAACTCGAGGCCAGAGTTCTGCCACCACACCCATTGGCTGACAACGGGGTCGATGAAGGGTTTGGCTTCGGCGCCCTCGGCTGCACGCAGTGCTCCCCGGACGCCATTGATCATGCCCTGCGCTGCTTCACCGCCGTGGTCTGCAGAGTCGGTTCGCTGCATCCACTGGATGCCGGCGCCGGTGGCGATGACGAGTGATGCGCCGATCGAGACGAGGCCGAATTCGGCACCCTTGAACGGCATCTTCTTGCCAAACGCGATGATCAGCGCGAACGCGACCGCCGGGATCAGGGCGATGAGCCAGGCATTCTCCATGAACCAGCCGGAGCTGAGTTCGAGTGCCTTGTATGTTTCTTCTGCGGCGAGCACGTCAGCCCTTCATTTCCGAAAGTTCGTCGAGGGCGATCGACTTGCGGTTGCGGTAGATCATCAACACCATTGCAAGGCCAACGCCGACTTCGGCAGCGGCGATCGCGATCACGTAGAGGGCAAACACTTGGCCCTCCTGGTTGTTGTTCATCAGTGCGAACGCAACGAGGTTCAAGTTGACGGCGTTGAGGATCAGCTCGATCGACATCAGCACCATCACTGCGTTTCGGCGAGCAATGACGCCGAACACGCCAATGCAGAACAGCACCGCAGCGAGCAGCAGGAAGTTGACAGCAAGCATGCGGCCCTCAGTCTTTCCGGGCCAGAACGATGGCGCCGATGGCAGCCGCGAGCAGGACGAACGAGATGGCCAGGAACGGTACTAAGAAAGGCGCCAGCACCTGATCAGAAATGCCCTCGGTGGCGAACGGCGTCCGTTCGCCGATGACGGTGTCTTCGTACGTGTCGACAATGACGTAGGCCATGAGGCCAAACAGCAGGAGTGCGACGGGGATGCCCAGCTGCCAACCGTTGTTATTGAGGCCCTCTTCTTTGCCGATTTGGGCACGGGTGAGCATGATGCCGAACAGGAACAGAACCATCACGGCGCCGATGTAGACCATGACCTGGGAGACGGCGACGAACTCGGCCGCAGCCAAGATGTACTGCGCTGCGACGCCGGCGAGCACGACCACGAGGTACAGCGCGGCGTGCACGACGTTCTTCGTGGTGACGACGCTGAACGCGGCGAAGATCATGACCGTGGCGATGATGCCAAAGGCGATGTTGATCGCGACGTTGACCGAACCATTCATGTCGGCCTGGGCGAGCAGGGACTCAAGCATTACTTACCGGCTCCAACTTCGAGCTCCGGTGCCTCGGGGACGGTTTCCATCCACTCGCCGAGCTTGGCCTTGTCGTGCAGGAGGTCGGCGATCTTCGGCTCGGAGTACTCGTACTCAGGGCTCCAGAACAGTGCGTCGAACGGGCACACTTCGACGCAGATGCCGCAGTACATGCAGAGGGCGTAGTCGATGTCGAAACGGTCGATGTGGTTGACCTGGCGCGGCTTACCACCAGCGCGACGGGGCGGGGCGAGCTGCTTGTGGCCTTCGATGTAGATACACCAGTCGGGGCAACTGCGCGAGCACAACATGCATGCGGTGCAGTTGTCTTCGTGTAAGGCAATGACGCCACGCGCTCGAACGGGCGGGGCTTCCTTCTCATGCGGATACTGAACGGTGTCAGCACCGTTCTTTAATGTCTTACCGAGGATCCCGGCGGTGACGCCGAGCCCCTTGAGCAGTCCAGGAACCTTGGGCATCAGAAGACAACCTTCAGGATTGCGGTCGCAGCGGTGTTGGCCAGTGCGAGCGGGATAAGGACTTTCCAGGCGAATGTCTGGAGTTGGTCCTCACGGAAACGGGGATAGCTGAAACGCACCCACATGATGACGCCAACAAGGGCGAACATCTTGGTGAACATAATCAGTGGGCCGACGAAGTTCATCCACCAGGCGACATCGGAGATGCCTTCCCAGCCGAACCACGTGAACGGGACGCCCCAGCCGCCCAAGAACAGCACCGAGGCAATGAAACCAAACACGCCGGCAGTAGCGAACTCAGCGATGAAGAAGATCAGGAAGCGGAAGCCCGAGTACTCGGTCATGTAGCCAGACACGAGTTCCGACTCGGCGATCGGCATGTCGAACGGGCTCTGGGTCAGTTCGGCCTGCACCGCAATCATGAAGATCAAGAAGCCGATGAACTGCGTGATGACAAACGGGTTGCCGATCAAGCCGATGCCGAAGATCTCGCCGGTGTTCTGCACTTCGACGATCCGGTTGAGGTTCATCGAGCCAGCCTGAATGACCACACCAAGGGTGGCGAGCACCATCGGGAGTTCGTAGGCAATGAGCTGCCCGCCGGCTCGGAGGCCACCGAGGAGCGAGTACTTGTTGGCCGACGACCAACCGGCGATGAGGATGCCGAGCACGCTGATCGAGGCAACAGCCAGCGCATAGAAGATGCCGGTCTCAAAGTTCGTGAAGTACGCCTGCGGCCCAAATGGCACCACGACCACCAGGAGGAAAGTCGAGAGGAGCACGATGAGTGGCGCCATCTTGTAGATGCGCACGTCGGCGTTGTCAGGAGCGAGGTCTTCCTTCTGCATCCACTTGCCCACTTCGGCCAGCAGTTGCATCGAGCCATACGGCCCAGCTTCCATCGGGCCGAGACGGCTTTGCATGAACGACATCATCTTGAAGAGGAAGATGTACACGATGCCGCCAGCTGGCAGCAGGACGGCGACGAGGCCACCGACGACGCGCAAAATCGACATGAGCCAGTACGGAATATTCCACTCCGGGTACCAGCCCGGGAATTCAGCAGCGAGTTGGGCGAGCATCAGCGATCGATGTCTCCGAGAATGAAGTAGAGCGAGGCGAGGATCGTGATGATGTCAGGGACGTACACGCCCTTGAGCGCCCACGGCACAATCGAGATGTTGTTGAAGCTCGCAGAGCGAATCTTGACGCGGAACGGGCCGAGGCCGCCCTTCGAGACGACGTAGTAGCCCATTTCGCCAAGCGGATTTTCGGTGGCTACCCAGGCTTCGCCTTCAGGCACCTTGATGATGCGCGGCACCTTGGTCATGACCGGGCCTGCCGGGATCTGATCGAGCAACTGGCCAACGATCTTGCACGACTCGCGCGTCTCTTGGAGGCGAATCCAGCAGCGTGCCCACGAGTCGCCGTCGGGATGGGTCCAAACCTTCCAGTCGGCGAGGTCGTAACTGAGCGGCAGGTCTTGGTCGCGGCGGAGGTCCCAGTCGATCCCCGACGCACGAGCGTTGGCACCAGACAGGCCGTAGTCCTTCGCGATGTCGGCCGGGATCACACCGATGCCGCGCATGCGGCTTTGGAAGATCTCGTTGCCGAACAGCAGATCGTCGATCGTGTCGCAGAACTCTTCGAGCTTCTTGACCGCTCCTTTGGTCTCTTGGATCCAGCCCTTGGGCAGGTCGTCCTTGAGGCCGCCGATGCGGTCGAAGTTCGGGTGGAAGCGACCGCCGGTGGCGCCTTCGATCAAGTTGAGAATGTATTCACGGTCACGGAACGCCAGGAACACTGGGGTAATGGCTCCCATTTGCACACCGAGGTCGCCGAGAAACAGCGACACGTTCGCGATGCGTGACAGTTCGAAAAGGATCGTGCGGATGACCTGGGCTCGTGGCGGCGCCTCGATCTCCATCAGCTTCTCGGCAGCGAGAATGAACGGCACCTCGTTCGCAAAGCTCCCTAGCCAATCGATGCGGTTGATCAGCGAGGTGACCTGTGGGAACGTGCGAACTTCGGTGAGCTTCTCGTAGCCGCGGTGCATGTATCCAGCAACCGGCTCGGCCCAAACGACCTGCTCACCATCGAGGCGGGCAATGATGCGCAGCGTGCCATGGGTGGCCGGATGCTGCGGACCGATGTTGAGGGTCATGCCCTCGGTCTCGAGCTCAACGTTCAAACGAGCATCGGCTGCCTGGGAGGCGATGTAGCTCAACTGCTGTCGATCAGTGAGGGTCATGACTCGGCTCCTTCGATGGCGCCCGCAGGCGCTTCTGCTGCTGGAGCGTCGGCTGCTTCTTCGAAATCGGGCATGGGCTCGACATCGACAATGCCCGGCCATGGCTTGACCATGCGGGCGAGCAACGGAAAATCCTTCTTGAGCGGGTAGCCCTCGAAATCACCGGGCAGGTACATGTTGCGGAGGTCAGGATGGTTGTTGAAACCAATACCAAACATCTCGTGGCATTCGCGTTCATGCCAGTTGGCGCCGGCGAAGAGCTGGCTCCAGGAGTCGACCACCTGGTTGTCATCGGCGACGTCGGCCTTAACGGTGATGCCCACGTGGCGATCGATGTCGGTCAGGCGAGCGAATACCTGCATGCGGGTCTCGCCGCCGGTATAACCCTGCTTGATCGTCATGTCGATCTGTTTCGGCTCGTCGTCAGGATCGTCCTGGCTGTTACCGAACGGCGACGGCATCCAGTCGATTGCGGACAGGAAGCAGAAATATGTGAACCCCGCCGCCTTAAGCGCCTGGCCCGTAGCGAGCCAGCTCTCGGTGCTGACTCGGACCCAGAGGTCGTCATTCGGCTTGAGCAGCGTGTCAAGCAACGCTTCGCCGATGTCGTTGCGCAGCGTGTCGACGATGCCTTCGCGGAGACCGTCGCCCGGCAGTGCGGCGGGTGCCGTGTCGCCTTGCGGGGTCTGAGTGTCGTCACTCAATTGGGCCACCGCCAACCACGATTGGTTCTGGGTGGGCGGCCGCAACCTCAGGCATGGGCTCGTCGGAGATGCTACGTGTGTCGCTGATCAGCTCACCTTCACGGTCGACCTCACCAGCTTCCATTGCACGGGTTCGCTGGAGCGTGGTGAACTCGTCGCCGCGCCACTTGGCAGCCATGTCTTCGTTCTTGATGCGTTGCTGGAGGAGCACAATGCCTTCGAGCAGCGCTTCTGGTCGCGGTGGGCAGCCGGGGACATACACGTCAATCGGGATGATCTGATCGACACCCTTGGTAACGGAATAGCTGTCCCAATACGGACCACCGCAGTTGGCGCACGAACCCATCGAGATCGCGTACTTCGGCTCGGGCATCTGCTCCCAGAGGCGCTTGACCGCAGGGGCCATCTTGTCGGTCACGGTGCCCGACACGCAGACAAAGTCGGCCTGGCGGGGCGATGCGGGCAGCGGGATGACGCCGAGACGCATGACGTCATAGCGCGGTGACCCGAAGGCTGCACCCATTTCAATGGCGCAGCAGGCAAGCCCCCACTGGTACACCCAGAGCGAATACGAGCGGCTCAGGTTGAACAGCTTGGTGAGTGGTGCCGGTAGACGGCCCTTGTCAACGAGACCCATGTCAGATCGTCTTTCTCTGCGTGTTCGGGCGAGTGTGGCAGTTCGTGAGGATCAAACCCATCGAAGGAGTCCTCGCTTCCAGGCATAAATGAGCCCGTCGAGCAGGAGCACGATGAACACGAGCATGGCAATGAGCCCGAACGTGCCGTACCGCTCGCTCGATGCAGCCCACGGGAACAGGAAAACAGCTTCAACATCGAAGATCACGAAGAGCAGTGCGAACACGTAGTAGCGAATCTGGCTCTGCGACCAGCCCATACCGACCGGATCGACACCCGATTCGTAGGCGACGCCCTTGTCGTAATTGGGCTTGGACGGACGGATAGCAGCGGCGAGGCCGAGCAGCAGTCCGCCAATGGCGAGTGCTGCTATTCCGAACCAAACAACGTTGAGGTAATCGCGGAGGAAGACCGACATGAAGGTTCAAAGATATCAGGACTGGTGAATTCCTTCCCAACGTCATTGTCAGGTATTCCTGCCATTCGTCACGTTGCGTTCTGATTGAGGCCTCTCTGTCGGGCCGAAAGTCGTCAGTACGGCCGGCTCACGAGGTCGTCGACGAGGTGGTTGCGGTCCATCAGAATTTTTTTGGGAGTGATGAGGCGGTGAAGTCAGGGGCGACTCAAGGGCTACCGCGACTCAAGGGCGATGCGCTTCTTGCTGGCAGCCCACGAACAGATCGGACAGGCCGTGAGATCATGGCGTTTCGCCGGGCAGTGCTCGCGGCCAAAGTAGATGATCTGCAGGTGACGACGATCCCAGGTGTCTTCGGCGAAAACAGCCTTGAGGTCGCGCTCGGTCTTGTCGACGTTCTTCCCATCACTCAGCCCCCACCGGTCAGCCAGCCGGTGGATGTGCGTATCGACCGGGAACGCCGCGAAACCAAAGGCACCCGCCATCACGACGCCGGCCGTCTTGTGGCCAACACCGGCGAGCCCTTCAAGAAAGTCCCATTCCGGGATCAGTTCGCCCCCAGCATCAAGGATCTGGTGCGCCATGGTCGACAAGTTTCGAGATTTGGTCGGCGCGAGACCGACCTGCTTGATGAACTCGAAGATCTCATCTGGCGAAAGACGCGCCATCTTTTCTGGCGTGTCGGCGACGTCGAACAGTGCCGGGGTGACCTCATTAACCTTCTTGTCTGTGGTCTGCGCTGAAAGCGCGACTGCAACGAGCATGGTGTATGGGTTTCGGTGGTCCAGCGGCACCGGCGGGTTCGGATAGAGATCGTCGAGCAACTTGCCGATTCGGTCTGCCTTGTCCTGACGCTTCATCGTCCGGAAGCTACTGGGCCAAGTGATGGAGAAGTCGTCGTGATGCGACGCTCAGTGCACCCTGAAGCGGCTGGAGAGCCGCTCAGCGGCGTCAACGACCAACTGTTGGATGCGCTCGTTGTCGCCTTCGGCAGGGAATCGGTAGCTCGGTGCATTCACGAACAGTGCACCTTCGTATTGCCCGGATGCGCCACGGAACGGCACGTCGATCGCCGTAATTCCCTCACCAAGATCATCAAACGACCAGAGCACGCCGTCGGCCAGTATCTGCGCGATGCGACGGCGAAGCTCGTCGACATCGGTAGGGGTCCGGTCGTTGACGCGTTCGAGCGGTTGAGCGAGGTAGCTCTCGATTTCGTTCGCGGGAAGATGAGAGAGCAGTGCGACGCCTGCAGGCACCGAATGCATGGGGGCATAAAAACCTGTGCGATCCCTCACCTGCACTGCCTCATCAGTTTGCTCCACGTTGTCGGCCCAGTACACGTTGCGGCCCGATCGCACCACGAAGCCGGTTGCCTCTCCAGTAGCTTCGGCGAGTTCGAGGAGGAACGGCCGGACGACGGCAGCCATGTTCGCGTCATTGTTCGCGGCATCAGCAAGTGCTGCGAGGCCCGCACCGAGCTCGTATTCGGTGCTCTTCGATCGTTGCTGAACTGCGCCCTCGGCTTCAAGCGCAGACAACAGCCGCGACACCGTCGACTTGGGAAGATCGACCCGGTCGGCAATGTCGGTGACCCCTGCAGGGCCGAGTGACAGTTCGCGTAGCACTGCGAATGCCCGCTCAATTGATTGCACGCCTGCCATCTCATACCTCCAGTGACAGGTGTACCACCTCACGAGAGATCTTTAACAGTTGCCCCACATTCATGCTGTCGCGAGTGTTGGGTGGCACAGTCGTCAGTATCATTCCAGTTACGCCTCTCCCAGAGGGGTCTGGCGTATTGTTTCACCATGCGGTACAGTTCCGCATTGCGGAACAACGGCAACGGGGCCCTCCCGTTCCGCCCACTCTCTGGAGATTGAAAAATGAGCGATGACATCGATGCCACGGGCGATGATGAAGCGATCGACCTCGCACTGCTGAGTGACGAAGACCTCACGCTGCAGATGCATGACGATCTGTACGACGGCATGAAGGAAGAGATCCACGAGGGCACGATGATCTTGCTCGACCGCGGGTGGGCACCTGACCGCGTGCTGAACGATGCGCTCGTCGAAGGCATGCGTATCGTCGGCGTTGACTTCCGTGATGGCATCCTCTTCGTCCCCGAGGTGCTGCTCGCCGCCAACGCAATGAAAGCCGGCATGGCAATTTTGCGGCCACTACTTGCCGAGACCGGTGCCGAATCAGTCGGCAAAGTCGTGATCGGCACCGTCAAAGGCGACATCCACGACATCGGCAAGAACCTCGTGGCAATGATGCTCGAAGGCGCCGGCTTCGAAGTGATCGACCTCGGGATCAACACCGACGTCGACGAGTTCATCGCTGCGCTCGACGAGCACAAGCCCGACATCTTGGGCATGTCAGCACTCCTCACGACCACGATGCCGTACATGAAGGTCGTTATCGACACGCTCATTGAAAGGGGTCGCCGCCACGACCAGATCATCCTCGTTGGTGGCGCACCGCTGAACGAGGAGTTCGGCGATGCAATCGGTGCCGACGCCTACTGCCGTGACGCAGCGGTGGCGTCCGAGCAGGCAAAAGCACTTGTGACCGCACGACGTGGTAATCCCGAGCCCGCTGGCCCATCGGTCCGCGTCTGACGTGCAGCCCCGTGTGCTGGTCATCGCTTGCGGGGCGTTGGCCCGCGAGCTACTGGCCATCACCGAGCTCAATGGCCTGACCAACGTGACCGTCGAATGCCTTCCGGCGTCGCTGCACAACCGCCCGAAAGAAATCCCCGAACTCGTCCGCACAAGAATCCGCCGTGCAAGGGGCCAGTTTGGACACGCCGTGCCTGACACAGGCTGTCCAAGCGACAAGGACCTCGTCGACAATGCCCTGCTCGATGACGGGACGCGGCAGGCCTCGGGCCAATTCGACGAGATCCTGATCGGCTACGCCGATTGCGGTACCGGCGGCCTGCTGGAAAATGTGTGCGTCGAAGAGGGTGTCGAGATGCTGGCCGGCGCTCACTGCTACCAATTTTTTGCCACCCATGATCGTTTCGAACAGCTGCAGGATCATGCTCTCGGCAGCTTTTACCTCACCGATTTCCTTGCTCGGAACTGGGAGCGGTTGATCTGGGAGGGCATGGGAATTGCCAAGCATCCGGAACTGCGCGACATGTACTTCGGCAACTACACCCGGTGCGTCTACCTCGAACAGAGCAACGATCCAAAGGCGTTGGCGGCCGCACACGAGTGCGCCGACCGACTTGGTCTCGAGCTCTTCATCGAACCAACGGGCTACGGCGAACTTGAAACCGCCGTCGTCGAGTTCACAACGAAGGTGGCGCTGACATGAGGAGAACCCTCCATGACCTCTGAACCCAACCACGCGGAACCCAACAACGCGGAACCCAACAACGCTGCAACCGGCGACCATCTGGACCAAGGCGAAATGCGCGAGCGGCAGACGGCCCGACGATCGAGCCGACGACGATCTGGCACACCATCGGTCAACACGATCTACTGGCGCGACATCCCCGCGCAGCTCACCTCCCGCAGTGGCGATGAGTCCAGCAAAGTGTTACTGCATGCCCGGTTTCAGCATGCCATCGACCGAGCGGCAGCTGTTGCTGACCTGACCAAGACCGATGACTACGTCGCGGAATGGCGGACCGAATCGACACCGCTGGCCGAGGGCGATATCAACGCCCAACTCGACCAACTCTGTGCCGACATCGAAGGCCAATACTCTCGCGATCGCCTTGAAGCCATCGTCGCCAACGGCGGCCTCGACGTCCCCAGCACCTCCGACTAGCCCACAGTCGCACCACTGTCACACCGAGGTCTGACCTCGGCGTGACAGACCTCGGTGTGACACGAACCCGACGCACCAGCAACGAACAGAATCGACACCTCCATGACCGAAACCATTATTAGCTCCGCTACGCGGGAAGTCGTCATCGGCTTCAATCGCCCGTTTGTCATGATCGGCGAACGCATCAACCCCACAGGACGCAAGCTGCTCGCGGCCGAGATGAAGGTGGGCAACTTTGATCGAGTGGCCGCCGATGCCCTCGCGCAAGTCGCAGCAGGCGCACAGATGCTCGACATCAACGCCGGCATCCCGCTCGCCGACGAGCCCGCGCTGCTCGCCCGAGCCATTCAGTTGGTCCAGTCCATCACCGACGTGCCACTGTCGATCGACTCGTCAATTGTCGAAGCACTCGAGGCAGGCTGCGCCGTCTACAAAGGCAAGCCGCTCATCAACTCGGTCACCGGCGAAGACGAACAGATGGAGCGAGTACTGCCGCTGGTCAAAAAGTACGGCGCTGCAGTGGTGGCGATCTCCAACGACGAGACCGGAATCTCCGAAGACCCCGATGTCCGTTTCGAAGTCGCCCGAAAGATTGTCAACCGTGCCGCCGACTACGGGATCCCGTCGTCGGACATTATCGTCGACCCGCTAGTGATGCCGATCGGCGCCCTGGGCCAAGCTGGCCAGCAAGTGTTCAAGCTGCTCCGCCGCCTCCAGACCGAACTCAAGGTGAACACCACGTGCGGCGCGTCGAACGTGAGCTTCGGGCTTCCTGAGCGCAACGCGATCACCGGCACGTTCCTCGCCATGGCGATCTCCAACGGCATGACATCGGCGATCATGAGCCCGCTCCACGACGAAGTGAAGAAGGCAGTCAAGGCCGCCGATGTGCTCGCCGGCCACGACCAAGACTGCGGCGCATGGATCGCCACGTACCGCGAGGGTGGCGACCAAGCCGCCGGCGATGCAGCCGGCGGGGCCCCGAAGCGTCGCGGCGGCCGCAGCGCCCGCGTCGCAGGCTGACGGACGGATTCGTGTGGCTCGCAACATGACGTACAAGGTCGAGTTCGCACCGTCGGGGTTGTCAGTAACGGTCAGTGAGGGCATCACCGTGCTCGACGCTGCGCGTCTTGCGGGCGCCGACCTCGATTCGACATGCGGAGGTCGCGGGCTCTGCGGCCGTTGCCAGATTGTGCCCACGAACACCGACGCGCTGACCCCGTGGGCGTCGACCGAAGAGGAATACAAGGGCCGCCGGCCAATCCTCGATGGTCAGCGTCTCGGATGCGCAGCACAAGTTTGCGGCAACCTCAAAGTCGAGATCCCCGCAGCCAGCCAAGTCCACAAGCAGGTCGTCCGGAAGTCCGTCGACGTCGGCAACATCGAGATCGACCCGCTCGTACGTCTGCACTACATCGAGTTGGAAAAGGCCGAACTCGGCTCTGACCTGCGCGGGTTGACCGAACAGATCGCCGAACGGCTGTCAATGACCTACGGCGTCACGATGTCGCGCCTCGCAACGCACGTCCTCCCGCTCATTGCACCGGCAGCCAAACGGGGAAACAACACGATCACCGTCGCTGTTCGGCATGGTCACGAGGTCTGTGCCGTCTATCCGGGCTACGTCGACCTGGCATTCGGTATCGCCGTTGACGTTGGCTCGACCACCATTGCGGGCCATCTCGTCGACCTGTCAACCGGCGAGATCCGTGCGACCAATGGTGTAATGAACCCGCAGATCCGGTTCGGTGACGACCTCATGTCGCGCGTGTCGTATGTGATGATGAACCCGGGCGGCGAGGTCGAGCTCACTCGGTCCGTGCGGACTGCACTCGACGAGATGGTCGGCACCCTCATCGCTGAAGCCGGGATTGACCGCGACGTGCTCCTCGACATGACAATCGTCGGTAACCCGATCATGCACCACGTCATCCTCGGCATCGATCCAACGCCCCTCGGCCAGGCCCCATTCCTGCTCGCAACCGACAGCGCCGTGGTCACATCGGCCGTCGACATCGACATCGACGCCCGGTTCTGCGAGGTCTACTTTCTCCCCTGCATCGCCGGCCATGTCGGCGCCGACACCGCTGGCGCGATTCTCGCCGAAGGGCCGCACCGCAGCGACGCCCTCCAACTTCTGGTCGACGTCGGCACCAACGCCGAGATCGTGTTCGGCAACTCGGCTCATGTACTGGCTGCCTCCTCCCCCACTGGCCCGGCCTTCGAAGGCGCCCAGATCTCTGCCGGCATGCGCGCCACGGCAGGCGCCATCGAACGGGTCCGCATCGACCGCGACACGCTCGAACCCAGAGTCAAGGTGATCGGCTCCGACCTCTGGTCCGATGACCCTGGCTTCGACGCCGAGACCCGCTCGCTTGAAATCTCCGGCATCTGCGGATCCGGCATCATCGAAGTGATGGGCGAGCTGTATCTCTCGGGACTCATCGACGTCGACGGCACCGTGCGTTCCGACGGGCCGGCCAAGACGTCGCGCATCTTTGCCCACGGGCGCACGTTCTCGTACCGGCTGTTCGGCGATGCCGACGAACCGGCAGCGAACATCAACGTCACCCAGGATGACGTGCGTGCCATTCAGCTCGCGAAAGCGGCACTTCGCGCTGGCATCGACCTGCTGTGCGAACACGCCGGCAAAACCGACCCGAACGGCATTGGCTCGGTTCGGCTCGCCGGAGCCTTCGGGGCCCATATCGATCCGCTGTACGCCAAGGTGATCGGCCTGGTCCCTGATGTGCCAGTCGCGAAGGTGGCATCGGTTGGCAACGCTGCCGGAGCCGGCGCTGTTCGAGCCTTGGTATCAGCCAGCCAGCGCACCGAGATCGAAGAGACGGTGCGGCGCGTACACAAGATCGAGACGGCGACCGAGCCACGGTTTCAGGATCTGTTCGTCAATGCAATGGGGTTCCCCCACACGACCGAACCAACGCCGAACCTCGCAACCGAGACCACGCTCCCGATTGCCCAAACGAAGCCCGAAGGGGCTGGCGACAGACAGCGCACCGGACGCCGGCGCCGTCCGGCCTGACGCCGCAGCGCACGGCCAATGAAGTCGCTGGAGGGCAGGCTGCCAAATGACTTGTTGTCTGGACCCGACGAGACTGCGCACGTTCCGCACAGCCTCCCCTGTTCTGTATGATGGAACCGTTCCGCATTGTGGAACCTCCAAATGGGGACGTGCAACGAATGGGGTGAGCAATGAGTGACGAACGACGTGGACATCGGTCGGGTGGCCGCGCAGGACGGGCGGCCAGCCGTGCATCGACAGCAGCCCCGATTTCCCCGTATCTGGAACGTCAGATCAGGCCGTACGAATTGGTCACCGACGAACAGTTGGAGATCATTGAACACAACGCCGACACCATCCTCGAAACAGTCGGCATCGAGTTCCGCAACTACCCGACGGCCCTCGAGATGTGGCGTGCAGCAGGCGCCGACGTCGACGGCGAGCGAGTTCGTTTTCCACGCGGACTGTGCCGCAAGCTCGTGCAAGACAGCGCACCGCGCCAGTACACGCAGCACGCACGCAACCCCGAACGCAATGTCGAAATCGGCGGCAACAACACCGTCTTCGCACCGAACTACGGCTCGCCCTTCGTCTATGACCAGGACAACGGCCGCCGGTACGCGACGATCAATGACTTCCAAAACATCGTGAAGCTCACGTACATGTCGCCGAACCTGCATCACTCGGGCGGCACAGTGTGCGAGCCCGTTGACGTACCTGTCAACAAGCGCCACCTCGACATGGTGTACGCCCACCTCAAGTACAGCGACAAGGCCTTCATGGGCTCGGTCACCGCGGGCGAACGGGCGGCCGACTCGGTCGAGTTGGCACGCATCGCATTCGGCGGCGACCTGCAAGATCGCACGGTGATGTCGTCGCTGATCAACGCCTCGTCCCCACTCGTCTGGGACGACACAATGCTGGCTGCCGCCGAGACCTACGCGGCTGCCAACCAGGCATGCGTCATCTCGCCATTCATCCTCGCCGGCGCCATGGCCCCAACCACTTCGGCTGGCGTCGCGGCACAAACTCTTGCAGAAGCATTGGCCGGAATGGCCTTCTGCCAGCTGGTGCGCCCCGGTGCTCCAGTGATCTTCGGATCGTTCGCATCATCGATGTCAATGGCAACTGGCGCACCGACGTTCGGGACACCCGAACCGGCGATTGTCCTCTACACCGTCGCTGCACTCGCCCGCCGACTTGGCGTCCCGTTCCGCTCGGGCGGCGCACTGACCGCCTCGAAGCTGCCAGATGCTCAGGCCGCGTACGAGTCGGCTTCAACGATCATCCCGACCGTTATGGCAGGCGTCAATTTCGTCCTCCATGCGGCTGGCTGGATGGAGGGCGGCCTGGCCGTCGGTTATGAGAAGTTCATGATGGACGCTGACCAACTCGGAATGATGATGACGCTGGCCAAGGGCCTCGATATGAGCGAGAACGGCCAAGCCATGGAACAGCTCACCGTGCACACTCCCGGCGATCACTTCCTCGGAACTGCTCACACCTTCGCCAACTTCGAAACCGCGTTCTATCGGTCGACGATGGCCGACAACTCGAGCTACGAGCAGTGGCTCGAAGACGGTTCGACCACCACTGCCGACCGCGCCAATACCGCGTGGAAAGAGTCGTTGGCCGCTTACGAAGCACCGCCGCTCGACGATGCAATCGACGCTGAACTCCTCGACTTCATCGGCCGCCGCAAGTCAGAAATGCCCGACGGCATCGGCTGACTTCGGCCCGCCGAGCTGCGTCGGCCACACTTTCGCGATGAGTGCACCAACAGAGGGTTCCGCAACCGTCGACGTGAACGCGTCAGCTCTTGACGTCTTCGCCTACCTGACCGATCTCGACCGCCTTCCCGGCCTCAGCCCGGAGAATGTCCGCTGCGAGTTTCTTGACGGGTCGACCGCGGTCGCCGTCGGCGTAACGTTTCGTGGCCACAACAAGGCCCGTGACTACGAATGGCACGCCGATTGCGTCGTCACCGAATTTGAACCGGGTCAGTCGTTCGCATACTCGGTGCCGCCAAAGTTCGAACATGCGACCATCTGGCGCTACGACATCACCCCGACCGGCGATGCCACCTGCACCGTGACCGAGTCGTTCGAAGCACCACTGCTCGGACTGCCTGAGATCTATCCCGGCAAAATCGAAGGTCGCAGGGACAATCTCGAACAGGCCTGCCAGACCACCATGAACAACCTGCGCGCCGCCTTTGAATAGTTGCGTTTGGGGTCAGGCCCCAAACGCAACTATTTGGGCTTGAGGGCGATCACCAGGCAGCCCAGTCCGAGCGAGCCGTAGACGAGCGACCCGAGGACCATTGGTGTCACCGTGGTACCGATCTGGGCGTCGACGATGGCGGCAAACGCTGCTCCAGCACCGAGCTGTGCCACGCCAAGAATCGCTGCCGCTGTGCCTGCCTTGTCGGCCATCGGTTCGAGCGCGAGCGACGCGCTCATTGGCCCCATGATCATGCCCATGGCATTGGCAATCAATGCCCATCCGAACCAGAACCAGACCGACGGCACGCCGCCCGCAAGCAGCGTCCCAGCCAAGCCAACGACGCTCACCACCACGAACACCGTGGCCGCGCTGATGACCATCTTCTCCGCTCCGTACTTGACGATCAATCGACGGTTGAAGAGCAACGCCAGCGCCATGCCGACGCCAGACGCCCCGAAGAACAGCGTGAACTGCGAGTCTCGGTCGTAGATCTTGTCGAGCACGACCTGCGCACTCCCGAGCCAGACAAAGAATGCGCCACCAAAGAACGCCTGCGCAATGAGAATCCACAGCGTGACGCGCGTGCGCATCACCGCACCGAAGGCGTCACTGATCGGCGCCAGTTTGATCGGACGCCGCAGTTCGGGCGCCAAGGTTTCACCAAACCGAATGGCCCAAACGAGCGTCGTTGCCGCAAGCACAATGCCAACCGAGAACACCATCCGCCAGTCACCGACGAGCAGAATCGCTTCGCCAACAAACGGCATAAAAATCGGCCCGAGGAGAAAGATGGCGCTGAATGTGCTGACGACGCGTGCCATCTGGTCGCCGGCGAACAGGTCACGCGCGATCGCCATGCGCATCACGGTCGGCGACGATGCACCGAGACCCCACACGAACCGCGCGACCAAAAGCACTTCCAGGTTGGGTGACAGTGCGCTGCAGATCGCGCCGGCCGCGTACACGGCAATACCCGCAATAAGTATCGGTCGCCGACCAAAACGGTCGGAGAGGATGCCGTACAACAACTGCCCAACCGCCATACCGCCGAAGTAAACGGTGCCCGTTACCGCCGGGCTGATGCCACGCCCAGCGAGGTCGAATGCATCCGATAGTTCGTCGAATGCCGGCAGCTCGGCGTCGATCCCGAAGGCCATCAGGACACCGAGGAACGCGAGGAACGCGATGACCGATCGTTCCGTTCTCTGGCGTCCGACGTCGTTCACCGCCGCACCATAGCGAGGCAGAGGTCGATTGATCGCCGGCTCCGGGACGGAGAATTTGGCAGTGCACGACTACGGTGAAGAGATGGCAAATAACGACATCGTGATGTTGGAAGGCGGGCCGTTAATCGACGTAGCGGCCCTCGAAGATGCCGTCGGCTGGACGCTGAAGCCTGAAGGCCTCTGCAAGGACGACAGCTGCGTCATCGTTCACGATCGCGCCGCTCTGATGAGTGGCGATCGCGTGGACGTGACCGCCGTGGCGTCTCTCATCGACCGGCCTGCAGCGCACGACGCCACATCCGGCCTCGTTGCCATTGGCGCCCCGCGCGAACTGCGCCGCGCCGCAGTCAACGACATGCAGGCACCCGACTTTACGTTGCCCGACCTCGACGGCTTGCCGATGAACTTCTCGGACCATCGCTCCAAGAAGCGATTGCTCGTCGCGTTCTCATCGTGGTGAGGTTGTCTTCTCGATCTGCCAGGTTGGCAGGCACTCCAAGAAGAACTCGCTGATCACAATTTCCAAGTGATCGCTGTTGCCGTCGACGAAGACGTCGAGGCCATTCGTGGCGCTGCTCACGGCATCACATATCCCATCCTGATCGACGCCGACCACGTCGTCGCCGAGCTGTACGCGATTTCGAACGTGCCGACGGTGCTGATGATCGACGAAGACGACAACATCGTGCAGCCGAACTGGAGCGCCTACGCGAGCGATACGTTCCGTGAGCTCACCGGCATCGACTCCGAAATCCAGAAGGACCACATCCGAGCTTGGGCCAAAGACGGCACGCTCCGGATGCCGCCCGAGGACGCAAAGGGTGCGGTCAGCGACCTGAGTCCGGAGGAGGAACAGGCCCGATTGTTCTTCCGAATCGCCACGCGCCTCCGAAATAACGGCGATGCCGACGGTGCCGAAAGGAACTTCGTCACGGCGATCGATCTCGCGCCATACGACTGGACCGTGCAACGTGCGGCCCAGCCATTGCGTGGAATCAACCCATTCGGTGAGGCCTTCATGGAGCTTTACACAGCCTTCAACGAAGCCGGCCGACCGTTCCATGGCGTGACCGGCCACTGATGCGCTCTCCCGATCCGTCTCGGCGGTAGCGAGAGAGTCGATACGGTGGACTCATGGCAGAGACGTTTCACCTGGGGCTCAATGCCTCCGATATCAACGGAGCATCTTTGGCGATCGTGCCAGGCGACCCCAACCGGGTCGAGCGCATCGCACAACTCCTTGACGAGCCGCGGGCGCTCGCTGCCCATCGCGAGTTCACATCGTGGATTGGCAAGCTCGACGGCAACTCAGTCGTGGTCTGTTCGACCGGCATCGGCGGACCGTCGACGTCGATCGCCGTTGAAGAACTCGCTCAGCTCGGCGTGACCACCTTCCTGCGAGTCGGCACCACTGGCGGAATCCAACCGAACGTCAACCCAGGCGACGTGATCGTTACGACCGGAGCGGTACGACTGGACGGGGCAAGCTTGCACTTCGCACCGATGGAGTTCCCCGCCGTTGCGGACTTCGAGTGCACGACCGCCCTCGTCGCTGCGGCTCGCGACTCCGGCTCGACCACCCATGTTGGCATCACCGCGTCGAGCGACACGTTCTACCCGGGCCAAGAACGCTACGACACAACAACTGGCCGTGTGGTCAAACGATTCCGTGGGTCTCTCGACGAGTGGCAGTCGATGGGGGTCCTCAACTACGAGATGGAGTCGGCGACCCTGTTCACGATGTGCGCATCGTCAGGCTGGCGCGCCGGCTGCGTCGCAGGTGTCCTCGTCAACCGCACCCAACAGGAAACGCCGGATGCTGCAACGATCGCTGCGACGGAGTCGAATGCAGTCGCCATCGTGGTGGCGGCAGCCCGCCAGCTCGCGGGATGATCAGAGATCGTTCGCGGCGATGAAGGCTCGGTAGACGTCGAGCAGCGAGTGCTTTTGCACGTCCGTCAATGCCTCATCGGTCTGGATTGCCGACTCAGTCGACACCGCATCGCCCTCGGGTCGGTCACGGCCGAGGAAGCGCAGCAGCTTGTCAGCCGGCACGTTCAACGCCGACGACAGGCCGTTGACGACTCGGACCGACGGTTCATGCAACCCTCGCTCGAGCTGGCTGAGATACGCATCAGAGAGGTCAGCGAGTTTGGCGAGCTCACGTTGGCTCAACTCTGCGAGTCGACGCTGACTACGGATGAAGTCACCGAGCGCGCCGGCACCCCACGTTTGGTCATCGGCTTCGTTGTTCGACTTCAAACTCATGTGGTAATCCTGTCTGGCATGAGGAGAAAAAGGACGATGCCCCGCCGAATACGCGGCGGGGCATCATTCGTGTCACACAGGGCCCGCAGCACCGTCTCCCCCTGGGGGTGGGGCATGGTGCGCGGCGCTGAGTGGATCACTTCTTGGCGGCAGGCTTCTTGGCGGCAGGCTTCTTGGCGGCAGGCTTCTTGGCGGCAGGCTTCTTCGCCTCTTCAATCTTCAGCATGTCGATGACGCGCCCGTTCAGGTCACGGTTCATGTCAGCGGCGCGTTCGACGAAGGAGATGTAACGCTTGCCGGCCTCGGCAGCGGTCGGGAACGCGGGGAGCTCGAAGCGGCCAGCAAATGGCAGCTCCGGCATGGCGGGAACTTCGACAGTTTTGGTAATGGCGTCGACGGTCTTGACGGCGAAGTCGACGGCCTTGCGGTTGGCGTCGAGGACTGCGTCGAGGACCTTGGCGTTGGTGCTCGTGTAGTTGGCGGTGGCCGTTTCGAGCTGACCGTTGATCTTGGTGATGATTTGATTGCGCATTGAATGCTCCAGTGTGTTGAGAGTTTTTTGGGGTGGTGGGGGAGGTGAATGTGGGGGGGGTGAGGGTGTTCTTGGAGCAGCTGGGGTTGCCTGCTCTGCTTCCGTACTGCGTACTTTACCTTGCATTCAACAGAATGCAACGTATTTGCAAGAAATACTTCGCACGCTGCAGACTAGATTCACAGGTTGTGCCTCCTACTCCAACCTCGATGAACAAGATCACCATCCTCGACGGCGGGATGGGCAAGTTCCTGAGGCGAATAGGCGCACCGTTCCGACAGCCCGAGTGGTCTGCATTGGCACTCATCGAGAGCCCCGACCACGTGGTCGATGCGCACACGCAGTTCATCGATGCCGGAGCGCAGGTGATCATCACCAACAACTACGCCGTCGTTCCGTACCACCTCGGCGATGACCGTTTCGCTGCCGAGGGCGCCGACCTCATCGAACTGTCAGGACGCCTTGCACGCCAAGCCGCCGACACTGCCGGAGTGGTGCTCGTCGGAGGTTCGATGCCGCCGCTATTCGGCTCGTACGAACCGGACCTATTCGACGCAGACCGAGCCCCCGAGATCTATGCACTCATCGTGCAGCAACTCGATCGGTACGTCGATGTCTGGATCGCCGAAACGCTCAGCCTGGTCGCCGAACTCGACGTGATCGTCGCAGCGATCCGCGAGCACGGGTCGGGGCAGCCCATCTGGGCATCGTTCTCGCTGCCCGACGCCTACGACGGTCAGATCGCGCTTCGCTCGGGCGACACCATCGACGACATCATCGATGTCGTCACCGAGCACGCCGATGTGATCGATGCCGTGATGTTCAATTGCGCGCTGCCGGAGCAGACGACACCAGCCATCATCGAGCTTGCTGAGAAAGTCGCTGCGTCCCATCTCAACGTCCGGATCGGCGGCTATGCCAACGGCTTCCCTGATGCCCGACAGCCCGAATACGCCGCCAACAACACGATCTTTGACCGTCGACCGGACCTTGACGCGGCCAGCTACGCAGACATCGTGGGCACCTGGGTCGATGCCGGAGCGACGATCATCGGTGGGTGCTGCGACATGTACCCCGAAGACATCGCAGCGCTGTCAGCCCGATTTGGCTGACAGCTGAACCCTTCCGCTCGGAGCTATCCAACGAGCGCGACGACCTTGCCGTAGGTCTTGCGGTCAGCAAGGTCCTGCAAAGCCTGTGCCGCCTGATCGAATGCGTACGGCGGGTAGAGCGGCGGGTCGATGGTGCCTGCTGAAGCCATTCCAAGCAGCTTGGTCATCTGCTGCTCGAGCGCCTCGGGCTGGCGCGTGAGTGCTGCGCCCCAGTGCACTCCGACAACGGAGTAGCTCTTGAGAAGCGCGTGGTTCGTTTTGAACTCGGGGATGCCGGCGACAAAACCGATTACCAGGAGTCGACCATCCCAGCCCATGCATCGGCGAACCTGCTGGAAGGTGTCGCCACCAACCGGGTCGTAGGCGACGTCAACACCGCCACCGCTTGCCTCACGAACCGCGTCGACCCAGTCGGGGTTTTCCTGATGGTCGATCACCACGTCGGCACCAACGTCTTTGAGTACCTGCACCTTGGTTGCGCCACCGGCGATTGCGATCGTCCTCGCACCCATCGCCTTGGCCAACTGGATTGCCGCCGTACCTGTGCCTCCGGCTGCGCCCGTGATCAACACGGACTCGCCTGACTGCAGCTTGGCTCGATCCTCGAGTGCATAGAGCGTGGTGCAGTAGTTGATCGGAATCGCTGCCGCCGTTGCTGCCGACACGCCATCGGGCACGGGGAACAATCCTGCTGCCGGGTGCACGGTCTGTTCCGCGAGGCCTCCGCCTCCGAGATACGCAACGCGCTGACCGATTTCGACGCTTGTGACGCCTTCGCCGAGCGCCGCGACGGTCCCACACGACTCGCCACCCGGGACATGACCGGGGTGCGACTTCACCTGGTACATCCCGCGACACGACAGCACGTCGGGAAATGCGAGGCCGACGGCCTCTTGGTTGATGAGTACCTGGCCCGGGCCAGGTACCGGTGCGGCCTCGTCGAGTAACTCGAGTTGGTCGAGCGGGTCACCGTGAGCTTTGAGTCGCCAAATCTTCATGATGGCAACAGTACGCGATCACTCCGCCGAGCATTCAGCCGCGGCCGACGGAAAACCAATGGACTGCTCAGTTGCCAGCAACCCGACGGTCGTGGCCAGCCCAATGCGGTTCGCGCAGCACCTTGCGCTGGACCTTGCCGACCGGGCTCTTCGGCAAGGGTTCGGCACGCAGCTCGATGTGCGTCGGCTTCTTGTACGAGCCGAGTCGATCGACGCAGAGCGATCGGATCTCGTCGATGATCCTGGGGTCATCGACGGCAATGCCCGCGGCCACTGAGCACACCGCCATGGGTGTCTCGCCCCACTTCTCGTCAGGCACAGAGAACACCGCGACTTCGACGACGTCGGGATGGTCGGCAATCGCGTTCTCGAGTTCGGCTGGCCAGATGTTAAAGCCACCCGAGATGATCATGTCGTCCTTGCGGTCGAGCACGTAGAGGTAGCCGTTTGCGTCGAGTCGCCCGATGTCGCCAGTGAGTACGAACCCGTCGGATGTGATGCGTTCAGCGGTCGCCTCGGCATTGTCCCAAAACTCCAGCATCTGGCCATCACACTTTACGGCGATCTCCCCCTCGGCGCCGATCGGTAACTGCCGCGTGCTGTCATCAGGGTCGCGAATCTGCAGGTAGGCGAACGGCAACGCACGACCGGTCGAGCGAAGCGGCTCAGAACCCTCGACGTCGGAGAACCACTCTTCGGGGCCCATCATGCAGACCGGAACCGCCTCGGTCTGGCCGAAGCCTTGGTAGAGCACCATGCCGAACACGTCACGGGCGAGCAGGGCGGTCTCGTCTGCGATCGGTGCGCCGCCAATCTGGATCACTTTAAGTGCCGACCAGTCGCGGCTGCGCGCCGTCTCGTCACGCGCGAGTGCGTTCAGCATTGCGGGTACGGCAAACATGTAGCCGACCCGCTCCCGCTCCATCACCTCGATCGTCTCCGCCGGGTCGAAGTGATCGAGCAGCACGTTTGCGCCGCCGCTCAGCCAAGTCGGCGTGTACAGGTAGCCAGAGCCGTGGGAGATCGGTCCGACGTGCAGGCACCGTTCGCCAGCAATCATCGGTGGGAAGTTGTAGAACCAGTCGCGCCCGACAGCGAGCCACGAACGATGGGTATAGCCAACGCCCTTCGGCTTGCCCGTCGTTCCACCCGTGTGGCGGATGATGTACCAGTCGTCCGGATTGATCGCCACGTTCGGGTCGACAGCGTCGTGGCCGCCAAGCCATTGCTCGTAGCCCGAATCGCGGACGATGACGTGTTCAACGTCGGGAAGTTCGGGCCGGATTGCGTCGATCTCGTGCGCGTAATGCTCGGCCACGATGACGGCACGGCACCCTGTGTGACCGAGCATGTGGATATGTGCCTCAGCCGAGTTGCGGGCGTAGAGCGGCACACGTACGAGGCCAGCAATGGTTGCGCCGGCGAAGACATCTTGTGCCTCAATGCTGTTGTCTTCGAGAACTCCGATTCGGTCGCCGGGGACGAGGCCGAGGGCCAGCAGCGCGTTGGCGAGCCTGATACCGCGGGTCCACGCCTCGGCAAATGTCAACTGGCGATCGCCATGAATCACCGCTGTCCGTTGTGCGTTGAGTGTTGCGGCTTGTGCCATGAGTCCTCGGACGTCCATCGGCACAGTCTGATCTGTTGGCCAGTCAGTCGACGACCCGGCGGTGCGGATCGTCGGACGCTCCTGCGGCGTGCTTGCATGGTGCCATGGCGAGCGCACCTCCGATACCGGCTGACCCGAGACCCCAGCTAGTCGACCGTTGCATCGACGGATCCGTGTGCACCGCATGCGGCCACGTTGCCGCTCGCAGGCACGACCGCTGCGAGCGATGCCTCGGTTCGACCACGTCGAAATCGTTCGGGCCCCGCGGCACTGTCTGGTCGTCGACCACCGTGCACCTCCGGATCGGCGGTCTCGCTCCCCCGTTCGTCCTCGCCTACGTCGACGTTGACGGTGGACCACGCGTCCTGGCCCGCATTGTTGACGCGATCGAAGTTCCTGCCGGAGGAGCCGTACGATTCGTCGGCGACGACAACGGCGACCTGCTCGTCGAGATGGTGGCGTCATGACCGACCGCCGAGTGAGCATTGCTGGCGTTGGCACCTCACAATTCGGGCGCTTCCCCGATCGACGCGTCGAAGAGTTGGCCTGGGAAGCAATCATCGAGGCGATCGATGACAGCGGCTTCGCACCATCTGAGATCGATGCAGCGTTCGTCGGCTCCGTGTTCGGGCCGCCCGGCCTTGCCAATCGGGTGCTGGCCGGCGCAGGGCTCGGCGGCATTCCGACGTTCAAGATCGAGGCAGCCTGCGCGAGCGGAACCGTCGCGCTACACGAAGCGCAGCAGGCGGTCGCGTCGGGCCGTTACGAGCGGGTGATTGCCGTCGGCGTCGAACAGCTGTCGACGCAGTTCGCCGGGCCGATCGTGCCAGAGCTGAGCGACCCCGAGGGTCGTGCAGGCTTAGCTATGCCGGCGCTCTATGCATTACAGGCAAGCCGTTACGTGCAGGAGTTCGACGTCGACCCGGCACTCCTCGCCGAGGTCGCCGTGAAGAACAAGGCGCATGGTGCGCTCAACCCGCGAGCCCACCTCTCAGGCACTCCACCGACAAGGGCCGAGGTATTGGAGAGTCGACCGATCGCCGGGCCGTTGACCCTGCTGCAATGCTGCCCAATGTCGGATGGCGCGGGCGCTGCGGTGATCACTGCGTTCAACCCCGGGTCCAAGCCCAACGGGCACCGGCAGGTCGAAATCCTCTCCAGCCAGTTCTCGTCCGGTCCGCTCTGGACGTCGAGCGACACCGAACCGTGGGGCTTCCAAACAGTGGCCCGCACTGCGGCTCGAGCATTCGCCGAGGCAGGGTTGGCGGTCGAGGATGTCGACGTGTTCGAGGTGCACGACGCGTTCACCATCGGCGAGATCCTCACACTCGAAGCAATCGGTGTTGCAGCTCGTGGCGCAGGTGCAGCACTCGCTCCGTCGGGCCACACGCGCTTGGGTGGGCCGCAACCGGTCAACCCGAGCGGCGGGCTGTTGTCCCGTGGGCACCCGCTCGGCTCGACCGGTTTGGCGCAAACCGCCGAGTTGGTCTGGCAGCTGCGTGGCGAAGCAGGCGAACGCCAAGTAGCCGGCGCACGGGTAGCACTTCTCGAAACAATGGGCGGCGGCGCGGCAGGTGTCGATGCCAACGCGTGCGTCATTGCGTTGCTGCGCGGACCCGGCTCGTGAACGCACCAACCAGCGACGTCGATCTCCTCGCGCCAGATGCCATCGCTGATCCCCACGCCATCTTCGCCGCACTGCGCGAAATGGGCCCGATCGTGTGGCTCACTCGACATCGTGCGTGGGTATTCACCACTCACGAGGCAGTCCGACTCGGTTTCCACGATCACCGGCTGTCAAGCGATCGGCTGACCCCACTTGAGGCGCGGCTCGACGAGCCATCACGCGCCGCCATGGGCCAGACCTTCGACCTACTTCGCGGCTGGATGGTCTTCCACGACGAGCCCGAGCACACTCGGTTGCGGGAGCCACTTCGTCGCGCATTCACGCCGTCCCGTGTCACCGACCTCCGGCCGCGTATCGAAGGGATCGTCGACGAGTTACTCGATGACTTAGCTGGCATCGACGAACCGGATCTCGTCCGCGACTTCGCGTTTCCGCTACCGGCGATCGTCATCGCTGAACTGCTCGGCGTGCCAGCAGCGGACCGCGACGATTTCAAGCACTGGAGCGACCAGCTCGCCGCCATCGTGTTCGGCTCGGCCAACCGAACAGCTGGCATCGAGCGGGCTGCGGCAGGCAGCGCCAAGTTCGTCGACTACTTCACCGGCCTCATCGACCGATACACCAGCGAGCCCACCGACAACTTGATCTCGGCGCTCATTGCGGTGACCAACGACGATCCCGATGCCGGCCTGGCTCCGACCGAGTTGGTCGGGGCGCTGACGTTGCTGTTGTTCGGCGGCCACGAGACAACGACCAACCTGATCGCGAACTCGATGCACTCGCTGCTCCGACATCCTGCACAGCAGCGGCGTCTGGGGTCGCGACCCGAAGAGCTCGGAGGCGCACTGGAAGAACTGCACCGCTTCGACGGCTCAACAAAACTGATGGTGCGCGTTGTCGGCGAGGACCACGTGCGTGACGGCATCGCGATGGAAGCAGGCCAGACCGTGTTTCTCGGCGTACTCGGCGCCAACCGCGATCCGGTCGTGTTCGACGACCCGGACGATCTTCGCCTCGATCGCTCAAACGCCCGCTCACACCTGGGCTACGGATATGGCGGCCACTTCTGCCTGGGCGCAGCGCTCGCTCGGCTGGAAGCCGAGGTGGCGATCGGTCGCCTGATCGAGCGATTCCCTCACCTGGCGGTCCGCGACGACGCGGTCGTTACGTGGGGCGAGGTCCTGCTCGGGCGCGGTCCGGCCGCGCTGCCGATCAGCATCTAACCCTGGCGCCCGGCCAGCAAGGTCAGTAGCTGGCGCCGAGGCCGGCGCGTGCGTCAGTCTGGATTCCGTAGGGCGGGATCGGATAGCGCAGGCCATTACGTGACAGCGCCTCCATCCCGTTAATCGCCTGCACGAGTTGATGCGGCTGCAGCGCCATCAACATTTCGTCGTCCTGCACGCCGCCGTAGCGACGTTCGGCGTAGCACGGAATCGACAGGCTTGGCTCGCCCGTCGACAGCGCTCGGCCCCACGAGTCAGCACACGACGACTCGCCCACGCACCCCCATTCGAGCTTCTTGTACCCCGACCATTGGAGCCCGTTAATGAGCAGGATCATCTGGCCGGGCGTTGCGTAGATCATGCAGATGTCTGGCGGATCGAGGCGACCCGTGCTGAGCGGCGACACCGCCATTGCCTCGTACTTGCCAATGGGGACGACGTGCATCGCGGCTTGGTGGGCCGCGGAATCTTCGATCGTCTCGAACCACACGCCGGCCATGTGCTTGCCCGAGTACCACTCGTCGTCCTGAGCGCCGAGCCCGAGGACGGCTTGGCATTGCGCTCCTACCAAATCGGCGCCAGTAATGCCGACGGTCCAGTTGAGGCGCGATGCCATCGACACGATTTGGTCGGCCGTGTGAACGTCCTTCGGCCGTCGGATCTTCGGGACCGCTTCCATCTCGGCTGCGGTCTCGAACATCTTCATGCCGATCGGCGTCGTGCGGATCCGGAGCACTTTGTCGAGCCGGGCCAGGGTGGTCGGCCAGTCAAGGTCGCCAGGCGCGCCCTTGCGAATGTGGACGGTTTGCTCGTTGCTTGTATCGGTCATGGAGTACTCCCAAAGTGTTCGGCTCGGTGTGTAGACAATGTGGTGGCGATCCGGTCGATCACCTTGGCAAGGATTTCGGGCGACGTCGCCACGTTGATGCGGGCATGCCCTCGGCCGCCAGTCCCGAACTTCGAGCCGCTCGACAGCGCCACCTGTGCGTGTTCGAGCAGCCATTCGGACGGGTCATCGCCAATGTCGTACACCGAAAAATCGAGCCAGCCAAGGTACGTCGCTTGCGGGAGCTGAAAGCCAACGCCCGGGAGGTCGGCGGCAAGTCGGGTTGCGAGCTGGTTACGACGAACTTCGATAGTGCGGCGCGCCACCGTCAGCCAGTCGTCGCAGGCCGTCCACGCAGTGATCGTGCCGGTGATTCCGAGCGTGCTCGGTGAACCATGCAAGTGGCCTGGCATCGTCGCGAGGGTGGCAGTGAGTGGCGCGTGGTCGATGTGGGCAACGGCGGTGCGTAGGCCGGCGAGGTTGAAGGTCTTGCTCGCTGAGCCAAGGGTGATCAATCGACCGGCGAACCGCTCGTCGGTGGCGCCCAACGGAATGAATCCTGGCTGATGGGTGAGGTCGCCCCAGATCTCGTCGGTGATCACGAGCAGGTCGTGTCGCTCGGCAACATCGGCCACGGCCGCGATTTCGTCGTTATCGAAGATGCGGCCCGTCGGGTTGTGCGGGTTACAAAACAGGATGATCTTGGTCGTGTCGTCGATCGCCGCTTCGAAGTGCTCGACGTCGAGCTTCCATCCGTCGCTGATCAACGGCACCTCGATCCGTCTGCGGCCGCTGCTGGCAATTGCATCGAGAAACGGGTAGTAGATCGGCGTAAACACGACGACACCGTCGCCCGGATCGGTGGTGTTCCAAAGCGCTACTTCGAGGGCGTGGAGGGCGCTGGTGAACGGTTGGATCTGTTCGATGTCGGGGCGCCATCCGTGTCGACGTTCCTGCCAGTCGGCGTACGCCGAAGCAAGGTCGACAGCAAACGGCCCGTACCCGAGGTCACCGCGTTCGGTGTGGGAACGGATTGCGTTGAGGACCAGTGCCGGCGGGTCGAAGTCCATGTCGGCAACCCACGCCGCGAGCACATCAGGACCGTGCTTCGACCACTTGATTCCGACTCGTCCTCGAACGCGTTCTTCGCTCACCGTCAGCAGCTCGTCGGGTGGACTCATGTCCGAACGGTAGTCAGTGACGCAATGCGCTCGATCAGCGAGTGCGTCAGGCCGGACGAATTGGGTTCTTGTACGTGTCGAGGTACGTGATCTCGGCGACGTCGTCGCGCTTGGCTGGCTTGAAGTCTGTGCCCTTCGTGTACGCAACGGGCAGCAGCCCGGCCTGCGTCATGTGGTCCGGGATACCGAGGATGTCAGCGGCTTCTTGTTCCTTGCCGAGATGCAGGGTGGTGAGGCAGCTGCCGAGGCCGCGGCTGCGCAGCGCGAGCTGGAAACTCCACATTGCCGGCATGATCGAGCCCATCAGCCCGGCAGCGGCGTTGGCACTGTTGTCTTGCAGGCGACCGATGATCAGCGGGATCACCAGGACCGGAACCTCACCAAGCTTCTGAGCCAGGAAGTTTGCCGAGTCCATGACGCGGCCCTGCTGGGTCCCTGCGTCAGCCTGATCGGCAGCCGCCGCGAGGTAGTCGCCACCCGCTTCGCGGTACAGCTTGGCGAGTGCTTCCTTCTTCTCGGCATCGCGGATGACCATCCATCGCCAGCCCTGCTGGTTTGAACCAGTTGGGGCCTGCACCGCGAGCTGGAGGCACTCGAGAAGCACATCGTTAGGCACTTCCCGATCGAAGTCGAGGCGTTTACGCACCGCACGCGTGGTCGACAGAAGTGCGTCAGTTTGATCGAGATCGAAGTCCATGCCGCCCATGTTGGCCGAAGTCGGTGAAGCCAGATGTCATCGGCGGCACAGCACTGGATCGTGGCGGGCGTCCGCTCCACCGTGTCTCGCCGAAGCGGACCAGGCATGCTGGTGGCGTGACAACTCCGATCTCCATCCTTGACCTTGCGTTCATCGGTGCTGACGAAACGGCTGCCGACGCGTTCCGGACGAGCGTGGCGATCGCGCAGCGCGCCGAACAGCGCGGGTACGAACGCATCTGGTACGCCGAACATCACAACATGGCGTCGATCGCGTCATCAGCGACCAGCGTGCTCATCGCCCACGTTGCTGCGCATACGTCGTCGATCCGTCTCGGTTCGGGCGGCATTATGTTGCCCAACCATTCGCCACTTGCGATCGCTGAGCAGTTCGGCACACTCGCCACGTTGCATCCCGATCGAATCGACCTCGGTCTCGGTCGGGCGCCGGGCAGCGATCAGAACACGATGCGTGCCATGCGCACCGACCCTCGTGCGTCCGACCGATTCCCCGACGACATTCGCGAGTTACAGGGCTACCTGGGCGCCGCGTCGATCGTTCCCGGCGTCATTGCAGTACCGGGTGTCGGCACCAACGTGCCGCTCTACATCCTCGGTTCGTCACTCTTTGGCGCACGCCTAGCCGCGAAGTTTGGGCTGCCGTATGCCTTCGCTTCGCACTTTGCCCCGACGCATTTGCTCGATGCAATCGCGACTTATCGCAACGAGTTCCAACCGTCCGAGCAGCTGACCGAGCCCTATGCCATGGCCGGCATCAACGTCATCGCATCAGAAACTGAAGACGATGCCGAACGGCAACGAGTCGATGTGAGCCGCCGACGGATCGCCCGTTTTGTCACCCCGAGCCGCGAGCTCAGTCCTGCCGAGGCCGACGATCTCCTTGCGTCACCGCAGGGCCAACAGATCGCCCAGATGATGCACTACACCGCTGCCGGCACTCCCGAAACGGTGTATCGCTACCTCGAGGACTTCGCCGAAGCTGTCGGCATCGACGAGTTGATGACGGTGCACCCGTCGCCGACGATCGACGAGCGTCTCCGCTCCATCGATCTGCTCGCAGACGCCCGAGACGCAGTTTCTGTCGC
>ERZ888423.812-NODE-812-length-30683-cov-12.328131_pt1 | contig 30683 bp, 32 predicted proteins | sample MGYA00520523_ERZ888423 | MGnify/ENA primary metagenome ERZ888423 (study PRJEB32303, sample SAMEA104408611) | aquatic metagenome | biome: Brackish water; feature: Pelagic; material: water | place: Baltic Sea | collected 2014-06-08T10:24:00 | depth 30,27 m ...
GGTGAATCACAACCTGCTGATATCGCTCAAACACTTTTCGGTCAGGCTCTAAAGCAATCGTTCCTTTTGCGCCTCGAATGGCATTGCATTTAATCGCGGAACAGAGAAAAAGAGTAAAAACGCCCCCAGGATTTAAGGACTCGGGCGATGGTGATTTTTTTATCTGGGCCGATATACTATTTGGACTATTGCAACTTAAAAATACAATTGAATTACCAAATAGATTAATATTGATAACGAATTACGGAAAGATTGATTGGTGCAGAGAAGGAAAAGCACACCCTATTTTATTCGCTGAAGCTAAGTATCTGATAGATATAGATTTTGAAATTTGGACACTTGATAAATTTGCGAGAACACTTAAAGACTAAAGTTATTTGATTTTTATAAGACAATAAATCGGATAACAATAAATTTCATGTCACTCCAATATATTTCTTACATTCTCGAACTATTAATATTTATTTATCTTTTAAAAATAATTACAGCGTCCCGTCATTCAAACGTCATGGGCTCGGCGGGATGTCTGTCGCGGACCTGTTCGAGGGTTTGCTCCAGCGCCTCGATATCGGCATTGGCGAGCCCCATTTTCTGGCTGGCGTTCGATAAAGCTGTGCCGAGCAGCAAGCGGCCCTCGGGACGCACGGCGGCCTCGAGGATGGCGCGCATCTCCGCTTCAGTGCTGCGATTGTGCTGGGCCGCGCGGACTTTCAGGGCGCGATGCGCCTCCGCCGAGAGGTTGCGAATCGTGACAGCGGCCATGATGGCATTCTCCACGAAATGACTGCAATGATATCAGAGTGGGATAGACGATAGCATTTTCCAAGCTTGACGGCGGCGCGGCGCGTGTCGGCGGCGAACCAGGAGCCGCCGCTCGAAGCCGCCTTGCGCTATCGCCGCCGGATCGGCCAAAATCCCGCTCCCGACCGAAAGGACCCACGCGATGACTGCGACCCAGACCCAATTGACGGCGGCCGAGCATGCCCGGACAATGGCTGGATATATCGAGGCCGGGACTGCGGCGGCGATGGCGCTTGGGAACCGGGGGCCGCTCAGGCTCGGGGCCGACGGGAAGCTCGATCCCGCGATCGTCGAGGCTTATTGGCGGACCGGTTTCTATGTCTTCGAAGACGTGATCGGGCCTGAGGAACTGGCGGACCTCCGCCAGGATGTCGACCGGGCGCTGGCCGCCGCGCCGGCCGCGCCGGACGCCGGGTCCGACCCGCGCAATCCATCGGCCAGGATCGAGGGGCTCTCCCGCCCCGCCTATCGCTATGCCAAACCGCTGAGCGACCCCTTGGGCGGCACCGACCTCAACAAGGGCCGCCATCCGGTCAGAATGCTGGACCCGGCGGCGGCGGACGGGGCGCCGGACTGGACCGTCAACCTGCTCGACGGCAATCTGCAATTGATGGACGCCTGCCTCCGCCTGTATGGCCATCCGGGGCTGCTGGCAGTCGCGGAAGCCGTGAACGGGCCGGATTTCGTGCCCTATAACGAAGTCCCCTTCATCAAGGAGCCGGGCCTCGGCCCCTCCGTCGCATGGCACCAGGACGGCACCACCCACTGGACCGCCGAGGACTGGGACGCCGGCGCCCATGGCTTCAATTTCATGACCCAACTTTATCCGTCGACGGCCGCGAACTGCGTCTGGGCGCTGCCGGGCAGCCACGCGCGCGGCAAGGCCGACATCAAGGCCCTGATCGCCGAAAGCGGGTCCGAGCGGCTCGAGGGCGCCGTGCCGATGCTCTCGGGCGCGGGCGACGTCATGATCCTGAACCGGCAGATCGTCCACGGCTCCTTCGCCAATACCTCGCCGGACCGCAGGGTCACCTTGAACGCCGGCTTCTTCCCGCTCAGGCGCGTGCTGAATGTCGAAACCTCCAACCTCCGCGGCCAGACGCTGACCTACACAGCTGGCCGGATCGAGACGCGCAGCCGGATCATCCAGCTGGCGATCGACGCCCGGCGCCAGCGCTATCCGGACGAGCCAAGCTATCGCTATGCCCCGCTCGCCCATGAAGCCGAGCGGATCCGCTGGTCCGAAACGGCGCGCGCCGAATTGCTGCGGAATTACAACGAGCAGGACATGTATATCTGAGCCTGTGCAGCGCGCGCCGCCTCACGCCCCCGCCACGATATAGCCGCCGAGCGCCAGCAAGCTGACGAAGAAGACACGGCGGAACACCGCCTCCGACAACCGCTTGCGCAGCCATTGCCCGGCGGCCATGCCGAGGATCGCGGGCGGCAATCCGACCAATGAAGCGAGCCCAAGGTCCGCCGACAGCCGGCCGGCGCCGGCGAGCGTCAGCGCGAGCGCCGCCGTCGCGAGCGTGAACAGAATGCCCATGGCCTGCACCAGGGCGTCCCGGCTGAGGCCGAGGGCGTTCAGGTAGAGCACGCCCGGCACGACGAACGAGCCGGTCATGCCGGTGAAGACGCCGTTCAGCGCGCCCATCGCCGGCCCCAGCACGCGGGCCTGGGCGGCGGCGATCCTCGGCCGCCATCCGGCCAGGCTGACGCCGGCATATGCCACGATCAGCAAGCCCAGCAGCATCCGGAGCAGCCCGTGATCGACCCGGTTGAGCGCGAGGCCGCCCAAGGCGACCGTCACGGTCGCGACCGCGAAGAACGGCCAGTGGTCGCGGAGCAACGCCCGGCCGTGGCCGCCGATGAGGGCCTGCCAGAGATTGGTCGCGAAGCTTGGGATCAACAGCAGCGCCATGGCGCTCGCCAGATCCAGCACGACCGTCAGGATCGCCAGGGTCACGGTCGGCAGCCCAAGCCCGATGACTCCCTTGACGCCGCCCGCCAGCAGGAACGTCCCCAGGATCGCGGCGAGCGTCGCCGGATGATCGAGCATGGGCGCGGCCGGTCAGCGGTTCAGGAAGTTGAGCGGCGTCCCGGCGTTCGGCCACTGGCAGGACACCAGCTTGCCCGTGAAGGACAGCGTCAGATAGGCGGTCTTCAGGTCCTGGCCGCCGAAGCAGATGTTGGTGGTGTAGGGATCGGGCATCGGCACATGCTCGACGCTGGAGCCGTCGGGCGCGATCACGGTGACGCCGCCGTCCATCAGGGTCGCGATGCAGATATTGCCCTTGGCGTCGACGGCGAGGCTGTCGAAATTGCGGAAGCCCGTGGTGTTCCCGACCAGCCAGCCGCCATGGGGCGACGGCCAGGCGCGCTTCTTGAGCGTGCCGGGGCTCGCGATCTCGAACGCCCAGAGGCGGCCGGAATGGGTCTCCGCCGCATAGACCGTCCTCTCGTCGGGCGAGAGGCCGACGCCGTTGGCGGTAATGAGGGGAAACGCCGCCTCGACGATGTGCTTGCCGTCGACGGTCGCGTAATAGAGGCCGGAGCGGTCCCAGTCCCGATGGCGCGTCTTGCCGAGATCGGTGAACCAGAAGCCGCCCTGCTTGTCGAACACGATGTCGTTCGGCCCGCAGAGCCGGTTCTCGCCGCAATGGGTGTAGAGCGTCGTGACGGCGCCGGTCTTGAGGTCGACCCGCTCGATCCGGCCGCCGGCATAATCGCTCGCCTGGCCGACGGGGCGCATGTCGCCATTGCTTTCATGCTGGAAGGCGAGGCCGCCATTGTTGCAGATATAGACCGCCCCGTCCGGCCCGAGCGCGGCGCCGTTCGGCCCGCCGCCGAGGTCCGCGATCACGGAGACCGCGCCGTCCGGCGTCACGCGGGAGAGCGTCTTCCGCGCGATTTCGACCAGGATGACGGACCCGTCCGCCATGGCGATCGGCCCCTCTGGAAACTGGAGGCCCTCGGCGATGGTTGTCAGTTGCATGGAACATATCCCCCCTGAAGCGCGTTTGTAGCGGCCATGCTTCCACCGAACGACGGCCTTGGCTAGAGCAGGCAGTCGGCCTGGCGGGACCATCCGCCACAGGAAATTGGCGGATACTTGGGTTGATCGGCGCCCGCCCTGGCGGCATGATTGCCGAAAGTGATGCGCATGGCGCGCTTCGGCCAGTTTTGGGATTGGCTTGGGATCATGCGCGCTGGTCGCAATGGCGATCGCGCCTGAGGGGGAAGCGTCCTTCGGCGGGACGAGCCGGTCGCCGGACGCTGGGCTTTCTGGCCCCGGCGATCCGGAACGCCGTTCAACGCCGTTTCCAATGGGGCAAGGCCGATGCGCCTTGCCGGGAACGGGGTTCAAGCCAAGCCGCCGCCTGGGATGCGGCGAAGGAAGGACATAACCGATGTGCGGAATTTGCGGCGAGGTCCGTTTCGATGGACGCGCGCCCGACCCAGAGCTGGTGGGGCGCATGGCGATGGCCATGCGGCAGCGCGGCCCGGACGGGTTCGGCGTCCGCGGCGGCGGCCGCGTGGCCTTCGGCCATGTACGCCTGCAGATCATCGACCTCTCCGACCGCGGCGCGCAGCCTATGGCGGACACAGGCCATGATCTGGAGATCGTCTTCAATGGCTGCATCTACAATTACAAGGAGCTGCGCGCGGAGTTGATCGAGCGCGGCCATACCTTCGCATCGACCAGCGACACCGAGGTCATCCTGAACGCCTGGCGGGCCTGGGGGCCATCCGCCGTCGACCGCTTCCACGGCATGTTCGCCTTTGCGATCCGCGACCTGAAGACCGAGCGGGTTTTCCTGGCGCGCGACCGCTTCGGCATCAAGCCGTTCTACTATTCCGAAACCGCGGATCGCCTGCGCTTCGCATCGACCCTGCCGGGCCTGCTGGCGGGCGGCGGCATCGACACGTCGATCGATCGCGAAGCGCTTCAGAATTACATGACCTGGCATGCGGTCGTGCCGCCGCCCCGCACCATCCTCGCGGGCGTGCGCAAGCTGCCGCCGGCGACCATCCGCACCGTCGAGCCGGACGGGCGGACGTCCGATAAAATTTACTGGCGCCCCAGCTTCGAGCGGACGGACGAGGACCTGAAACGCTCGCCCGAGGAATGGCGCGACCTGACGCTGGAAGGCCTCCGCAAGGCGGTGCGCCGGCGCATGGTCGCCGACGTGCCCGTGGGCGTGCTGCTTTCCGGCGGGGTCGATTCCAGCATGATCGTCGCGTTGCTGGCGGAAGAAGGCCAGACCGACCTTTCGACATTCTCCATCGGCTTCGAGGCCGCGCACGGCGAGCGCGGCGACGAGTTCCAGTATTCAGACCTGATCGCCGAGCGCTTCGAGACCGACCATCGCCAATTGATGATCCCCTCGGCCGAACTGCTGGAGCATCTGCCGGGCGCGATCGGCGCCATGTCCGAGCCGATGGTCTCCTATGACAATATCGGCTTCTACTTGCTCTCCCGCGAGGTCGCCCGTCACATCAAGGTCGTGCAATCGGGCCAGGGCGCCGACGAGGTCTTCGCCGGATATCACTGGTATCCCGGCATGGCGAACGCCGTCGACCCCGTGGCGGCCTATGCCGACGCCTTCTTCGACCGGGACCACAAGACGCTCGGCCGGCAGCTCGCGTCCGATTACATGCTTTCGGAGGACGCCAGCCGCGCCTTCGTCGAAGCGCATTTCGCCGCCGCCGGCGCCGACCATCCCGTCGACAAGGCCTTGCGCATCGATACCAACGTCATGCTGGTCGACGATCCGGTCAAGCGGGTCGACTGCCATTCGATGGCCTGGTCGCTGGAGGCGCGGGTGCCGTTCCTCGACCATGAACTGGTCGAGCTCGCCGGCCGCATCCCGCCGGAGCATAAACTGGCGCAAGGCGGCAAGGGCGTCCTGAAGGACGCCGCGCGGCTGATCGTGCCGTCCGAAGTCATCGACCGGCCGAAGGGCTATTTTCCGGTGCCGGCGTTGAAATATCTGGACGGGCCTTATCTCGCCCTCGCCCGGGATGCGCTGGAAAGCCAGGCGGCGCGCGATCGGGGCCTGTTCCGGAAGGACTATCTGGAAACGCTGTTCGCCGCGCCCGCCGACCATGTCACCAAGCTGCGCGGGTCGGAACTCTGGCAGGCGGCGCTTCTGGAGCTATGGCTGCAGCAGCATGGAGTGTGATCCGTGACGACGCCGCCCCGCCACCCCAAACGCCAGGCCCAGGAGCATCGCCTGCAACGGCTGCGCGCCGCCGCCCCGACGCCCCCGGTCGGCCCCGGCGCGATCCCGAAGGAAGTGGCGATCGAATGCGGGTGGGGCCGGCTGATCCTGGCGCACACCTTCGACGACCCCCAGAAGCTCGCCGCCGCCCTCCGCGAAGAGCGCCCCGACCAGCGCGACATCGCCTTCTATGTGCATGAACCCCATGTCCTGCTGGCCTCGGCGCCGCAGGAACTGTTTCTGGACCCCTCCCATGCCTACCGGCTGACGCTCGCGGCCTACCGCCCGGCGCGGGATCGGCGGCGCGGCTTCACCATCCGCCGGTTGAGCGGCGCGAAGGACGCCGCCGCCGTCAATCGCCTCTATGCGCTCCGCGACATGGCGCCGGCGCCGGCCCGGTTCTTCACCGAGGACCGGGACCCGCAGGCCATGCCGGTCTTCGTCGCCATCGATGACGAAAGCGGCGAGATCGTCGGCACGGTCACCGGCCTCGATCATGTCGCCGCATTTGGCGATGGCAATGGCGCGACCTCGCTTTGGTGCCTCGCCGTCTCGCCGAGCGCCAAGCATCCCGGCGTCGGCGAGGCGCTGGTCCGGCGCCTGGCGGAGCTGTTCAAGGCCCGCGGCCTCGCGACGCTCGATCTCTCCGTCATGCATGACAACGAGGGCGCGATCGCCCTGTACACAAAAATCGGCTTCCGGCGCGTGCCGTTCTTCACGGTCAAGCGCAAGAACCCGCGCAACGAAAAGCTGTTCATCGGGCCGACGCCCGACGACGCGCTGAACGCCTATGCCCGGATCATCATCGACGAGGCGCGGCGGCGCGGCATTCATGCCCGCATCATCGACGCCGAGGGCGGGTTCTTCGATCTGACCTGGGGCGGCCGGACGGTGCGCTGCCGGGAAAGCCTGTCGGAATTCACGTCCGGCGTCGCCATGTCGATGTGCGACGACAAGGCGACCACCCGCCGGATCGTCGCCAGCGCCGGCGTCGCCGCGCCCGAGCAGATCGTCGCCGGCGGCGAGAAAGCCGAATTGCAGCAGTTCCTCAAGCGCCACGGGGCCGTCGTCGTCAAGCCTGCCCGGGGCGAGCAGGGCCGCGGCGTCGCCGTCGGCCTGACCGATCTGGCGCAGATCGACGCCGCCATCGCCGAAGCTCGCAGGATTTCCGACACGGTCCTCATCGAGGAATATGTGTCCGGCGTCGACCTCCGGATTCTGGTCATCGATTTCAAGGTCGTCGCGGCCGCGACCCGACTGCCGCCGCGCATCGTCGGCGACGGCGTTTCCTCCGCGCGCGATCTGATCGCGGCCCAGAGCCGGCGCCGCGAAGCCGCGACCCACGGCGAATCCCGCATTCCCATCGACGGGGAAACCGAGCGCTGCCTGGCGGAGGCCAGCCTCAAACTCAGCGATATTCCGGCCGAGGGCCAGCAAGTGATCGTGCGCAAGACCGCCAACCTGCACACGGGCGGCGACCTGAATGACGTCACCGCCGAGCTGCACCCCGCGTTGGCGGAAGCGGCGGTCGCGGCGGCGGTCGCGATCGATATTCCGACGACCGGCATCGACCTGATCGTCAAGGACGCGACCCAGCCCGATTATCGCTTCATCGAAGCCAACGAGCGCCCGGGCCTCGCCAATCATGAGCCGCAGCCGACGGCCGAGCGGTTTATCGATATGCTGTTTCCCTTGTCGGCGGCGCGCCCGAAGACCTGAACCATCGTCGGATCCGATCCGAATATTCGAACTAGGCCTGGATTGAGCGTCCAACTGGACCCGCCAGGCTGCGAAAGGAGAACTGGCGCCATGGCGATGTTGCGCATCGATCTCGATTATCTGGCGGATGTCCTGAAGCGGCTTCTGACCACGCCGAGCCCGACCGGCTACACCGATCAGGTCGTCTGGCTGACCTGCAGGGAGCTCGATGCGATCGGGGTCCGTTACGAGCTGACCCGCCGGGGCGCGATCCGGGCGCTGCTGCCGGGACAGGCCCCGTCCGGCGCGCGCGCCGTCGTCTCGCATCTCGACACGCTCGGCGCCCAGGTGAAGCGGCTCAAGGAGAACGGCCGCGTCGAACTGGTGCCGGTCGGCCATTGGTCGGCGCGGTTCGCCGAAGGCGCCCGCACGGTGATCTTCAGCGAAAAAGGCGCTTATACCGGCACCATTCTGCCGCTGAAGGCGTCCGGCCATACCTTCAACGAAGAAGTCGACGACCTGCCCGTCGGTTGGGACTATGTGGAACTACGGGTCGACGCATGGGCGGAGCAGGCGAGCGACCTGCAGGCGCTTGGCATCGACATCGGCGATATGGTCGCGATCGATCCGCAACCGGAATTCCTGCCGAACGGCTTCATCGTTTCCCGGCATCTCGACAACAAGGCCGGCGTGGCGGTGATGCTGGCCGCCCTGAAAGCCCTGGTCGAAAGCGGCATCGAGCCGCCGGTCAACGCCTTCTGGCTGTTCACGATCGCGGAGGAAGTCGGCTACGGCGCATCCTCGGTGCTGACGCCGGACATCGCCTCCCTGGTCGCGGTCGACAATGGCACCACGGCGCCGGGGCAGAATTCAGCGGAATTCGGCGTGACCATCGCGATGGCGGATCAAACCGGGCCGTTCGATTATCATCTGGTCCGGAAGCTCATCAATCTCTGCAAGCACTACGATATCCGCTACCAGAAGGACGTCTTCCGCTATTACCGGTCCGACGCCGCGTCGGCCGTCGAAGGCGGCGCCGATGTCAGGACGGCGCTCGCGACCTTCGGCATCGACGCCAGCCATGGCTATGAGCGCATCCACATGCATGCGCTCCGGTCCCTGGCGGAACTCCTGACGACCTATGTCACGAGCGAAGTGGAGATCGCCCGCGACGCGGCGCTGCTCGGCGGCCTGGAAGGCTTCACCAAGCAGCCGATGTCGACGCGCGCCCAACAGGACCTCGCCCCCGACGCCGCCTTCGCCTCCGCCGCCGCGGTCAAGCCGGATTAGAGCTTGGATGCAATCGACGCTGTGACGGGGTCAGCGGCCGGGGCCGCGGCGCGCACGTGTTTCCGACCTAGATGGTCTGATCTAAGCCGGACAATTACGGCGTTCCAGTTCGGACTCCAGATGGCGATTCCGCGCTTCCAGCGCCTTGGCTTCTGTCTGCTCCGAGTTCGATAGATCCAGGAACAGGGGCGATACGAAGATCATCCCCAGATTGCGCCGCTCCTTGGCGTGCCCTTCGCCGACAAGATCCGACAGCCGGGCCGTGTTGACCTCGATTTCCGCCGCCACATGATCGCAGGATAGAGCCGTGTCAAGCGCTTGGGTTTCCGCGACGGGATTGGCTTTCCGTCCGCCGCACGCGGAAATCGCCAATATCGCCGCCGCGAGAACCCCATAACGTAGTTGCGCTTTCACCCCGTCCCTCCGCTTGACAATGCTGTCTGCCGTGACATCCTGCCTTAAATAGCAACCTATGTGAAAGTCATTTCTATGCTGCAATCGATGAAATCATTCGCCATTGTTGTAGCGCTGGCGGCCTTGGCCGCAGGTTGTGCGCAACCTGCACAAATGTCAGCGATGATTGCGCCAGTCACGTCGCAAACAATTTTGCCCGAGAACAGCCCGCTTCGGAACAATGTCGCCGTCCACACAGTCACCGGCGGCAAGGAAACGAGCCCGATGTGGATGTCGCAGGTTTCAACTGACGATTTTCAGGAGGCGCTGAAACTGTCCTTGAGGCAACACACGATCCTTGGCGCGTTCGACGCGCCATTGCGTATCGAAGCGAACCTGATCGACCTCGATCAACCAATTATGGGTTTCGACATGACGGTGACCGCGCATGCGCGGTATATCGTTCGGACAGAAGATGGCGAAACGGCGTTCGATCGAACGTTCGTCAGCCCCTTCACAGCGGATTTTTCCTCCAATTTCCTTGGCGCGGAGCGGCTGCGTCTCGCCAATGAAGGCGCTGTGAAGAAAAGCATCGCCGAATTTATCAGCGCATTGGTAAAGGATGCCGCCGCCGATCCAACCAGATACGGCGCGCCGCCGGCGGCCGACCCAGCCCCTGCCCCAGGGTCGGCTGCGCAGACAAGCTAGATCGAACCCGTATCAGGTGGAAACTGTTTGAACTGTATCGAATAGTGAGAGCATGGACCGCGCGTCCACTTGGACGCGCCATGCTCTAGGCGAACGCCGCATCCCACGCCGCCAGAACGGCTTCGAGGCGATTGGGCGGGGTCCTGATCAGCGGGATGGCTGTCTGGCGGATGCGGTTCTTGTCGGCGTCGCTTGTCACATATTCGGCCGGCGACTTGCCGTCGACGCGGGCGAGAAAGAGCGCGGGCAGCAAGCCGGCGGCGCGCGCCTCCAGGTCGGTTGGCTCCTCCCAGTCGACCCTGGCCAGATATGCGGCCGCGAGCGCCCGGAAGCTTGCAGCGAGCGCCGGGGCCTGCTCCGGCAGCGGCGCCCGCTTCAACAGAAGATGGTTCAGGCAGAACGCCAGATCGAAGGCGGGATCGCCCGCCACGGCGCATTCGGCGTCGATGAAGACCGGGCCATGCGCGCCGATCAGGATGTTCTTCGGGCTGACGTCGCCGTGGACCAGCGCCAGCCGGGTCGCCGCGGTCCGCTGGATCAGGTCTTCGAGTTGCGACGCGAGCGACGGCCAGGCGCGGGCCGTGGCGGCGAGATAGGGCTCCAGACGGATCGCATAAAAGATCGCGTCGGTTGGAAACTCAGCGGCGACGGTCGGGTCTCTTGCAATCGCCGTCGCGGCATGGATGCGGCCGAGCCCGTCGCCGACCCTGGCGGCGAAGCCCGGATCGACGCGGCCGGCCAGCAGTTCCGCCTTCCAGACCGGATGATCGGCGGGATCCAGCCATTCGAGCGCGAGCACGCCGGACGCCGCGTCCTGGCCCAGCATCCGGGGCGCCAACCGCGCGTCCGCCAGCCCCGCGCGGCCGAGCCAGCGCGCTTCATAGATGTTCCGCTCGACCGGCGCCCGCCAGTCGGCCGCGACCTTCAGCTTCGCGAGGGCGCGCTTGGCGCAGATCGGTCCGGCCGCGGTTTCGATCCGCCAGATATCGGAGGAAACCCCGCCGGCGAGCGGCGCGCCCTCGACGGCCCCGTCGGCCGGCAGCAATTGCAACCGGCGGAGGGCTTTGACGATCGTCTCTGGCGGCGCTGTCATGGGCTGACGACGTTCGTGGGCTTGCCCGCCATGAAGGCCTCGATATTGCCGATTAGCATATCGGCCGCCGCCTGCATCGCGGTCTGGCTGCCCCAGCCGACATGGGGCGTCAGGATGACGTTCGGGCGGCCGGCCAGGCGCAGCACCGGGTTCGGATCGTCGGCCCCCGGCGGTTCGGCCGAGAGCACGTCGAAGCCTGCCGCCGCGATCCGGCCGCTGTCCAGCGCAGCTTCGAGCGCCGCTTCGTCGACCAGTCCGCCCCGGCCGCAATTGATCAGGATCGGCCGCTTCGCCATCAAGCCGATCCGGCGGGCGTCGATCAGGTTACGGGTCTCCGGCGTCAGCGGGCAGTGCAAGCTGACGACATCCGCCGCCGCCAGCGCCGCGTCGAGGGCCGTGTAGCCAGGCCGCACGGAGGGCGCGTCCGGCCGCTCCGCATAGAGCGTCTGCATGCCAAGCGCCGCCGCGAGCCGGCCCGTCTCCGCCCCGATCGCGCCCTTGCCGATCACGACGAAGGTCGCGCCCAGCAGGTCGCGGATCGGTCCGCCGCCGTGCCAGCAGAACGCATCGGCTTCGGCCCAGCGGCCGGCGGCGGTCGCGGCGCCATAGCTTTTGAGGTTCCGGGCGAGCGCGAAGGCGAGCGCGATCGCATGCTCCGCGACCGCGCGCCACGCATAGCCCTTCAGGTTCGCCACGACGATGCCGCGCTCGGCCGCGGCGGCCAGATCGATATGGTCGATGCCGGCGCCGGAAATGGCGATCATCCGCAAGTCCGGCAGTCGGTCCATGTCGGCCGCACGGATCGGGATCTTGCTTGTGACGGCGATGGCGGCGCCGTCGAGGCGGCGGACGACATCCGCCGGATCGGTCACGGCATGGTCGGTCCAGCGGTGGTCGAAGTCAGGCGCGCGCAAGGCCACGCTTTCGGCGAAGATCGCCCGGTCCAGGAAGACCACGCGCGTCGTCATTTCGCCGTCCAACCGCCATCGACCAGGATGCTGGTCCCCGTCGTCATGGCGGCGGCGGGCGAGAGCAGATAGACGCACGCCGCCGCCACCTGGTTCTGGGTCGCGAGCTTGCCCATGGGGATCGAGCCGATGACGAAATCGTGGAAGGCCTTTTCCTTCAGGAACTGGCTGGCGAGCGGCGTATCGACGAAGGTCGGCGCGACCGTGTTCACCCGGATGCCCGCCGGCGCGAGATCGACCGCCATCGCCTTGGTCATGCCCTCCAGCCCGAACTTGGTCATGCAGTAGACGCTGCGGAGCGGCCCGCCGACATGGCCCATCTGGCTCGACATGTTGACGATGGCGCCTTCGACGCCATCCGCCTTGAACTTCCGCGCCGCCGCCTGGGCGACCGTGAAGGCGGCGCGGAGATTGATATCGACCATGAAATCGAAGGTCGCGTCATCCACGTCGAGCGCATATTGCGGCTTGTTCCAGCCGGCATTGTTGACCACGCCTTCAAGCTTCGGCAGCGCGGCGATAAACGCCCGGACGGCGCCACGGTCGGTCACGTCGAGCGGCTGGACGGCGCAGGCCCCGCCGTCGGCCTTGATCTCGGCCTTGAGGCTCGCGAGTTCGTCCGCCGAGCGGGCGACGCCGACCACAGCCGCGCCGGCGCCCGCGATCATCTTCGCCGCCGCCCGCCCAAGGCCGCGCCCCGCGCCGGTGACGAGGATGGTGAGGCCGGTCAGATCGAATGGGTTCTGTGTCATGCAAGCTCCGGCAGGCTGCGGCAGCGGGCGAGCGCGGTTTGCAGGGCAGCGCTGAAACTCGCGCGCTCGTCATCGGTCAGGAAGCGGCCGATGCCGATGCTGCGGCCATGGCTGGAAAGGCGGACCTCCGCCGGCGGCGCGCCGAGCTCCTCGGTCTGCGGCGTCCAGTCGACGCGCAGCCAGTAGGGCTGCATGCGCCATTCCTGAACGCGGCCGTTGGGGTGAATGCGCCGGACCACGAGGTCGTCCCGCGTCAGACGGATCGTCTCGGCAAGCTTGCCGGCGCGGTAATTGTAGCGGAAGGCGAAATAGAACAATGCGACGTCCAGACCGAAGAAGCCCATCACCGGCCAGGCGCCGAGCGACGTGAACAGCAGCCCCGCCGCGAAGCTGAACCCGGCGACGCAGGCCATCAGCAGGCCGAAGCCCCGCGGCGACAAGCTCCGATGCGGATACAGGGTCGCCTCGAAGAGCACAGGCCCTTCGCCGCGGCCGTTGTTTTCTGACGATGGCTCTTGCATAGCTTTTCCCTATACCTGAGAGAGGACGCCATGCCGAGACCTATGTCGAAAGCCGACGTCGCCACGTTCTACGGACGCTTGGCCGCAGCCAATCCGGAGCCAAGGGGCGAGTTGGATTACGTCAACGCCTACACGCTTCTGGTGGCGGTCGCGCTGTCGGCGCAGTCGACCGATGTCGGCGTCAACCGGGCGACGGCGGAGCTGTTCAAGGCCGTCGACCATCCCCAGGCCATGCTCGACCTCGGCGAGGAGGGCCTGAAGGCGCACATCAAGACCATCGGCCTCTACAATACCAAGGCGAAGAACGTCATCGCCCTCTCGCAGATTCTGGTCGACGAGCATGGCGGCGAGGTCCCCGACGATCAGGCGGCGCTGGAGCGCCTGCCGGGCGTCGGCCGCAAGACCGCGAACGTCGTCCGCAACATCGCCTTCGGCGCGCCGACCATGGCGGTCGACACCCACATCTTCCGCATCGGCAATCGCACGGGCCTGGCGCCCGGCAAGACCGTGCTCGCGGTCGAACTGTCGCTGTTGAAGCGCACGCCGGCCGAATTCATGCAACATGCCCATCACTGGCTGATCCTGCACGGCCGCTATCTCTGCAAGGCCCGCAAGCCCGAATGCTGGCGCTGCCCGGTCGCCGACCTTTGCAAACACACGGAGAAAAGCCCGACGCCGCCCTGAGCGCGATGACGGGTTTCCTTCGGCGCGATTTGGCCGGAGGCGATGCCATCGCCTGAAACGCCAGGCCGTCCTCCAAGGGCGGCCAGCGCCTGTTCCGGCTGGCGTTCGGCCGCCGGATCGGCATACTGGCGCGCAAGCAACAATCGCCTCCGGGGGAATACCACCATGACCAAACTCAACCGCCGCCAGGCCCTGGCCGGACTCTCGGCCGCCGCCGCCATGGCAGGCGTCGGCGCGCCGGCCTACGCCTCGACCAAAATCAATGTCGGCGCCTTGCGCTTCACCAGCCATGCCGCGAGCTTCGTCGCCTTCGAGCGCGGCTATTTCAAGGACGCCGGCCTCGACGTCGAGTTCAGGTTCTTCGAAGCGGCGCAGCCGATGGCGATCGCGATCGCGTCGGGCGACGCCGACTATGCGGTCACCTCGATCACCGGCGGGCTTATCTCGCTTGCCGAGAAGGGCGCGGCCAAGGTCATCGGCGGCGCGCTTCAGGAAGAAAAAGGCGTCGACGGCCAGATGCTGCTGGCCTCGAACGCCGCCTATGAGGCCGGCCTGACGACGGCCGCCGCGCTCAAGGGGCGCAGCTTCGGCATGACGACGGCGGGCTCCTCCTTCCACTACATGGGCGACAAGATCCGGAGCGCCGAGGGCATCGCGGAAGCGGACCTGGAGTTCAAGCCGCTCCAGAAGATCGGCGCGATCATCGGCGCCCTGAAAACCGGGCAGATCGACGCCTGGGCCATCGTGCCCCATATCGCGAAGCCGTTGATCGCCGGCGGCGGCGTCAAGCAGATCGGCATGATCGCCGATTACCTGCCGGAATATCAGGTGACCACCGTGTTCACCTCGGCCAAGAACGCCGCGGACGAGCGCGCCAAAACCGCCGCCTTCCTGAAGGCCTTCGCCATGGGCGCCGCCGATTTCAACGCGGCCCTGATCGACAGGACCGCGGGCGAGGCGGCGGCCGAGGACATGGTGAAGCTGGTCCACAAATATGTCTACGCCGACCAGCCCTATGAGAAGGCGAGCGTTTCGATCCGCAATGGCGCCATGCGCATCAACGCCGGCGCCGCGCTCAATCACGCCAGCGTCCAGGATCAGCTTGACTGGTTCAAGGCCAAGCAACTGGTCAAGGATACGGTGACCTTCGACGTCCTTGTCGACGCTTCCTACGTGGCGAAGCTTTAAGCCGCATGTCCGAAAGTATGATGATCGCGATCGGCGCGGTTACGGCGTCGTTCGCGTTCGGGCTCGTCCTGGCGGTGACAGCTTTCATCGGCCGCGTGGCGTTCCAGGTCCTGCCGGAAGAGCAGGCCCGGCTGCTGCTGCGCCGGGTCTTCCCGATCTTCTACATGCTGCTGTTCGGCGCGTCGGTCATCGGCGGGGCGGCGCTCGCCCTGCCTCGGCCGGTCGAGGCGGGCATTCTGGCCGCCGTCGCCTTCACGACCCTGTTTGCCTGGACCTGGCTGATGCCGATCGCCCACCGCATGGACGATCTCCAGCGCAGCGGCGAAGAGGTGCGCAGGGAATTGATGCAGACCCAGGGCCGCACGACCTTCATCGTCGTCGCCCAGATCGCGGCGCTGATGACGGTCGTCATCCGGCTTGCGATTCTGTAGCGCCGGTTCAAGCAGGCAGGTCGGTCAGCGCTGCTCCCTGAGCGCCTTGACGAACTCGCCGAGGCCGATCTGACGGCTGCGCTTCAGCCGTTCGGCGGCGAGGATGGCGCGCACCTGAGCGAGGCTGGCGTCCACATCGTGATTGACGATGACGTAGTCGTATTCCTGCCAATGGCTCATTTCGGCGGACGCTTCGTCCATGCGGCGCGCCACGACGTCTTCGGAATCCTGCGCCCGGCGCCGGAGCCGCCGCTCAAGCTCCATGGTCGAAGGCGGCAGGATAAAGACCCTGACCAGATCGTTCTCCGCCTTTTCATTGATCTGCTGGGTGCCCTGCCAGTCGATGTCGAACAGCATGTCGCGCCCCTCGGCCAGCGCCGCTTCGACGGGCGCGACGGGCGTGCCGTAGAAATGGTCGAAAACCTTGGCATGCTCAAGGAACTGGCCGCGATTGGCGCGCAGACCGAACTCCTCCTTGTCGATGAAATAATAATCCCGGCCCTCGGTTTCGCCGGGCCGGCGCGGCCGCGTCGTCGCGGAGACCGACATGTCGATGGCGGGCTCGGCTTCCAGCAGGCGGCGGGAAATCGTCGTCTTGCCCGCGCCGGAGGGCGAGGACAGGGCCAGCATCAGACCGCGGCGGCGGATCAGGTCATCTTGGCTCATGGGCTTATTCCACGTTCTGCACTTGCTCGCGAAACGCATCGATCGCGGCCTTCAAATCCATCGCGACGCGGGTCAGCGCAAGGTCGGCCGATTTAGCGCCAAGGGTGTTGGCCTCGCGGTTGAACTCCTGGGAGAGAAAATCGAAGCGGCGCCCGACCGGCCCGCCTTCCGCCAGCAGGTCCCGCGCCTGCTCGACATGGGCGGCGAGCCGCTCAAGCTCTTCGGCGACGTCCGCCTTCACGGCGAGGGCGGCGGCTTCCTGCATGATCCAGTCTTCGGAGACGGGCGGGCCTTCCGCCGTCAACTGCCGGAGCGTCTCCCGGTAGCGCGCCGCGAGCTGCGCCGGCTGCCGGGCCGCCAGCGCCCGCGCCTGAACCGCAAGATCGGCGATCCGGTCGAGCGTCGCGACGAGCGAAGCCTGGAGCCGCGCGCCTTCTTCCAGCCGCGCCGCGTGAAGCGCCTCGAACAGCGGCCCGACGCCGTCGAGCGGTCCGGTCTTGAGCGCGTCCGTAGCGTCCTCGGCGTCGGCCGTCGTCATCACGCCGCGGACCTGCAGCAGGCCGTCCAAGCGGGCGGGCGCGATCATGGCGCCTGGCGGAACCTCGATCGTCGCGAGATCGTCGAGCACCGCCTGCAGCGCCGCCCGGTCGATCCGCGCGACGGTCCGCACGTCGGGGCGTTCCACGGTCAGCGATACCTGGATCGAGCCGCGCTTGAACCGTTCCGCCGCCGCCTGACGCACATGCCGGTCGGCGGCGTCGACGAAGGACGGCGCCTTCACCCGGAGATCGAGCCCCCGCCCGTTGACGCTGCGCGCCTCCCAGGTCCAGGGCACGCCGCCGGTCTGGCCGTCGATCCGGGCGAAGCCCGTCATGCTGGCGATCCCTGTCATCTGAGCCCCCGTTCCCGTTCGATGCGCCGCCAGGCCCGGACATTGCGGTTATGCTCGTTCAAGGTGCGCGCGAAGGCATGGCCGCCCGTGCCGTCGGCGACAAAATAGAACTCGTCCGTTTCAGGCGGGTTGGCGGCGGCCATCAGCGACGCCCGGCCGGGGCTGGCGATCGGCCCCGGCGGCAGGCCCGGCGCGACATAGGTGTTGTATGGGTCGTCGCGGCGAAGGTCGGCATAGGTCAGCGGCCGGCTCAGCTTCGTCTGGCCGCGCGTCACCGCATAGATCGTCGTCGGGTCCGATTGCAGCAGCATGCCCCGACGCAGCCGATTGACGAAGACCGCCGCGACTCGGGGCCGCTCCGCCGCGAGCGCGGTCTCCTTCTCGACGATCGAGGCCAGCGTCGCGAGCTCTTCGGCTGTCTTCAGCGGATGATCGGCCGGCAGAACCGCGAGCGCCTCCGCCAGCGCCGCCTCCATCGCTTTCGCCATGCGCGCCACCGCCGCCTGGCGCGTGTCGCCCCAGGCATAGTGATAGGTTTCCGGGAGCAAGGCCCCCTCCGGCACGCCTTCCGGCAGCGGCCCGGTCAGTCCTTCGGCGGCGGCGACGATCTTGAGCGCTTCAGCCGTCGTCGCGCCTTCGGGGACGGTAAAGCGCCGGACGATCGCCGGGCCTTCGGTCAGCAAGGTCAGGATCTGGCGGGGCGACGCCCCGGCGGGCGCCATGTATTCGCCGACCTTGAGCGCGGCGGCCTTGTTCTCGAGCCGCGCCAGGATGCGAAACGGCAGAGCTTCCTGCAGCACGCCCTGCCCCTCCAGCATCGCCGCGACGCCGGCGACCGATTGGCCGCGCTCGATCAGGATCCGCGCGTCGGCGGCGGCGGGGCCGGGCGCGTCAAACCGCTGGAACAGCACATAGCCGGCGAAGGCGGCGACGCCCAGGCCAAGCACGAGCACGACGAGCAGGGCGCGGAGCATCAGAAGCGCCAGCGGTCGGTCGATCGGACATGCCGCACCGCCTGAATCGGATTAAACGGCGCGGAACAGCACGGATGCGTTGGTGCCGCCGAACCCGAAAGAGTTCGAGAGCGCGCAGCGGATCGGCCGTTCCCGCGCGACCAGGGGCGCAAGGTCGATGTCGCAGCCATCCGACGGATCCTCAAGGTTCAGCGTCGGCGGCGCGACCCCGTCGCGCATCGCCAGGATCGAGAAGATCGATTCGACAGCGCCCGCCGCGCCAAGCAGATGCCCGATCGCCGATTTCGTCGACGACATGGTGATCGACTGGGCGTCCCCGCCGAACAGGCGCTTGACCGCGCCAAGCTCGATCTCGTCGCCCAAAGGCGTCGAGGTGCCGTGCGCATTCACGTAATCGATCTCGGCGGTCGAGACGCCGGCGCTTTTCAGGCAGGCGCGCATGGCCCGGAAGCCGCCGTCGCCGTCGGACGCGGGCGCGGTCACATGATGGGCGTCGCCGCTCATGCCATAGCCGATGACCTCGGCATAAATCTTGGCGCCGCGGGCTTTCGCCTTCTCGTATTCTTCCAGGACGACGACGCCGGCGCCTTCGCCCATGACGAAGCCGTCGCGGCCCTTGTCCCAGGGACGGGAGGCCCGGGTCGGCTCGTCGTTATAACTGGTGGAGAGCGCGCGAGCCGCGGCGAAGCCGGCGATGCCGAGACGGCAGATCGCAGCTTCGGCGCCGCCGGCGACCATGACGTCGGCGTCGCCGTAGCGGATCATCCGCGCCGCGTCGCCGATGGCGTGGGCGCCCGTGGCGCAGGCCGTGACGACGGCATGGTTCGGCCCCTTCAGCCCATGTTTGATCGAGACCTGGCCGGAGACCAGGTTGATCAAGCTCGCCGGAATGAAGAACGGCGAGACGCGGCGGGGGCCGCGCTCATGCAGCACGATCGAGGTCTCGTAGATCGTCCCGAGCCCGCCGATGCCGGAGCCGATCATGACGCCGGCCCGCTCCGCAAGCTCTTCATCGTCGAAGCTCAGGCCGGAATCCTTGATCGCGGCGTCGGCGGCGCCGACGCCGAACACGATGAAGGGATCGTTCTTGCGGCGGTCTTTCGCCGGCATCGCCGCTTCCGGATCGAAATCCCCTTCGGATTCGCCGACAGGCACGTGGCCCGCGATCTTGGCCGGGAGATCGGAAACATCGAAGCCCTGAATGCCGCCAATGCCGGACTGGCCGTCCACCAGGCGCTTCCACGGCGTTTCAAGGCCACAGCCAAGCGGCGTCACCAAGCCCATGCCCGTTACGACGACGCGACGACCCATGCCTTTCCTCCAACATCCATACCCGACCCGCCCGTCGCCGGGCAGGCAGACCTGCCGATAGTGCTATTCTGCGTGTTCGCTGATGTAATCGATCGCGTTCTTCACGGTCACGATCTTCTCGGCGGCGTCATCCGGGATTTCACAGCCGAATTCTTCTTCGAACGCCATGACAAGCTCGACCGTGTCGAGGCTGTCTGCGCCAAGATCATCGATAAAGCTGGCGTCTTCGGTCACTTTGCTTTCTTCGACGCCCAAGTGTTCGATGACAATTTTCTTAACGCGGTCGGCTGTATCGCTCATGCTGGAGATCCTCGAGGTTTGTTGGTTTACGTCAATAAAGTGTTTCGCCGCCAAAGCGCAATGGCGGGATCGGGGAAAAGCGCGGGTTGGTACCATGTTTTTGCGAGCGCCGCCAAGCAGGCGCCCGCACCCGGCTCAGATCATCGCCATGCCGCCATTCACATGCAACGTCTGTCCGGTGACGTAAGCGCCGGCGTCCGACGCGAGATAGAGCACGGCCGCAGCGATATCCTCCGGCGCGCCGAAGCGCCCGGCCGGAATGTGGGCCGCGATGGCTTCCCGTTGCTTGTCGTTCAGCGCGTCGGTCATCGGCGTCGCGATGAAGCCGGGCGCGACGCAGTTCACGGTCACGCCGCGCGCGGCGGTTTCGGCCGCGAGCGACCGGCTCATGCCCGCGAGGCCGGCTTTCGCCGCCGCGTAATTCGCCTGGCCCGGATTGCCGCTATGCCCGACGACGGAGGTGATGTTCACAATCCGGCCCCACCGGCTTTTCAACATGCCCCGGAGCGCCGCGCGGGAAAGCTTGAAGGCGGCGGTCAGATCGACCGACAGCACCATCTCCCAGTCCTCGTCCTTCATGCGCAAGGCCAGGCCGTCCTTGGTGACGCCGGCATTGTTCACCAGAATATCGATCGCGCCGAAAGGCTGTTCCGCCGCCGCGATCAGGCCGGCGACGGCGGCCGGATCGGCGAGATTGCAGGCGGCCGCAGCGGCGCGCTCGCCCAGTTCGGCCGCAAGCGCGTCGAGCGCCGGTTGGCGCGTGCCCGAGACGACGACGTTCGCGCCGGCCCCGTGCAACGCCACGGCGATCGCCTTGCCGATGCCGCCGGAAGCGCCCGTCACCAGGGCCGTTCGGCCCGTCAAATCAAACATCGCCGCCATCGACCGCCTTCCAACTCTGAAACAAGAAACACATCTGCGCCGGGCTGAGGCCAACTGGCAATGTCCCGGTCCGTTATGGATATCGTCATCGACGGCGCTCCGTCCAATGGAAATTTCCTTGCCGGCGCGGTCGGGACGTCCCGCGCGCCATTATCGGCGATGCTCCAGAGCCGCGCCGCGCCCCAGCCGATCGCCTCTTTTTCGATATGGCGATCGTCGGCTAACGTCCCAACAGCGCCCCCTCAATTTTTCCCGGAGTTCTCGCCCAATGGAAGCGCCGCACACGACCCTGATCGTCGACGCCGACGGCGTCGCCCTGTTCACGCTGAACCGGCCGGCCAAGATGAACGCCATCAGCCAGCAGATTTTCGACCGCGACCTGCCGGAGATGATCCGCCGGGTCGAGCAGGATGACGCGATCCGCGCCCTGGTGATCGCCGGCGCCGGCGGCAATTTCTGCTCCGGCGCGGATATCGGCCGGATGCAGCGGAGCGACGGCAAACCGGCGGAGAACCGCGCGTCGGGCCTCCGCCAGACGCTCGACGTGATGTATCGCATCGTCAATCTCAAGAAGCCGACGCTCGCCGCGGTCGACGGCGTCGCCTTCGGCGGCGGGTTCAGTCTCGCGATGTCGGCGGATATTCTGCTGGCGAGCCCGAGGGCCAGGTTCTGCCTCGTCTTCGGGCGCATCGGCCTGATCCCCGATATGGCGGTCGCCTACACCTTGCCCCGGGCCATCGGCGCGCGGCGAACGAAGGAACTGGCCTTCACCGGCCGGTCCTTCGGCGTCGAGGAAGCGGAGAAGCTGGGGATTGTGGCGGCCGTCCATCCGGCCGAAACGCTGGTCGGCGAAGCTGTCGCCTATGCGCGCCGGCTGACCAAAGGGTCGGGCGCAGCCCAGGCGCTGGCGAAATCCCTGATCGATCGCAGCCTCGCCTCGACCCAGGCGGAGATGATCGACGCCGAGTGCGCGGCCCAGGAAGCCGTGCGCCACACGGATTTCCACCGGGAGGCCGTCCGCCGCTTCCTCGCGAAGGAGCCCAGGCTCTATGATTGGGATCGGATGACGCAGGCCTGAAAGGCTGGCCGGGTCGGACAAGGGGGAAAATGGCGGGAGTGACGGGACTCGAACCCGCGACCTCTGGCGTGACAGGCCAGCGCTCTAACCAACTGAGCTACACCCCCAAACGCGATCCGGCCATGCCGTCGCGCGAGACGCGGGTTTTACGGGCCGCGTCCGGGATCGTCAATAGCCTGAAATGTATCTACGTAAGATAAACGCCGCCGTTGATGTGAATTGTCTGCCCGGTCGTGTACGCGCCCTCGGGCGTGCAGAGCAGGCGCACCATCGCGGCGATCTCGTTCGGGTCGCCCATGCGGTTCAACGGCACGCCGCGCTGGCCGAGATTCGGACGGACGCCGGCGCTGGCGCCGCGGGCGGTGTCGATCATGCCCGGCGCCACGGCGTTCACATTGACGCCGTGGGGCGCGAATTCGTTCGCGAGCCCGCGGGTGAATCCTTCCAGCCCGGCTTTCGCGGCGTTCACATGGGCGCGGTTCAACGTGCCGACCCGATTCGAAATCCCGCTCATGGTGACGATCGAGCCGCCGGCGCCGCCCGCGACGATATGGCGGCCGAAGGCCTGGCAGAGATTGAAGGCGCCGTCGAGCGCGACTCCAAGCACATTCCGCCACTCCTCATAGGACATCTCGAGGAACGGCGTCTGGTTCCGGAGCGCCGCGTTCGACACCACGATATCCACCCGGCCGAACCGCGCCATCGTCGCCTCCGCCATCCGGTCGACGGCGGCGCGATCCGTGACGTCGGCCAGGAACGGCAGCGCCTCGACGCCGTAATCGCGGCGGAGCATATCCGCGACCGCATCGACCGCGGCCTGGTCGGAGCGGCCGTTCACGACGACATTGGCGCCGACTGCGGCCAGATGCTCGGCGATGCTGCGGCCGATGTTCTTGCCCGCGCCGGACACGACGGCGGTTTTCCCCGCCAGGGATTTAGCGCCTGGATCGATCATGGATTCGCCTTTTCATTGCGGTTTCCTCACGAAACCCGCGCCAGAATGCAAAACGCCGCCCGGAGGCGGCGCTGGTGGGCGATGACAGGCTCGAACTGCCGACATCCTCGGTGTAAACGAGGCGCTCTACCAACTGAGCTAATCGCCCGCCGCCAGATCTCGGCGGCTGTCCGACGGCGCGGCCGATGGGGCGACGCCGTCGTACAGTCATCGAAAGCTTAGTTGACAGCGTCCTTCAGGCCTTTGCCGGCCTTGAATTTCGGCTGCTTGGAAGCTTGAATCTGGATGGATTCGCCGGTCCGCGGATTCCGGCCGGTTGAGGCGGCGCGCTCGGTGACGGAGAAAGTGCCAAACCCGACAACGCGCACTTCGTCGCCAGCTTTCAGAGCGCCTTCAATTGCGCTGAAGACCGCGTCGACGGCTTCGCCGGCGTCAGCTTTCGAAAGACCGGCTTGGTCAGCGACCGCGGCGACCAGTTCATTCTTGTTCACATGCAGCTCCCATGTTCTTGAACCCGACCCCCCAAACTCTGCGGCGGAACGGCATCCGTAATTGCAGTGCCGCGCACAATACATGCCGACGTTCGCCCGTCAATCAAACTTCGCTATTGATTATCAACAGCTAGAATGCCCTATCCGCGCCGCGGCGCCACTCGCCAAGCGCGCCGCAGCCGGGCAAGATGGACGTCCGCGCAGCATATTGGAGATCCGCCAATGAGCGAACAGACACGGCGCTATCGGGACGGCCCCGGCTACGACCATGATCTGTATCCCTGGTCGCCGCTCGCGAAACGCGAAGCTTTCCCCTGGCCGGATCGGGCGCGGCTGGCGCTCGCCGCCTTCGTGCATGTCGAGGATTTCGAGATCGACCCGCCGACCGGCGCCGTCGCCGACCCCAGGTTCGGCGGCGCGCTTGGGTCGTATTTCCCGGACTTTCAGAACTATACCCGGCGGTTGCATGGCCTCCGCGTCGGCTATTACCGCGTGCTCGACGTCCTGGAGCGGCATGGCGTGCGGGCGACGGTCTGCTTCAACGCGCTGGCGGCGGAAAAGCACCCCTATATGGTCGAACGCGCCTTGAAAGGCGGCCACGGCATCGCCGCGCGCGGCCTGACGGCGCGCCAGATCATCTCCCAGACCATGACCGAAGCGGAGGAGCAGGCCTATATCGGGAAAAGCCTGGACATCCTTGCAGCCGTCGCCGGGCGGCGCGTGCTGGGCTGGGCCGGTCAGGACACGGGCGAGAGCGACCGTACGCCGCGCCTGCTGCGCGCGGCCGGGCTGACCCATGTGATCGACTGGCCGAACGACGACGCGCCTTACGCCATGCCGGTCGCCGGGCCGGATGCGCAGCCGCTGGTCTCCATCCCCAACCAGACCGAATGGGACGATGCGGAATTGTTCAGCGTCCGCCATGTCGATCCCTGGCGCTATCCGGAAATCTTCCGGAGCGCGCTCGAGCATCTCCATGCCGAGGGCGGCGCGATGCTCGGCTTCGGCATCCATCCCTGGATCTTCGGCCAGGCCTTCCGCATCAAATATCTGGAGGAAGCGGTCGCGAGCATCGGCGACCGGCCGGGCATCTGGCGCGCGACCTCGGACGAAATCGCCGATTGGGCGCTCTCCGCCTGGGACGCAGCTCGCTGACGGGCGCGCCATGACCGGTTCGGACAAAAGGCCGCCGCTCCGCGTCGTCGTCGTCGGCGCGGGCTATTTCGCGCAGTTCCACTGCCAGGCCTGGGCCGAGGCGCCCGATGTCGCGTTCGTCGGCCTGGTCGACCGCGACCGGGCAAAGGCGGCGGCGACGGCGGCCCGATGGGGCGGCCCCACGGTCTTCACCGATCTCGCCGCGGCGCTCGACGCCCTCCAACCGGATCTCGTCGATATCGCGGCGCCGCCCGAGGCCCACCTGGACCTGATCGACATGGCGAGCGCCGCCGGGGCCGCCGTCATCTGCCAGAAGCCCTTCTGCGGCGGCCTTGCGGGCGCGCGGGCCGCCGTCGCGCTCGCGGCCGAACGCGGGACGCCCCTGATCGTCCACGAGAATTTCCGCTTCCAGCCCTGGTGGCGCGCCATCGGACGCGAGATCGCGGGCGGGCGCATCGGCCAGCTTTACGACGTCACTTTCCGCCTGCGGCCCGGCGACGGCCAGGGCCCTGCCGCCTATCTCTCCCGGCAGCCCTACTTCCAGACCATGCCGCGCTTCCTGGTTCACGAAACCGCCGTGCATCTGATCGACGTCTTCCGCTTCCTGATGGGCGAGCCGGATTGGGTCATGGCGGATTTGCGGCGCTTGAACCCCGCGATCCGGGGCGAGGACGCCGGCACGATCATCCTGGGCTTCGCCGATGGCCGGCGCGCGCTCTTCGACGGCAACCGGCTCAGCGCCCATGTCGCTGAGAACCGGCGCCTCGTGATGGGCGAGGCCTGGGCCGATGGGGCGAAGGGCGCGCTGACGCTCAACGGCGATGGCGCGGTCGCCTTTCGCGCCCATGACGGCAATGCCCTGGAGCCGGTGCCCGCGCCCTTCCAGGCCGACCGCTTCGGCGGCGGCTGCGTCGGGCTGTTGCAGGCGCATGTGGTCCAGGCGCTCAGCTCGGGCGCGCCGGTCGAGAACGCGGCCGCCAGCTATCTGCGCAATCTCGAGATCGTCGAGGCTGTCTACCGCGCGAACGACATGGGCGCGCGCATCGACCTCGCGGACCGGCCCTGATGCAGCATATCGTCGCCACGGGGGCGGTTCTGGCGCTGCTCGCCCTGATCTTCATGATCGGCCGGCGTTTCGTGCGGCGGCGCTTCGACGTGATGTTCCTGTCGCTCTTGCTGTTCGCCTACTGGTTCGCGTTTCGCCCGGCGCAATTCGCCCTCGGCCTCGACACGCCCTTTCCCGACTATCTGTTCCCGGGCGGGCATCTGGAGCTCGTGCTGACGGCGGAGTTGGCGGCGGGCGCCTGGCTGATCTGCTTCGCCCTGGGCGCGCTTAGCGCCGATCTGGCGGGCTGGCCGGCGCGCGTCCTGCTGCCGCGCATGCCGGCGGAGCCGAACCCGTTCCTGACGCTCGCGATCCTGCTGGCGTTTTCCGCCGCCAGCGCCGCCGTCACGGCCTGGCTCCTGATCTCGGCCGGCGGCGCGCTCTCCGACTCGATCCGCTATGTGAAGTTCGAGCGCGCCCTGGTCGGCTTGTATTTTCTGCGCCAGTTCTCCGCGATCGGCATCACGCTCGCGATCTTCACGCTCTATTATTTCCTGTATCTGCAGCGGGTGCGCGGCATCGACTTGCCGCGCTGGCAGGTGCTGGCGGCGGCGGCCTGCATCGGCGTCAACGCCTTCGGCATCTATGCCTGGGGCCAGCGCTACGGCGTCGCCATGGCGTTCGTCGGGCTGGTCGTCGGCTATCACTATTTCGTCGCCCGGCTCTCGCTGCTGCGGCTCGCGGTCCTCGGGGGCCTGTTCCTCGCCCTGTTCCTCGGCTTGCGGGTGATCCGCGACACGCTGGTGTTTCCGGAAGGCGTGATCAGCCCGCTGGAGGGCGCCAACATCTGGCGCCAGACCGCGATCGCCATGCACGGCTCCCAGTTCGACGCCTTCCTGCTGGTCCTTCGGGACTTCGACCTGGAAGCCGGGCTGCGCTGGGGCGAGGATTTCTGGGCCGGACTTGCGGCCCTGGCGCCGCGCGCGCTCTGGCCGGACCGGCCGCCTTTCAATCCCGGCGCCTGGTTCCGGCAGTTATACGAGCCGGAGACCCAGAACGGCTGGCCGGTCACGCCGATCGGCGAATGGCTGATCAACTTCGGCTGGATCGGCGTGGCGGTCGGCGGCGCGATCTCGGGCTACCTGACGCGCGCGGCCCAACAGGTCTATGACGACCTCTGGAAGAACCCCTGGTCGATGATGATGAGCTTCGTCGTGGCGCTATTCGTCATTCCGGGCGGCGTCAATTCCGGCACGCCGCAATCCTTCATGCTGATGATCCTGCCGCTTGGCGTCGTGGCCTTGACCTTGAAGCTGCTGACGCCCGCCCGGATGCGCTGGAACGAGGCAGTCCATGGCTATTGAAGGGGCTATTGAAGGGTCTACCGAAGGCGCGCGCGCCCCGACGCTTTATACGGTGCAGGCGCTGCGCTTCATCGCGGCGATGGCGGTGGCCTGCGTCCACATTCCGATCATCAAGCAGGGCCATTGGGGCGTCGATCTGTTCTTCGTGATCAGCGGCTTCATCATGATGTACGCCACGGCGGCGGGCAGCCCGGCGTTCTTTCTCAAGCGCATCATTCGCGTCGCGCCGATTTACTGGCTCTGCACGCTGGCGGTTTTCGCCATCGCGACCGTGGCGCCGGGGCTCTTGAAGAATACCTCGGCCGACTGGCTGCATCTTCTGAAGTCGCTGCTGTTCATTCCCTTCGACAAGAACGGCGCGGGCCATTTCCCGGTGCTGTTCGTCGGCTGGACCCTGAATTTCGAGATGTTCTATTACGCGATCTTCGCGGTCGCGCTGCGCATCGACCATGCCCGCCGCAGCCTGTTCGCCGGTCTGGCGCTCCTGGCGGTCGTCTTGATCTGCCGCGCTGCGTTCGACGCCTTTCCGTTCATGGTTTACGGCGAAACGATCATGCTGGAGTTCATCCTCGGCATGGCCGCATATCACATCATCTACTGGGACAAGCGGAGCCTTGGCGTCGTCGCCATTCTGCTGGCGGCCTATGCCCTGCCGCTCGCGACCGACTTCGGCCTGATTGAAACCCGCGGCTACCGCGCCGGCGTCGTCTGCTTCGCGGCGTTCGTCATCGCCGTGAAACTGCGGCCGCTGGAGGCGTTCGCCAAGCCGTTCGCCCCGCTTGGCGACGCCAGCTATGCGCTCTACCTGACCCACGCCTACGTGATCGGCCTGTTGAACGTCATCTTCCTCGCGGCGGCCGTCGATGTCGGCTGGGGCGTCTGGCAGACAGCGTTCGCGCTGACGGCCTGCGTCATCGCCTCGCTCATCGTCTGGCGCTATGTCGAACGGCCGATGTCGGCCGGACTGACGCGCCTTTTCCGCGTCGGGCGCCCGGCCTGAAACCTGCGATCAGAGCCGGGCGATCGTTTTCGCCTCGATCAGGTCGAAATCGATATCGGCGCCGAGGCCCGGCCGGTCGATGGCATGGACGTGGCCGTCGATCACCTGAATATCCGGCGCCAGGCCGTATTTCTGCGCGCCGTCGGGCAGCAGCACCTCGAAGAAGCTGGTGTTCGGGATCGCCATGGCGACGTGCAGGTTCGCGACATTGTTCAGCGAATTGCCGCCATGATGGATCTCGTAGTTCATCTTGAAGGCCTCGGCGAGATGGGCGGTCTTGAGGATGCCCGTGATCCCGCCTTTGACCGCGACGTCGCCGCGCAGATAGTCCGTCGCCTGCAAGGCGAGCCAGGGCGCATAGGAATACAGGCCGCCCGGCGAATATTCCGTCGCCATGATCGGGATCGACAGCTTCTGGCGGAGCTTCGGATAGTTCAGCATGTCCTCTTCGTCGAGCGGGTCTTCGTACCAGTGAAAGCCCAGGCCCTCGATCGCCTTGCCGACCTTGAGCGCGGCCGGATAGTCATAGGCCCAGGTGCTGTCCAGCATCAGCCGGTAATCGTCGCCGACCGCCTTCCGGACGGCCTCGCAAACCTTGATATCGACCTCGGGGATTGTCGGCGGATGGATCTTGTAGGCCGCCCATCCGGCGTCCCGGAAACGGATCGCTTCCTCGGCATAAGCTTCGGCGGACGCCAGGACAGCGGATGAGGCATAGGCCGGCAGCGTATCCCGGAACTGGCCGATCAGCCGCGCGATCGAAAGCCCGGCGATCTGGCCGGCGATATCCCAGAGCGCCACATCGCAGGCGCCGATCGCGCGGAGCGTCGTCGTGCGCGCCTTCCGGTACATCTGCTTGTAGAGGCGCTCGCGGTCGAGCGGGTTCTGGCCGATCAGGATCGGCTTCAGATAATGGATCAAGCTTGCGCCATCCATTTGCGCGCCGCGATTGGCGGACCCGAGGAACGCATGGCCGGCGACGCCGTCCCGGGTCCGGATCGTCAGCAGTCCCAACTGGCTGGCGCCGCCGAACGTGCCTGTGTGGATGCCGTATTGCGTCGGCGGGATATCGTCCCAGGCGAACAGGTCAAGGGTGACGTCTTCGATGCTATCCGCCATTGAACGGGCCCTCCTCAGGCTTCGGTGAATGCGATTACGCCGCCGCCGGCGGCCGGGCCATGCACGAAAACCGCGCCGTCGGGCGTCGTCGTACCCAGGACGCCGTTCGCCGCCCAAAGCGTCAGGAGCCGGCTCAGCGACGGGACCCGGACGACGGCGGCCGCGACCGCCGGACGGTCCGGCGCGGCGGCGCCCGGAAAGCGGCGGGCGAATGCGGCGGGCGTCAGGATCGTGACGCCGGTATCGCCGGCGCCGCCGGCGAGCGGCCGGCCCAGCAGCCCTTCCAGGCGTCCTGCGGTCGGGGCCGGGTCGGGCGCGGTGAAGATCGCTTCGACCAGGGCGACGGCGCCGTTCGGATGGTCCATCAACGCCGGCTGCCAGAGCGCCTTCGGCGTCTGGTGCTCGATCACGATGAAGCGGCCTTCGGGCCAGAAAGCGTCCTGGCTGAAGATATTGCGGAAGCGCATCTCGACCTCGCCGCCATCCTCGGCGGCGCCCACGGGCGCCATGCGGCGGCGTTGGACGGGCGGGTCGAAGCCGGGAACCCGCACGCTGAGCGGCGGATAGGCGGCGTCGGCGTTCGCGACGCGGAACGCCGCGATATGCGGCCCCGCGCCGCGCGCCAGGTAGGCCTGCCAGGGATTGTGGCGCGTCGGATCGGTCAGCCCGATCAGCTCCAGATATCCCGAACGGAACACCGCGCAGCGATTGGCGCTGGCCCAGGGCTCCAGCGCGCCGCCAGGGCCGGTGAAGCCCATCTGCGGGCTGATGCGCGAGAGGGCGAAGCCGAGGCGCGTCCATACGGCCGCGCCGGCGGCGAGGTCCGGGCCGATCCAGCCCAGATGATCGAGGGTCGGTCGATTGCTCATGATCGCGAAGGCTAACACGGTCCGCGCCGGGGGCGAACGGGGTAGATTTAACCGAACGGGCAGCCTATACCCCGCCGCCATGCTCCCCGAAGTTCCCGCCCCCGACGCGCCCGTCGTCTGGCTGCTCGCCGACGGCCAGCCCGGCAACCAGACCCAGATGCTGGGGCTGGAGACGCGCTTGCGCGCGGCCGGCGCCCAAGCTCAGCTCAAGCAGGCGCGGGCGAACTGGCGGCATATGCTGGGGGCGGCGATCCTGGGAGCCAGCGGCTGGTCGCTCGACCGCGCGACATCCGATCCGCTGGCGGCGCCCTGGCCCGATCTCGTCATCGGGACAGGGCGGCGATCCGGCCCCTGGGTCCGATATGTCAAGCGCGCGAGCGGCGGCACGGCGAAGGCCGCGGTCTTCGGTCAGAAGAGCGCCAATACCATGGCCGGCCTGGACCTTGGCCTCGTCCTGGAGCACTGGGGTTTTCCGGCCCATCCGCGCCGGGAAAGCATCCCGTTGCCGCCGACGGGCGCCACGCCGGAGCGGCTGGCCGCCGCCGCCGCCGCCGAGCCCGGCTTGCTCGATCCCGCCAAGGCGCCCTGGACCTTGTTGATCGTCGGCGGCCGTTGCTTCGACCATGGCCTGACGCCTGACGACGCCGGCGCCGTCGCCAGGGCCGCCCTGGCCGCGGCGCGGACGGCTGGCGGCGGGCTCGCCATCGTCACGAGCCGGCGGACCGGCGCGGCCGCGGCCGACGCCATCCGGAGAGCCGCGCCGGATGCGCTGTTTTTCCCCTGGGACCGCCAGCCGAACCCGTTCCTGGCGCTGCTGGCGGCAGCTG